>Ga0131853_10003993_pt1 | contig 26449 bp, 23 predicted proteins | sample TergutLab28metaG_FD_92764 | JGI IMG/M metagenome (GOLD analysis project Ga0131853, IMG submission 92764) | Labiotermes labralis P1 segment gut microbial communities from Petit-Saut dam, French Guiana - Lab288 P1 (version 2) (version 2) | ecosystem: Host-associated > Arthropoda: Insects >... | reverse complement strand
CTGTCTGCGGGTATTGCCACATCTATCAGTGTGCATGTTTTCTCTTTTTTTGTTTTTAATTATTATATCTGGCCTATTTGCTGTAACTTCTCTGTCTGTATGTACTGCTTGATTCCACAACACCGTGACATCTCCCTCTTCACACACTGGCTTAGGCGCATGTGTGTACCATTTGTCTGTCTTTCAGTGCCTAGGGCTTTGCATATTCAGTAATGCAAGTGTGCACAAACTTTGCTGTGTCTCATTAAATATTCATTCTTTGCCAAAATGGAGCATCCTGAGGTTAGGTGGTCAATAGTTGCATGTTGTTTACATAACTGGTATTTACTATCAGTTTCTGCCCTCAAAATTTTATTCTTATAATGGTTTGTATTAATTGCTTGGTCTTGAGCTGCCACTATTGTACTTTCTGTTTCTCCTTTGATGTCACCAGAGTTTAGCCATCGATATGACTGTTCATTATCCACCAGCTTTTCATCTATGTTACATGGCAATTGTCCTTGCATCCTCGTCTGTCACTATATTTCTTTTGTTTTCTCTGCTATGCTCTCCTTTATTTGTCTTGTTCCTGTCTGCACTTCTGCCTTGAGGCATCTAGCTGTCTGTAACACTGCTAAGTTGATGTTGCATTGGTGTTTTCTGACAAACTGTATTAGTGGATCTTTCTTCTATCTATATATTTCACCAGTTTTGTAATTTCTACTTCTTCCAACTGCATCAGGCCCCTTCCTCCCTGTTTTTTGGGAACATACAAACAATCTACATCTGCCTTTGCGTGATGCTGTCTGTGGATGGTTAGCAGTTTCCTCATTTTCCTGTCTAGTTTTTGTCATTCTTCTTGGCGCCAGTTAACAATTCTAAAACTATATCAAAGTACTGGTACTGCCAATGATCCAAGTGCTTCAATTTATTCTTTAGACTTAAATCTGTGCCCAAAACTAATCTCAATCTCATCACATATTTCTTCTTCAACTTGTCTTTCTCCTTCTTATGCTCTATGTCATGGCTCTCTTCTATGCCCAAATACTTAAGCGCTTTCCTCGGGTCCAGTTCAATTATGTCCTTCTCAAATGTGTTTCCTATATATATATATATTGTTTTGGACCTCACCTTTATTTAAACATATTTTTGCATGTTTTTCTAATCCAAAATTCATATTACTGTCTTTGTTAATTGCTTTCACAATTTTGATTTCATTCTCCAAATTGTCCTCATTTCTACCTAGCAATTTCAAGTCATTTGTATACAAAAAGTGACTTATTTTTTTCCCTCAATTCCGTGTACTTGATATCCACAGTCAGTTCTGCTCTGCTTGTTTGTTAATGGAATAAGAGCTATACAAAAGAGTAACGGCAAAGGAGAGTCCCCGTGGAATATTCCTCTTTGTATCTGAATGGGTTACAACTGTATTACTTCCTGCTTTGTATTTAAATGAAGCACTGTGTTCCATTTCTCCACCGTATAATTTACAAAATGTGACAATTTTACTGTTCACTCCTACTAATTCTATTGACTTTCTTATCCAGCTATGTGGAATGCTGTCACACACTTTCTAGTAATCAATCCAGGCTATACTTAAATTCTTGTTCCTTCACTTGCAGTCTTCATACATCACTTTTGATATAATTAATTTATACTTGCAACCTTCACTTCTAGCGTGACATCCTTTTTGCTCTGCTGGTGGTAAGTTCTGCTCTTCCAAATGTGTGGAAATTCTTTTGGCTGTTATTCCTGTTAGGGTTTTGTACATGGTTGTTAAGGGGGTACTGGGTCGGTAATTGGTGACTTCTTTGCTGCTCCTGATTTTGGTAGCAAATAAGTTATTCCTGTGGTTAGCCAATCAGGTACCTTCTCCAGTTTCTGCATTATTGCATTGAATTATTAATATTATTATTATTATTGTTGTTGTTGTTGTTAAATATAGGAGACTTGTAAGTCATATAAAATATAATTTAAATATGTGTAAATCAACAAAAAAATTCAATAAATATTTTAAGTTTGGAAATGAAGTGTTGAAGTACAATGTTTGCATATCAGATACACAGGGAGATAATAATGATAGGCTATACAATAAATTGCAATCTTGCTACTTGACTATGGACGAGATAAGATTAATGCTGGACACAAAGGCAACATTATGCTTGTGATTATCAGTCATACTGAACACCCTAGATCACATCTCTTGAGTGGAACAAACGTGACAGTGGTAATCAGTGGTACAGTAGCAGAGTTAAGCTGAAAGAAATTATGGACACTGAGTGACAAGTTCTTAAAAATTAAAGCATATTGCAGATATTTGTACAAGGAATACTTTGTTTGTAATACAGTGAGTATATTGCATGTGAAGAAGAGTTTACTTAGTTCCATATTCTTGAATACACCATCCTCAGTATCAGTTTAAATGGTTGAAGAGAAATTTGTCAGTGAGTACAGATAACTTATTTAAAGATACTTTGTCTATTGTTTGAGTTATATAGCACTGAACAACAGGAAATCTGTAAACCGCAGGTGTTACAAGGAACAACAGGCAGTCTGATTTGAGGTTTATAGAGTAGTAAGTGTAAAAATTATGGGACTCTGGGGTGCAATCACATGGTGTCATAATCCAGCAGACAACAATCCTCAAAACTAAAGTTTGACAAAATTAATACATTTTTTTCATTTCATGACACCTTCTCAATCACAAAGATTAAAGCCATGTCAAATAATAGGTTAAGATAAATGAAAAACTGAAATAGTTATGAAAGGAAAAGACAGTAAGTTACTCCAAACCATGGAAAACTACAAAAGCAAAAGATTCTCAGGATGATAACTGCAAAGGCCACACAGCATCAACAGGAAATATGTACTAACAGAACTGCTATTCACACAACTTGTGGAATATCTTTAATGTGGCAACAAGTTTCAACTTATATTTTGCAAATGAATTTTGTATTAGGAAGGTGAGTGAGGAAGTAACATGACAATGGTGAATAAGAAGCTTCATAAATTTCATTTTTCATCAGAGATTATTAGATTGATAAAATCAAGAAGGGTGAGTGGATAGGGCACATGACACACATAAGACAGGTAAGAAATACTCACAGAATTATGGTTGGACAACCTGAAGAAAAGAGACTACTTGCAAGTCACAGGTGTATTCATTCATTTTGTAGTCTGTTTTGCAACAAGTCCATAGGCCGTTGCAAAGTGAGTTTGCTACACAGTGCACTCTAGCGCTTCCTCTTTTAAGTTCCAGTATCTTCTCTTTTCCTTAAGGTAATCCATTTGCTGTTGACATTCTCTTCCTTGTCTCCCTGTCCCTTATATCTTTCCTTCAATAACACGTGTTAGAAAGTAGTTCCTTTGCAAGATGTGTCCAACCTAGTTGGCCTTCCTTCTTTTTATTATATGTAGGATATTCTTCTCCTCCTTGACTCTATATAATACTCATTTCTCGCACAGTCGATCCAAATGATCTGCTCCATCCTTCTTCAGCACCATATTTTAAAACAGTACAAGTATATTTGATCTACTTTCCATAGTGTCCAAGTTTCAGCACGATATAAAGCCATGCTCAAAATGTAGAGTTGCACTAGTTTCCTCCTTAAGTTTAAGTCCAACTTGCTGGTGAAAAGAGCCTTTTTCTTGTTGAATGTTGGCGTTGGTATCATAATCCTGGATCTAATTTCACATGTAAATTTTCTATCATCTGTTATGTGGCTACCCAGACAGTTGAAATATCCCACATTCTCCAGTTATTTTAGACTCATCACAATCTTCACTGGGGATGGTCATAGGTACATATAGGGAGATAATATTAAACAGGATATTAAAAAAGTGTAATCTTGTGGACTGGAGTCAAGTGGCATGTATAGGGCAGAAAAGAAATGCATACATTGTTTTGGTGGTTAAACCTGAATGAATGAGACCGCCTGGCAGACAGAGGCACAGGTAAGAGGACAATATTAAAAAGGATCTTAAAGAAATACAAAGGTGTGGACTGGATTTATGTGACTCATAGGCACAATTGGTAGGATGTTGTGAACACAGTAATGACCCTTTCAGTTCTGTAATGGGCAGGGAACTTCTTCACTAGTTTATCAAGTATGACTAATACATGTAGTTAGTTTATCAAAGTGGTCACAAGCAATTAATGTGACTGGTTTTTTTTTCTGTGCTTATTTCATTACATGTCTGCAACTGCAAGAAAGGAATATCAGGTGCAAGTAGTAGTAGTAGCAGAAGCAGTAGCAGCAGTGACAATATGAGGATGAGGTGGGGAGGAGGAGGGAACAGGTACTATACCACTACTGATGTGGAGGGGCTGGACAAAACCACAAAATCCTCAGTCATGAGAACATAATTTAAACCAGGCACATCCTAAATTGGGGTAGTCCATATCAAGCTGAGTTCACTTTTTAGGCACATTCGCAAAATTGTGGAAAATGACTATGAGCTTCATCAAGTCCATCTGTCTGTCTGTCTGTCCATCTGTCGACACAGAACACCTCACCTCTCATTGGACTGATTTGCACAACATTTGATATTTGAGCATTTATCGAAAACTCATTCAGAAAATTCAAGTTTCATGAAATCTGAAAAGAGTAACAGGTACTTGCTCAATTCACCTTAGAATGAGAAATGTTTCAGACAAAAGTTGTAGAGAAGATTAAAACACACAATTTATATTCAACAACCTTTTTTCAAAAGAAGATGTGTAAAAATATTATGCAGCCAGACAGGCCACAGATGACAATATGGCATGTGCGCATTGCACGATAGATAAGTATGACTATAAACACACACTCAAAACATGATATATTTATAGCTCTTCCATGGCAACAATAGTTGCACAAACATGCCTAAATACTACGTTTATAAGTATATTGCCTGTGTTGTTTGGTTTACTGGTCATAACTGCTATTTCTTGTTTTCAGGCTAATTTTCATTTAAGATAAGGGAATCGAAAGCTACAAATTAAACGGCTGTACGTCAAGGATGTGCACCAAAGATGACTTTGAAATACAGATATTGTCAATGGAAATATAAACAAAGAAGATACAGAAAGAGGAAGAAAAGTATCTGGTAACATCAAATAACTTATTCATAATCTTGTACAATGGTCTGTGTCACTTGGAAGTCTCAAGTTTGATTTCCTAACTGATACTTTTACACAACTTTGTTCACTTGTTCAGCTATGAGGCTTGTACATATAGGGTGTTCCTGAAGTATACAGCACCACTGTAGTGGCATGTTCAATGAATGATAAAAAGGATGCACATTTATGTAAACATGTGTCATTTGACACTTCATTCTTCAGCTCTGACTCACTTGACAAAGACAGGCGTTGCTCAAGTGCCACGGTCATACTGACATTTGCACAGCCCCGTTTTTGAGATCTCTCTCCCATGCTTACACATGACGTTTTTCATTACCCAGTTGGATGTGACACTGTTCCACGTATCCATATGAATTCATTTCACTGCAATACCAAAAACAGTTTCCTATAAATATGAGGGTGGGCATGACAGGAGACATAGAGGTAAGTCCTCATGGTTTTCAGCATAGGCTGACAGGGGTACTTGATAAATACTTTTTTAAACAGCAGACTTGCACAGCTACTAGATTATGTTCCAGTACAGACAAGAATGCGGTTCATGCAAACAATGGTGTTACACTGCATTTACTATCACTGTTACAACACCATTCCTAAATGACATGTATGCAGAAGGATGGGTAGGTTGAAGTGGACCAACTGAATGGTCTGCAAGATCACCCAACTTAATCCCACTGCACTTTTACTTATTGAGTCATCTTCAAAATACTGTGTTATGCTGTGGCATTTAACAAAACGGCAGAACTAAAACCTAGGGTAGAAGATGGGCATGTTAAAATCAATAATACACCTAGAACCTTTAAGCTCATGCAACAGTCCTTAACAAGTTGCACAGCATACATTATCAAGGTACAACAAAAACCCTCTAAGCAATTTTCTAACCTGTTATTGTCAAGGAGTAATACAAAATGTTGGAGGTAGTTATCTGTAAATTATGACTTCCCTGTGGATGGGTTGACAGTGATCATTTTATCCTTATCCTTACAAAAGAAAATGGACCATAACCAAAGTGCCAAGAATCCAATAACCCATGCTTACAGAGAAATGTTTTTTGTTTGTGTGCATAGAACATAACAGTAAAGTGGTGATTTGTTTTTCAGAAACACTCTTTATAGCCTAATATAGCTGCCTGAGCAATGGTAACATAATTCCTTACTTTGTAACCAAGTATAAAATGACAATGTGCTTTCCAGACTGCACTGCTATGTCAATGCTGCAACTGTTCCTGATTCAATTTGTGCTCCAATTTCTGGTATATGGCATTAATGCAGAGTGTGCCATAGGGGATGCAAACGAGAATGCAAGGTGGATAAACTCTAATGGACGTCTCAGACATGATGACAGTCATGGCAATCTGGACAATGAAAATGATGATAATTTCTTCTTTGAAGCAACCTGCTCAGAAAACCCTGACTATGATGACTTTGAAGAAGTGTGCAACTGCACGTTCACCAATAGTAAGTTACAATAATCCAGTTCTCCAAAGTATATACTATATTATCTATGTGGTAGTGCACTATTTGACTGAATTATAATTCATATGACTATTACGGGTTTGAGAAGAAAGTGCTAGGGAAAATATCTGGACCCAGAGCAAGATAAGGCAGAAAGACATTATAAAACACAGGCATTATTGCTACAGTTCACCTGCTAACTGTAGAAATCATCCATGAATATCACTCGTAACAACTTCATACAAAACTCCAGCCAGCACTCTTCTCTAATGATAAACATCAAACCTAATAGAAAATACTGATTCAATTTATCGGTGTGAATTTTTGACATAATGAATCAGCTACTGAAGAAATTCTGAGTTCACCAAGAACTGAAGTAAAAATAAGACATATCATGGACAGCACATCAAATGCTTATAGGATTCAAGAAAATATAATTCTGTAAGGACAGAAGTATGCACTGTACAACATTTCGCTAAATTCAGTACATTCAAGCAGCTACTTACATGATTTAAAATATGCATAATAAGAAGAGTAAAGTCTGTATAGTTAAATACTTGGATGATGCATTTCCTGTTCAGTAGGATCCAAAATAAGGAGCTGCTTTATCACGTTGCTTTAGTATTAGAAATTAGGAAGGTCCCAAGAAAATCAGAAAGGAATGTAAGTGATTGAGACACATCAGTTCATAGTCAATGCTGAACGAATTAATTTCATGGGTAAAAACATACAAAGAAAAATATAGAATTTATGTCACATGCTAGTGAGGAGGCCGGTCTAGAAATAGAGCACTAGTCCCTGAGCACTGGCACTGCAGCATGAAAATTAATTCAGGAGTAGATGTGGATAAGAGTTGAGCCATCTCATACCTGCATATGAAAATCACAAATATTTCCTTTTTTTTTTTTTTTTTCCAGTTTTTCACCGTGTATATTGTCACAATTCACATATATTCACCAACACATGCACACATTTTAAATGACACTAAAAAATTTTAATTTGTTAAAATAGTTAAAATCTCTAACATGTTTCGGTTTATATTTAAACCATCTTCAGGGAGCTATTAGTTCATGCTAAAGTTACTTATATCACCTTTTGCTATGATGGCATTGTGGTAGCATGTCATTGTGTTGGTATGCCCCCTCCAGATGTACTCGGTATAACTGCTGGTTCAATTGTTGTTTCTTGCAGTATAGGAACTTGATTTCTTGATTGATCCTGAATCGTATGGCATTGGTGATGGTCTTCTTATCCCGTTGAGTTTTTCCGTTGATTGTGAGTTTAATATAATTAGGTTTTAGTCCCCTGATTCGGCAAATCTTGTTAAACCATATGGTCGCATTGGTTTTGAGTAACTTTAGCTTTGTATTTTTGTAGATGTTCCAGATTTTTGCCTGTTGGGCATTGCATATTTTCAGTTTTTCACCGTGCATATTGTCACAATTCACATATATTCACCAACACATGCACACTTTTTAAATGACACTATAAAACTTTAATTTGTTAAAATAGTTAAAATCTCCGACATGCTTCAGTTTATATTTAAACCATCTTCAGGGAGCTATTAGTTCATGCTAAAGCTACTTATATCACTTGTTGCTATGATGGCATTGTGGTAGCGTGTCGTTCCTTGTTTGTGATGGGTTCGGATGTTGTATTACTCTTCCTCTTGCTTTACTGTGTCTATTCTTTTACTGAAATTTAAAACAAGTTCCTGCAAGTGTGACAGCATAATCTAGGCTATGGGATGGACAGTCTGAGGTTTGAATCCCAGTGGGGGTACAGGATTCTTCTCTTCTCCAAACTGTCTATCTTATTGACTCTGAGGTCCATACAGCCTCCTATCAATGGGTACAGGGGTTCTTTCCTGAAGGCAATGCAACTAGGGTGTAATGCTGACCACTCACCTCTATCTACCACAGAGGTTAAGAATGAGTGGGGCTATACCTCTGCTTCATGGCATGGACAGTTATAGCTTTATTATGTACGTAAGTCATTAAGCTGTGTAAAACTGTCTATCCTAGGCACTGATGGAATATTCTCATGCTTTGGAGACTTCATGGAAACGCTACCAAGCCCACGAGGTCACATCCCTGTGGAAAGACTGACACTGTATGCAGTGTACAATGCAAAACATGTGCAAATCAAGTCACATCAGTTCTCAGGGTACACAACAAAGGAGATCAGACTTCAAAACATACAAGAACTCCAGCTGGAAGACAGGGCATTTGATGGAGTTCAAGAATTGGCAACGCTGAAAGTCTCACACAATAATTTTGGAGAAATGGGACACCCTGAACTCATCTTTGCTGGGCTGGTTAACCTGACAACGCTTGACTTATCGTACAATCACATTACTGGGTGGAAATGTGGAGGTACCATTTATGTTACCTTAATATAACAACTCACATTGAAATTAAACTGTAAGGCCAAGAAGGTACATGCATTCTTTCAGTTCAGAATGTTTGATCCTTACATCTCCTTTTTTCTTAGAATATACAACAGTAGCTTAATTCTGTCAAATGTGTAACACAGGTTATACCAATTAAGAAGTCCCTTTGGCTTCTGAACAATTACAACTTCAGTGGATAAAATGACTTCAGCTGGGTCTCTCTTATTTTAAACATTAACCAATACTGAATGTGTGTCAGAAAATAGTGCTAAGGAGTTTGTTCGGATGCAAAAGAGAACAGAAAAATGCTGATAATTGTGTAATGAGTAGCTTTAAAAGCAGTGCAATCCTTCCCTAGTATTTCTCACGGGTAAAATATGTAGCATGCATGGCAGAAACAAGAAATTCGAAATACAAATCAACTGGAAGGTCACATGTGAAGAAATCATCCGAAACACTCATGCACAGAAAGGATAATACAATAAAGATCTCAGAGAAAGAGATGGTAAAGATGTAAATGGGAGTCAACAAGCCAAGGGAAGTGCCCCAGTGCAGGCTTCTGTGACAAAGTTCCAGCTCCACAAGGACAGAGCACTTTTCAATTCTTGATTTGAAACATTCACTATGTTCTGAATGTTGTATGCTTTCTTCTGGGTAATTCCCTGGTGTCTTAAGTTTATATGCCCATGTTTTGGATCACTCTGTCTTTTCCATCTTCATAGGCAGGTAGGTATGAAGTAATTACCCAGAAGAAAGCATACAACACTTTTCAATTACTTTTGTAACTATTAGTTACTCACGCAGAGTCCCATACAATGGGGCTACAATGTTTGTCAGTGTTTGATGGATTAATGGATTTAATGTAAGTTCCCACATACACATATCTCTTATTTCAAAATTACTAGCTTGCATGCTTTCTGCCCTTCTGACTAAAACATATACAATGACTCCTTCTTGTACGAATGGAGTTCACTCCTACGAACTCACCAAATATTATTCAGGTGATCATATAAAAGAAAATGAGATGGGTGGGGCATGAGGCATGTATTTCTTTTAAGTTATTCACTAATAATCTTTTCACTTATCAGACACAAAAATCTGAGATGTTATACGTGAATACATAATAGGAGTAATATAATAAAGCATAATATTAAAATGGATCTAACTGCACGACTAGCTGAGAAATTATTAGCTTCTCAAGGACTGATTTGCCGAGACAATTACCAATTTCTACATTCTCATCATTTCAACCTGTCTGTTTTCTTTCAGGTAAAACTAAAAGTAATGAACCAGTACTGCCAAAACTTATAACCCTGGATCTTACTGGAAACCCTCTTGGACATCTGAACAACGACACATTCGAATGGCTAAGGGGGTCACAACTTCGGCATCTGATTTTGCAGAAATGCCAAATACAGTCTATTGACACAGGTACTGATGGTTATATTTTTACACGGGAAGGAATCAAATTTTACTAAATCATTTATGTACTGCAGTGTGTTGTTTTCTCAATGAAGAATGGTCCCTTAATATTTGAACGAAACATTTTTTTTCTGTCAGAGAGTATGATGACTAACTCTGTTAAAAAATGATCTTTACTCTTATTCGTGTTGTCTTATTTCTATACACAGTTGTGCCCCCCACATCGCTGATTCAGAATCTGCGGTTTCAGTTATCTGCGGTTTACCATGGCCTGAAAAAAAAATTGGAAAATTAAAGAAATAAACGGTTCATAAGTTTCACAATAGGCACCAAGCGAGAACAGGCCGTAACATGGTGAAGTCCAGCAGCCCAAACATGCCCAGTAATTGACTCATCTTCCTTTGTCCCCATACCCAAGCTTCCCTGCAGAACTTGCCTCCATTCTGCTTCTAGCATTCTAGCTGTTCGCATTAGTTGCCACGTTGTCACAGTGTTTGTATTCAGAAAGCCCTTATTTACCATAAAAATGGCCCCATAGAATAAGAGTAGTGATGCTGGTAGTGCTTCTAAGCCTAAGAGAAGCTGTGATATCCTTTCCATTAGTGAGAAAGTGAAAATTCTGGATATGATTGAAATAGAAAAAAAATCTTATGTGGAGACTGCCAGGTTGTATGGCAAGAATGAAAAACATGATTTTTATTGCATATGCAGCGCTTTGATGGAAAAGCATGATTTTTATTGTTCTGTCATCCCTTGAAACTGTACATGATACTGTACAGTACAGGTACTGTATTTTCTCATTGCTCTGTCATCTCTTGAGGATTATGCTAAAACGTCAGAATCCCTTACTTTCATACATACAAGAGAGAGACAGAAAGTACACTGCAAATGTACAATGTAGTGTACAGTACACTTTATTATTACTTTATTAATGTTGGTAATGTCTTACTGTGCGTAATTTATCCATTAAACTCTACCATATTTATGTATGTTACACGAATATCACATATATAGCATTTAGTATTATCCACAGATTCATGGAAACGTATTACCCACAGATATGGGGGCACTACTGTATATATATATCTCTTATGACGATGCTCCTTTCAGTACCAGACAATTCTACCATAACAATGGACATTTTAAAAACTATAACAAAAATCAAGACACACAGAAAAATTCATCAAAGCACATTTCTATCACCAACACAACTAACACTTCACTGAGTAACAGCATCACTACACAGAAGCTGATAGTTAATCAGCTGCTCAAGAAATTCTCTGCTGTTACAGGGCTTGTAGATCTGTCAATGCAACAACAGAAGCCTGATAAGCCATACCAATCCCATGTCCTAGCACTCTTTCCAGTCCAGTATTATCCTCCCAACTAAACTAACACTCACAAAGCATTCTTTTCCATGACAACTCAGGAGTCAAAGTTTTGAATATACTGTATTTATTAGTTCCCCTGTGCATTTTACACACCTGGCACAACACAATCTTTGTTAATTTATCACTCTAATAATAGCAGGTACAATGACAGGTTGTGAAGAACCTCATTATATACTTTTTCACAAAGCTCAGCTTACAATAACAGATTTTGACTTCCATATTTACAGTGATATTTAAGAAGCACAAGACATTCAATTATCTATTGCTAAAATACTGTCACAATCCATCTTCATATTTGCATATCTTGTTCGTATATAGGAATATGCTAGTTGTATTGATGCAGAATTTCCCCTCATTTCCAACTTACAATATTTTTAGGAACACTTGATCCAATTCAATCAACACTACGTACTATTGATGTTGGAGATTCTAAGATACCAATTGAATGGATTTTGAATCTGGTAATTCAGTTGGGTAATAAATCTTCAATTCAAGGCATGGCATTGTCTGCAATTGGCTTGAAGGATATACCATACGAAGTTCTACTAGCAACCAATGGAACACTTAAGTATTTGTCTCTGCATGGCAATCCATTTCGAAATCTTAGGTAAGCATATTTATGTAGTGTGAGGTATAAAAATAAATTTAAGGTAAATTCAACTTTTGTAGCATGTACTGGAATGCCTGGTCTAGGGTGGAAAAAAATTGCATGCCTATGTCATCTACATGTTACAAGCAAAAGACACTGTTCTATATATTGCTGTTTTCTATTTCCTCATAAGTAGCCTTGGTAAACACAAGCATATGACAAGTGGAAAGTTCATTTATCTAAGATATGGTGCATACAGCTCTTCTGTTAGTTTGTAGTAATGAAAGGGTTATTGTGCCTAAACTATCAATAAAAACTGACCTTACATTATCATGCAATATTTTAGCAGTTACACTAAATCAGATCTTCTCTCTTTCACATGCACATACACACGTGTGGGCAAGCATGCACGCACGTGCATGCACGCGCGCGCGCGCACACACACACACAAATATTAGCAACACTGAGTAATGAGTGCATTCTTAGTTGGCATAAAATTGTATCTAATGCTAAGCAATATTTATTTCAGCAAGGAAAACCTAAAAAGAAGAAAGGAAACAATTCAACAGTTAACCCAGAAGAACTCTACACTGTCAGTTGATGAACGTATGGTGCTAAATACCCCAGACAAAGTGTTTCCTGACATGCCAAAACTTGAAGAACTTGACCTCAGCAAGTGCAGTATTTATTACATAGAAAAAGACACACTTGGAGCAATGCCACATTTGAAATCTCTGCTCCTGTCTCACAATCAGCTTGTCAAGTTCAACACACTGAATTCACCTTTCTCCCAGCTACTCTATCTGGATTTAAGCTATAATCCATTGAAACTGGATAACCTGAACTTGACATCTTTTCCCATCCTTGAAACCTTGGACCTCTCATACACTAACGGAAGAAGAATCTTTAAGAACACGTTTCAAACCTCAAGCACAAAGCTAAAGAAACTTTCAATATGTTACAGTGAGCTCAGTTACATTGCAGATAATGCTTTTATAAATCTGTATAAGTTAAAAGTTTTAGATTTGCAAGGGAATAGAGAACTAGGTAAACATCTGTCCATGGGTACATTCAATGGGTTGACATCTTTGGAAGAACTTCATTTAGCAGAGTGCACCCAGAACGTTGAATTTAGAACCTTTTCACAGCTTAACAAAAAAACTGAAATGGATCCATTACAAGAACCTACATCACTTAAAAGAAAGAATGGCAGCAGAAGTGAAATTAATCTGGATCCATTACAAACACTTACATCAATTAAAAGAATCAACTTAGCAATGAATGGCATCACATGCATTACCAGTAAGACAGTAGACATGCTACCTCAGCTGGAAAGTTTGGACTTAAGTAATAACTATATGCGATCCTGGAATGAACCACTTTTCACAAACACAAGTTTGAGAAACCTGAACGTTGCAAACAACCATTTAAATTACATCACAGATGCAATGTTAGAAGATTTTAGATCACTGTCAACCGTTATCATATCATCTAATCCATTTGTTTGTAACTGCAACTGCAGGAAGTTCCTGGAACTGGTTACAAATATCACAGAGAGTTCTGAATGCAATCAGGAAAACCAGCCAGATATTGAAATTCGAATATACGAGCCACATGCAAGGTCCACAAATGACAACCACAAGATCAGGCAAACCAAGAGCGGTTTTAAAGCTATGTATCCTCCAGGTGATAGCACAAATGATTTTATTAAGCACTGGGGTGAAAATGATGAATATGTATGTCTGAACAAAACTGATTCAAATGAGATTAATTATATTTCTTTCAAATATGTCCCATGTGAGTCAAAACAGAATAATGATGGTGATGAAGATTACACAAATCCAATGAACAGCACCAAACAAGTGGCAATAACAGCAGTGGCTGCAGTTCTTATCATCATTTTAGCTGTCGGCATCACATACTGGAAGTGGTGGTACATTCGATACTTCGCTATTCTTGTGAAAAATGCTACTGTTCTGAGTTTCATGTCACATGATGAAAATGGTTCTACTGACAAAATCTTCAATTATGACATCTTTATATCATATAGTGATCACGATCGTGAGTGGGTTCTCAACAGTTTGCTACCAAACCTTGAATCCAAATCTAAAGTAAACGCTTGTCTCCATGAACGTGATTTCCAAGTGGGAATTAGCATACTAGAAAACATTATTTCAAGTATAGACCGAAGCAGATGCATCTTGCTAGTTATCTCACAATCATTCTTACGCAGCCAGTGGTGTCAATTTGAGCTACACCTTGCTCAGCATCGGCTGCTTGAGACAAGGCGTGAAGAACTCATCTTGCTCTTCCTTGAAGAAATTCCAAGAATGAAAAGACCAAAGACCCTACAATACCTCATGAGAACTAAGACATACATAATGTGGCCAAAAAGCAGTGATGATGTAGAAGGCCAAAAAATATTCTGGAAAAGACTGCATCGTGCAAGTCTCCGAAATACAGCAGGGATGGAAAGAAAACAAATTTCCATCGTGTAATTATCCGAGTAATACACAAGAATAAATATCTTGTTATGTAAGATTATACACACAAATTGAATAGCTAATGGAAGAATATGTGCATAGCGCAGCAAAAACATGTACCATAAGAAACAGAATATTTAAGTTTCTATGTTTTATATTCTAAGTTCTTTGTATTACTGCTATTTTACAAAACAATGCGGTCGTTTTACAATACCTTCGCATGTAAGTCTCTCAAAAGGAGAAAAAAGAATAATGAAAACACAATAACAGGTAAAAGAGGAAGAGTTCATTTTATCTGGTAGCATTCTATTCACCTGACAGGTGAATGCTACAATATAAAATGGCTGCTCCAAAACCCTCTTTCTTTTGAAGCTTTCTTCATGTGAATAAAAATGGTTGATGCTCCCACATTTTAAAAATTATTTAAAATTCTAGGTGCATTCTAATAGTATGTAGGAAAAATATATTTTTTTAATTGTATTCTCATAGTTTAAAACCTCCATTTTGGATTAAAATTAATTCAACATCTTCACTGGACCATTTTTCAGGAGCCTCAGCAAATAGATCCACAAACCCTGGGGCACCATTAACTCCCACTTTGGGAGACACTGATATCAATCATGGGTAGTCACCTCTCTCTGGTTGGTATAGAGGTTAACTGCAGCATTATTCCTCAAAACTGCCCCTTCAAAATATACGAAATGAAAAACCGTTGTTCCTGGGAGGACATTTGCATGTAAGCCCAGTGATGTGTTAAGGAAGGACATAACAGTTTGTTTTTGACTTAACGCATTACAGTCTTCATAGCCTTGGTATTCAGTGAGAAGAAGACTTAGGAAGAAATCAAGTAACTGCCATCCGTACTTAATATGTTCTGAATGCTTGCATTCATTTTGGGTACAAATCTCACATATCTCTTGATGCTTGCTGTATCCCCAGTTTAAGAACAATCTCTGTTGTCGTTGTTGTTGTTATTATTATTATTATTATTACTACTGTTGTTGTTATTATTATTATTATTATTGTTGTTGTTGTTGTTGTTATTATTATTATTATTATTCGATAAGGATGTCTCTTGTCACAGGCCTTTTGTTCCTGGTACTTCTCTTGAACCAGCAGTGATCCCCGCCGCTCAGGCTACAAGCTTCACACTGCATTACATTCCGTATTATGTGTGATGTTCCAAGTATAGCTGTCTTTTGTAGTGAATCTATTGAATGTCTTCCTGGTACAGCTTCCAAATTTTTCTTGAAGCTTCTCGTTACTATTCCAGTGGCTCCAATTATTACTGGTATAATCGTACATTTCAAGTTCCAAATTCGCTGTATCTCTATACACAAACTCTTGTACTTTAACTTCTTTTCTGCTTCCTTTTGCACAACATTTCTGTCTGCGGGTATTGCCACATCTATCAGTGTGCATGTTTTCTCTCTTTTTTTTTAATTATTATATCTGGCCTATTTGCTGTAACTTCTCTGTCTGTGTGTACTGCTTGATTCCACAACACTGTAACATTTCCCTCTTCACACACTGGCTTGGGCATGTGTGTGTACCATTTGTCTGCAGTTTCAATACCTAAGGCTTTGCATATTGAGTAGTGAAATGTGTACAAACTTTATCATGTCTCATTAAATATTCGTTCTTTGCCAAAATGGGGCATCCCAAGGTTAAGTGGTCAACAGTTTCTTCATGTTGTTTACATAACCAGCATTTACTCTCCATTTCTTCCTTCAAAATTTTATTCTTAAATTAGTTTGTATTAATTGCTTGGTCTTGAGCTGCCACTATTGTACTTTCTGTTTCTCCCTTGATGTTACCAGATTTTAGTCAGTGATATGACTGTTCAATATCCACCAGCTTTTCATCTAAATTATGTGGCAATTGTCCATGCATCCTCTTCCCATGCCAGCTTTCTTCGTTTTCTCTGCTACATTGTCATTCTTTTTTTTTCTCTCTCTCTACTTCTGTCTTGAGGCATCTAGCTGTCTGTAACACTGCTGAGTCGGTGTTGTGTTGGTATGTTCTGACAATCTTTATTAGTGGGTCTTCCTTCCTGTCTACATATTCCACCAGTTTTGTAATTTCGTCTGCATGGGCTGCTTCTAACGGCATCAGGCCACTTCCTCCCTGTTTTCTGGGAACATACAAGTGATCTACATCTGCCTTTGGGTGATGCTGTCCATGAATGGTTAGTAGTTTCCTCGTTTTCTGGTCTAGTTTTTTCAGTTCTTCGTAGTGCCAGTTAACAATTCCAAAACTGTATCTAAGTACTGGTACTGCCAGTGACCCAATTGCTTGAATGTTATTCTTTGAACTTAATTCTGTACCCAAAACTAGTCTCAATCTCCTCATGTATTCCTTCTACAGCTTTTCTTTCTCAGTCTTATGCTGTATGTCAAAACTCTCTTCTGTGCCTAAAGACTTATACACTTTCCTCAGGTCCAGTTCTTTAATGTCGTTCTCAAATGTGCTTCCTATATGCATTTTGCTTTGGACTACTACCTCTTTTCAAACATACTCTTGCACATTATTCCAAACCAAAATTCATATTTATATCTTTGCTAATTGTTTGCACAATTTTTATTTCATTCTTCAAATCATTCTCTTTTCTACCTAGCAGTTTCAAGTCATCCATATACAATAAGTGATTTATTTTCCTCTCAGTTCCACGTACTTGATATCCACAACCAGCTCTGTTCAGCTCATTTGTTAATGGAATGAGTTCTATGCAAAAGAGTAATTGCGAAAGAGAATCCCCTTGGAAAATTCCTCTTTGTGTCTGAATGGGTTGTGACTACATTACTTCCTGCTTTGTTTTTAAAAAAAGCCTTGTGTTCCATTTCTCCATAGATAGTTTACAAAATCTGACAATTTTACTGTTTACTCCCACCAATGCTATTGACTTTCCACCCAGCTACGTGGAATGCTATCAAATTCTTTCTGGTAATCAGTCCAGGCTATACTTAAATTCTTGTTTCTTCTCCTGCAGTCCTCACATATTGCCTTTGATATCATTAATTGATCCTTGCAACCTTTATTTCCAGGGTGACATCCTTTTTGCTCTGCTGGTAGTAAGCTCTGCTATTATTATTATTGTTGTTGTTGTTGTTGTTGGTTACATATTAGGAACTCACACAGCTCTGAACTTTGACTATTACAGACATAAATTTGCATATGCTTTACATGCCAATTAAATAACCTGTTTTCTCTAACACTTGACACTGTTGTTCTGCCAGAGGGAGAAAGAATACGCGTACGTGCATATGCATATGCATGTGTTTGTGGTTCACTCATGATATGGTTTGCAATAACTGACTTTCACAACTCTGCCTTCCTTTCACACACTACACACAGCAACTCTGAACAAGGGGATGATAATCTGTAAGGTACTGTGCACATGTTCTTCTAAACATGAGTACTAAAGGCATGCATTTACATACATCTACGGTCACTTACAGACTGAAAAAACAAACAAACAAACAACAGCAGAAGAAACTTGAAATCACACTAATGGCAAAAAATGTTAGCAGTACCTGTACAACAGACAGGATAAAGAATTATGAGTTGAGAGCTGTAAAGCAGTGGCAGTCAGTGAGCGTTTCATGGCCAGAAAGTAAAATATCTTGAAACAGAACATAAGCTTTGTGAGTAAGCAATTTTTTTTAGTTTTTGCAGCAGTACAACTGAGGTTTATGTTATTCTGGGGTACGATGTGGCATCATATCCCAGACAAATTAGACTTTTGCTAATAAGTAATAAGCAACAGTTCAGGTGGGTGATATCAACCAAAATGTGTCACTGAAATACCTCAGCACTGACAAGAAATATGGAATACAGAGTTTCAAGGGATATTAGAGTGTGTGGTGTGATATTTTGCATGACACATTTGCATTTCAGAATGGGACACAAGTGCCTCATACTGGCATCCAGACAAATATAAAGAGCTAATACTGTCTTAGCAAAGTACATAACCACCACTCATACTACTTTCCCATGCCAGTAATGTTGATAAAACATGTTTACAATTTTATGTACCCCTCAACGTGACCGTAAGCAATAAAGGGAACAGAGTATTCAAGTAAGAAATAGTGGCAATGAAGAGAAAAAAATTGAGCACTGCAATTTTGTGCATCCTGACACACAGTAAAACTCTGCGGGTTGCATCAACATAAAAGGAAAACACTACCACAACTCTATGTAAAAGTTATGATTGTCAAAGCACAAGGATCAAGGTGGACTGATCTCACTTTTATCAGAATACGTCAAGCATCTTAGCAGAATCAGCCAGGAACCCTCTTACATCTACACATTATGCTCACTTCAGACAGGTTCCTTGTACATGCAACAGAAGGGGATGAAGAGGTTCTCAAAAGCAGCAACAGGGATCACATCATGATTCCTGGAGGACTCACGATATTTCAGCTGTGTCTTGCTTATATCTATTATTTGGAACAGAACTTAAATAATAATGAATGTGAAGGGTAGTTAAGGGAACATGTATTCACATCAAAAGGAATAATTAAGTAGCTGGACATAGAGCTGCATGGAATGTGGATAAAACATGTGGCACTATATACTTTGGTTGAAAAAAGCACATCTATCATGCTTCACAGCATGGAGGATGACCACCTACGAGACAGTGATCCTGGCCAAGTAAACTCAGTTATTGATTTTGATGACAAAATCAGTGGAGAAAAGAAAATATAAATAGTGTATTTTTTTATCTTCATCTGACACTGGTTTCTGAGGAAGTAACATTTGAAATGTGAGACACCACAGATGAAATTCTACATATTTTATTTTCATGCTGTGGAACATCAGACTTTGAAAAGTACAAATGTGTAGCAGAAATATACTAAGAACATGGCCGCTTAATTTCATGACACCGTGTATATGTACATTCATACTTGACATGTATATTTCAATACTTCAATAAATTCATGCCACTAATTTTCAATTTATACTTCTTGAAACATGAGGTGCATGGTTCACTCATTGGTACGGGGTATTCAACCAAATATGGTAACACAATTTACTTACGAACAGTGATTGCTGAGTTATCATGCAAGTTTTGAGGCTGAGGGGGCTGCTGAAGGAGGTCAATATGGTAGACACCACCAAGGATCATGTACTTGCGAAGATTAAGTTCATGAGGCTTCAGGTCAGAGCAGTACTGTAATTTCACTGCAGCCTGACTTTCATCTGCATGAAGAAATACCATTTTTAATCATATTTACATAAGGGTTGCTTGAACGTGCATCTTTCTCATGAAATAACTTGAAATGCCAACTTGATGCAACAAGGTAATTTTATTAATGTATTCTTAACTCGACATGTGTCAGGTACATACGCCCATAATCAGGAGCACTGGATGTTGAGTTGCAGCATATGGTTTTCTGCACCGAGTTTTTGGATGGGTGGTGGTCTTGAGAGCCGCTGCGTAGGTCGTGTGTGCAGTGCAGATGTTGCTGTGCAACTCATGTCACACAGCAACATCTGCACCGCACACACAACCTATGCAGCGGCTCTCAAGACCACCACCCATCCAAAACTCGGTGCAGAAAACTATATGCTGCAACTCAACATCCAGTGCTCCTGATGATGGGCATATGTACCCGAAACATGTCGAGCTAAGAATACATAAAAAAAATTACCTTGTTGCATCAAGTTGGCATTTAAAGTTATTTCATATTTACATAATTGCCATGCAGCAAGTTACACAACTAAACCGTACAAGCAGTCCTCGACTTAATGACATTCAACTTTTATACAACCCACAATTTTGTACATTTTAAATTCTCACCCACAATCCATCTTTTTCATGCTGAATTCAGTCTTTTGTACACAGGTGACAAACAAACATTTTGAGCCATCACACAGCGGCACTGTAAAAGTGTGTCTCAATCTGTACTGTGTGTATACTAGGTGCTAGAAAGGCTAATCTCATGAAGTGCTGTCAAAGGCGTGGGCCTGCAGCCACTTGCTACCTGGGATTGCAAGTTTAAATCCTGCTGGGGGCATGGATGTTTGTCTTTTGTGAGTGTTGTGTTTTGTCAGGTAGAAGTCTCTGCAACAGGGTGATCACTTGTCCAGAGGTGTCCTACTGTGTGGCATGTCTGAGGCCTAGTCTCACTAGAGCTGCCAACCCACGAAGAAAAAATGTCAGAAAATGTACGTGAGATAACTAGAGTTTGAAGCGAGAATTAACTTTAGCAAACATACCTGTATTGTTTATATTTTGCAATGCAACTGACAACTTTGATGTTGGTGGGGTCAGTTGAGTTTTCATGTTGGTTGACTCTGGTGAGGCCACATGCTCTCTGTTGTTTGCTATTCTGACAACTTAATCAGGTAACACAATCTGGTGGAAGAAAGTTGACCTACATCATGAAGATGGCAGTATGTATTTTGTCTTTACAATGATAAGGGCAATGTACTGTGAAGCAGATGTATGAAAATGTTTTTAAACAGTGTTGTTAAGATTACCAACGGCTTATGAAATATAACTTTTGTTGGCCAACCCTTATATAGCCATCAGAAATGTGGAGGGTATTCACATATGTGATGTGGAGGAATGTTAACAATTACCTTCAGTTGAATTCATGCAGGAATGTACCATCATTGCAGGTACAACTGTTTTGTTTGTTGCCCACAAATATGTAATTTATGTACTTTATGCAATGGGAACGGAATCCCCCTCTTACAACATATAAGTCAACTGCTCAACTTTCATGCATTTTGACTTGCATACACGTTTTCAGGAAAGAATTATGCATAGAAGGCGAGGACTGCCTGTACATCACTAAATGTACAAAAGCCAACCAGACTCTATCTTCAGCCAGTACAATCAAGTTTACAGCTTAACATCCAATTCCTTTCAAAGCCATTTCAGTATCACACATATTCATGCCTAGGTCTCCCAACTGATTGTCAAACCAATATCTTGTGTGCATTTCTTGTTCCCCACATGCAAGATACATGCTTTGTCCATTTTATCCTTCATGGAATCACCCTAGATAATACTATGAACAGCCTAGAAATTACAAAGTCCCTTGTTAATTTATTTTATACTTAAAATGGCATTGTTTGGTGCACTACATTTTAGCACAGACATTATTTATCCCCTCTACTAAATGTGGAAGGCTAAATGAAATTAAATATAGTGTCCAAAATAATGCTGTTTAATGAAGTCCAAATTAAGCAGAGTATAAAAATCATTTAACTCTGCATGAAGTTGAATCCTGCAATAAACTGTGCATTCTACCGGTTGTGGTACTCTCCAGTAAAAAATGAGACAAATATTTTTCCAACAGAGGAAAGCAACACTTCTTTAGTCGTAGCAGGTTTAGTTAAAAAGCAGTCAGTAATGAAGTAGCATGTTGCGATACAGTATGATGTACAGTGTACTGCTAATACTCATAAACCATCACTCATACACATTTCTGAAACAGCTAAACAGGCAGCACTTACAGAAAGCTACTACCCGGCGCACTGAGGGGCTGTATTGGGTCCCTGGACATGCCAGAGTGCGAGGAAATGAAATCGCCGACAAGTTTAGAAGGGATGGTTCTGTTCAAGGGTTTGTTGGGCCTGAGCCTTTCTTGGGGTATCTACGTGGAATATAAGAAGAAAGATAAAATGCTGGATGGAAAACCAGCATCTGGTATTGTGGCATGGTCCTTGTAGTACACAGAGACAAGCTTGGGAATTTATTTCTGGCCCTGACCTGGCTACAAGGGCCCGTTTATTGTCCTTTAATAGGACACAATCCAGGGTTGTTATTGGCCTCCTTATTGGACCTAACATCTTGAGAAGATATTTATATACAATAGGGCTGAGTAATAACCCTACTTGTAGGAAATGTGGTACTGAGGAGGAAACCTCAGTCCACATTTTGTGTGAGTGTGGAGTCTTGGCTTTACTCAGACATACACATCTGGGTTCCTTTTTTGAACCCTGAGGATATCAGGAAACTAAGTGTAGGGGCCAACTGGAACTTTGGTAAGGGAACAAGGCTCCTCTAATTTAGTACAGAAAATGGGGCCTGTACTAAGGCCTATGTGCATTGGGCCCGGAAGGGCTTGAATCCACATACCATTCAATTCAATTCAATTCAATACAGAAAGGTATATTCAAGAACAAAGGTTTTATAAAAGTCCTGAGGTTAATATGCCAAGTGGATTATCCAAAAGGGGACAACTAACAGTCTACTGTATACTGAATTATAAGATATACAGAAATATCTCTAAGGCTAGAGAAACAGTCTGCATTATGGCAGATATGTATATCAGATACCTGCTTCACTCCTCAATCAGATCTCACCTTCTTGTTCTGTGTACAGTTCAGATGCTGTTTTCACGGGAGTCTGCTGAATACGCTGCAGCTCAAGCAACTCTGACTCCAGTGTTGAAGTCTGCAATGGTGGTTTCCCATTTTTTGAAGAACTTTTGGAATGTCGAGAGTCACCTGAGTTAGACATTACTGGTTTCATAGCAGCTATCTTTGCAGCAAGTTGTGCTCTGCAATCATTCTCTTTGTCTACCAGAAGCTGAAGTTCATGTTTTGCATCCCATTCCACCAAGCACATCTCATACAGATCTGTCAAAATATCAGTTTCGTAAGAAATGCAGTAACCCACTGTCTAACTCCATGGCCTTCTTTTAACAACTCACAATCATGCAGATTATCACAGAATATCATACTCACAGTGATCATGAATGTTTCACCTGCTTTAGACTCAGCCACTTAAACTGGCTTTACACCTTTACAATTTATTACTCTTAATATGCCTCTCGTATCTAAACCCTGGGCTTCCAGGCAGTTTCCTTTCATATGTTACAACAACCAAGATTTCTTACATATACTTTGTTTTCCCATACCCCACCTTTCTGAACTTAATCAAACAATACTTAGTGTGAAGTACACAATACAGTGCTCACATGCAATTTTCTCCATTTTTCTGACAAAGGGTGTCAACAAATAACATAATGAAGTCATGCCTTTGTTTCACAAGTTTTTGACAGACTACAGTGATATTGTACCTTTCATTTCTTCTTCAGGAATTGGGTTGCGTACCCATGATGGACAGAGGTCTGAGAAGTGGTCGTACTTGACCAGCATAGCTCTGACAACCAGAAGCACATCAAGCAAACTTTCTGGCAAATTTACAGCCACACCAACATCAACAAAATCACATGCAAGAGGAGGCCTGAAGAAGAGAACACACTACTTAAATACCAAGAGATTAAAACATAAAGTACTTTGACAAATGCAGGACAACTAGCCTATGACTCAAATATTAGAAAGTACTGTATTAATCATGATGTATAAATCAGGGATGTAGCTATATGATAGCAAAAGTACAGAAAGCATGGGTTAAAAAAAAACAATGGGTCCACAATCCCATCGCAACAAGTTATTGTTGTTACAGTAAATAAATAGCACCCACTATTCAGATGACTTTCAGCATATTTGTGAGAATTATAACAACAAATAGAGTGACATAAAATGCTTTATTGAAAACCAAGTCCATACATGACAATTTTATACAAAGTGGCCATGCATCTGAGAAGTATGACAGAGTCCAATGGTAAGCTTCATATAGGGGCCCAAATAGCCTAGCTACACTACCAGAACACATATATGTATATGCAGTGCTCACCTCTCAGTCTTTAATAATGGAACTGAAGGTGTAGGAAGAGGTAGTAGACTCCACAGACACAAAATAAAGTTGTCAAACTTTATCACATAGCGTACTTCATTCAGGCCACTCAGCTGCATATTCTCTTCAATGTTGCGTAATATCAAATAAGAAGCTCTGTCCAAATCAAACTGTTGCTCCATCCGAATATCATGTTGCACCTACAGCATATATGTTCAATGCCTTGTAAATCCATACTGAATGTCAAATACGACAGGATAATAATCATAGTAACCTGGGAAACACTGAAAAGGAGATAGTCATGGTCTCTGTATGACAAGACTCAGAAATAAATAGACATCTTCTAAAAATTTAATGTTCGTGTTTCAGTGCATCGTTAATGTAATTACAATTGATAACCAATAAGATGCAACTATTTTGTTATATTTACTTCTAATCAGCTCTACATGTTTTGTTCCACCCAATTCGCAACACCAGCCAGCAGCAGCATCAGTGGACAATACCAGAAGCTGTAGTTACAGTGATATGCTCCTGATGATGGGCGAAAACATCGCCCAAAACATGTAGAGCTGATTAGAAGTAAATAAAACAAACTAGTTGCATCTTGTTGATTATCAATTGTAATAATCTTCTAAAATTAACCATTCACAATAATCTTACCATTTATGGTGTATGAAGAAGGAAAAACTCCACAAGTGGAGGAACTACTGAATACATCCATGCATGATATTAAAATTAAAGAATATATTAATATATATTTCGGTCACAAATCACACACATAAAGATAAATTGAATTCCTATCTGACATAGACATTTGAGTCTCACTAACCTGCTTCCAGTTTTCAACATGCTTTGGACTGACAGTGAGTGGGTTGTCAATCAGCTCCTGCATGGTTCCAAGCAGCTGAACAGAGACAGTATATTCCCAAATTGAAAATAATTTTTTTTTTTTTTCACAGCAGGCAAAGAGGATTCTATACTCACTAAAAGTGTAGCCTGGGGTAATTGCCTACAAGGCGTGCACTTTCTTCCTTATATTGAACAAATTCAATGAAGATGCTAAAAACGGACAAAAACTCATGCTTCAGACAAATGAGTTTTTATCACACCTATTACCAGAGCAACTCACCATGCACAAATGTTCAAAACATATATCTAAGTTTATATAGTTTTTAAACACTACCACTCTCAGCATTAATTCTCATTTGGAAAGGAAGTGCTTTGAAGAGTCAATAAAAAGGTGGCATTGTTACACAGACTAATAGATAAGTTTTAAATTATGGTTTCCTGGACAATAGCACCATATAGTGGTTACCAGTGTTTGGAGTAACCCAGTGCCTCCACCCTCAAGCAACAGGTTCATCCAAAATAGTGGTAACTACTTATGGGACTACACACTATCACAGTCTAAATCTTAACAGGTATGAATACTTCAAATCTCATGATGTTATTTTGTTGTTACAAACTACAAACACGGCAATTGTGGAAGACTTTATGATTATATAGAACAAATTTAATGTACAAGATTTGAGGTTCTTATAGTGGTGTTGATAAGAATTTCAGTCTCTTGGGATGTGATGCTGTGTCAATGGGTAAGTGGTTTTCAATTTTGAAGGATAATATCACCTTCACTAGGGTAATCAGTCTATGAAGAATGACCTGAAAAACTTTGAAATTACCTCAAGAACTTCAGCTGTCCTCTTCACAACATCCTCCAGCAGACCTCTCTCTTCAACAGCCCTCCATAAGTAGATATATGTGTTCATTTCACTTACAGCTGCTGGATCAGGCAAGCCATCACATTTCATGTACTGCTCCCACTTGAATAAAACATGCACTAAGGTAAAGTAAGACAATGTCATATGTCTCTCGTAATATTTTCAGTCTACATTCTTTTTAGCAAAAGAAACAGTAGTGTCAAGGGCTCACTAAGCTGTGTGTGTGTGTGTGTGTGTGTGT
>Ga0131853_10003992_pt1 | contig 26453 bp, 17 predicted proteins | sample TergutLab28metaG_FD_92764 | JGI IMG/M metagenome (GOLD analysis project Ga0131853, IMG submission 92764) | Labiotermes labralis P1 segment gut microbial communities from Petit-Saut dam, French Guiana - Lab288 P1 (version 2) (version 2) | ecosystem: Host-associated > Arthropoda: Insects >... | reverse complement strand
TGTAGTTGTACCTTATGTAGAAAATATTTTATATTCTACCTATAAATATAGTTGTGTTAGACGAGTACACACACTGTACATCTGTCACACCAGTACACACACTGTACATCAGTCACACCAGTACACACACTGTACATCAGTCACACCAGTACACACACTGTACATCAGGCACACCAGTACACACACTCCCCATCAGTCACACCAGCACACACACTGTACATCAGTCACACCAGTACACACACTGTACATCAGGCACACCAGTACACACACTGTATACATCAGTCACACCAGTACACACACTGTACATCAGTCACACCAGTACACACACTCCCCATCAGTCACACCAGCACACACACTGTACATCAGTCACACCAGTACACACACTGTACATCAGTTACTGCAGACTCTTTTGAGACAACTCCATAAGGCGCTGACTCACTGGCACACTCTTGTTTTGTCCGTCGTTTAAATTTTAAAGAATCACGAAGTTTCGGAAGCCGGTTGTGCTTCCGTCGTCAGGCGAGGAAAACACAAACTGTGGTGGACCCCGTTTTTCTTCCATGGTGCAACAGCCCCTAATAGGCCAGGACCTCCCCATTACCGAGGCTTTACGATCACACTCAGACACACCACACTAGGTAGGACTTTTCTGGACGAGTGATCAGCCCGACGCAGAGATAACACACAACACTCGCAAGAGAGAGGCATCCATGCTCCCGGCGGAATTCGAACCCGCAGTCCCAGCAAGCGTGTGGCCGTTAAACCTCGCAGCCACCGGGATCGGCACAATGGACCCCTTTTATAGAGTTCTTCCAAGTCACTAGGCACCATAGTTCAGTAAATGTGTTAATATTTTTAATTTGTGCACTGGTCTAGGTTTTATTTTCGAGTCCACTACTTAAATGTTAGTTCTGAAGTGGCCATATTCATAAACACTTTATAATCCAACTAATTAACAATATAGAATATGTAGATACAATTAAACTTATAAAATATTTACAAGTGCTCCATATGTATTCATATACAGTGAACTACACACACGGACAACGGGTCACAATATGCTGCCATAACACCGACCTTGTCCATGTCAACGGACACACATAGAATCATTCTTGTAATTTTTAACCAAGCTCTGTACAAGGCTTCCTGATGGTGGATCTTTGATCCGAAACATGTTGGAGCACTTTTAAATATTTTATAATTTTAATTGTGTCTACATATTATATATTGTGCATTAGTTGGATAATAAAGTGTTTAATTATCATTGATGCACGGTGCAAACATGAAGATGGCCATATTCATGTTTGCACTCTTGCACAAGATCTGTTTTTAGGTGCATATCCTGAGAAGTTTACTGATCTCTGATGTCCAGTGAGAACGGCTCTAAGACGTCCACCACAGTAGGTGTATTCCTCGCCTGAAGACGGAAGCACACTCGGCCTCTGAAACGCTGTGGTTTGTTAAAAGAGTATACGATGGACAGACGTTCAAAACAAAAGAGGTTTTGTCAGTGAGACTGTGGGTATTTACAGAGAGAGGCGGCAATTGGTTGACCCATATTATTTAGTCGGACTCCGAAGAAGGAATGCAAATTCCGTCACGATTGACATTCGATTGGCTTTTTGTCCACAATGGGCAAACTATTCTGAAAGTTTATTTTGAAGGCAGTCCAAAGGCACATCGAAGGAGGCGACTTGCTTAAATTATTGTTGTGAATTTTACACGTACTTTAAAGTTTGCATGCTGTGAAGTAAAGTATGCCACTGAATGAGGTACCAAGTGCCCATAGCTTCTTCCAAAAATAATTCACAGAGTATGAGGTAGTAATTCCTCTTTTCAGCTTCTAGCATCTTCTTGTTTCCTTAAGGCCATCCAGTGTCTGCCGACGTCTTATTCCTCGTCTTTCCGTCCGTTCCATCTTTTCTTCAATATCATGTTTTAGAAGGCAGTTCCTACGCAAGTTGTGACCAATCCAGTTAACCCTCCGTCATTTTATGGTATGAAGGATGTTCCTTTCCTCCTTGACTCTGTGAAATATCTCTTCGTATGTCACACGATCGATGCAAATGACCTTCTCACCCTTCTGCAATGTGTATTGTGTTTTGACCTCGTGCGGCCCGCTAATCATCCCGCAATAACGTCTGTGGCCTTTCCACCCCCCCCCCCCAAAAGGTTGGCCACCCCTGATGTAGGGTGTACAGCGCAACGCGAACTCTATCGCAAAATCTACAAGCCCCCTCATAACCGCGCTGTTGCATAGCGACCGATGAAGCCATCCGCTCGCCCTAGAGCGGTCGACATCAGTTGTTCTCCAGTGCTTAGTTCTGCTTAAAAAAAATTCTTACATCTCAGGCTGGTGTCCGTGCATGTCAGAGGACGACACGTCCAATGTGTGAGGCTTATGAACCCTGTCGCCTTTGATTTTAACCCAAAACGGCATCCTGACTTGTTACATAATTTGCTAAAACTGCAGTTACCTGCCAACGTAATCAGCGTATTGGATCCTTTCAAAGCCACAACACAAAGTTTCGGTAGAAGGTAGAAATATCTGCGCCAAGGGAGTAATGTACAAGCAGAGGTACCACAATGTTGCATTCTGTGCTCTACCTTGTGCACACTGTGTATCAGTGATGCCACTCAAACAACAGGTGTTTGTCTAGCCCTCTGTGCTGATGGCGGGTGTGTACTAGAAATGCCACGTCACAAAGGCTGCTATGATCTGAGCAACAGCAGCGCTGCATCAAGCCACTGGAGTCGTGTGAGAGTTGCTTGCTTGATTGCTTGCTTACTTACTCCATGGAGCACAGTACTTCTTGAGAAGCTAACCGGCTCTTAGCTAGTCAAGAAATTCCCCGCATTTTATGGAACCCGAAGGTTCACGACCGCATTCACACGTCCCTGCCACCTGTCCCTATCCGGAAGCAGATCAATCCGGTCCACATCCCCACATCCTACTTCCTGAAGATTCATCTTAATATTATCCTCCCATCTACGCCTGGGTCTTCCTAGTGCCCTCTTTGTTTCAGGCTTCCCCACCAAAACCCCGTATACACCCCTCCTCTCCCCCATACATGCTACATGCCCCTCCCATCTCATCCTTTTCGGTTTGATCACCCGAACAGTATTGGGTGAGCAGTACAGATCATTAAGCTCCTCATTATGTATTTTTCTCCACTCCTCTGTTACCTCGTCCCTCTTAGGCCCAAATATTCTCCTCAGAACCCTATTCTCAAACACCCTCAATGTGAGCGACCAAGTTTCACACCCATACAAAACAACAGGCAAAATTATATTGTGACAGAGGATACAAATTAATGAAGGCAAGATTCAGGCCATCTGTTTCTGTAGTTAAAGTGGACCGACGGAGGGCAATTTTCACGGAAGAACAGACTGCCCAGTCGTGAATTACATGCAGTGTCGTGGTGTGCACCGTGACAGGACGGTTACATGAACAACACGCACACAAGCGATGGACGACATGACTTTCAGAACATCGAATACAGTCTACGCCATATTGAAAAGTGAGCGACTTAAGAGCTAACGTTAAATTAACCCTCCACATAGGCTTTATTCATTCTAATAACGTCTTATGCCGGCCCCACCTGTTGATTTTCGACAGACGCCCTTCTTTTAAAAATGTGGCACCTGTAATCAGCGGCACACCCCGATCCGTCATTTGTTTGTGTGGCTGTCCACACGTGTATGGTTTCAACATAAAATTATGGAAGGGGGAAAAAGTCGTACAGAATCATGAGAATTAAAATGTCTGTGGCGATGGCGAAGACGCAAAGCCGAAATGCAGCGGGATTTAACTTCGCGAAGTTCAAGCTGACGAGTCTTAGTACGATCGGGCGTGAGCTGCCGTTAGAGGCCTGAATTGATAGGGCTTTGTTTATACCGTGAAAAGTGGCGGTATAGTTTCTACACGATCACCCTTTGTAACGTTGTTGTTCCGACACGCTCAGTCTGGTAGGTGATCCTCTTTCGGGAAACGGATGTGGTTCACCGAGTCACATTATAATTTTAGTTATTTTCTTTTCACTTATGTTTTACTTATTCATTTTATTCTTGATATAGTAAATGGAGTGCTATATCCAGTAAAACAACTCGATCATTTTCTAGGAAACTGACACAGTCACTTACTTCCTCACACCACACTCGTAAGCGACTGCTTTCGCACTGGCCTGGTAGCGTCCATTATCTAATCCCACCCGTTTCGCCGTTTAAATCTCTCCCCTCCTACCTATCACCATTTGTTCTGAATATACGTTGACAGATTAAACCCGAAACGTAAGGCTATGAACCGTCCGTAACTGAAGCCAGCAAACCTAATAAACAAATATGTAAAAAAATGTTCGGCTACAAGTTGTTTCTGTCCGTCCTATGAAAGCATATAGGGGGAGTGGAGGTAGAAATCCCAAACTCGGCGATGTATGGAGATGGGTGTTCAGTTTCACACTCCAGCCCCTCTAGCCCTCGGTACCCATTGAATACGAGGCTTGGTGGGCCCCAGAGCCAGTCTCGACATTTTGGGGGAAGGGGAAAGCCAACTCGGGTTCCACCGGGTTAATGCTGTATATTGTTCGATGCGTCTCAGCACTGTGTGTGTATGTGAACCCAGATGGAACTGTGACAACGGGCAGACCCTCGTACAGTGGCTTTAGGCTGCTAATGGCTGACCTTATTAGGCGCGTTGGCAGAAATGCGAAAAGCGACTATTAGCTTCGTCATGTCTGTCTGTCCGTCCGCACGGAAGAATTCGGTTCCCACTATACGGATTTTCATGTCTTTGATATTATAGGACTTTTTTTCTCGAAAATCTGTCCGAGAAAATTCAAGTTTCATTAAAACCTCGGAACACGTGGTGGCGCATTTGTTTGAGGCACTGCGCTGCAAGTCGGAGCGCAGCGGGTTCGATTCCCGATGATTTCATTTTAAATTTTCATTGACATAATCCTTCCGGCCGCACAATGGCCGTGGGGTGGACTCAGCCTCTAACAGAAATGAGTATCAGGAATATTTCCTGGGGGGTAAAAGCGGCTGGTGCCTAGGGCTGACAAACTTACCACCTTCAGGTGCCGATTGTTTGGAAATTCTGGAAACCTCAACCTCCTGGAGCCCTGAGGCCCTGTCCAGGCCTGTAATGGTTTAGCTTTTACATTCATTAAAACCTGGGAAAAATGCGGGTACTTTACACGTAAATCTGTGTACATTCATTATAATATTTCGCTGACTTCTTCATGGGACGAGAAATGTTCGAGACAAAAGTTGTAAGTAAAATCAAATCACACATTTTATGTTCAATGAGTTTTTTTTTTTCGAAAGTCGTGCCGTTTATGAGATAATGTGGAAAAATATGGTTGAGCCAGACAGGCCACAGATAACAATATGGCGCATGCACTTTGCATGCTGGTTAACTAAGGCAAAAATACACAGACACACACTCAGAATATTTAATACTCATTGCTTCTCCGTGGCAACAGTGGTTACGCGAACGCGCCTTAGTATTTTACGTTGCACGTACATTGCCTGTCTTGTTGCCTTGAACGTCGTTCTGCTTTGTGAAATGAACGAACGCGTGCTGCATTCTGAAACGGACGTTTGGCCATAGAGGAGCCGAGGAGTTTGTGTTTCAATATGGCTGCCAGCCGTGCCCCCTCAGACTGTGGGCAAACGACCTCTGCATTAGTTCGCTTCATTCACAAGTTACACGTCGATTCAGTGCGTCCCACACGGGTTATCACTGGAGTGAGTCACGCGGAGATCTGTGGAAATCTCTTGACGTCAGTTTCCAAGTCATTTCAGCTGTCAATTCGGCAATTGGGGCAGGTGAGCGTGGCTGTTATAGCGGCTACGCTACGTACGGGCTGGGTGGTCCGGGATTCGAATCTCGGTAAGGGTAAAGATTATTCACTTTTCCAAAAAAAAAAGCCCCATTAATTGCCAGTGTTTACCGGGTCTACCTGCTCCCGCGGTTAATTTGGCCGGTACTTGAAATTAACCACTCATCGAGGAGTTAGAGAATGAGTGGAGTTATACCTCTACTCCCACTGTATGCCTACATGGAATATAGTGGGAGTATGCCTTCGAATCTCGGGAGGCGAACTGGTTTCTCAACGGCATGCAGATCGAATATGGCGCCCGCCCAACGTCCTGTGCAGTGGATGTTGGGGGTCTTTACCCCAAGGGTAAAATGGTTGGCGGGCGTGTGTCTGTAGTCATTCGACATCCCCTGAACCTGGCCTTAATCAGTGCAGGTACAACTTCCCCTTCCGCGGAACACAAACCGGTAGTTTCAGAACAGTCTCTTGGTGGCCGTATCAGTGTTGAATTGCATTAACAGATATTACATTGAAACCTGCCTATAACGGAGCCATAAAGACAGTTTTTTTCCGTTGCGGGGAGGTTCCCTTTAATACAGGTATCTGACGTACGTATCATCGGGTCTGTAAAATTTTTTTTTCCGCTAAAGACACGTTTCCGTTATGTCCAGGTTTCGTTCAAGACAGGTTTAATTGCTCTTAGCCCGGTCTACTATGAAAGTAAGATGTAACGGAAGAATGATATTGCTTATTTAACACGTCACAAATACATGTAACATTTCTGGCTACTAGTGTGTTACAGTATATCCCCCTTCTGCATGAGTCCTTAGTGGTTAATCACAGATCATATTCGTTCTCAGGTCCTTACACAAAGTCGTCTGATTTATGACAACTCGTCTCTTGCTTACCTGTCGGGGCAACACACTGACCATTTTTACATTTTTTATTCCGTGCATGTTGATTGAATTAAATTCTTAGGTCATTGCGACAAAGACACCTTTGTTTTTTATGTTTTGTTGACCTGCATCCCTGTATAATCTTTTTCAAATGAAGCCAGCTAGGTGCACACTACTTCTTAGTATACTTATTACAATTTCTGTACATGTTTCGGGCAACTGTGTGCCCATCATCAGGAGAACTTACTGTATCTATGCGACACTGGCATTTTTCACTCTGTATGGGTGGCTGTCTTGTCTGCTGGTTGGGATGAGAGTCTCATCCCAACTAGCAGACCAGACAGCCAACCATAACAGAGTGAAAAATGCCAGTATCGCAATAGATACAGCCAGTTCTCTTGAAGATGGGCACATAGTTGCCCGAAACATGTAGAGAAGTTGAAATAAATATACTTAAAAGTAGTGTGCACCTAGTTGGTTTCATTAAAAAAAAAAAAAGACACCTTGATTTCCCCCCACCCCAATGTCGGAGGAGCCTCTAGTGGGCCAAGGCATCCTCATTGTCGAGACTTCACGATCACACTCAGACACACCACACTCGGTAGGACTCCTCTGGACGAGTGATCAGCTCGTCGCAGAAGACCTCTACCTTACAACACACAACACTCACAACAGACAGACATCCATGCCGCCGGTGGGATTCGAACCCACAGTCCCAGCAAGCGAGCGTCCACAGACCCACACCTTAGACCGTGCGGCCACTGGGACCGTCTGTAAAATATTGATAGTGTAATAAATAATAACATTCAATTGCAAGATGTTTGTCAGCATGCTCCTCTTTTTAAAATGAAGTTTTGTGGTGTAAACATATTTACTGTTGCTGAAACTTTACGAATATTGACAGTGACAGTTGTATGTATATAGTTGACACTCTGGCGCCTCGTGGTGATGGCTTTACAAATCAAAACGTTGCCAAGCAACGGTGGACATAGGCCCATGTCGGTTGTTCTTTGTAAAATAGGTCAAGCTTTCCAGTTGATGGGAAAGCTTTACAGTTTAGGCGAGTGATATCAGTTATATTTAACAGAAGGTACAAGTAGGGCGTTATTATTTGTGCCTGCCCCGCCTCCCCGGCCCCCCGGCCCGCGCCCCTCAGCTGTCGGGGTTAGCAGCAGCATTGATTTTACTCAGCAGAGCTATGGCGGCCGCCATTTTGTGGTTGGTGTTAATGTTTTAATTTTACTGTTCGGTGACAAGAAAGTTCAGTGAATTAATTAATAGCTAAACTGAATGGAAAAAGGTAACAGATTTTAAATACTTAGGGTACCGTATATCAGAATACAAAGGTGATTTAGAAGACAAATTACAAACATACAACAAAATAAACGGAGCTATACGGAGACATTTTGGAAAACAAATGAACAAAGAAACAAAATTAAAAATTCACAACATTACAGATAACGCAGCATTGAAATTTGGAAGTGAAGCTTGGGTACTGAAGAAAAGAGAGGGACGACATTTAGAAGCAGCACAGTTGAAATTTTTGAGACGCTTACAAAACTAGATAAAGAAAAGAATCAATGTATTAGGAAAAAAAACGGGAGCACAGAATATAGTAAAGGAAATAAAACAGTACCAGGAAAAGTGGCTACAACACGTACATAGGATGGGCACAAATAAAATCCCAAAACGAGCACTACATTATCAACCAAAAGGACGAAAGAACATAGGACGACCGAGGAAGAGATGGAAGGACCAACTTCATCTTGAGGATTAACGAACAGGAAACACGCCTAACCCTTCATGAATATGATGATGATGATGATGACTGAAAGGAAAAAATTCCCACATGATAATCACCTAAAAAATGTCTCCAAACTCTTTGAACACGAATTATATATTTTTATATTCGGGTGCCTTGTAAAATGTGGGCCGGGAAGCTCAGGTGGTACAGCGACTCGCTACGGGCTGGAAAGGTCCAGGGATCGAATCCCGGTAGGGGTGAGATTTTCAGTACCTGTCCAGACCGACCCTGGGGCCCACCCAGCCTCCTGTACAATGGGTACCGGGTCTTTCCCGGGGGTAAAGTGGTCGGGACGTGGCGTTGACCGCCCACCCCGATCCAGCGCCGAAGTTAAAGAAAGAGTAGAGCTGCTTCCCCTCTGGCCTTCGTGGCCTGTCCTAGGGTGAAGTTTTTACTTTTTAAATTTATTTTACTTTATGGTGAAATTAGTATTTTGGAGAGAGAATAAGCTGGCCTCCATGGCTAAGGGTTCAGCTTTAGCTCGCTGAAATGGGGAACGCTGCATGAGTAACATTTCCAAACAAGCTAGAACTCAGGGTGGCGATATCAGTGTCTGCTGGCAGACGTACGAAAAGCAATACACCCTGAGTCGAGAAGGCCGATCGCAGGACCATCTGGATGTATGCTGATTTATCAGCAGGAGTTCTGTGAACAAAAGATCGGGGGAAACCCCCTGAGGGACTTCCATAAGATATAAAAGTTTGTATGCATCATGTCTTCCTGTTCTGATGAGCACATAGTGTGCTTTTACAGCATGAAATAGGTTATGAAAATAGCAGTCTCTTTCTTCTGATCATTACGCCACTTACACATTTCTCTAACACGTAGGCTGTTTTGCTGCTGACGATCAGAGTTAGGCGATAATAACTAACAAAGCACAGATTATGACAGGGACGAATCTAAGCAGTACATAAGATAGGCAACCTATGTATAACGCAATATTGTGGCGCGTTCTCGTAATCATCTTTGCCATTGAAATGCAACAATGCATTCCCAAGGTACAGCAGTTGACCTGCCTGTAGGTGTAAACGATTTAAAACCGTTGTGTTTTACCATTGAAACGCAACAATGCATTCCCTAGGTACTGTTGTTGACCTGCCTGTAGCTGTCAACAATTTAAAACGGTTGGGTGTTGCCATGGGAACGCAACAGTGTGTTCGCTTTACAGTGTTGTCGAGCTAAAATATATTTCGTTGCGCCCTATACAACATAAACGTGGTAGTTTTCATGCAAAGTTCCCGATTATTTGTCCGAGTTTAACCAAATTTCAGAGTTTCTTGGCAGAATTTGGTCAAGGTACCTCATTACCAAAATTTCCGAAAATTCATTCATTGGGAGACGGGCGGACAGAGGGACGGACACAAATGAAGACGCTAGTAGGCTTTTACATTCAAGGGTCCGTGCATCGTGAAATATAAGCCAATAATTGTCCAACAAGATGCAACTATATACAGTTTATTCATATCTGTAAACCGCTCTACGTCTTTCGGGTGGTATCTCCCATCATAAGGAGCTCATGTCACTATATCCACAGCATCTGGCATTGGTAAAACCGTAACTGTAACCTGTCGTGAAAGTGACTGGACGGGAACTGCAGTTTCCGTCCAGTCACGTTCACGACAAGACATGCTGTGGATACAGTGACATGAGCTCATGATGATGGATGGAGATACCACCCGAAACATGTAGAGCGATTTACAGATATAAATAAACTGTATATAGTTGCATCTTGTTGGACAAATTATTGGCTAGTAGGCTGTTTTCGCTGTTTATGGGAACGCGATATCATTTATCAGACAGTACAGACAGTACGTTGTCATTACAAAGATCGACCGGTCGGGAGAATAATTGGTTCCCATGGTGAGGATAATACGTGACTCGTAAATAAAATGTGCGGGATTGTGCAGAGATTTTAGGCTCCTTCACAAAATTGCGGGAAGCCACTAGTAGCTTCCACGGCATTAAAGTTCACGCTAACGCGCATCACACGTACAGTGGCTGTCTTGTAGCAGTTTGACTCTAACCTCAGGTGTTTTCTGTAGCCAGTAGTCTTTGGGCGCGTGCGCAAAATTGCGAAAAGCGACTATTAGCTGCATGTCTGTCCGTCTATCCGTCCTTCTGCATGGAACAACTCGTTTCCCACTGCACGGATTGTCATGAAATTTGATATTAGAGGATTTTTCGAAAATCTGTTGAGAAAATTCAAGTTTCATTAAAATCGGACAGGAATAACAGGTACTTTACATGAAGACCAATATAAATTTTTGATCATATCTTGCTCATTTCTTCCTAGAGTGAGAAGTCTTTCAGACAAAAGTTGTAGAGAAAATCAAAACACAGATTTCGTGTTCAGTGACGGTTTTTCGAAAATCGTGACGTTCATGAGAAAATATTGTAGAACGGGGCAGGCCACATATGACAATATGGCGCATGCGCATTGCGTGCAGGATACCTAAGGCTACAAGCACACACTCATAATATGTAGTACTCCTTGCTTTTCCACTACAACAATGGTTGCAAGAAAGCGCCTGATTGTTGCGTTACACGTACATTGGGCTGTGTTGTTCATACCAAAAGCATAGCTACCACGTACTTTACACGTTTAACAGCTGCTTTGTATCCGTCAAGCACCGCGCATCGCAGCCTGCTTGCAGTATAACGCTACTGTGTCCTGCACGTGATGCTTATCAGTACACACGTCACTTGGTACCGTGAGTCACACTCAGCTCGCGTATTACCAGTTGTGTTCTCCTCTAGAATAAAGATGATAAAGTACGTAAATTGTAACATTGGCAGATGTTTTGTGTGGATGTACAAATTGCGTCATTGTCGTAAGGGAAGAACGTGGTGTCAGGGCTCTTCCGTAGGTTTTCGCGCCTGAGGTCGAGGAAGCAACCGAAGGATGAAGAAAACTGCATAATATGACGCTTCATGTCTTTTGCTACTCACAGAATATTATTAGATAATGAGCTCAATGAGGTAAGACAGCCCAGACGCGAAGCACACATCTGGCGATGAGAAAGGGGTGCATTTTATTCTGATGGTCATAATGGAAGGGACCGGTTACAATAACTAAGCTTTATTGGGGGGTAATAGCGAAGTTGATTTTAAGAAAATAGTATGGGCGTTGACTGGATTCGACTGGCCTATTGTGGGTCCAGTAGTGGGCTCCAGTGAACAAGGCATTGAAGCTTCAGGTTTCACAAGATCCGGGAATGTCCTAAACACCTTTGTTACTGTCAGTTTTTCAATAATGGCGGTGTTTCATGGGCAGTAGTTTTGGAAGTGGTCGTGGCCGACTCGAGATCTTGTCTTGGCATTTTCTTGGAGAAAGTGAGGGAGAGCACTACTACCCCAGAAAGACCGTTCGATAGCACGCGTGATATTCGAACTATACGTTTTCCGAATAAAAGTTTAGACCTTTATCGCTCCACCAAACCTTTCGGTTAAAGAAGGGGAAGTAAGTCTGTGGGTCAAACTGATGTATCACACATCGTGTCCACTGGATTGCAAAAGGGTGTGTACACACCAGCAGAGTCGAGTCGGGTAGTCGAGTCTAGTCTAGTCGAGTCGAGACGGGTAGTCGAGTTTAGTCTTGTCGAGTCGAGTGGGTTAGTCTAGTCGAGTTAGGTTGTCGAGTCGAGTCGTCGAGTCTTGTCGGGTAGTCGAGTCTGGTGTAGTCTAGTCGAGTCCAATCTAGTCGAGTGGTCGAGTCTAGTCGAGTCGGGTAGTCGAGTTTAGTCGAGTCGAGTCAAATCAGACTCACAAAGACGCTTTAGAGGCTGTTTGGGTTACTCAAAATGACAGCGCGCAGGAATGAGAGCATACTGACAGAGTCGAGTCGAGTCCAGGTCCACTGGTTTTGCCGAGTCAGAAGACCCGATACCGCTTCTTCTATTTTCTTCACTCGGACGCCAGCGATCGGTCGTGGAGCTGCTGTTTTGTGTTGGGAAATTAATTTGCAAAAGTTAATTTTTTTTCGTCAAGGACCACCAGGCAGTCTACGATGCCTGTCATTGTGAACGTAGACACATTGACTACACGGACAGTGGCTACATATTCCGAATTGCAGTTTCTTCATGTTAGTGGGTGCAGCCACACGTTGTCTCTCCTCCGACCTAACCTTCCCACGTGACTGTGTGCAAAAGAATCAGGTGATAATTTTCCATCGCTCTAATTTCTCTACTTATGCACTGTTCTTTGAGTACTGAAAAGCTATTGGATTCGCGCAGACTGGCTTGCACTTGAATCGGTCGTTATGCACCCTCTTTCTCCTGAATCTAGACTCGGATTCGAATCGACTCGACTCTAATGGTGATTACGCACTAACCGAAAGATCAAAGTATCAAAAAACGGCCGAGTTTTCGAAGCTTTAACAGAACTGATAGCTGAATGGACTAAAATTTTCTTTCATCCAGTCCAATCGGACATCCGTCAATGAGCCCAAACAGCTTGTCATCACCGAATTTCATCACCTGTTTTCGTTTTAACAGGATGCATAGGTGTATGAGAGGAATGTAGGAAGCTACGTGACAACTCGAGGAATATGTGGAGGGGATATCCATTGGATTTCGTCCCTTGGCCTATTTATGATGCAAAACACGCACCCCGCGTGTGACACGTGCGTTTGTTTACATATGTAGGCCTGTGTGTGAGGATCGACGTAGAATATAGAGCATGTCTACCAGATTATACGGCGTCATATCCAAGAGCTCGTAATCAGTATTCCCCGCTGTGAGAACCTGAGCTGTGTTGTAACCAACTAAGGTGGCTATACAAAACACCTAAGGTATGAGTCAGACTGTTCCAAGAGACCACGTGACATATAACGTAACATTGCGACACATTCGCGTAACCACGGTTGCGTGGAAAACTTAACAAGTGTTATATATTCTGAGTGTGTGTATGTAGCCTTAGTCATCCAGCATGTGACGCCCATGCGCCTTATTGTCGTCTGTGGCCTGCCCCGCTCTACTTTTTTCCTTCCACATTATCTCTCGAACTGCACGATTTTAAGGAAAAAGTTATTGAACACAAAGTGTGTGTTATGATTTTCTCTACAATATTGGTCCGAAATATTTCTCTTTTTAAGAAAAAAACTGAGCGAAATATAATCATAAATGTACATATGTCTTCATATAATGTGTCAAGTGGTGCCAAGTGCCACTTGCCAGTACCACGCTGGGCCGCACAGCATGTAACAGGTGATGTATTTTGGGGTGGCGAACCACATCACACATCATGGAGTGCTGACAGTGGAATTCCCAAACAAGTCAGAAGTGCCGTTTGGCAGCACGAGCGGTGACGTAGCTAGGGGTTTTTTTTAGCTCCTGGTTCAAGTAATCACAGTGGTGAGCCCTAACAGAATGTATGAATTTTGAAATAAAAAATGCAATTTAAATTTCCTGATATTCCGCTCAGTAACTTAAAATTTGTTTGCCAAAAAATATGTGTGTGCATATTTTTTTTGCTCTTAAAATATTCATTTCGACGAACACTTTCCTGCCACTTTAACTTCACTGATCAAAGCCAACGTGCCCCCCTTCCACCTCCCGAACTCCCCTCCCTGGATGATCGGGGGGTACCGAATTTATACGCGTGTGGAAGGAAGTGGTTGTAGCCTAATTTGAGGTACCATCCCGGATTTCGACCGGAAAGAATAAGGAAAACCATAACGAAAGCTTAGTCAGTAGTGCGGGCCTCCGGGCTGAGATCTGAACCTGGTACCTCCCGAATATAAAGTACAAGTAAAGCACACTTAACCGCGACATTTGGTGACAAGTGTACGACATTAGAATTACCGCCTTATGTGATTTGACCTCGTGCAAGTTGGTATAAATTTAATTACATTTTTTGGGAATGTATCGTTTCTGTGCTCCTTCAGTGGAATCAGTGACTTCCACTGAAATGTCATTAAATATCTACCACAATGTACGGCGTCACAAGAACCCGCTGGTCCTCCCTATCCTAGTGGGCCGGGATAGCTCAGTTGATATAGCGACTCGCTACGGGCTGGACGGTCCGGAGATCGAATCTCGGTAGGGGGCGAGATTTTCCGCACCCGTCCAGACCGGCCCTGGGGCCCACCCAGCCTCCTGTACAATGGGTACGGGGTCTCTTCCCGGGAGTGAAACCGCCGGGACGTGGCGTTGACCACCCACCCAATAGAACGCCGAGGTTAAAGAAAGAGTAGAGCTGTGCCTCTATTCCAGATCTGGGCCTTCGTGGCCTGTTATACCTCTCTATCCTAACCCGAGAGGATCCAGTCCCAACTCTCCCCAGCCCTGTTGCCCTAACATCGAATTTAATGTCATTTTTTCGCCTGTGTCTAGGTCTTCCTGCAGTTTATTTCCCTTATGTTGAAACTTGCTGGGTGAGGAAGTGGGGAAAGACGCAGGAAGAGGGTGGCGCAGAGTATGAGGCTAGGACCTGTGTATGGTAATAGATGTCAGTGACAATACCAGTACCAGCCGCTAGAACACCTGCATATTTTTGTACCTTGTAACGTTAAGTGATAACTCTCTGTGCTCAGACAGTGGTCGCTAAGTTACATAGCCTCGCCAGGGGGAATACCCACATCATTCTGTCCGCATTCCTTAAATACCTTCCAATTCTGTAAGTACTGCAATTTAACAGTAAGTACCAGTGCGTGCTATGTGTTGCAGCTTATCTGAGGTGTGTCTGTCTTTGCAGACAGCGCGGAATATTGCATGATAACATCGCGTGTTGTTACGTCTTGTATTTATGCACCCTTTGCATTTGCAACATATGTGCGAGTGGCAGTCGGCATCCTTACTTGTACTGTTGTCTGTGTGGCACTGTGTAACAGCAAAACGAGGAAGGGTGGTTGTGGACCCTCAGTCTGTATGTACGTAGTGACCACGTTACGGACTGGGCGACCGGGGGAAACGAGGTTCGATTCGTGGCCGTAACAGAGATCTACCTCTTCTTACCGGCAGGTCCATGCAGCCATGAATCCTAAGGGAATTGTAGACTCAGGCAGGTGAAGCTGTCGGAATACATGCCATTTAGTTCATTGGATTGAAATTCATGTTAGGATTTTAGGTGGGCTGGGGAAGACTCGCTACGGGCTGGACGGTCTGGGGATCGAATCCTGGTGGAGGCGATATTTTCCGCACCCGTCCAAACCGGCCTTGGGGTCCACCCGTTTTCCTGTACAATGGATAAGGCGGCCTGGGCGAGATATTCACCCCCCCCCATCTAGCGCTGAGATTAAAGAAAGAGTGGAGCTGTACCTCTACGCCCCTCGGTGCCTTCATGGCCTGTTGTAGGATGAACGTTACCTTTACTTTACCTTTTTTTTTACCATTTTTTAGGATTTTAGTCACGACACGTTCTTCGCTGCAAGTCGAAGTTTTGTAAGTTAAGCAATTCTACGGAAGTAACGAGGGACGGTTTGCCGTGGATACGACACGTTTCATTATTTTATCTGACAACTATAGTTTGTCACTAAGCGCTTTTTTCTCCGCGCGTGTGGGTGGGTTAGTTACCACGATAAACGAGCAAATAGGGAACGGCAAACGATAGATGACTGGAACTTCGGTGGAATAACAATACATGGCAGGGCAAAACCTATCTTATTTGTCACTTCGTACACCAGAAATCTCACATGGACAAGCCTGGCAACGAACCTGGGCCTCCACGGTAAGAAACCGGCGGTGGAAAGATTATATAGGCTCCAATTAAAAAAACCCAATTCGCTGAGCTTCCGACAAGCAAACGCCTATTCGACCTTCGACCGCATGGCACCGCCCGGCCGGACCGCGCATGCATCAAGTAGAGAGCAGCTGTTGCATTATCGCCATTCCGTTGGCTTAGTGTGTGTCTCTCCGGGTGCAAGTGGTGACACGTGAGTCTTCTAAACGTGCACACAGGTAGGCCTTTACGTACAGGAGCTCTGCATCTAACAGTTCTAATAGAACATACAGAAGTTCAGTTCCTGCATCACAGCGACCAACCAGTGAATTGTATTTACGGAGTGAATTGCTGCTTTTGTTGAGTCACACACAACAATACGTACAAAAAAGCTGCGTGGGAAACAGTGGGGTACCAAAAGGGAGGGGGCTGCAGGGGGCTTAAATCGAAATTTAAAAATCACATATTTTTGTAAACAGTATGATATTAAAAAGGTTTTGCGTGATTTACTCCCTACAGCCGAATGCAGCCATGGAAATCGGCTGATTATGAGTACGATAGAATTTTGAAAAATATAATTTAAAACCTTATGATCCCTTAGATGAAATTAAAAAAAAAGATTTGACCCTGTGGTTTAAATTAGGTGAGTGAACCATGGAACATGAGGTTATATTTGTGTGTATATAAATACAGTTGCAAACAGTGTTATGTTACAGGAATACTTAGGGCATGATTTTCATAATAGAATTTTTAAAATCAAATGTAAATTACATGTGGCTTCAGGGTCAGCCCCCCCTCCTCTCCCAGTGAAAGGTTCTGGGTGCACACCTAGTGGGAAAAATGCCTTTGTTATTTATATCAAACACTGTGTTGTAAAGGGTTGGAGTTTCTGTGTATATGAAGGAGAGATCGTCTTAAAATTGTAAATACTTGTATAAGGGTACATTTTAGTGGAGAGTCAGTTACCTGTTGCCATTTGTTCACCCAGCAGAATTTCCTGCCAACAAAATTAACGTAGTACATTGACACACGGATGTCATTATGAAACACGCAAGCCCTACCGGACACAGGTATTGCAACAACTGTACAAAAGAAACGCAAATGATGCTCCACGTGGCGCTCACGTGGAACTGGCTGACCTTCGTAAATGCACCATAGCATTAAGGTCAAAGTAACTGTAAGCCTTTAAGGCACAGTTCCTTAGCCTGCTGGCCACAGTTGGGTGTAATGCACCCACTAGGAATCTGCAAAACATCATAGACAAATATGTTGCCTCTGTTATACCGCTGTGCTTGGAAACGAATCGATTTCAGAAATGTTTGTGTATGCAAGATAATTTGTGAAATGTTACAGAGCGCATTATGTGATCGAAGTATTGATTTTGTGGTCCTGACATAGGAACTTTTTACATTTATGCGTAATATAATATAATATAATATAATATAATATTACACATTGTATCATTAATAGAATATTATACACGTCTATAAACGTATGTACGTATATTGTAATCGCATTGGAAGCCGCTGAAACCACTGCGCTCTGTGGTCTGACCACTGGCCTGTTAAAGCATGAGGGTGACTATGTGTGCACATGCTTCAGCATTAAAAACTCTGCGTTTCGCTCACACAGTATAGTTGTGTGTTTCGTAAAATTCTGCCAACAAACAGGGAATATTTCCGTAAAAATAATTAACCGGTTGGTCTTGGCAATGCAGAATTGTGTGTGGCAGCCACTGAGCATTTTGTGCATTATTTAAATGAACTTCAGGCTCTAAGGAGTTAAAGAAGTTGTTTAAAGTAATTTCAAGTTGAGAACTGTGCTCTTCTGTGCTATTACGCGGCGAGGGTCAACCCTTGAAGATGGGACCGATAGGTTGTCCCGAAACGTCGGTAAGAAATTACCGCTACTCGCTGTGTTATAACTTATAAGAGCGCAGTTCTCATCCATTTCGCTGCAGAAACCTGAAGTCATGCATAATTTAAAGCTGTCCAGTGCTGGTACAGAATTTCTGGATATTTGTGTAATAATTTGAAGTGTCCGTCCTTCCGTCCGCCCTTCTTTTCAAATCCTGTTGCGTCATTATTTATACTGATAACTTCGTACGAGACGGTGGTTTGCTCACGACTGCAGTTCTTTTGTTTTTCCAAACGGAGAACTTGGTGGCGTGGGTAGCATTGCTTTGTACTCAAAGGTGGCCCAGGTTGGTGTCTAGGCTCAGATACCTGATATTCTGGTTAAGACGCTTTGTGGATTTGCCTTGTCCCTCACAGTAGGTCATGACGGCTTCCCTTTTTCATTAATTATCTCGCAGTCTTCCGACATTCGATGCCATATAGTTTGTGCCACTGACAAGGTCGTCACCTAGCCATTCACGAACAAGACACGCAATATATGTATAACGTAACGTGAGGAGCGTTCGTGCAACAGTTGTTGCAGTGGAAAAGAAATAAGTATTACGTATTCGGAGTGTGTGTGTGTGTGTGTGTGTGTGTGTGTTTGTAGACTTAGTTACCCAGTACACAAAGCGCATGCACCGTATCATGTATCTGTGGCTTGTCCGGTTGTACCATGTTTTTCCACATTATCTCATAAACGGCACGATTTTAGGGAAAACGTTATTGAACGTAAAATGTGTTTTGATTTTCTTTACAACTTTTGTGTGGAATATTTCTCATTCTAAGTTGTTCCATGCGGACCGACAAACGGACAGACAAACAAGGGGAAACTGATAGTAGCTTTTCGCAATTTTGCGAACGCGCCTAAAAAAGAAGTTTCAGGTTATGTGGGCTGTGACGCAATGTCGATGCTTTTTCGTTCTGTCTTTCATACTTCTCAATCTTGGAACGGGTCGTAGATCAGCCTTCTTGTAGCGGTGTACGGTTCAAGGTCTGACTTTCTCACAGCGCTATTGCTGCAGATCCAAGCCTTCGAGAATGTGCCCAAATCATCAGCAATAGCGCTGTAAGAACGTCAAATCGCGCATACACGAATTGATCAAAACAGAAACGCAAAGTAAAGGTAAAGTTCACCATGTAACAGGCCATGAAGGCCCAGAGGGGGAGTAGAGGAAGTTATACTCTTTCTTTAACCTCGGCGCTAGATGGGGTGGGTGGTCAACGCCACGCCTCGGCCGCTTTGCCCCCGGGAAACACACGGTTCCCATTGTATAGGAGGCTGGGTGGGCCCCAGGGCCGGTCTGGACGGATGCGGAAAATCTCGCCCCCACCGGGTTTCGATCCCTCGACCGTCCAGCCCGTAGCGAGTCGCTATGCCGGCTGAGCTATCACGGCCCTTTATCAAAACAGAGCGATGAAAGACGTAAGTAGAAATTTTGGGTTTATCGAAACAGAGCGATTTGTAAAACAAAATTTCAACTTACGTCTTGCACTGACGCCATGATTCACGGTCTGTCTAACCATTCCACGGAACAGAGCCTAAGGAATTGCCTGCACTAACGCCAGGATTCACGGAGTGTCTAACCATTCCACGGAACAGAGTCCAAGGAATTACCTGTATATTACGGAACCCTCAGGTTCGTTTCTGTCTTCACGCAGACAGTTTTTGACACTGGATTCTATCCTAAATCACAGTCCACTTCCTGCCGTCTTGTTTCTTCAGGAACCGTGTTAATTTATCTTATAAAACTATTATATTAAAAAATTTTTGCATATGACTTTATTGTTCTTACGCCAGTGAGTACAGAAGTTCTGCTTTCTGGAGCGTGATGCTGTTTATTCCGATAGGTACTGACGCTTATGATGAATCTGCCGGCCGCAGTTTCAGACCACAATATTAAGAGAACAAACTAAACGTGACTTTCGAAGATGGAGGCATAAAGTTTCTCCGAAACGTTAGTACGTACCAGACTCAACGGTATCACAGTCCAGAAGACCGTAATCTTGATAATTCCGTATTATTAGAGAGGACTTTTGGCACTTGCTCTTTTAAAAGTGAATTGCGTGTTTTTATAATTCTCAAGACATACTTTTCTTTCCTTCAGTGGCCTTGTGGCCGCCATTGCTCTGCACACCTACATGAACCAGAGTAGGTTGTCGCGTAATTGATGGACGGTGTGCCTGAGGGAACCAGAGCTTGGTCTTGGCAAGGATACAGTACTGAATGTGGCAGGGGGCCCGGTTGTGGTTATACTGTTGCGGACTGTTGAATGAAGCAGGGGGTTCAGTCTTAGCCTATTATCTCAGACTATTGATTACGGTAGGGGGTTCAGTCTTAGCCCTCTATTGCAGACTGTAAAATGCGGCAGGGACCTAGTAATAGCCTACTGTTGCAGTATATTGTTGTTGCAGGGGGTTCAGTCTTAGCCTTCTATCGCAGACAAGAGGTTCTCAAGCAGTGCCTGGAATTCTTAAAGCATTGCTCAGAAGGATATTATTGGGCCACAGCAGTTGCCTGCAAATTTGGAACTGAGACAGAGGACGGAGCAAATTGCAAAGTGAGGAGCTCCACTCTTTGTATCTTTAACCACATATTATGAGCATGGTCCAGGAAGGGCAGGGGTCACAAATTCACTAGTCTCCCCTTCAGGCCCCCTTTCACACGGGCGACAAAGTCGCCTGCGATTGGTCTGCCAGCGACAGAGAATACATGGCAAGCGATGGGGCTCTCACACGGTCCACTGTCAGCGTTAAGTCTGCGGACGACAGAATACTGTCGCCGTTCCACCCTTGGGGGCTCGGAAGACAATGAAGACTGACGGTAGAAGAACCACACAGACGTATGTGAGTTTTCAGAGGGGCGACGGTCTCCATAGCAACTCGAGGCATGTACATGTGAACTGTCACAAAGAATTTGTAAATTGAGCTGTATTTAGCCTAAATTGTAATCCGAATAATTAACAAAAGTTACTAATTAAAATTATGGGGGAAAGGAGAGGTGTATACAGGGTTTTGGTGCGGAAACCTGAGGGAAAGAGACCACCTGGAATACCCAGACGTAGATGGGAGGATAATATTAAGATGAATCTTCAGGAAGTGGGATGTGGGGGCATGGACTGGATCGAGCTGGCTCAGGATAAGGACTGGTGGCGGGCACTTGTGAACATGGTAATGTTCCTTCGGGTTTCATGAAATGCGGGGTATTTCTTGAATGGCTGAGGACCGGTTAGCTTCTCAAGAAGGACTCCATTCAATGGAGTAAGTAAGTAATGGACTAATTAAAATACTGTGGTTACCTGAGTGTTAATGCTGATCTTTCCCTTGGTGATAAAGATTTCCTCATATTCTTTTTTACTTTTTGTATTCATATACTCAGTTTTCTCTTACGGTTCTTCAAGAGTCTAAAATAACCTTTAAAAACTAGGCATTGTTTCTTCTCAGATCTTCAAAAATAGTCCAAAATAACCCGCTGTTTCGCCTGTCGCGTATTACAGGTTGCGTCCCCATTTTTCTCCCCCTTTCCATTTTCTTTTTCAGTCCTCTTCGGGCCCACACAGCAATAATCACATCAAGTTCCAGCATTGTACCGAGCGTTCATTTTCAGAGCTGAAAAGGAGATTATATCTGACGCCAAGACAATAGACTTCTCGTAGTCGTCGGGGCATGTGAGGTCGCCTGCCTGTCTCGGTGCAATTCGCCGTCAACTAAGTCTCCCTTGTGAAAGACGACTGACAATTAGTTGAAGGAATATTTGTACTGCATAAAATAGATCTGGTGAAATGGCTTGAATCGGGTTTGGCGGTTTCACGATATTATCCAGTGGCAGACCATCTTTACACAGGGTGATTCAGGAGGAAAGGTCAATATTTTGGTAGGTGATAGTATTGAGAATTGTCAGTAAAAAATGTTAGTATGAACATGCGTCTAATTCTGAATGACTACCGGGATGGAGCTGTTTGAATCTACAAATAGGAAAGCGTTGTGATGTGTAATAAAGAAAGGGGAATTACATACTGTGTATTTTACTTTCATTTTCTAGTTTAAACGATAAATGCCTTACACAGAAACGAAAAAATTACAGTTCACAATTAATGTTCGCAAATCCCACCGCCAGCCCCAACGCACTTTGCAACTCGTGCGCGAAGATCGCATGTTGTTGGTCTGAGTTGATCTTCATGTTTCCTTATGTGGACAGCAACATCCAAATTGCGGGCGAGCAATTCGTCTGGTGTATCCTGTTTCCTACTGTAAGTTTCGCTCTTCTTCCAACCCCACAAACACAAATCTAACGGAGTTAGTTCTGGAGAATCAAAGGGTTCTCTCTCAGTAATCATTCAGACTTAGAATCAGTTTCATACGAACAATGACCGGTAATGTCATCTTCCAATATACTGACCTTTCTCGTGACTCATCCTGTATAGTAATACATTTTCTGGTTTTGTCGATGGCTTAAATAGCTGGCTGACTGCTCCACGGAATTTGTTGACGCGCATGTAGCAGGCAGTGAAGCTACATGGTTTTTCAGACGTAGGGCGTGCTAGAGGTGGAGCAGAGAGGTCGGTCTTCGTGTTGGAAAATGTATTTTAAGTGCTGATAAGGGGAGTGCATGATTGCATAGTCATCGATTCTTTTTAAGCTTTATGAGAATGAAGTACTCCTGCCTTTTGAAAAAATGACCACGCAGAACGACCCCGCATACAGAAATAAAACAGGAACTCGACATTAAAGGTTTGTTCATACACTACCCTTAAAACCGTGGATAGTCTAGGCGTTACTTTCGTTACTTGAAGTGCGAAGGTTATGGGTTTGAGCCTTGTCGGCTCTCTTCCATTTATTTACCCTTTTAACTTACACGTTTTTATTTATTAGTGTTTATTCCTATGTTTTTATTTTCATTTGCATTATTTCAATGCGAAATGTTAGTACAAATGTATTTGTACAAATAGTTAAGAATAATGTTCTAATTTATTTACTATTTTTTATACCATGACGCAACAGCCTCCAGTGGGCCATGGCTTCCTCATTCACGAGGTTTCTAAATCACACACGACGACGCACCACAGTCGGTAGGACTCCTCTGGACGAGTGATCAGCTCGTCGCAGAGACCTCTACCTGACAACACACAACACTCACAACAGACAGACATCCATGTCCCCGGTGCGATTCGAACCCGCAATCGCACCAGGCGAGCGGCAGCACACGCACGCCTTTGACCGCGCGGCCACTGGGATCAGCAATTAATTTACTGTTACTGACTGTAAAATACGTACTTACGTAAATTACATTTCTTTAAACATAGATTTCATCACGCAAATTTGCTACAACACCTCATTCGCTGTTCTCTGCACGGTAAAAGGTAAAGGTAAAGTGTTCCCGTTACAAGCCCGGTATGGCCCAGAAGGTGGGTAGAGGTATAGCTCTACTCTTCCATGACCGCGGCACTAGAAGGGGGTTAGTGGTCAGCAGCACGTCCCGGCCGCACTTTACCCTAGGGAAAGACCCGGTGTCCAATTTACAGGAGGCTGGGTGGAAAATCTCGTACACACCGGGATTCGATCGCTGACCTTCCAGCCCATAGTCAGTCGCTATACCGACTGAGGTTCTGTGCACGGTACGCTCCAAAACCGACAAGGGATAGATCACTTTTCCTGAATGTCAGTTATGTACGTTTCCCGCTTTCTACCATGCTTATTTTCACTGTCGTATTTCTGGCTTGATAGAACGTACGCCGTCCTGGTTGGCCTTATGTTTCACCTGTCTTGATGACAAGCGCCGTCCTCTTTAGGGCACATTCTTATAAACAATAGACGATGAACCAATGGAATAAAATAGTGTAAAATTAGATTACCAAACTAATAAACACAGCGCTTTGTAACCTCCAACTTACCGTCTAGCAGAGAGAGAACCAGAGCAATAAACAATGTCATTATATTTATGTAAATGTGTGTTTTATAGTCAGTAACAATAAACAAGCTCGTCCCAGTGGCCGCGCCATCAAAGGCGTCGGTTTGCGGCCGCTGGCCTGCTGAGATTGTGGGTTGGAATCCCACCGGCGGCATGTCTGTCTGTCGTGAGTGTTGTGTGTTGTCAGGTAGAGGTCTATGCGACGAGCTGATCACTCGTCCAGAGGAGTCCTGTCGATTGTGGTGCGTCGTTGTGTGTGATCTAGAAAACGCAAGGATGAGGAGGTCATGGCCCACTGGGGGCTGTTGCGCCAAAATAAATAAAAACAGTATAAAAAAAAACTCACACACACACACACACACACACACGCGCGCGCGCGCGCGCGATTCTTAACATAATTCATAACAATACGTCTGTGAGTCCAATTGGCATTGAAATAAAGCGGAAGATGTTAAATGGAAGAGTAATAGAAACTAAAACATAAAAATCTTTAAGTTAAAAAAGAAGTAGAGAGAAGGTGTAGTTTACCACCGAAGCTGAAACCAATCTTCGGGTTAGAAGTCTCATGCCTTAACCCCTAAGACGACGGGGAGTTGTCATGGCACACCTGTTATCGGCGGTGACGTGATTACTACATCCATGTGTTTGTGCAGTTGGTATACATATGTTGCGCTTGAGGTGTAGCAGACTTCAGGATAACCTATGAATCGAACGGAACAAAAAATTCTCGGTAACTTAAACAAAACTTCATGTCTTTCTTGTGTAGCACAGGTATAGGTAACTTTCTTCTGATGCTGTACGGCTTAACTGTTGCCCAATTTCGTGGAGGAACAGAACAGATGTTGTACAGTAGGTTAAAAATTGATGTATATCTTTCGTTTATGCAGTTGTCTGATATGTAACTTTATTTTTATATGTACAGTACAATAAAATGTGTGTATTTTACAGTTTTCGGTTTACAAGCGTACATATACAAACTCGTAGGAACGTAACGAATGATCAGTAATGCATAGTTTATATGATATATGATATGATATGACGTACTTGTTAACAGCACTTGGGTTGACACCCGGTGGCAGTAGTACAGTACACATTTGCACACAAACAATAAACAGAACAACACAATACAACAGAATACTGAGGGTGTTTGAGAATAGGGTGCTGAGGAGAATATTTGGGAATGAAAGGGACGAGGTAAAAGGGGAGTGGATAAAACTACATAATGAGGAGCTTAATGATCTGTACTGCTCACCAAATATTGTTCGGGTGATCAATTCGAGAAAAATTAGATGCACGTAGCACGTATGGGGGAGAGGAGAGGCGTGTACAGGTTTTCTTTTGTGGGGAGACCTGAAGGAAAGAGACCACGTGGGGAACCCAGACGTAGATAGGAGGATAATATTAAAATGGATCTTCAGGAAGTGGTAAGTGTGGGTACGAATTGGATCGATTTGGCTCAGGATAGGGACAGGTGGCGGACACTTGTGAATGCGGTAATGAACCTTCGGGTTCTATAAAATGCGGAGAATTTATTGACTAGCTGAGAACTGGTTAGCTTCTCAACAAGGACTCTGCTCCATGGAGTAAGTAAGTAACTGACCTTGAGTATTCGGTGAATTCAACGAAGGCATATTATCCTGTTGGAACATACCTTGTGTCAGTTGAACTCAGACGTGGGGTCCTTGAATTACGGGGTGTGTGTGATCTGGGATAGTGACTGTGCACGTGGTAGTTCCGTTCGGTTCAGTGACCTCGGCGAGAGTCTGCAGATGGGCGTCTTCAGAAATGGGTAGAGAGACACGCCTAATCGCGAGCAGACAGGAAACGGAAGTAAAACTGACAGTACGGATAATAAATAGCTCGCAAGGTGTTTCGAAACGGAAACTGCAATTACGTCAATTTGCGTAGTTCTACGCGTGTTGACATCTTTCTTTAGCCGTGAGAAGCTTCATACGTCTTAAGTTGCCGTTTGACATTTCAGACTTACACAGGGGTGAAAATTAATCGTTTAAATTAGAGTGGTATCTATATGTACCAATCTTTCCGGCCGCGTCTGGAGTCGACTCAGCCTCTAACAGAAATGAGTACCAGGAATATTTCCTGGGAGGTAAAGGCGGCCGGTGCGTAGGACTGACAACCGTACTACCTTCATGTGTCGATTGTATTGAAGTCAGGGAGCCTCAACCTCCTGGAACCCTCAGGGCCTGTCCAGGCCTGTACAGGGATTGCTTTACGTTTTATCTATATGTACCACGCCCTTTAACAGTAAAATACCTGCTTATCGTCTGAAGCTTTTTGCACTATTCTCACTAGAAATGGTCATGATTTCCCGAAGTTTTATTTTAAAACTTTATTTAGATCACTGGCATAGCTGGAGAGGGGGGGGGGGGGGGGGGGGGGGGGGAGAAAAGAGGAAGAAGAAGGGAGGGGGGTGAAAAGGGAAAAATTTAAAAAAAAATTGGTTTTTTTTGC
>Ga0131853_10003990_pt1 | contig 26466 bp, 16 predicted proteins | sample TergutLab28metaG_FD_92764 | JGI IMG/M metagenome (GOLD analysis project Ga0131853, IMG submission 92764) | Labiotermes labralis P1 segment gut microbial communities from Petit-Saut dam, French Guiana - Lab288 P1 (version 2) (version 2) | ecosystem: Host-associated > Arthropoda: Insects >... | reverse complement strand
ATTATTATTATTATTATTATTGTAATAAACACTACAACTGAACGTAACAGATAGACGTAATGTTCATTTCGCGGACCTAAATGAGTGTGTCACAGGTCGTTTCAACAAACGATCAGATATCAGAATGTCTCACTGATGCATCAAAGTGTAGTCACTTCAGTTACTGCAACGTGCCAAACACGAGCTTTAGAAAAATGGGTTAAAAACATTAGAAAGTCTCCAAGTTTTTCCTACACATGTAGGTCGTGGTATCCATAAAAGTTTAAGATTGCTTCATGATATGTACAATTCCGAGGTTAAGAATGTGTGGAGCCCTACCTCTAATCTCCGCAATACATTGATTAATTAGGCGCAGGGGCTTTTCTAATTTTACTTTACTGGTACATCTTGTAGTAAAATCTGAACGTTAAATTATATTCAAAAGCGTAGATTTCAACGCTTCAAAACGCGAGCGCCGTGCAACTTGTTACACAGCGCAGTGATGATTTGCTTCCGAGGTTAGTGCTGGTTGCCATGATATTGCAGAGCAATTTCAAGGCTGTCACCATGTCCTCGGGAAGTCAGCTGACTTCCAGGCACAGTCTCTTCCGAATCTGGCGTAACGAATCTTGCCAGTCGCCTTCATTTGTCAAGCAGACACTAATAGAAGGTTTGTAGTTGGCATAGCAAAGATAAATGAATATCAAACCTAACCGCTGGTTATTGTGTTATAACGATAGGTCGTGTTATTAATTGTGATAACTTCCGTCTTCTCTTTCATGCAACAGAGTGTTGAAAATAAAATTTGGAACTAGGAAAGAGGGGACGTAACAGAGGAATAAAGAAAAGTGCATGGCTAGGAGCGTCGTAATTTGTATTGTTCGCCAGTTATCGTCACGATGATGAACTCAAGGAGGGTGAGATATGTGGGATATAGGATTTATGATATAACACGATAAAATTCAAGTTTCGCTAAAATCTGACAAGAATAACGGGCGCTGTACATGAAGACCATTATGCATTTTTGATCATATCTCGCTCGTTTCTTATTAGAACGAGAAATGTTTTAAGGCAAAAGTTGTAGAGAAAATCAAAACACATTTCATGTTAAGTAACTTTTTTTTGAGAAAATCGTGCCGTTAATGAGACAGTGTGGGAAAATATTGTAGAGCCGGACAGGCCACAGATGAAAAGATGGCGCAGGCGTGTTGCATGCTGGATACCTACGGCCACAAACACACACTCAGACTACGTAATACTAATGTTTTTCCACTGTTACAATGGCTGCACGAACGCGCCTCGGTGTTACATTGTACCTACGTTGCCTGTCTTGTAAAGTACTGTCCGTTTATCAGTCTGGAGAGACTACTTGAACCACTCGCTTTTATCATTAAAGAAGATGACATTTGGCCCGACAGTTCTGCTTATAGTGGATGCTCAGGGTGCCTTCTGTGCGGTAGGGAGTTTTAGGTGTTAAATGGGTGTAATTTATGCTTCGAAGGATTACCATCGAGTATCTTTACTTCACCTGCCCGTTATGTTTATACGAGTTGTTACTGAATAAACCCAGTACATGGATAAGTTTTATTTTTGTAGCTTCCTAGGTTAGTAGTTTTATGGTGAAACAACAGACAATCGATACTTCACCTGCACTGACATTCTTCTTAAAGAGAAAGTCTTTCAACTTATCTAGGACTTTATAACCCAGAACAATCGAAATTCGATGTGGATTAAAGCTGTGATCTGGTTAGACGTAAATGGATTGTCATACAGTATATTGGGCAAATGCATTACTTTCACATTCTCAGCTTAATACTCTGGCGTGTTGACAGTAATGGCAGTAATGTGCACTGTTAGGAACAGACACCCTAATTGTAGTAGTCTGGCCTGCATTGTAACAACGCTGTGACTGTCTTTGAATTGTTCATATTTGAGTCCCACAGAGGTGTTGATACTGCTTTGTATTGCGTCTTTATCATTACTTTATAATCAGTGGAGTTTTTCTGCTGGGTGCCCCCCACGCCGCCCCAGTATAATGTTTTATGCCAGGAAACAGATAAACCTATTTGTAGACACCATCCCTGTTTGAATTTAGCCGTCTAATGGACTGACTGATTAAACCTTTAAAACCAGTAGCTATTATGCGTAACATCTACTCTTGACATTAAGAAACTGTGTGTATTTATGAGTTGCGTGTGTCACCTACAGTAAGCAGCACACTATTTTCCTAAAGTGGGCCGGAGTGGCGCAGTCGGTATAGCGACTCGTTACGGACTGGACGGACCGGTGATCGAATCCCTGTGGGGGCGAGATTATACGCACCCGTCCAGACCGGCCTTGGGGCCCACCCAGCCTCCTATACGTTGGGAACCGGGTTTTAAAAAGGGCTAAAGCGGCCGGGGAGTGGCGTGGACCACCCATCGCCATCTAGCGCCGAGGTTAAAAGAGTTACAGCTGTACCTGTACCCTCTCTATGTGCTTTCATGACCTGTTATAGGTGGAACTTTTTTTTTTTTACTTTCATTTTCCGAAGAGGCAAAAGAAGGTAAAGTTGTCCCTATCAGCGCCATAATGGCTTATATGGAGAGTACGGATATTGCTCCACTCATTTTTAACGTCGGCCCTAGATGGAGGTAAGTGGTCAACTTCGCGCCCCCGGCCGCTTCACTCCCGGTACCGATCCCAGTGGCCGAGCGGTCTAAGGCGTAGCTCTGCGGCCGCTCGCTCGATGGGATTGCGGGTTCGAATCCCGCCGAGGCCAGGGATGTTTCTTGTGATTGTTTTGTGTTGTCAGGGAGAAGTCTCTTCGTCGGGTTGTCTACTGTTCCAGAGAAGTCCTACTGAGTATATATATATATGTGTGTGTGTGTGTATATATATATATATATATATATATGTGTGTGTGTGTGTGTGTGTGTGATCTTGAAGCCTAGACAGTGAGGAGACCCTGACTTTTGCGCTATGGAAAGAAAGAATCCCTGTTGCCGATTGAATAGGAGGCTGGGTGGACCTAAGAAACGGTCTAGACGTTTTGCAGAAGAGAGGAAATCGATTTTTCTATCGGGATTCCAACCCCGAACCATATATTCCGTAGCCCAGACATTATACTGCCTGCGCTATTCGTATATAACATTGATTGATCCGTCCTTAGGGAGGCACGCTGTGCCCTGTGTGACGGAGGAAGTGAGTTTCAACGTATAAAGATCAGATGAATGTCAGTCTTCAAATGGTCGGGATAAGGGAATTATGAAACATTATACGCCATTGCTGAATGAACTTCAGAGAGGGTCATTTAACAGTTCGGTGTTCTTCAACGCTCTTTGCCAGTCCTGTTTGAGCCGACCTGGTAATTATTTTATTCATAATTGTAATGTGTAAATCATACGTACACCTTACTGACTTTCAGTACTGACATACTGTCGATTTTACCCATTATACCTGTTGGAGGTCACGAAATTCGTTCGGTAATTTTGGACGTAAGTGTTCTGGGATGTTAACTCTTGTCGAAAAAACGGTTAACAACGTTTCGGATTAGCATACTGCCTTCATCTTCAGGGTCAAGCGGTGAAAGAAGATGAGTTTGGTGGGTAGTGCGCTTTACTGAAGCGTTGGTAACTGTTTACCAGTCGGATACAGTGTGTCATCTCCAGAAGGCTTGAATCTTTTTTCTTTGCATTGATAGAATCAGCATACTCTTTAGGAATTGTGGACTTACACTGTGTACTATGTGGCCTTGTAGTCCCAAACAGTTAGCACACCACTGATTTAAATTGTTGGAACTGAGCCGTCAGACAGCGTGACTCCCTGGGGCAGTCCTTGGTATCAGTTGTTTTTTACATACACTGACTGTTGTAAAACCTTTGTCGTTGAAGACGTTTAAGAATTAAATTATTTTTGGAAATCATAAAAGTCACTGTCTTGATGTCGTTACCAGCTGCCTACTGTGGCGGCTGCCGCAAAACGTTGATCTACCCCACTACGATGTTCGGATATGAATAATTTGGCTATGTACAGGTAAATGTGTCCCTGTGCGCGCCATGAAGGCGTGTGAAGGAGTGGAAGCATGGTTTACTCATTCTTGGCCTCCACACTAGATGGGTGTGAGTGTCAGGTTCACACCCCGGCCGTTTTACCCTCAGGAAAAGCGCCTCCAATACCAATTGTCCAGGAATTATTGCAGTGTATAGCTGCAATAAGATATTGCTTCCATAAATAGACTTCCCAGTCTTTCTTCCTCATCCGTCTTAATTGCAATTTGCTAATTGCCTTAAAGTGGGGCTAAATATGTACATATCAATTACTTTTTTTGGGTGTGTTATGTGCTACAGTCTCAGATTTGTGAGACATACAGAACTGGCAGCATGATCGACATTGTAAGATGGAGACAACTAAATTCTGTTGGTGTATGTTAAAATGTAAACAAGTTGAATCACTTTCAGATTGTCAAATAAGAACAATCAATAATCGAAAAACTTTATAATACATTGAACATATCCACCTGTTGCTGAGTTAGTTTTTTGCTTAAGGTTGATTGCTCATAGGCTGCCATAACTTGAAGTCTTTTCTCTTCTGGGATGTTGTACAAGGAAGGTTGGCATATGATAACCAAATACCAGCATACACCACACAACACCCAAAAGACTGAAGACTTCAACTTCATGGTGGAAGCCTGAAATCTCACTGATTGTAACTGAACTGTTGCAAGTGGCCATTGGACTATCAAGGTGTACAAAAATATGTGTGACTGTATTTTGTGTGCAGTCTACAGGTAGTGTGTATTCTCATCCTCCTCCTCCTCCTCCTCCTTCACAACCACCATTGCCTCCTCTTCCACCTTTCTTTTTGCTGCTTTAAACATTTTCTGTGTTCTGTTTTCATAGTAGTATGTTCCGCTAGTCTCTGTTACTTCCAGGCCTTCATCTTCCATAATGGATTTAGTGTGGACCTTCCACATATATTCTGTCTGAACGCTGATGAATTGGTCATAATGGATGACTTCCATAAATTCAACCAAGGAAAGTTCAAGACGTTTCAGTCAGTCAGTGATGTCGGTATGCATTCAGTTATGTTTTTTTTTTTTTTTGCAGGTGCTGGTGGAGATGTTCATTTTTGTTCATTAGTAGGTACACCTGTTCCCAAAGGACTCTCCAATAGCTCAGACAATGTGATAGTTGAAAGAACACCAACCTTAGTGAGGAAAGTCACAGTTCTAAAGTGGTTACCAGAGCATCGTCCTGTCCCATCACGTGAACGTAGTGTAGTGGTCAAGAGCACAAAATTGTTACCTGGGTCACATTGTGGCTCTCACCATGCTGATTTGTCTGGAAACACCACTGGGGGCAAAAAACCTGTCAAGGAACTCATTCTAAAGACAGACAGTATGTACAAGATTTTAATTGTTCTCACTTTAAATATACATAGAGAGAAAAAAGTCACTGTGAACCTGTACCTCAAATGATCAAACTGCCTCATTCTTAGTATTGTGGCCGATGTGACTTGTGGCATGTATAGTTATAAACCCTCCCTTCCTCAAGCAATGTTTCTTTGAAGAAACATGTCTGGTGACTTTCCAAATATAATCATTGTCTACGGTGGGTGCACAGTGATTTTTTGTTCACTCATTATTTCTTAAACTTGGGTTGAATCGTGTTTTATTATTAGTGCCGTGTTCATTGCAGGTGTTGTACCTCCTTGAGTGAAATGAGACAAAATTGCATTCACCTGTTGTATGTGTGGGGAATGCGTACTATTATTATTCAGTTTGTAATATTCTGTGTTCCCTTCTCCTCTCTTAAAATGTAATCATTATGTAAAGAATAGCAGGCCATTCTCATATTTATGCTGCTATTAATTGCTTTGTGAATGTAATATTGATTTGTTACAGCCATATCCAAAAGGCATGAATTTACATTTAGTTGTCATTGAATTTACTTCTAGACCAAGTGCTTTATTAGCATCTGACTGGGCTTCTCTGTGAAATGTAATCCATACTGGAGCACAGAGTTCTTTGTGTTTTTTTAATCTTGGCTTCATGAATATTTCAAGCACATGTGCATATCTTGCGTGAAAACATTAACAATTTTGTGTATGTCTTAGTGCCTTCGGTTACTTTTGTTGCTCTTGTTTTTATTGGTTACCACAGTTCCAGGATTTTGGAACTGGTACCATATGGAGGCCATAGAAAGAAATCTCTTGGATCAACTCACTTCAGCTGCTAGCTTTCTGACAAAGATCTTAAAGAGCTAGAGGGAAAAGAAACAGTAGGCACAGAGTGGGAAGCCTTCAGTGTTGTCTTTCCCATCCTCCATAAGGTGTCATTCCATGGTCTGAGTATGACTTCCACCTCCATTTCTTGAATTTGCCATGTTCTTGTGTGATTGCTTGAAATTTAACTGTAAAAAATGTGGAATATTCTCCAGTGGCATAACATTTCAATCACATTTCACCAGAATTTAACCAATGAGTTCACAAGTTAATACATATGAACATGCAGGTAGATGGCCACATTTGCATGTAAATCACATCAAAGAAGTAATCCAGAAAAGTCTGTTTATTTCTGGCAGGATTTGTGCAGGTTCATGATCTGTTGCCCATAAGAAGAAAGTATCTTAAAGTTCCTTTGGTTTCGAATTTATTTTTAAAATATTTAATTATCAATCAATGCTTGTATTATGGTGTGTACTCCATTATATGTGCGGTATATTTTAATACACCTAGTGATTTGTAAACATTTAGCATTCTTGTTACATAAAAATTTTCAGTGATTATTGATGGATTGTCATTTCAGTTGTAACTGTTTTACTAAGTAGTAATAGTAGTAGTAGTGGTGGTAGTAGTAGTAGTTTTTATTGTTGTGGTTATTATTTGTAGTGGCAGTTTAATATGGTGCACAAGAAGAAAATTTATGTGAAAATAGCTGTTTAGTTTTTTCAGTTTATTTGATTATTGATACTGTGATTTATAACTTGCATTGATTTTGTCTTATTAATGAGATCTAGGCAAGTTTCCAGATTGCATCGTGGCTTTTCAACTCAGCTTCAGAACATTGCTAGTGGTATATGAATAGTGCCTTATACAAAGCTTATGATTGACTTGTGCAACTTCATCTTCATATGAACTTTAAAGGCTAGTTCACTTAATTCCTATTTATGTTCTGTCTTTTTTTTTTTTTTAGAGGAAAATTTGCCAAAGGAAAGGGAAGAAGTTCCTGTGATAAAGAGTAAAGAACAGGCTGAAGATGGTAAGTTAATATTACTTTGTGTAAAGTGACATAACTGTCCATACTTGCTAGCATGTATGGCTAGCTCCATTAGAGTATTCCAAGAGGCCTAAAGTCATGTCCTGTAATGATTTTAATTACTATAAGGGAATATAAAAATTAAGATACGTACACTTCATGACTTCAGTTAATATAACAAAAATTTGTAATTCGTATTCAAAATAGTGGCCAGAAACTTTGATACAGTTTTTACTGGATGAAGCTATGATATTTAAAATGTCTCAAGATATTTACACAGATTTCAGAGCAGTCAGGCTTTGAGCTCTACCTCACTCAATTCTTTTATGTTCTGGGGTCATTGCATGTAGCACCTACCTTAAATCCCCCAACAATAACATGTCCAGTAGCATGATATCTGTTGACTTAGGTGGCCATTCAGTGGAACTTTGCTTTCCAGTGTACTGTGAAAGGTCATGTCTAAAAACCATGGCCAGTGGTTGCAAAATGAGGAGGAATATTGTCCTGTTGAAATATCAGTGTTTGCAGTTGTGCCGATAGAATGTTGTCAAGGCAAGCAACATCATCAATTTCATGGGTCACATTGTACCAAGGACCAATTTATCAATCTTTCTGCCCTGCATGTCAACATGTTTGTATGAATATATTGCTTATCCACACCAAAACATTTGGATTAATTTGGGCATGTCACCTCAGGCCTTACTGTGTGTACCTTTGCAATAGTGTGAATTATGCTCATTCACATTACCACTAAGCTGAAACATTGCACCATCACTAAAGGATCATTTCTTGCATTATGTTGCTTCAGGTACCATTCACAAAACTCTTTTCATTGGTTCTGAACAAGCTGCACTAAGCAAGAACTGAAGAAACTGGTTTTCAGAATTTGCTGGACTGATTTCTGGCTATAAATATTGTTGTTTTCATCACCATCATTGTCGTTGTTGTTGTTGTTGTCGTCATCGTCGTCGTCATCGTCGTCTTCTTTGTTGAGATGGCTCAAATTCTTCAGCTGCTTGTGTCTTATCTGTTGAACAGGCTACCTTATACTGCTGCACAGATAGTCATGGATGCTTTTTGTTTGTTTAAACTTATTAATGAGCTGCAGCAGTTCTGTAATTAGATGAAACCTTTGCTGGTTAATCATTGAGAACAAATAGGTGTGAAATAGTTTCTTTTTTTGCATAAATGCCAACAGAATTCTCTTGTCTTTTGTTAACTTTGCCATAATAGTTTTCTGGGAGACATTGACATTATTTAATAACATATTAACTCGGTAACAATGTTATATTAATTAAAATTTTCTACAACACAGGCATAATTGGCAGTAAAATGGATACATACGAAACCTAAACTAGTCATCCTCAATGTTATTCCCTTCATTTAAATAATAAGAAAAAGAAACTTCAAGCCATCCTGCCATTGCTGTAAGCACCCCTGGACATTGTCTTTGAGTATAGGTAGAAGATCTTCTGTTGTGTTGTGTTGTGTTGTTGAATTTCTTCTACAGACACAAGACTTATGAGCCCAATCTTAGAATCTCATAAGGAGCTAAAGGTTGCTTGGAGCAAGGTGTGGAGAGTACAGCAGCTTGGGGACAGGTGGAATTTAGTTCTTTACCAAAAATTATTCCATTTTCAGAATGCATAGGATGTTTGGTATATTTTCAGTCACACACCCAGTCTTGTATCAATATTATCTGAACTTTGACCACATTTTCACCATTCGTGGACACTGCAGACCTGCTACAGTGTTCCTCCTTTAGTAGTGACTCATGACCATTTTTAAGTAACTTGTATAGTATATGACTCAGATTTGCATGCCTTTGAGTATAAGCTGGGGAAATTGATAGGTAACAGCCACAGAGGTGAGTCCAACACTATACCACATGCACACAGCAAATCTTTTAACAGCTTCGTTTCCATTTGCATTGAGACATAACAAGAGTTGTACTCCTGATTTCCTTAGTTTTCAAAAGAACTTGATGTTACCCTGCTGTTTAAACTCAGTAAGCACTAGAAACATACTTCCATTCCATGGCTGACTGCACTAACATCTTTCAGCCTGTTCCAACTCGCTCAACAGATATCAGACAGTCTGTGTCTGTTAATTCCACTACCCTTGCTTTAATGTAAGGGCAATTATCTTGACATGATTGAATTCCAGAAACTTCCTGATCTACGAGTACATTGTTCCTTTTCTATCACACAACCTAAAGGTATTGTCATGCTCCAAAGATTCTGCCACTAGGTTGTATCCTGAACCAAATGATGCAGTATCCATTCTCATATTGTATTTAAGATAAATTTTAATTATCCTCCCATCCACTTCCAGGTCTCCTAACTGGCTTTTTCCATCACACTTTATGACTGAAATTTTTGTGCATTTTTACCCCCTACATGCTGCATGCCGAGCCTAGCTCAGTCTTCATTCTGTCACTTTAGTAGTCTCTAGTAAGTATACGGATTTCAAGTCCCTCATTATGTAGTTTTTTCTCCTCATGATTACCCTATTTATATTTTACCTTTCACTGTGATTCAAGTTTTTACTTCCCTGGCACAGATTAGAACTATGAACATGGAGGGCCATAGCAGAGTTCAGAACTATGTTATCTTTGTAAGGCACAAGTGGATGATGAGGAAGCCCATTATTCCCTGAATCATTGCACCCTCTTTTCTTCCCGTTGGTTTTGTCAATCAGTGTTAGTATGTGGCCATCTTAGACATGCTGATTTCTGTCTGAGTGTAAACCTTAGTGGCAGTCATTTGTAGTTACAAAGTGTTCTTTAATTTGGATAGGGAGCATTATTTTATTTTGTTGTAGGTTACCATAAAAATGTGTGTTATGATTTTGGCAAAGTGAATTTGAATATTTTGATTTTGTTTCCATTCCAGAAATATTTAAGCTTATCAGCAAGGATTATACAGATATTGATGGTGTTGAAGAAAAGAATCTTTCTGAGCAATCTGGAAGCAGGGCTAAGAAGGAATATGTGAAACTTCAGATTCAGAAACGCAAGCAGCAACGAATACAAGATTTGACTAAGAAACGAGAACAAGAGGAAATAAAACTGAAGAATTTAAAGGAGCTTAAAGATAAGCAGTTAAAACTGGTCCAAAATAATGTTAGGAGGGCAAGACAAAGACAGCAACAACAGCAGCAGCAACAAGATCAGGAAACAGCTGAAGTAAGTACTTATGTATGGTACAAGGCAGTGATTGCATTATGTGATATCAGGAAAGTGTGGTGTCATAGGAAAACATTGCAGTACCGTGCTTGGTAGCTTGGTTCTACACACGTAATTGACATGCAGAACACATGGGACACTTTAGGTGAATTGTTTCTTGTAAAGACAGGCACATTATTGTTGATCGTAGCACACTCATGAATAAATTTCTGGTGCAGATGACACTCTCAGTTGCTGAACACAACTTGGCACATCCTCCACTTCATTGCAGTCTATTGAATACTGGGTAATTCCAAAATGCAGGATTGTTGTTTACTGTGGGGATCATACAGGAAACACAAGGTGAATAATGATCTTGCTTCAGTTTCATGGTTCTCAGTGATTGTGAGGACCATGTGCCACATTGTCACAGTGTCAGTATTCCTGTTTGGCTCAAAACTGTTTAAAGCTACTGTATGTGTGGAAAATATGGAAAATTAGTTATGTACATAAGTTTCAGAAAAATTGCTAAATGGTCAGATTTGATTTCATAGTAACATGATTTCTATACTCAGTTCAGGCAGGTATGAAGTTTATGGCATGTTGATTGGCAAGTTTGCATGCTTACCCAGTGGGGGGGGGGGGGGGGGGGGGGGGGGGGGGTGGGGGGTGGATGATGTTGGAAGAATAAGGAACACAGCTGAAAATATTACCAGTGTAGTAGCTAAAGTGTTTGGAGAATATCTGCCCCATTGTTATGGGTTTGAACTTGGGCTTCCATGGTGTAGAGGCTGCATGTATTTCTCCAGCTATGGTACAGCCAATCTGCATTGAGTTTATCCAAAACTTCACACTGTCAAGATCTATATTGTGTCCACTTGATTTTCAATTTTTTGTTTCTAGAAAATGGTTTACCTAAGAGAAAAGAAGTGTCTGAAAATTATGTGTAGTCATTCATATGCTATCAATTTGAGGAGTAGGAAGGAGTATACTTACAAGTTGTTGCACTTAAATATGCTTATGAAACTAATTACACCTAAAACATTCATTGAACATCAAATTGTGCAAAGATCTTGTATGTTCTGCCCCCCCCCCCCTCCCTCACACACCCATGTCTCATTAGATATATGTTTTCCAGAATGATAATTTAATATATTGTATTGTTCAGGTAGCTGTTTCTAAAGGTCAGTGTCAGCAGTGGACACATGAAGAAATCTTGAGTAAAATCAAAGAAAATGCTGAATTTAATGTTACACTTAAAAATATGGTGGCAACTATGCAGAAAGAGCTGAAAGGATTTGGTCATCAGAGAAATAAGGCAGTGAGAGAAATCCCAAGACACATAACAAATATCACTATGAGAAATAAGGTGAGATCACTGTGAGTTACTGGATCTCCTGTATATATTAATAGTAGGAAAATAGTAGTCGATGAAAGTACAAAAGGAAACACAGTAAATTAGACCATGAATTCTGACAGTTTGAAGCCATTTTCTAACTAAAATATATGAGTTTAAAGATCCTTTGAGATAAGTTAAATTATGCAGGATGCTGGATAGATCTTACAGCCAGATTTCATATTATTGATTTGCATGCATAATGAGTAGCTGATGTTTATGAACTGCAAACATATTAAAGTGCTTGGGTTTGAGTATTAAAATATCTACAGTTCAAAATATGTCAGTAACTTTGCTTTTAATGTGGAATGGTATTAAGCACAATGAACTTGGTTAAACAACAAATGGCATATTCTCATATGACCTAAATTGGCAGAGAGAGAGAGAAGGGGAGGGATGATCATTTTCTTTCACTGGGAGAATTTTGGATTTGAAGCTTTATCGGTGATTTATAGACATATCAGGAATTGTAGAGTTTGTTACATTTTTCTTTTAATCCTGTTTTTATATTCTGTTAAATATCTTTAAAATTTCTTGATTTAAAATGTAGGCCATGTTCTGAACATTGTATTCTTGGTGGCGATGATTGCTAGGCATCTGAATTTTATGTTGCAATGTTTCAGAACACTGTCTTTTCCATCTTTCTAGGTGTTGTAAGCAGGAAGAATAACTGGGTTGTTTTGTTTCCTCGTTCTTCTGTTTACAGCACCCAAGACAGAGTGATCCAGAATGTTGGCACAAAATTAAGAGGCCAGGGATTCAGCATCTTCAAAATTGTTTACTATACTGATTTCTTGACTCAATTAGTGCAAAATGACTAATACTGCGTTTTTAAACTAACAGTTGTGAGGACTTAGTTTCTCATATAGAAAACATTTAAAACAGATGTGTACAAATCCCAGGCAACTGAACTTGGTATGGTGGTGTCTGGTATTTGTGGGCACTAAGAATGGAACTTACTTTATATCTCCCTTCTGGTACCTAGAATTTTGAGGTGGTTCCTAGAATTTTCGAGAATTTGTGGACCCCTGGTTTAAGAATGTCAGTTAATGAAAATATGATTTGGTTGTTTACTGTTAGAGGAGATGTAATTTGCTGTGATTTATGTAAATTGGTGATTGATGTGCAGTAGTACAAGGGGATACTGTGCTTAGCAATGATGTTGTTTTGTTAGAGTCGTGCAGATTACAGGTTTCTTGCTAGAAAGCAAGTGGTGTAATTGTTAATATTGTATATATATTGTACTGAAATGTTTACAAGTCAGACTGGTTTCAAATAAGCCCTGATAGATAAGGCCACATAACGAGCCATTTGTAGGATTGGTTTTGTTCAAGAAATACTTATATGAAACGTTGTGAGTTAAATAAAGTCACAGAAACACTCAGGAGCCCTGGCTTATAAACAGATATACACAGTGATGCCACTAAATTGCAGAAGCGAATGCCAGTGGAAGTTGTTAATAACATAGCAGTATAGTTTGTAATGTTTAGTAGAATTTAAAGCAGAAATGTGGCTGTAGACCCACAAAAGAAAAACAATTTCGAGTGAGAGCCTCTGTAGATACGAATTTATTCTTATTTCTGATGTAAGGTATTATAAATTTGGACAGTATATCTGTAAATATTGGATGGCATGTTTTAACACACCCACACCTGCGTGCTCATACGCGCATGCGTTTTGGTTTTTTTATGTGTGTGTGCGTGCGTGCGTTTTTTTTTTTCACATTATTACTTCTTCCTTTTCTTAGGATTCAATGGTTTCCTCAGAGCAGTTGGTTCCTAATTCTGGTGATTTGAGCAGTAAACAGGATCAATTAAAGAAGGTGGGACCGCAGAAAGAGTCTCATATGGATATTTGTCGAAATGATTCCATACCAGAAGCACTGCCTTATCATATTGGTTTGGAACCAGTGGTTCCATTACTTGCAAAAGAAGGTGAAGGATGTTTTTCTTACAGTTCTCTCCAAACTTATAATTTGAAGAAACAGCCATCTTATGGAGGTAAGTCTAATATATTTTTTTTTGACATCTTCATGACAAAGGGGCATGTCTGACTGGACATAAAGTTATCATTTTTATCATACAACTTAAATAAATAATTAATTAAATAAATATATGTGAAGGACTTACCCTGTCATATGGAGAAAATCTTGAAGCAAAATTGTGAAAAACAGAGTAAATGGACTAGTTTGAAGGGGGGTGTAATATGTCAAATAACATGAGATATTTTATTGACAGGTACACTAAGAGAAAAATTTTGGTACTTGAATGCACCAAACATATCATGTGTCATGGTTTCAATAATTAATCTGTTCCTGAAATGAGATACATAATATAATACACAACACTAGATAAATTATAAGATACATAGTGTAGTACACATAACACTTGATAAATTGTGAGATATATAATGTAGCATACATAACACTGGTTAAATGGTGGTATGTAATGTAGTACACACAACAGTGGATAAACTATGAGAGCTCCCATTTTTAATTTTGTATGTGGTGTGTCATGGACAGTTAATTAATTCTGTTCATATTCCATTATTCTGTAAAACTGTTCCAACATCAGTCATAACTAAAAAAAAAAAAAGGGAAAGAAAGAAAGAAAGAAATATTCCATGAAATTGAATGACTTGCAGATTGTCAATATATCTTATCCTGCCATCCTTAACTGTTCCACTTGCATGTATGGTGATTGAGCATTAAACCCAAACTTTGTGATATAGAAGACAGGCATATTTGCATGTCTCTGAACTGTTTACAAATGAGATTGCTTCTTTCTTTCTTAGACTCTGATGAAAAATTTGTTATTCTAGTACACGCCTTAATGTATAATTTCTCTTATCATCATTAACTTGTTTGGTCATATCTCTCTTGCAAAGTATTAAACATTTTTTATTAAAATTTCTATAAACAGTGAAAAAGGGTGTTACCATGACACTGAAGGAGTATTTTGAAGCTTCAAAAAGGAAGCACTTGGCAGCTGTAAAAATTCAGGCTGCTTTTCGTGGTTATCAAGTTAGGAAAATGATGAAGAACATTAGTGAACTACCGCTGAAGAATAATAACTATGCAGATACTGAAACTGTTGATGGCCTTCGCATAAAATGTCTGCCTGCAACATCTGCTGAACTTGAAACTGGTTCTGCATCCTTAATACATGAAAAATTCAGAAGCCGTGATCCTCAGCAACTTGACATCATAGGTAAATATTTGATTTTCCTCTGTTTCTAGGAAACAGTGGGGTACAATCAAGCTTCCCCCCCCCCCACAGAACAAAGGACTTGTTTGGAAAAGAAGAATTTGTTTTTTAAAATAAATTTGTTTTTAATTGGTATCACATTGCTGGATGCAAAAACATCTTGTATTACTGTAGCAAAAGTTTTTGTTAGTTATGTTAGTTTTAACAATGCCATTGAATCTGTAATCTGTATTTGAGAAGAAAAAGGTTCAAATTTCAGATGCTTTCATAGCATCTGTGTCACAAACCTGATGGTGGCGATGGAGCTGGTCTCTGAAATGTTGGTTTCCTTGAAGCTTCTGATGCAGTTGTCAGCCCAGGAGGAATTTTATTGTGTTTACTAACTGTTGCTTAACTTCCTTTTTGGTGTCAGAATATTTCATTTTCAGTTTCGTTGCAGTTATCTGTTCTGATACCAAATCTTAACACATCTGTTTCATTTTTACAGTGAAAAAAGAGGTGACCAAAATTTTGAAGGATATGGATTTGAAGTTTTCCATAGATTCTGACAGTAAGCTGGAGTCCCCAATGACTCTTCAGCCTAAGATTTCAATTGCAGCAAAAGAGCATGTTAAACCCAAAGCAAATGATATCAAGAAAACTGATATAATGGGTAAACATTCTTTACTTCAGAGTTTGATTGTGTCTCTCTAGTTGATTAATATTATTTTCATTTGGATGTTGGAATTTGTACATGCAAACTGATGCTTTAATTCTTCATGCAGTGAGAAAGGAAGTGGCCAAAACTTTGAAGGAATTTATGGAAACTAGAAAGAAGCAAGAACTGGCAGCCACAAAGATACAAGCTGCCTTCCGAGGTTACCGGACACGGAAGTTGCGTAAGGTGGAAACAAAAACGACTGATCAATACATATTGTTTAAAGGCTTTATACAAGAAGTGAAAGACACCGTGTCTCCAAACACACAGTCCATCAGTGTAAGCATATATTTGTTAATATTACATTTAAATATATGGCACAAATGGCATCTCATGTCTACAATATGATGGTCATAAAAGAATTTGTATGAAATTTCCTATTTTGAGCATGAAATGTTGATGTCATGAGTTTTCAAAACATATGTATATTATCATCATAAAGTCAATAGTTTTAACAATGCCATTGAATCTGTAATCTGTATTTGAGAGGTAAAAGGTTCAAATTTCAGATGCTTTTTGCCACCCTGCAGAGTTTCCTCCTAGGTAATTGTCATTATATCGCTTGAAGACAGGTCCTTATCCTAGTCCTTTCCTTCATTTTATGGAACCTGATACTGTACATGAACCTACATATGTCTGAGTCAAATTAATCCAGTGCATTCCCATAGGCCATATTCATTTAGGATCCATTTTAATATTTTTCCTCCTCCAGAGTGCTCTCCTCCTATCAGGTTGTCCCAAATAGCATACGCATGTGTGCCACATGTCCAACCCACGAAGACTCAAATTATAAAGCTCCTCAATATGCAGTTTTGTCCATCCCCTGTTCCTTCTGTTTGCGTTTGAATATACTCTGCAATTCTGAGTCATCAACACCTGTAATCAGTATGTCCTCTCCTTAGGGTGAGTCAGCCAGTGGTTCTGAAGTTAATAAGGGAAATATACAAATCATATGTAAGTCACTGGCATCAGCGTCTTTATCAAATTAGTCTACACAGCGCATTGTTTGTCAGCTTGTCATTTGTTTGTATGGAGACTAACTGAAAATCTCAGTTACTTATAATAGAGCCCCTAAATAGTAGCAATAGATGGCACTGAAAGACATTCTTCAATTGATATTATAGTGTTGACCATTGGTGTAAAAAGATTTACCCCTGGATCACATAGCAACACTGCTTATACAGTCAGATTGTTTTTACACTGCTTGAGGGAGTCTGTGTTCATTGTTATATGTATGTACAGTATATGCTTAGTTTGTATCGAGGGCATGAGCTGGGAATAAACTTAAATATTATGTTAACTGAACAGCAGTGTTTCTGTGCCTCCTCCTCCTTCGACTACTCCTACTACTAATACTGCTGCTATGACCACCAACACCACCATTACTACACTTATTCTATCAAGCCGTATTTGCAGAACCTTTTGAGTTAACAGCATGCATAATCGGTGAATTTGTGACACCACAGTGTCCCTCAAAGGCTATAATTAATGTACACAAATGGAGCAGTGGAACAGGTGTCTGTGGAAACCATGGATAGACATGGGAATTGTCAAACATTTCTCTTTAAATATTCAGTGACTGCTGCACTAGTCAGTATGAAACTGAAGTAAGTTAAACAATTCAAAATATTACGTGTAATGTACCTGAACATGTTTCATGTGTAAAGAAATATTACATGCTCATGTAAAAATTTATATTGGCCTGCACTGTTGTTAAATGTTAAATTTGCAATACTTTAAAGTTAGATTATCAAAAACTACATCAAGCAGTGACTGTCATTTGCAGTAATACATCATGTGCACTACAGTCAATCCAAATGATCCACTATGTACACACATATGCTATTTTTGGGGGTGGGGGGGCTGCTGTCTTCCAGTCTCCCTGTCTGCCTTTGAAAATGCAGGCTTTAATCTGTATGATTTCTGTTTCAGGTCAGAAGTGATAAGTCAAAAGATGGTGATGGATATTTGAAGAGAGCAGAGCTCTCTTCTTGTCTTGCCTATGGAAAAGGAGCTGACCCTTTATTAGAATGGCTGAAACCAATGTATATTGAACCATGTCCTTATAATGTGATGACTGCAATTCAAAACACCATGTTGTCAAGGTCTGGACCAAGGCAACCATACTGGGTACAAGCAAACCGTGAACATATGAATGAACAATCAAAAGCAGCACAGACAAGTTTGAGGTGTGAGTCAGGGCAGGCACTTCCAGTTATAGATGCTTCGAAGGAGAAGACTAGAAAGCAGTCAGCTGTTCATCAGTTTGTTCAAAGGGATTATGAACCAAACCTTGCTACTGATTATGAGAGCATGCAGTGTGAAGATGGCCTATCAGTCAATTCCTCAGCCCTTGAGGCTGAACACAATTCTAGCTCAGATGAGAGCAGAGTGAGGTGGAAGAAACGTCTGAGTGTTACTTCACCCCAAGAAGTTTTACCTAGTAGAGTTAAACCAGTGCACTGGAGCAAATCTGATTCCGAAATTATTATTAAACCTTCCTTTTCTGCAAAGTTACAAAAGAATTTTGAAAAAATAAACATGGAAAGAAACATGAGATCCTTCACTTCTGTAGGGAGACCTGCAGTAATGCCAAAGAAGGTGAAATACAGGCATTATGGACTGGTTCCTCCTGATGTGGAATTAAGACGTAAGAAAGAAAGAATTTTGATGGTGTCAGCTGACTCCTCTTGCCAGGCAGAGAGCTCTGGCTCAGACACCTGGAATAGTCATAGTGTTCAGCATCAACATGGAGATCAGCCTTTTCACTCTGCTGGCATTGTACATAAACCCCACAAGAAAGGACTGACTTCTAGAGAAACTGTTGAATTCAGACGTACAGATAAGAAGCAAGATGGTGAGCTGCACCGCATCATGCAGTCGGGGGACAAACAACAGGAGAATATATTGGGTTTTCAAGATAAAGTCAGATCTGGTGCGAAGGACACGCATGAAGAAAAGGTAGATACTCCGACAGGGGACACCTCAAGACTACCTGCAAGTGGTGGCAGAAGTATATCTGACATTATAAAGGCTGGAAGAATGGTATGTTAGTTGAACCATCTAATATTACACTGGAATTCTAACTTCATGGTCCTCAGTTTTAAATGTTCACTAATAAAAATTTTTGTATGGTCCCAGGCCCTTCATTTAAATTCTCTTAATTTAACTCTTACCTCAGTTTTGTTTTCTCTCAGATAGCATTGAATGGTAGTTAATTAATACTGTAAGATGTATTTGTAAGTAAATTGCCATTAACATCCTTACAAAATGGTATTGAAGGAATGTAATTTTAGTTTATATTGAGCAATTTGAAATTTCACTTTATGTGAAATCTGGAATTTGGCTGAAGTAATTTTTATGTTACTCTTAAATATCTTGGTGAGATTTATTATTGCCACTTTCACATAAAATTAAGTTCTTCCTGTATTCTGAATGCATAAAGTTGCTGGATCCTTTTCTGAATTTTGGAGCCTTTTCTTGAATTGTGGGAAATATTAAATGTTGTTTCCCTGTTTTATCCATTTTTATCAATTGTGTTTTGAAGACACAAAATGAAAGCACTGCTTCGGTAAAACATACGTGACAGCCACAGGACAAACTCAGTTCCAATGACTGTTTTAAATAAAACTGCTGAATCGTCATTCAAATGATACAGTGCATGCCAACAAACTAGTATTGCCAAGTGATGCTTAAAAAACATTATTTTTTTGTCCAGTTAGTTATTTTATGCAGTGAATTTAAGTTGTAGGTCACTAACCAAATATATTTAACTTTTATTAATTTCATCTCTTTATAACATTGTTTCTCAACCAGGGTTCTGTGGAATACTACAGTTCTGTAGAATATAGTTAGGAGTTCTGTGAGAAAGTGCGCAGTGAATTAATACAAATTTTTTAATACCAAAAAAAATTCCAAATATTCCTCCCACAATGTTTGCTGGCTTATATATATTATAGCAACTCTTTACATTCAAATTTTCTTGACAGTAATTTAGCTGTAACTGAATTGTTCTCCAACTGTCAACTTTTTTGGCCTGTAAACATTTTCATAGGCACAGACTTGAGGAATTATTTTAGGGGTTCTTCCCTGGAAGAAAGATTGGGAAACACTGGTTTATAGAATATAAAGGAACAATATATCCATGCAAAAACTTTTCCTTACAGTTTTGGTTTGATGACTGTAACCACTTGAAGAAACATTGGAGCTAGGCATGTGACAGGTCATGATGTAACTGCATAGGCTTGTATGAAATATGGGTATGGTTTATAAGTTAGCAGTTAAACATGGCAGCAGGATGAAACTTTGAATTTGTAGCAGATATGTTTAGTATAGATGGAACAAGTACTGAAAAATGAGAGGAAATGGAACTGAAGTTGTTGTTGTTGTTGGTGGTGGTGGTGGTGGTGGTGATGGTGATGATCATGGTGGTGGTGGTGTTGTTGTTGTTGTTGTTGTTGTTCATTTTATTGTCGGTGAGTATGCAGGGTATTTACAATTACATACCTGAAACAAACCATGTTCCTAGGGTATATAGTTTTGCAGGTATTCTTTGTTTATGATTTATGCTACATGTAATGTTATTTCCCATGTTAAATGTTTTGTACTTTTACATTAGTAGTGCCCAAATTATTATTATTATTATTATTACTATCATCATCATCTTCTTCTTTATGCACGGTATTTATACTTATATTCCTGAGACAAACTGTGTCCGTAGGGAATACAGTGTTGCAGCTCTTCTGTTGTTACTATACATGGTGCTTATATCGTTAGTTTCATTGTTGAATCTATTGTACTTTTACATTAGTACTTTCTGAAGTATGTGTGCAGTGCCCAATATGGCTGTTTTCTGGAGTTCCTTGACTTCATGTTTTCCTGGTATGTTGCTCACGTATTTTCTGTATGATTGTGAAATAGTCCCATTCGCTCCTAGTATTACTGGTATCACCTTTGTTTTTACATTCCACATGTACTGTTTTTCTATTATAAGGTCTTTATATTTTAGAATCTTCTTGGCTTCTTTTTTAATCACATTTCTGTCTCCTGAGATTGCAATGTCTATTAACATACATGTTCCCTTTTCATTATCATGGATTATAATGTCTGGTTTGTTGTTGGGGATAGTTCTGTCAGTTTGTATTTGTTGGTTCCCCAGTATGGTTACCTTGCCTCCTTGACTTGTTTCTACTGATTTTGGCACATGTTCATACCAGTGCTTTTTATTCAATTGTACCCCTGTTATTTTTCCATTATTGGGCATGCTGATATTATGTGGTCTATTGTCTCGTCAAATTGTTGGCAAAGTTTGCACTTGCTATCTGTCTCTGTGTTCAATATTTTTGTCACATAATATTTCATTTGTAGCGCCTGGTCTTGTGCTGCCAATATTTCACTTTCAGTTTCTGCTTTTAGGTCTGCCTTCGATAGCCAGAGGAACATGTCTTCTTCACTAATAAGCTGTCTATCTCTATTTCTAATGTACTGCCCATGCATTACCCTTTTTTTTTCCATTTTTTCTTTAGGGACTCTCCCAATCTTGACTTTGTGTGTTGTATTCCTCCTGTTTTGCATCACTCTTCTCATTTGGTTGACTTAATTCTTCTTTAAACTTTGCTGCTGTCTTAATTATTGAGTTCATATTTGGTTGAGTGCTTTCGTGGCTTTTAACAATATTTAAAAACTGGTCTCCTTTATAATTTGTGTTAAGGTATTCTGCAATATTAATTAATTCTGCTTTATATACCACTTCGATTTGTACCAGGCCTCTCCCTCCTTCTTTCCTCTTTACATATAGCCTGTCTATGTCAGCTTTTGGGTGATGCATTTTATACATTGTTAGCATCTTTCTAGTTTTCTTGTCAATCTTTCTTATTTCTTCAGTTCTCCAGTTAATTATACCAAAACTGTATCTCAACACTGGGACAACTAGTGCTCCAATTGCTGTAATTTTATTCCTGGCATTCAGTTCAGATTTCAGTATCATTCTTAATCTCCTGCTGTATTCCTGTTTCAATCTTTCTTTCATATGTTGATGTTGTATGCCTTCACTTTCCCCAGTCCGGAGGTACTTGTATGTTTTTCCCTGTTCTAGCTCTTGTATTTCTCTGTTGATGTTGATCACTAAATTTTGCGAGTGAACTAGTTTGCCTCGTTTAAATGCAATCTTGGCACATTTTTCAAGTCCAAATTCCATGTGGATAACATCACTGAAGGTTTTAACTGTTTTTATTTGTTTTTGGAGCTCTTCCTCTGATTTAGCGATCAACTTCAAATCATCTATGTAAAGTAAGTGTGATATTTTTGTCTTTGTTGTGTGCTCTTCGTATCCTGTGTTCAACCTATTCAGTTGTTCAGTGAGAGGGATTAAGCAAATGCAAAATAGCAGTGGTGATAGTGAGTCTTCTTGAAATATTCCACGTTGTATTTTTATGTCTTCTGTTTCTATTAGCTTATTTTCTGTGTTTAGGTGCATACATGTTCTCCAGCAGCTCATGACCTTGGTAAATGATATAACTTTATTATTGATCCCAATTAGCTCTAGGGATTTGATTATCCAACTGTGTGGCATCCTGCTGAAAGCTTTCTGATAATCAATCCATGCCATACACAATTTTTTTTTTTCATGCATTTACTATCTTGTAGTATTTCTTTTGAAATTAGCAGCTGATCTTTGCATCCTTTTGATCCACTGCAGCACCCTTTCTGCTCTTTTGGCATCAAATTTTCATCATCCATATATTTTTGCATACGCCTTCTTATAATAGATGTCATAAGTTTGTATATTGTAGGCAAACATGTCACAGGTCTGTAATTCTTTGGATTTTCAGTATTCCCGTTTTTTGGAATAATAAATGTTAATTGCTTCGGTATTTGATCTTCTTCAACCAATTTGTTAAAAAGTGCAGCTATATGCTTGTGTGTTGCTGTAAGTTGCTTAAGCAAAAAATTTGCTATTTGGTCTCTTCTGGGGCTTTCCAGTTTAGCGTTGTTCTTAGTGCATCTATAACGTCTTTTTCACATACTGGGCTCCATTCCTTGCTTGGATTTTGTTGGTACTGATTTTCAATCCAGTGCACCTCTCCATTATGTTGAACTTCTTTCCCATATATTTCCCTCCAAAAGTTCTCCACTTCCTCTTTGTCTGGTGCGTTTTTCACACTGGAATATGTCTCCCTGAGACAGTTATAAAATTCCTTGCAGTCTGTCCCAAACAACTTATTTTGGTAATATTAGTGTTGTCTTTTCCTGTATCTAGATAATCATTGCATCTTTGCTGAAACCTTTTGTTTAAGCTCTTCAATCACCTGATCCAAATTTTCTTTCTTCTCTATGTTATATTTCTTAAGTAATCTGGTTCTTTTTACGTTCTGTACCTTTCTGTTATCTCTTTTTATTTCCACCAAAGCTGACAGTTCCTTTCTAATACCATTTATGCTCTCCTGTATGCGTCTAACCCATAGGGGTGTTTTTGATCTCCTTGTTTATATTTTATACTCTGCTGTTCCATTTATTTCTTCTGTAATAACCGGTGCTGCTGCATAAATGAGGTGGTTTAACTCAGTACTATTTAAATCTTTTCCATCTAGTATTTATTCCATTGCTTTATTTGCCGTTTGCATTATTGCTTTTATTTTAAACGTATTTTGGAGTTTCTGTAATCTTGGTCTCTTGTCTCTTGGCTCGTTGCAGTAACCTTCCTCAACCTTAGCAGTACTCAGTTTCCTGCTACTCCTGATGTTTCCATTCCTGGTCTCTAAGAATAGCTGCTCTTCATTCATGTTTTCTGGGTTTTGTTGATTGCTCTGTTCCTTCATCACTGTCCCACGAGTAGCTAGGGATGATAGGGTCCATTGCAGCACAGCCCAACTTGCCACAATAAGGCTTTGTGAAACTGGGTTTGCCAGGTGCCCAGAGTTCACTGTTCATGGGTTCTAACCTTCCACCTCAGATGCTTCTGGAGTCCTTTGGCATGGTTGTTTACACCTTAGACTCAGGGATTTTTTTTTTCGAGGTTTACTCCTCTAGATCCGCCGTGTTCTGTTTAAACAGGCCCACCTTTTGTCGGGTGTAGTCATTCACTATGCACAGACGGTCTTGTGTGCAAAGAAGTGGATGGCTTGTGCCTCAAGTTGCACTATTGCACACCTGGGTTGGTGAGGACCAGTGCAGTCAACCCCATACAAAGGTGCTACCTCTCCCATATCCCTTGAGCCATTATTATTATTATTATTATTATTATTATAGTGATAATGGTTTGATAGGGCTATAAAATTATGCCGTGGAAAAGTAGGCTTTATGAGTTATGCTTAGAACACCATAATAATTATTATTCAAATTACCTGTTGTGAAGATCAGACTGCAGTAAATGGAACACAGGTACTGCTTTAACAATTTTCTGTCCCTCTGCATGTTTTAGAGAATATGATATTTTGTTCATATTATGAGTACACAAGTTAATTATTGTTGATGTGTATAAGAACTGTTTTATAGAGTACTAGAATTCGATGGTGGTGGTTGATGTTCTTAACACATGTGAAGATAGTTTCATTTTAATGCAGTAGCTATTGAATATTGAATGCCTTAAGTAGCAAGTACTTCTTCATCCTTTCTTCATAGCTTCATCCAGCTGCTCTCCATTTTCGGTTCCAAGCAGAAATGAGTCGCTTGGATTCTGTGGAGGAATCTAGACAACGTTTGACAGAGATTGAAGCTATTTTGGCCCAGAGTATGCAGGTAAAATTTATGTGTAATTTTTTTTTAATACAAATGCTATCAAGTTGCTGTATTAACTGCTTTATTTTGCACTGTGTGCAATAAATGCATTTTAAACCATGTAATATTGGTCTCATCACTACTACAGAGTTTTGTGACTCTTTTTGCCTAATTTTTGTCATCATCTCGTAACATTGTAAATGTTGCCACTAATCATTATATCCCGATACCCCTATAGACCTCCATGTGGTATTGTATGTACACGTTACTATGTCGTAAGTGGGGAAAATAAAAAATGAATACTGAATCATAGGAGAAATTTGAATTATATAGAAGTAAACTGCACACCTTTAGATTTTTGGAGCAAAAGAGTGGTATTTTGTGACAACAAAGAACATGACAATACTTATCATTTCTCCACTTATTTGACTGTATTTATGTCAGTTTTAAAATATAAATTTATGTAGGTATAACTTCTACAGCTATTTTTTAAACTGTTGGCAGAAGTGTTCAGCAGGACATGGAAAATCAGAGTGGCAGCAATTGTCCACATACATATCTTGGGATAATGTCCTGGTAATATTTGTCATAAAAACATTAGAAAGTGCTGAGGTTTGCAGCATTTGCAAGGCAACTGCTTACATTTGCTTGTGAGGAGAACCGGTTATATTTAATCCAGTGAAACAGAAGTATGGAAGTAAAATGTCCAGCGGTAACTCATTTAGGTATTGCATCAAACTTCCCTTGAATTTTTCAGGCTAAGAAAGAAAGTGAGAAAATGCAACAGGCACCTTGGGAGGTCAAAACATTTACAGAAGACAAACAAGTTCAAGCAGAACCCATCATCCAGACATCTAGGTCTCATGTTCAAACACAGATGCCTGACAGAGCTCATCAATTGGTGCTGTCGATGCCAGGTGATCAGATGAAGTTTCCACATAGGAACGCTGTAGAGCCATTCTTAGAAGCAGATTTTGAACAAGATACACTAGTACAAGTGGCCTCTTCTGCCCACGTGCAGACGCCCAGTAGCAGTGAGCCAAAATCATTATCTCAGTCACATTTATTGATGCCACTGTTGTCCAAGAGCCATCCTGAATTTAGGTCGATACCTTCAGTTCTGAGTTCACAAATTGGAACTGTCCCAGAGACACTAGCTATCCAAACTAAAGTGAAACATGATAGCCTTCAAAGTCTGGTCCCCACACATAGACATGTTTCAGAAGCATCAGACATTCAGACCCATGCTGACCGAGTTTCCATGGCTGGATTGTCAGGTGCCATTTTAGACTCTGTGCCTTCACACCTTTCAGTTACACAGTTGCTACAGGAAGCTGAACATACAAGAAGAATTGTTACTCTTGACAATAATGTAATGCGTGAGGCCATGTCAAGAAGAAGAGAACATCTGATGAGTGAATTAAGTGTGAAATACGAACAGTGGGATATTAAACATAAGGAATTCATGAAAAGAATTGAAAAAGAAGACAATGAACAATTAAATAGAATATTACTTAGAAAGTTCACTGTAAACTCTAATCAGCCATTTCTGGATGCACCTGCATGTCAGTTGCATCAGAAAGCCAAACAGACTGAGGATGCTCTCAGATCTGCTGATTCTAAACAACTGACCAGCTGTACTCCAGTAGCTGTAGAGCAACAAGATAAAAGTGCTGCAGAACCTTTGCTGCTGACCCAGGTGAGTGTTTTTTGTAACTGTAGGAATCTATTGTGATTTTGTATTTATTGGGGACTTAACTGTATACAATACCATCATGCAGTATAAACTAAATATTGTCTGTGTAATGTAACAGAAATATTACAGTTGTTTAGATAGCTCAAGGACCCAGAGCAGTTCACTTCATCACAAGATCAAGTTATGAACACAGAAACAAATTTGCTCAGCTCCTCTACATGCAGCATATTGAAAAGTTCCTGTTCAAAGAATGGTGAACGTAATTGGTCAGTTTTCCTTAATTCTGAACATAACACATTCTGTATACATAATGCTGTACATGACAAACTTCGCAGTATTATTGTGATGAATTTGTTAAAAAATCAGGAATATTT
>Ga0131853_10003988_pt1 | contig 26477 bp, 19 predicted proteins | sample TergutLab28metaG_FD_92764 | JGI IMG/M metagenome (GOLD analysis project Ga0131853, IMG submission 92764) | Labiotermes labralis P1 segment gut microbial communities from Petit-Saut dam, French Guiana - Lab288 P1 (version 2) (version 2) | ecosystem: Host-associated > Arthropoda: Insects >... | reverse complement strand
CGCCCTCAAAAACCTGGAAAAAGGTGCGGTGGACATACTTATTGGTACCCACCGGCTCCTTTCCAAGGATGTAAAATTCAAAGACCTGGGCCTGATAATCGTGGATGAAGAGCAACGCTTTGGGGTTGGCCACAAAGAAAAATTGAAAGAGATGCGGGCCGATGTTGACGTACTAACCCTAACCGCAACCCCAATCCCCCGTACCCTGCACTTTAGCCTTACAGGCATACGTGACATGAGCATACTGGACGAGCCGCCGGAAGCCCGCCAGCCTATCCAGACCTATGTAATGGAGCATAACGCCGAGTTTGTGCGGGACGCAATAAACCGGGAGCTTGGCCGCGGCGGGCAGGTGTACTACCTGCATAACCGTGTGAAAAACATCGCAGAAGAAGCAATGCGGGTGCAGACCCTTGTGCCCCAGGCCAAGGTAGCATTTGCCCATGGCCAAATGTCTGAGACAGAACTTGAGAATATAATGCACGACTTTGTGGACGGGGAAATTGATGTGCTGGTGTGTACAACTATTATAGAAACCGGCCTAGACATCCCCAATGTAAACACAATAATCATACAAAACGCAGATTTTATGGGCCTTTCCCAGTTGTACCAGCTTCGGGGCAGGGTAGGGCGCAGCAACCGGCTTGCCTATGCATACCTAATGTACCGCCGGGATAAAGTGTTAAAGGAAGAAGCGGAAAAACGGCTGCAAACCATACGGGAGTTTACGGAGTTTGGTGCAGGCTTTAAAATTGCGATGCGTGACCTGGAGATACGTGGTGCGGGTAACCTGCTTGGGGCCCAGCAGCATGGGCATATGGACTCTGTAGGGTATGACATGTATTGCAAGCTGCTGGCGGAAGCCGTGGGCGAACTTAAGGGGGACGCCCGGGAGGTTCCCATTTCGGAAACCACGATTGATATAAGCATAGACGCGTATATCCCCGACCGGTTTATCCCAGACGAGCAGCAAAAGCTGGAGATATATAAGAAAATATCCATGGTGGCAAGCCAGCAGGATTATTATGACACCCAGGAAGAGATAGAAGACAGGTATGGCAACTTACCAGCCCCAGTTATGAACTTGCTGGATGTGGCCCTTACAAAGGCCAAGGCCCGGTCTCTTGGGGTGTTGTCTGTTGCGGAAAAGGAAATGCATAATGGGAAGAATATAATTATTACATTCCGCCCGGATGCTTCTGTGGATGTGGATAAGCTGGCGGCTACATTGTCGAAAGACCCCCATCGCTTGCTGTTCACCATGGCCCCAAATCCTTATATCACCATGCGCAGCCATAAAGAAGAAAAAGACAAGGTAGCGAAGGATGGCGGGGTTGGGCGGCTAATGAGGATTAAGTGGCTGTTGGAATCCCTAACATAAAAGCAGGAGGTGTTTATGCCCCAATATGTACTTACTGGTGAGGCTTTTTATTGGATAGCAATACGGGTAGCGGCAGTTTTGCTTATAACTGTATTGGCCACAAGGATTTTCCGGGCAATATGGTTTAGGTGGGGCAAAAATACAATCCACCGCAAATTTATCGGCAATATAATCAGCGCGCTAATTACAGTAATAGGCACAATATTTGCCCTTATATTGATTCCCGCATTTTCCACTGTGGTGACTGCCCTTGTTGCTGGGTCTGGCATAATAGCCCTTACAATCGGTCTTGCAGCCCAAGAATCCTTAGGCAATGCTTTTAATGGCTTATTCATATCTGTGGCAAGGCCTTTCGAGGTTGGGGATAGGGTACACCTTATAAACGCGGACATCACGGGTTTTATAGAGGATATTTCCATACGGCATACAATAATCCGTACTTTTACCAATAGCCGTATAATCGTGCCCAACTCTATCATGAACAAGGAGTTAATTGAAAACTCTAACATCTGCAATCCACAGGCTTCTAATTTTATTGATGTAATAATCACATATGATTCCGATGTTGATAAGGCCATGGAAATCATGGCTCAAGCAATAAGCAGCCACCCAGGTTTTGTTGATACCCGCAGCAGCGAAGCAAAAGAAACGACCCCGGTGGTGCCGGTTTTTGTGCGGGCGCTGGGGCTGTATGGGGTAGAACTTAGGGCAAGTATGTGGACAGCCACAGTTGCAACCAACTTTGCAGCCTGCAGTGATGTACGCTTGGCAATACTTCGTGATTTTGAAGTGGCTAGGATCCGCATAGCGTCCAGCAAGATAATAGATTCTTTATTTCAGCAGCAAGGAACATAAATTATATATAAACGGAGGTAACAAATGAAAAACCCAATTATCACAATCGAAATGGAAAGCGGCGGCATAATCAAGGCCGAGCTTTACCCAGAAATCGCCCCAAACACGGTGAACAATTTTGTTTCACTTGTAAAACAAGGATATTACAATGGCCTTATTTTCCACAGAGTTATTCCAGGGTTTATGATTCAAGGCGGCTGCCCCAAGGGCGAGGGCAGTGGTGGCCCCGGATATTCTATCCATGGGGAGTTTAAGGGCAACGGGTTTGAAAATAACTTAAAGCATGAGCCTGGTGTAATGTCTATGGCACGGTCAGCCAGCCCCAACTCTGCCGGCAGCCAGTTTTTTATTATGCACAATGCATACCCGTCACTGGATGGGCAGTATGCGGCTTTTGGCAAGGTTACCCAAGGGCTTGAAGTTGTGGACGCAATTGTAAATGTAAAGCGCAACCGGTCAGACAAGCCGGATGTGCCTCAAAAAATGAAAAGTGTGACAGTGGATACTGGTGGGGTGGAATATCCTGTGCCTAAAAAAGCGTAGTTTATAATAGGCCACAGAAAAAGCGGAAAAGGCGGATTAACACAGATTTTTTTAGATTTTAATCCGTGTTAATCCGCCTTTTCCGCTTTTTCTGTGGCCCATTGGCTATAGCTTAATGACATTGCGGATGCCCGCACCCTATTAAAATTAATTTTCAGTTATTTCATACTATCCAATCCCTTCGTCATCCCGGCCTAGAGCCCATACGTACCAAGCTAACAGAAGAATTGCGAAAAACCTACAGACATCGTCACCCCGGACTTGATCCGGGATCCCCATTCTTTTGCAATAGATTATGAAATCCCGGCTCAAGGCCGGGACGACGAAGGGGTAGTTTTTCGCAAGTTTTGTTGAAAATTGATTGCCGCAGCGCCACCCCTTACGCATTTTGCATACATATCCAGATTGTTTCTACAATAAATCCTTAATATTAACAGATTGCCCGCTTGCTATAGATTTATTGGCAGCTATACCAGTCAAGATAGATGCCGCCCCGGCTTCTGCCCCGGCGGCCCTTTCATAGCGGTCTTGTGACGGCTTCCCGAATATATCACCTAGGAGGGTGGGATCACCACCGCCGTGGCCACCGGCTTTTTCCTCTATGGCGACCTCATACGGGGGGGCAAACATGGGGTGTACAATTATCTTCTTACCTTTGTATGCGCCTTCCAGTTCCTGCGCGCCCCCTGCGTTTATATAGGAACGCTCTACAACTTTGTATTCGATTCTTCCCTTGCTGCCATTTAGGCTTACAATAAAACCTTCCCATGGCATATAGCTGTTTAGGGAGTAGGTCAGGATGGCATTTGTATTGTATTTTACAATTACACCCATGGTGTCTTCGATGCTTATATCATCGCCAAAAACACTTCTGTCACGGATGTAACCGCTGTCTGCTTCTGCATCCAGGTACAAGGCTTTGCTTGTTTCATTTGCTTCTAAATCAATGGCGAAAGGGTCATTTTTTGCAATTTCGCTTCCATGACAGCGATAATAAAAATCCTTTACCCCTCTGTCTTCCGCATTGTGGCGGCCATAGAAATTTAGCTCCCCAAAGGCAAATACTGTCTCTGGCTGTGCCCCAAGCCAGAAGTTGACCAAGTCAAAATGGTGTGTGGATTTGTGGACAAGCAGGCCCCCGCTATTGTGTTTATTCCTGTGCCAGCGCCTATAATAGTCAGCGCCATGCTTTGTATTAAGCAGCCATTCGAAGTGAACAGAAAATACCTTGCCTATTGCCCCATCCATTATTAACTCCCGGATTTTTGTGTTGGATGGCGCATAGCGGTAGTTGAATGTCACGCGCAAATCGCGGCCTGTACGTTTTTTTGCTTCCAAAATTGCTTTGGCCTTTTTTTCGTCGGTTGTCATTGGCTTTTCTGTTATTACATCGCAGCCTTTTTCCATGGCGCGGATAATATACTCATGATGGGTACGGTCAACTGTGGTGACTATAACTACATCTGGCTTTATATCATCAATCATGCGGTCAAAATCATAATGGTTATATGTGGGGATAGCTGGGTGGCCTATGCCTTCCAAGACACTGTTTGCATAATTTAACCTTGTGGTGCTAAGGTCGCAAAAAGCTGCCAGTTCGCATGTATCCTTAAAGTCAGTTGCCAGTGCTTTGTAAAAAAACCTTGCCCTTCCACCGGTACCTACAAGTACATATTTTTTTCGTTTCATGAAGTTGTCTCCTTTACAATTTGGTAATCTTTAAAACTTTTCCGCCATGGGGTGGAAGAGAGATATTTATGCTTTCTTCGAAGGTGCCAAGGGCCTCATCTGTGAAGAAATCGCTAACCATGGCTTTATCATGGATAAGTGCTTTTATAACTTTGGGCGAAGTGTCCCAATTAAACAGGCATATTAAATCTCTGGCTCTTCCCACTTCAAAGGTATCATCATCAAAAACTGCGGCTTCGCCCATTGCGCCTATCATTTTTTTAAGGGTTTCTATATTGGCGTCGCTTATTTCGTATAACAAGTCACCGCTTAAAATCATGCCGCCACAGGCAATTGCAAAAGCTTTATGGAATTCGAATTCTGCATCGGTTAGGGTGGACGGCCTTGGTGATGGCTGTCCATTTTTTGTGCGTATAAGCTCTTGCTTTTCCAGCACAATCACGTCTGGGTCATTTATCCACAGGCTTAGGTGTTGCCAGTTTCTGTAGAATTGCTCCAGCGCATTGCCGCCGACTTGTTTCCAGGCACGGAAGATATCGTTGGTTGTGCGGTTGCCATGGCATAAGCCCAGCACTGGCCAAAATGGCGCATTGCAGGCCAGTACAAAGCTATCATCGCCCACTTCTTCAAGGATGGCCTTCATCCCCATGCGGAAAGCTTCTACACTTGTTACTGTTTCGTCATAGTGGCAGCCAGCAGGGAGGGCCCCGTAGGATAGGAAGTCAAGCTTAAAATACCGCAGCCCGCACTGGTCATACATATATCTAATCAGTTTTTTAAGGTTTGCCCTTGCCTCTGGGTGAGAGCCGTCTAAGATATACCAGCTTTCTTTGTGGCAAAGGCGGTTTGTTGGCTTGCCGTCTTCGTCCTGCACTAGCCAGTCAGGATGATTTTTTGCCAGCAAAGAATCATTGTCCACCACAAATGGTGAATAATACCCGCCAACATCAACGCCTTTTTCCCGTACTTTCCGGCAGGCAGCGGCTAAGTCATCGTCAAATTTCCATTGATTCCAGTCGCCGTTTTTAGTGTTAAGACCGGCATCTATTTGGATCATTTCAAGCTGTGGTATACGGGCGGCCATGGCTTCGGCATTTTTGTATATTTCCTCTGGTGCAAAAGTGCCTACACAGTAGTAGGAGCACCAGCCAGTGGGGATTTTGTTCCACGAACTTTTCATTGGCGGGTGGTTTGCGTTGATTGCCGCCCCTAGCTTTTTATATAGAAGGCTTGGCTCATTGCCGGTTATGACAAATAACTCTTCCATATCCCATGTTGCGCCCGGCTGTAAAAGAATATCCTCACAATCCACCACAGCCTCAAGATATCCTGGCGAAAAACGAAACTTCCCAAGAAACTTGTGGCAGGATGCAAAGGCTATTAGGCTATGCTCCTTATCTTGGCTGAGTTGGAGCAGGTAGTAGACAATATTGTGGGTAGAGTCGTGAGGGTTGTCTGGCAGATGGAAAAATGATTTGTCACTGCCATATGCCCCTACTATTTCCAGTTCGCTCATGTTTCCCCGGTATTGGCAAAGCATATGATAACCCTCGCCATAGACCTTGGCTTGACGGAGGGGGATATCCCCTGCAAAAAGAGCTACTTCTTTTATGCGCTGTGCTGTGCCTGATATATTTTTAATACTTACCCGCATACCATTGCCGCATATATGTTTATAAACTTTAAAATCATTGTTGCCAGGTGCTTGCCCGCTGGTTAACCGGATATTTATGGGTGCACTAAATACTGATGCAGCGTGAACCATCACGACACCTTCTTTCTGATGTATTAACACTAGGATTCTACAAATCTTCTAGTTTGCCAAAAACCGGCACTTTGTCTGCAAGTTCTAAGTCGATGGTGTTATAAAAATCACAAGGCAGATTGCCTGGCGGGGAAAGAATAATCCGGTTTGCTTTTGAGGCTTTTGCATAGGAATGTTCCCAGGGAATCTCCTCGCCGGTGGCAAGCAGGGCGGCCCTTTTTACCTCTGTATTAAGGAGGGTAAGGTGGATTTTACTGGGCTTTCCCGTGAAGTTTACATATAAATGGTTATCCTTGGTTGTAAGGATAAAATTCTCTATATCGTAGGGGTAGCCCCGCACGGCCTGTGTCCCGTAAATGGCTTCCCCATTTGCTTGTAAAAATGCCCCAACTTTGTGAAGTACATCAATACTTGGCTGTGGGATTTGGCCCAAGGCGTCCGGCCCTATGTTTAGGAGATAATTGCCGCCCCGGCTGTTTATTTTAAGCATTAGGCCAAGTATATCCTGGGGGTCTTTCCAATTGTGATCATTTGTTTTGTAACCCCATGTGTTGTTGATTGTAGCGGGGACTTCCCAATCCCCGTCAAAGGGGTTTATGGGGATGCGGTTGTCCCCTGTGCTCATATACTCGCCAAGCTGGTTGCCTATACGCCCGCTTACTATGCAATTGGGTTGCAGGCTTTTTACATAATCCTTTAATTCCTTGCTATGCTCGTAAGACATTATTTGAGGGGTGTCGAACCATATGAGGCCAATGCCGCCATACTTGGTCAGCAATTCTTTCAGCTGCGGCTTGCATTTTTCATCCAAGTACCGCCTAAAATTTTTATCCTCGTCAGGGGTGGGGCCATAGCCATAGCCATCTGGGTCGTGCCAGTCTTGGGCTTGGGAATAGTAGAAGCACATGGCAATCCCGGCTTTTTTGCATTCTTCCGCAAGTTCTTTTACCGGGTCCCGCCCAAAGGGGGTTGCGTCTACTATGTTGAATTTATTACAGTCTGAGTGGTACATGGCAAAGCCGTCGTGGTGCTTTGCTGTGTAAACCAAGTATTTCATACCTGCGTCTTTGGCAAGCTTTACCCACTGGGCTGCGTTAAAATTTTGTGGGTTAAACTCACTGGCCAGTTTTTCATATTCGGCTACTGGGATGTTTAACCTTTTCATTATCCACTCGCCAATGCCTGGAAGCTCTGTACCTTTGTAGCTGCCTGCTAGTGCAGAGTATAGGCCCCAGTGAATAAACATGCCGTATTTGGCTTCTTTCCACCATTGTTGCTTGCAATCTTTTATCATAATGGCCTCCTAGGGCCTGTTCCCACTATGGGGAATAGCCGGATTTTGCGGCGATTTTACGCCAATTGAGAAGGTGCTGACGACGCTTGCCCAAAGGCAAGCTAGGAAGTGCCGACGAAAAGTGGAGTAAAATCGCCCAAAAGATGGCTATTTCACGTAGTGGGAACAGGCCCTAGCCTTTTAATGAACCTACCATTACCCCTTTTACAAAGTGCTTCTGTATAAATGGGTACATTATAAGCAGCGGGAAACTGGCGATAAATACCATGGCATAGCGCATTGTATATGCAGCGTGGGCGCGCCTTACACGGTCCAGAAGTTCCCCTGGCTGCAGTGTATCTGCCAGGATGGATTCGTCAAGTACAGACTGCTCCTGTATTAGTACCCGCCGTAGTACAAGCTGCAAAGGCTCTAGCCCGCTGTCCCTTATATATAGCAGCGCATTAAAGAATGCGTTCCAGTTACCCACGGCATACCACAGTGTTATTACCGCAATAACTGGCTTTGCAAGGGGCAGCGCAATAGAAAAAAACTGCCTAAAGTCTGACGCGCCGTCTATCCTTGCGGACTCGAATAACTCGTCTGGGATGCTGCTCATGAAAAACACCCGGGTGACTATAAGGTTCCAAACGCTAAACCCGCCAAGGATTACCATAACCAAAGGGGTGTTCATAAGCCCAAGATCCCTTACCAACAGGAAGGTCGGAATCATACCGCCGCCAAAATACATTGTAAAAACAAAGAAAAAAGTGATGGGCCCGCGCCACACTACATGCTTTTTGGACAAAGTATAGGCAGCGGGCACTGTCAATGCCAGGCTGAAAATGGTACCGAAGAAGGTGTATAAAATTGTGTTACGGTAGCCAATCCATATCTGGGAATAAGCAAATACCTGCCTATATGATTGCAGTGTAAAGTTTACAGGTAAAAACCTAACATTGCCCCTTGCCACATCAAAAGGCTCTGAAAGGGATGCGATAATTGTGTAGTATAGGGGGTAGGCTATTATAATTGTTAGGAAAACCATGAATATTGTGTTGCATATATCAAAAATTTTGTCGCCTCTGCTTCGGCTCATATTTATAACCCTCCATTTAGATGGGGCTCTGCCCCAAGCCCCGCCGCTCTGCGGGGATGAACCCCGCTACGCTTCCTTCGGAAGTCGGGCCTCGGCCCTCCTTTACCACAGTCCAATGCTGGAAACCCTGCGGGCAAGCCCGTTTACAATAAACAGCATAATAATATTGACAATATTATTAAAAAGCCCGATAGAGGCCGAAAAACTCCACTGTGCCCCAAGTATCCCTATTTCGTAAACATAAGTTGCTATAACCCGGGAGGTTGCGAAGTTTAGGGGGGTCTGCATAAGGAAGACCCTTTCAAAGCCCAGGGCCAATATACCCCCAACATTGAGGATAAATGTAATAACAATGGCAGGCATAATGGCGGGTAGGTGAACATTCCATATAACTTTAATCCGTGATGCGCCATCTATTGTGGCGGCCTCTATAAGCTCTGGCGAGACGCCGGCTAGGGCAGCCATGAAAATAATCGACCCCCAGCCAAGGTTAGCCCATACCCCAGACCATACAAAAAGATGAGGGAAGATATCAGCCCTTTGCATAAACATAACCCGGGAAAAGCCCAGGGCTTCCAGCATGGTGTTTATAGGCCCGTCTGTGCCAAAAAATAAACGCACAAGGCTAACCAGGATTACAACAGAAAGGAAATAGGGTGCGTAAGTAACCATCTGCACCACTCTTTTAAATTTTTGCTGTCTCATTTCATTGAAAAGGATTGCCAAAATAATCGGCAAGGGATATAGGGCAAGCTGGTACAGCGTAATCCTTAGGGTGTTTCTTAAAAGGGGCCAAAAATCCGGGAAGGTCACAAAACGCCTAAAGTGGGCAAGGCCTACCCACTCGCTGCCCCATATCCCAAGGGTTGGCCTGAAATCCCTAAAGGCTATTTGCACACCATACATAGGCCCGTAATTAAAAATGGCTACATAGATAAGTGCAGGCAAAATAAGTATATATAGCTGCCAGCACGAAAGGGCTTTTTTAAAGGAGTTGGTTTTTACTTTTTTGGCAACGCTATTTTTTGCCATTACATCACCCCCTGTTTTGTACTAGTTTCGCAGTCTGGCGCATTACAGCCCTTGCTTTGTCTGAAACTGTGCCATCCTGATAAACTGCTGTGTTTACAGAAACCATCCCGCCATTTTCCATACAGCCTATGATGAAGGGCGCTAGCTGATCTGCTGTGTATTGTGGGTCTGTGATTGGTGTGTCATATTGGTCGTGCCACCAGTCGTCGTCCATTACTATTATTGTGTGGTATGGGTAGCCTTTGTGGGTGCCGCTTGTATAGTAACCGTTTACTGGCAGCGCGCCTATTACACGGTTTTCGCCGCAGGAATAATCTTGCCATGGTGTAAACTCTGGACAGCGCACACCAAAGGCAAAGGATGTAAGGCGGTTTTTGTTGCCAGCTTTGGAGGCCATGTACACAGGCCCTGTAGGGTCAATGCCGTATTTAAGAGGTATCATTTGCCAGCCGTCTAGCCAGTAGCCGCAAAGATCTTCCCCATAGCGGGTGCCTATTTCTGTAAGCATTTCGCAAAGCCTGTCGCATAGGGCGTCCAGCACAGCGGTGTTGTTTATATCATCGTTGGTATAGTTAAAGCCGTTGGTATAGGCTTCTGGGAAGTTGGCCATCTTGGGCAGGTGGATATACATAAAAAATTTTATGCCCCTGGCTTTAAGTGCCGGGATAAGGTCTGCTATCAAATCCCGTTTTGTGGTTTTGCCTGGGTGATACTTATCCCATGCCTTAATGGGTGCGCAGAACCAGTCGCTTACATGTTCTGCTGTAAAGATTACATAGCTTGCCCCAAGTTCCTTCATTTGGTCTGCAAACATTTCCACATCGAAGTCGTTGACAGCTTCTTCGTAGGGTTTCATGGGGCCATATCTTGGCTTTGTGCGGTCTGTCCAGTGGATAAACAGGCCATAGCCTTCCTTTGCGATTGGTGCTGTGCTTGGGCGCAGGGCTGCGGCTTGGGCTTCTTTGGCTTTGATGGCCGGAAGGGCTTTGCGGGGAATCATTTCTATATAATACACACGGAAGTCTGTGCAGCTTGATACATCCAGGCGAAGTTCGTGGCGGCCTTTTGGTATTTCTAGCGTACCAACTATGTCAATGCTTTCAGAATCTTCTAGGTTTTGCATCATGCCTGCATCGCGCATGGGAACCCTGGCAGACCCGTAGCCGATTACTGGCTCGAAGGTTTGCAATATTATTTGGTCACCTAATGTCAGGGAAGCATAGGATGTTGTTTTGGCGTAGTAGCCGATTTTCATGTCATATACATCATCTTGCTGGGTTTCGATTGTCCATACTGCGCTGCCTGCGCCGCGGTAGAATAAGGCATACTTGCTGCCTGAGGCACCATGCTGTGTGGCAAAGCCCCGGTCTGCTTCGGCAACTTTGCCAAAGAGCCATGTTTTTTGATCTATTCTTATCTTTACTGTTTTTTTCAATGTAAAAACCCCCTGCTTGTAATATAAAAGGGAGCGGCGGCAATTAAATACCAAAGCTACCGCTCCCTACGGAAATCAAATTTCAATAAAACTTGCGAAAAACCTACGCCTTCGTCATCCCGGCCTTGAGCCGGGATCTCATAATCTGTTGCAAAAGAGTGGGGATCCCGGCTCAAGGCCGGGATGACGAGGATGTTGGGTAGTGTAAAATATTTACGGCGCAAAGTAGTAATACTGGCCGCCGGTTTCTATTCTAAATGGTGTCCATGCGGTTCTTTGGGCCATGTAGTCGGCGAATACATCTTGCCATATTTCTTGCAGCTCTAGTATGCCGAATCTTTCAAGTTCGCCAAAGAAGTCGTCAACTTCTTCTATAGGGCGCTGGCCTACTACAAACCTTGCAAACTCTGACTGTACATGGGCAAGGATTACCGCACGCAAGTCTGTTACCCTGGTTACTTGCTGGGGCTGAAGGAATGCGGTAGGAAGTACTGGAACAAAATAGCCATTATGAGCTTGTGACACCCTAACAATATAGTGGTCGTCACCATCGTTCATGTCGAACACGCGTAATTGTGGGTTTTCTATTCCAAGTGCCCGCATTAGTGCTGCGTTTTGGCCCCATGTATTTCTTGGGGTTTCTTGGGATAGGGCAATAGCGTTTACGCGGAAGTCAAAATCGGATTCGAACAGGCCGCTTGCTACATCTGGGTGATACCAGCCGCCTGCTTCGTTGAGCCTTATGCCAGTTATAACGCCCAAGGTCTCTGGTGAGCCTTCTATTGGGCCATGGCTAGACATGAAGCTCATCTCTGGCGAGTACATCCAGTCTAGTAGGCGCATAATAAGCTCTGGATGTTGTGTTTGTGATGATACTACAAAGGTGCCAAGGCCTACATTGTTGTGTATAGGCACAAATGGTGTTGGGTTTGTTGCGCTGGTCATAGGTACTACAGAAATCCATTCCTGGAAGCCTTCAATGTCTGGGATGCCAAGGTATGGCGCGGCGTCGGCCATTACACCGGCATTGCCTTCTGCAAAGTGGGCGCGGGAAACAGCCCTGTCACCGCCAGCCATTACAAAGTAGTCAATAGGCAGTATGCCTTCCGAGTACATGGTGTGGTACAGCCGGATAAGATCACCAAACTCTGGCTGGGCAGCGGGAAGTACAACTTCCCTTGTGTTTATATTGAAGGCAGCGTCCATACCCCAGTTGCCGCCGCCTACAAAGCCCATGGCTTGCAGGAAGAATTGACGGTCGCCTTCGTTGGCGGAGATTAGGGGTGTCACTTCAAAGCTGTTTGTCTGGTCTGGTGTTAGCTGGTTGAATGCGCGAAGCATTGTTAGGAAATCATCAATGGTTCTTGGGACGGTGTCAATGTCGGCTAGATCCATCCAGCGTTCGTTTATGAATACACGGCCTACGCCCATGGGCCATACATTGCCCTCGCCGCCGCCAAGTTCCCCTACATTGCTGAATGAGTACATATTGCCGTCTGGGGTTTGGTTCATGGCTACAATTGCGGGGAATTGCTCCATTAGACCCATCATGTTGGGGGTAAGGGTTGGGCTCATGTATTGGTTTATGGGTAAAAACATCCTTTCTACCATGCCAAATTGCACCATAAGCTCTGCGGAGATGCCTTGGTTGATCATGATGTCGGGCAGCATGTCGGCAGCTATGGCAAGGTTTCTGCGCTCGGTAAAGTCTACTGCTGTTGTTTCTTCAATGTCCAGGTTTAGATTAAGTATTTCGCGGATATATGTTGCCATCCAGTTGGTGTTAATGTCCGTATGGGCGATTGTTTCCCGGCGGATCATCATGGAAATAGTTACATCATTGCCTGGAAGAACCAGCGGTGTGTGGCTTTCCATGTTGATGTAGGATGGGTAATCATGACTTGGTGTGTCTACTACCGGGTCGGTTACAGTTGAATCTGATGGGACGGGGGTTGCAGCCTCTGTGGCTGGTGTTGGTGTTGCCGTGGCTGGGTCTTCTGTGCCGCTGCATGCGGCAGCTAGTGCAATGACTAGCATAATAAGTAAAGCCCCCGCTAGTAGTTTCATTTTTTGCTTCATTTTTGATAATGCTCCTCTCTTCTTATAAATTAAGGATTGCAGAAGAAAAACTTGGGTTGACACAACCGGATGATAACTACAGGCCAATATTAAGTCAATATGCACAAATAACTATGATGATGATTGATGATATTTGTATCTGCGGTTATCTTAAACGCTTCAATTTCGTTCAAAATTGTTCATTGCCTGTGGAAATTTATAAAACATTGGCATGCTTTAGGAAGTTAATTATAATTAAGAAAAAAAGCGAGGCTGAAACCATGCTTGAAAGCGAAAGACTGGACTTAATATTTAGCGCAATACAAAAAAAGCAAATAATATCAAATGAGGAGTTGCGTAAAAACTTATTTGTCTCCCAGGCAACCCTAAGGCGGGACTTGCTTAAGTTGGAGAAAAACGGGCTTATTGTGCGCATTAGGGGCGGCGTGTCTTTGGCCTCAAAGGGCAATAGGGAAATACCTTACTATATAAGGGAGGAAGAACGGTTAAATGAAAAAGAATATATGTGCAAAATAGCCAGCGAATATGTAGAAGAAAACAATTCTTATTTTATGGATTCCAGCAGTACAGTAAATAGACTTTGCGATCACTTTTGGGACAAGAGGGCAGTAATAATCACCAACTGCCTTAATAATGCAATAATCCTTGGCTCGTACATGCATGTGGATGTGTACATAACGGGGGGTGGTGTAAAGAAAAATTCCAGCTCTGTAGTGGGGGAGGTTGGGCGGGAGTATATTTCCAATTTTAACGCGGAAATTGCTTTTATTTCGTGCCGGGGGTTGGACATGGATGGGGTTTATGAAGCCAGCTTTGCCCAGGCGCGTATAAAGCAGCATATGATAAATAATTCCAAGCGGGTGGTACTTTTGTGTGATGACAGCAAATTTGGCAGCCGCCAGCTAATTAATCTTACTTCCTATGATAATGTGGACGTGCTTATAACCAATGCGAAGCCTTCCCAAAGTTTTTTAGAGCGTATGAAGGGGTTTGGGTGCGAAGTTAGGTGGTGATAGAATATAGTCCTTTTCAGTAGAAGGACTATAATACGAATATATTATTTTCGTATGGCATATATATGTCTTATATTGTATAATCTTGCTGCTGGGACAAAAAACTATTTCCCAAGCATAAAATTCAGGAGGGTTTCAAATGTTCAGATCAAGGCAGGAAATTAAGGCACATGCAAAATCGGCTATGAAAGCGCAATGGGGTACAAGTATTGCGGTAATACTTGTGTTTGTGTTGGTTGTCATGGCAGGGGTATTGGTTGCATTTCCGTTTTTGATGAGAGCCCCATTTGTTTACATGTTAATCATTTGGGCGACAATCTTCTTTGTTGACAACCCGCTGGTTGTTAATTTAGAAGGGGTTTTCATTAAGATTTTTAATGGCGAGCGGGCCAGTGTTGGGGAGCTTTTTTCCAACCTGCCAGTAAACTACTTGCGTAAAGTGGGCGGCATGGCTTGGATGGGGCTTTTCACCATGTTATGGACCCTACTGTTTTTTATCCCAGGTATTGTTAAAGGCATTGCGTACTCTATGACACCGTTTATCCTGGCAGACTGCCCAAATGTTACAGCAAAAGAAGCCCTTAAACTTTCTATGCGTATGACCAAAGGGCATAAAATGGAATTGTTTGTTATGTACCTAAGCTTTATTGGCTGGTCTATGTTGGGCGGCCTTACCTTTGGTATCTTGAACATTGTATTTGTTAATCCTTATTTATACACAACATGTGCAGGCTATTATGTAGAGCTTAAGCAACGTGCTATTGCATCTGGCGAAATTAACGCACAAGAGCTTATGTAGTTTGTAGCTAGAGTGTAATATGTGTAGGGAGCGGTGGGGACGGGGCTGTTGATAGGGGGGGGGTAGTGCGGGCGGCAGGTTGCCGCCCCTACGAACCCCGTAAACCCGGCATTTCTGGCGTATGGGCGACAGTCTAGCCCCCGCAAATTTGCATTTGTCAACAGCCCTGGCCACTACTTCATTTATAAAAAAGAAACCCCCGGAAAATCGTTTTTTGATTTTCCGGGGGTTTCTTTTCTCCTAAGGCTTACTTGTAAAATGGAAACCTTCAATACGTGCGCCGGGCACCAGGGCTGCCCCTCTGTAGCCAGCTATTAGCTTCCGCTCTTTGGAGATGGCGGTGATTTTGCTAAAGGCGTCCAGCAGGCTTTCTGTAAAGCGTACTGTTGCAATGGGTTTTGTAAGCTTGCCGTTTTCTATTAAGAATGTGCCATTGCGGGTAAGGCCGGTAAGTTGCAGGGTCTTTGGGTTTACGAAGTTGGTATAGTGGAATTCGTTGATAAATATACCTTTTTCCGTAGCGGCGATTATTTCATCTAGTGATTGGCTGCCGCCCTCTACTTGAATATGGAGGGGGTAGGCCCCTTGGCCTTTATTGCTTATTGCGTGGCCGGTGTTTTGGGCTTTGGCCCGGGCGGCCAGTTTGTTGTCGTATAGGAAGGATGTAACCACGCCTTTGTCCACTAATGTTACTGGTTGGCGGGTTGTGCCTTCGTAGTCGAAGAATACTGGCATAGAGCATGGGCAGTTTACATCATCTTTGACTGTAAAGTTTTCCCCAAAGAGTTTTTGCCCTTGTTTCCCAACTGCAAAGCTTGTGCCGGTTTCTATCGCGCTTGCCCCCATTGTAAAGCCCATAAAGCTTACAAGGTCTGCAAAGGCTGTGGGGGAAAGTACTACAGTATGTGCCCCAAGCTCTGGCTCTATGGCCCCCATTGCCGCTTTGGCAGTGGCTTGGGCTTTTTTAAATTCCCCAATAACATCTGGGGCGGTGGTGTAGGAGGTGCATTCCCCAGCACCTGCTGTGCCGTCTGCGTGGGTTACTACTGTGTTAAAGCTTACTTGCTCCAGATTGGCATAGCGGAATGCCCCTTCGCTGTCCCCCACAGATATTGATTGCTGGTTAAGCACCAGGGCACCGGCTGTGTAGAAGCCTTCTTCCACATGGCTTACACCTTCTTTTATAAACGCGGCACGGGCGGTTTGGTCAAAGGCTTTGCCTAGTTCCCCTGACGGGGGCCTTTCGGCTGCTGACTCTTTGGGAAGTTTGAAGGCTTCAAATTCCCCCTCTGGTACATATGCAAGCAGGGTTTGGGCATCTGTTGCCAATTGCTTTAGGCCTTCGTCTGTAAGGACATTGGTTGTGCAGGTGGCTTCTTTTTTGCCGTCATACACTGTCAGGCTTACGCTGGTGTCGCTTATTGCAATGTTCTGGCTTATTTCTGAGTTGGCGAACCGGGTTGTGCCTTGGTTGGATGACATTATATTAACTGTGGCGTAGTGGCTTACATAGGAAGTCAATTTTTCTGTTATGGCTTTGGCTGCGGATTTATTTAACATCTGATACACCTACTTTCACTTTTCTAAACCTAGCCGGTGACGAGCCGTGGGATACGCGCATAAGCTGCATTGGCTGGCCTTTGCCGCAGTTGGGTACGCCTATTAGCTGCCAATGCTCTGGCCCGGCAATACCGTCGCAGCTGCCCCAAAATTCTGTGGTTTTGCCTGCGTATATGGGGTTTTTGAACATTTTGCCTGTTAATTTGCCGTCTTTTATTTCATATGCTACCTGGCAGGCGAATTGGAAGTTAATACGCAGGTCGTCTATGCTCCAGCTTTTGTTTTGGTCCAGCAGGAAGCCGTATTCTACGCCAGCAATCAGGTCTTCTGGCGTACCGGTGCCGGGAAGCAGGTTGATATTGGTCATGCGCACTATTGGCAGGTTGCGCCAGCCGTCGGAAAGGCCTGCGCCGCTGGATGGAAGGCCAACTACCGGTGCATTGTCCCGGGAGGTTTGGAAGCCTACAAATTTGCCTTTGTCTACTAGGGTAACGTTTTGGGCCGGTACGCCTTCGTCGTCAAAGGCAAAGGTGCCCAGGCCTTTTTCGCAGGTGGCGTCGGCTACCAGGGTCACAAGTTCGGAACCGTACATTAGGTTTTTATCCAGGTCTCCTGGCTCTAGGAAGCTGCGGCCTGCAAAGGCGGCTTCACTGCCTAGTACCCGGTCAAGCTCTGTAGGGTGGCCTACGCTTTCGTGGATTTGCAGGAATAGCTGGTTGGGGTTTATAACCAGGTCAAACTCGCCGCTTGGGCAGTCTGGGGCGTTGATAAGCTCTACCACTTCCTTGGCTAGGCGGGTTGCGATTTCCGGCATTTTTTGGTCTAGTACAGTCTCGAAGCCGCCCCTTGTTACATTAACATAGCTGCGGCTTTGGTTGTCTGTTGCCGAGGTTGCGGAGGTGTTTACATAGCATGTGCACTGGCAGAAGTATTGCTCTGTAAAGCTGGTGTCTGTGTCGGCGTAGAATACATCGTCTTTGCGGAAGTCTAGGGCCACAACATTGTAGCCTACCCCAGGGGTGGCTTTTATGGCGTTGTAGCATTCCATAAGCAGGGCTAGCTTGTCCGAAAACGGCACAGTGAAAGGGTCGGTTTTTACCGGTGTGTGATATTTGCCTTGGGCTGGGTCTTTTGGTGCAAGCTTGATTTTTTGGGCTTGCAGGGTAAGGCTGGCTTTGGCTATGGAATAGGCTTCCTGCACGGTTTTTACCATGTTCTCCATGTCGCCAGAAGCGGCAAAGCCCATAGAGCCGTCTACATAAACCCTGATACCATAGCCCATGCTGCGGTTGGTTACCGCTGCAGACAGGGTTCCGTTTTCTACAGACACAGACTCCATACTGATGTCCTTCAGCCTTATGTCGGCATAGTCTGCGCCTAGGCGTTTGGCTTCTGCCATTGCTTGGGCTAATTTGTCTTTGATTGATGCCATTGTGTTCCCCCTTTTTGGTTTTTGGTGGTGCTTATTGGATAAATTACTTAATTGTAACACAATTGCTCTGATATGTATATGTAGGATGGTGTTGTTTTTGTTAAATGGGAATGGTGTGGGAGTTAACATAACCCGCTGTGCTAGTTATTAAAGAATGAAGATCGCTGTAAAGGTTGGTTTAAGAGTGCAATCGTGTAAGTTATAGCGTGAAATTGAACACAGAAAAAGCAGAAAAGGCGGATTAACACAGATTTTTATAAAGATTTTAATCCGTGTTAATCCGCCTTTTCTGCCTTTTCCGTGGCCCATTATCTATAAATCTAGTACAATACGTAAATTTATTAAAAATGAACCACCCCACCCCACACGGCTATTATAGAGTGAAAGGGTATAGCGAACGGACTTCGAAACAGTGAATGCAAGCCGCAAAATCCGCATGCTTCAAGCGGTTTTGTGGTGCAGTCATTCACTGATTGAGATGCTGTTAGCAATAATGAAAGGAGGCAACATTGGAGTTACTGCGCGCATTTAATCTCGATCAAAAAACAATAACCGAAACAAATATAACACCACAAAACCTGGTAGATATATATAGTGGGCAGCTATATAAATTCTGCCGCAGCCTGACATATTCAAAAGAAGATGCAGAGGATTTATTTCAAGAAACATTCATAAAGGCCTTTGACCACCTGGCCCGGGAAAATCCTCAAGGATTACTCTTTTCAACTGCAATATACATCTGGAAAAGCTGGAAGCGTAAATACGCCCGCCGCAACAGGCTTGCACCCACAACCCCCCTTTCCCCTATGGATGAAAACACCGCAAGCAGTATGGATATTGAAGGCGAGTATGCACAAAAAGAGGACATACGCATTGTTAAAGAATTGGTTGCTGCCCTGCCGGACAAATTCAGAATCCCAACAATTTTATATTACAACGCAGAGCTTGGGGTTTCAGACATAGCACTGGCACTTAAGGTTCCGGCAGGTACCGTCAAAAGCAGGTTGCATAAAGCAAGAAAATTGATACAGGAAGGACTGGTTAAGAATGGATACGAATACTAAACCCAGAAATAAAGATGTAGACACTCTTCTCCAAAAAGCCTTAAGCAGCGATGAAAAACCAGACCAAGCGCTGCTTATGAAAGTTAAAAGTGAAATGCAAAAAAAGGAGGATACACCTATAAATAAATCAAAAATGAAACGCTCTTTTAGAAGAGTGGCGGCGGTAGTTGCCGCAACCCTTGCCCTTACAACAACAGTATTTGCCGCAGGGGCATACCTGGGCAGTTTTGACAGGCTAAGGGATGTTGTAGGAAGTGAAAGAGCCGAAGTGCTACAGCCCCTAGAAATTGCCAATATCCCGGAAGCACAAGAAACCCAATATTATGAGGCAGTGGACAGTGAAAACTTAAATACCCCAGAGTCCTGCATACGGGTAGAGCTTGTGGCAGTTGGCGTTTTTGACAATATAGTTGATATATATGTAACCCTGGAAGACCTGGAAGGCCGTCGCTTGGACGACTATTTCCAAGTGCGCCATTCTGTGGCACCTGTGGGTATGCCAGATATTGGCGTACTAAGCATGGCACCAGAAATAATAAGCCGTACCAGTGACGGTGTTGTAACAGTCCGCAGCCGGGAAATCTTTACCCATTCTGTTGCCGGTATGGAGTTGGTGTATAATTTACATGGCATTGCGTACAACATCACAAATCAAAACAGGCCAGAGTTTGTGGACCTTGGGCTTGATTTTACAGCAGCAACAGCCCAGCCAACTATGCTGTTTAAACCAGATGCCTCCCCTTCATGGAGCGGTGGTGGCGGCTTAGTGCACCGCGGGACATTTGAAGTCGTGGAAGCCCAAATGATAACAGAAGGTTTTGCCGTTTTGCAGCCCCATCTCCATGATATTGAAGTAGACATAAATGGCGAAACCATAATTATATCAAGCATGGGTATTGTTGAAGACAGGCTGCATGTGCAAATATACAACCCCATACCAGAAATGGAGCACCCCCCTGGGTTTATGTTCTTTGACCCAGCGGAAGAAAGCGCGACAATGTCCTTTGGTTTTTCCAAAGACGATAATGGCAGCTTAGTGCGCGCAGAAGTTGGGCAGTATGGATTTGAGGCGGTGCAGTATCTTGAGTTTATAATGTTTGACATTGATTTAGCACGTCTTGGGGATTATGTTTTACGGGGTGCAGTGTTTGGCCCAGCCTCTGACAATTTGCAGTTATATTGGAGTGCTACTTTTGAGGTTGAGGCCAATGATGCCCAAATTGTGGTAGAAGGGCTAAATGTGCAGTATGGGGCAGCTATTATTACAGAGGTAAGGGTTACCCCATTTCTTGTACAGCTGGTACTGGATGGTGATGTGGGTGCAGGGGCCGAAGTTCCCGCGCTTACCATCCAAACTACTGGCGAGGCTGTGTACCTTGTTGCAGGTATGAGTTTCAGTGGCTTTGGTATGGGCAATTTCTTTTATGATATGGTTTACTTGGATTTGGATACTATTCAATCTATTGAAATTGCTGGCGAAGTAATTGTCTTGAAGTAATATGTAGTGTTTTAGTCATTTTTATTAGCCATATAAAAGGCGGATTTACACGGATTTTAATACTCTATCCGCGTAAATCCGCCTTTTTTTGCAAGTGCTTCATACCATATTAAAGTAAAGTGAATAATATGTAAAAACCACTTGAAGTAATACAAGGCATAAATAATTTAAAATATCCCGACCATTGGGCTACGAAATCAATTTTCAATAATTACACACTACCCAACATCTTCGTCATCCCGGCCTTGAGCCGGGATCTCCACTCTTTTGCAATAGATTATGAGATCCCGGCTCAAGGCCGGGATGACGAGGGGGGGCACATGTTTTGTTAAAAATTGACTTCCGTGACTATTAAGCCAGGTGGCAACGATATATCTTTAACTTTGTAAAAACCCCGGCCCCGACTTTGCAATATAAATTAGAATGGCATGAATGAAGTATAAAACGCACTTGACATACATACCCAAACATGTTATCTTCACCCTGTTAGCACTCGTCTGGCTAGAGTGCTAACAACCCCAAGCATCAACCATAAAGGGGGGAAGGTATGACATTAAGCGATAGGCAGCTTAAAATCCTGGAGGCAATAGTCAACGATTATATCCAAACCGCAGAGCCTATTGGCTCCCGCACCATAGCTAAAAAATACAGCATGGGCATAAGCTCTGCCACCATCCGCAACGAGATGAGTGACCTGGAGGACATGGGCTTTATAACCCAGCCCCACACATCTTCTGGCCGGGTACCCTCACAAAAAGGCTACCGCTTCTATGTAGACAGCATGATGCCAAAAAAAACCCTTACCCCAGATGAATCCCTTCTTCTACAAAGGATGATAATAAACAATATCTACCAGGTAGAGCACATGATGAAAGAAACAGCAAGCGCCCTGGCGCGCCTTACGCGCTACCCCGCAATTGTGTCCGAACCATACCTTAAGAAGACCAAAATCAAACATGTGCAGATGGTTCCAGTAGATGACAAATCCATCTACTTAGTACTGGTTACAGACACAAAATCCGTAAAAAACCAACCCCTAACCTTGCCAGCCGCCCCAGATTATGAAGAGCTTAACCGTCTGTCCCACATGTTAAATCACTACCTAAGCGGTAAAACAATAAGGGAAATAGACCGCCCCCTAATAGACAAGATGCTGGTATCCTTCAGCCACCAAGCCCACACCCTAATGCCTATACTTGGGGTAATAGTTGGCCTAATTCAGGATGAAGATGATATGCGGGTCTTTACAAGCGGTGTAAAAAACATCCTAGCTTTCCCAGAATTTGCGGATATCCGCAAGGCCGAAGCCATCTTCCAAGCCCTAGAGGAAAGGGACGCGCTAATCGCTATACTAAACCAACCCCAATCAGATGGCATACAAATCATAATAGGCACAGAAAACAGCTTGGATATACTAAAAAATTGCAGCCTTGTAAAGGCTAACTATACCATAGGCAATGGAACAGGCAGTATAGCCCTTATAGGCCCAACCCGTATGGACTACGGCCACGCAGTATCTGCGCTACAAGGAATATTGCAAAACATCCAACATGTGCTGCAGGCATTTAGTGAAGGCTAGCTGGCCCACCAAACCACCAAAAGAAAGGGATATAAAATGAAGGGTAAGAAAAAAGAAAAAGACCCCCAAGAGGTAAACACCCCACCAATAAATCCTGCTGAAGAAATCAGCGAAACAGAAACCCCAGAGGAAATAGACGCGGAAGTCTTAGAGCCAGACCCCCCCAGTGCGGAAACCCAGTTAAACCAGGCCCAAGACCAATACAAACGCACCCTAGCCGAGTTTGACAACTACCGCAAGCGCACAATAAAAGAAATGGCCGCAAGATACGAAGATGGCCAACGGGCAGCAGCAGATAAACTGCTGCCAATAATAGACAACTTTGAGCGGGCACTAAACGCCAGCGAAAACAAAGAAGATAACTTCTACCAAGGCATAGCTCTAATAGCAAGGCAGTTTGAAAATGTCCTATCAGATATAGGTATAGAGCAGATAGCAGCCGAACCAGGCACAGCCTTCGACCACAACCTGCACCACGCAGTAGCCCATGTGGAAGATGAAGCCTACGGCCAAAATGAAATAGTAGACGTGTTGCAAAAAGGCTATAAGCACCGGGATAAAGTGCTAAGGCCAAGCATGGTAAAAGTAGCCAATTAAGGAGGACAAAATAATGTCAAAAATAATAGGAATAGACCTAGGAACAACCAACTCATGCGTAGCCGTTATGGAAGGCGGCCAGCCAGTAGTTATATCCAATAGCGAAGGTATGCGCACCACCCCGTCAGTAGTAGCATTCACCAAAGCCGGCGAGCGCTTAGTAGGGGAAACCGCAAAGCGCCAAGCCATAACCAACCCAGACAACACAGTAATGAGCATAAAGCGCCAAATGGGCACAAATTTCAAAGTACAAATCAACGAAAAAAATTACTCCCCACAAGAAATTTCCGCAATGATACTTCAAAAACTTAAAGCCGACGCGGAAAGCTACCTTGGGGAAACTATAACAAAAGCCGTAATAACAGTACCAGCCTACTTCACAGACAGCCAGCGCCAAGCCACCAAAGACGCAGGCAAAATTGCAGGCTTGGAAGTAGAGCGTATAATCAACGAGCCAACCGCAGCCGCCCTTTCCTATGGCCTGGACAATGAGAAAGAGCAAAAAATCATGGTATATGACTTAGGCGGCGGTACCTTCGACGTAAGTATCATAAGCATAGGCGACGGCGTAATAGAGGTACTAGCAACAAGCGGCAACAACCGCCTAGGCGGCGACGACTTCGACGACAGAGTAATAGATTACCTGGTACAAGAATTCAAAAAAACAGAAAACATGGACCTAGGCCAAGACAAAATGGCAATGCAGCGCTTAAAAGAAGCCGCAGAAAAAGCCAAAAAAGAACTGTCCACAGTAATCACAACAAATATTAACCTGCCCTTCATAACCATGAACCAAGACGGCCCAAAACACATGGATATAAACCTAACCCGTGCCAAGTTTGACGAACTTACCCACGACCTAGTAGAAAGAACCATGGGCCCAGCCCGCACAGCACTAAAAGATGCGGACATATCCCCGTCAGAACTTTCGAAGGTGCTGCTAGTAGGCGGTTCTACCCGTATCCCAGCGGTACAAGAAGCAGTAAAAAAACTAACAGGCACAGAGCCCTTTAAAGGCCTAAACCCAGACGAATGTGTAGCCCTAGGGGCAAGTATCCAAGCCGGCAAACTAGCCGGTGACGCAGGCGCGGGCAGCATTCTTCTTCTGGATGTTACCCCGCTGTCTCTAAGCATAGAAACAGAACGGGGCGTGGCCACCCGCCTAATAGAGCGTAACACCACAATCCCCACCAACAAAAAAGAAATCTTCTCCACAGCGGCACATAACCAAACCGCCGTTGATATAGTAGTAGTGCAAGGTGAACGCGCCCTGGCCAAAGACAATAAGGAACTGGGCCGTTTCCGCCTAGACGGTATACCCCCAGCACCACGTGGTGTACCCCAGATAGAGGTAACATTTGACATAGATGCCAACGGCATTGTAAATGTATCCGCCAAAGACCTAGGCACAGGCACAGAGCAAAAAATAACAATTGCCGCCAGCACCAACCTGTCAGACGACGACATAGACCGGGCAGTAAAAGAAGCGGAAGAATATGCAGAGCAAGACCGCATACGCAAAGAGGCAATAGACGCCCAAAACGAAGCGGAAGCCCTAATCTTCCAAACAGAAAAGCTTCTGACAGACCTGGCCGACAAAATGAGCGAAGAAGACAAAGCCAACCTGGAAGCCGAAATGCAAAAGCTAAAAGAAGTAAGCGGATCAATGCACAGCGAAACAATGAACGATTCAGAAACCGAGCGCCTAAAAACCGCAACCCAAGCTTACACCCAAGTACTAACCGAATTCTCCACAAAACTATACCAAAACGCTGCCCCACCAGAAGGCGCAGCAGGGGATCCAGCAGACTATGGCCCAGACCACGACGCAGATATAGTAGACGGGGATTATACAGAGCAGTAGTAAAAAAGGAACCGCGCAAAGCGCGGTTCCTGAGTATACGGAAATTAATTTCTTATAAATCTGCACAATACAATAACTTCGTCATCCCGGCCTTGAGCCGGGATGACGAAACTATAATTTTTTGCTAATTTTATTGAAAAATGATTTCCGTACCCTGAGATTTCAACTTGCAATAAGTAAAAATGACCTGTACCATAAAAAAGAAAGCCAATTCCCCTCTTAGGAGGGGAAAGACGCCAAAGGCGGCGAGGGGTGGTTCTAACATTCACTGCCATGCGCATACCAGCGCAGCGTGAACAAAACACTCCACAGTTTTATTCATTTTCTTTCTGGGGGAACCATGGCAAACAAACAAGACTATTACGAAACACTAGGCATAAACAAACAAGCCAGTGAAGCCGATATAAAAAAGGCCTACCGCAACATGGCAAAAAAATACCACCCGGACAATAATCCAGGTGACAAAACAGCCGAGGCCAAGTTCAAAGAAGTAAACGAAGCCAACGCAATATTAAGCGACGCGGAAAAGCGCCGCGCCTACGACCAATACGGCCATTCTGCCTTCAGCCAGCAAGGAGGAGGAGGCGGCTGGGGCGGCGTACACCCAGATATCAACGATATGTTCAGCAGCGTGTTCAACCAAATGGACATCGGCGATATTTTCGGCGGTGGCGGGCGCCGTCGCGGCCCGCGCCGGGGTGCAGACATGCAAATGCGGCTTCCTATTAAATTTGAAGAAGCCGTATTCGGCACAACCCGTGAAATCCAAATGCAAACCTACGATACTTGCAACACCTGCAAAGGCAGCGGCGCAGCCCCAGGTACCCACGCGGAAACTTGCAAAAAGTGCAATGGCTCTGGCACAGAGCGCATAACCCGCCAAACCTTGCTGGGCGTTATGACATCAGTAGAAGCCTGTACCGCCTGCCGAGGCGAAGGCAAAGTTATCCGTGACCCATGTGTAACATGCCGCGGCCAAGGCCGTACCCGCGTCACCAAAACCTTGCAAGTAAATGTACCCAAAGGCATAGATGACGGCCAGCAAATCCGCCTGTCAGGCAAAGGCGAAGTAGGGGAAAAAGGTGCGCAATCCGGTGACCTGTATATAGTGGTACAAGTAGCCCCCCACAAACTATTTACCCGCAGCGGAACAAATCTCCATCTGGAAGTGCCAATAACCTTTGTACAAGCTGCCCTGGGTGACGAAATTTCCATCCCACTGCTAGACGGCTCTGAAGAAAAATACACAATAAAAAGCGGAACCCAGCCCGGTGCGGTAGTAAGCCTAAAAGGCAAAGGCGTACCAAGCCTGCGCAATAACCGCAATATAGGCGACCTGCAAGTAACGCTGAACGTAACCGTACCAAACCAAATGACCGACCGCCAAAAAGAGCTGCTAATGGCCTTTAACGAAGCCATGGGCGATGATTACAAATATCATAAAAAACGGTGGTTTGATAAGGTGAAGGAGTACTTTACGTAAAAACAAAAGACCTTTGGAAGTGTGGTCAATGCAGCCGCATAATCCAAAGGTCTTTTTATGTTAAATCACCAATATCAACAAGTAATGGTTTATGATATGTATGGCATGCCGTAGGGGCGGCAACCGCAGCTTGGCACTATAACAAAGCAGCGGGCGGCAAGATTGCTGCCCCTACGCCAGAAATACCAGGTTTGCGGGGTTTTGTAGGGGCGTCGCTTGCTACGCCCGCACTACATAACCCCTTTGTCAACAACCCCACTTTTGCCATCCCTACGATTATATAGTCATTTACCTTTAAAATAGACCTGAGGCGGCGAGGATTTTTACCGCAAGCCAAGGAAGTGCCGACGACGCGGGCCAAGAAGGCCCGCTAGGAGGTGCTGACGCGGGGTTGCGGTAAAAAGACCGACGCATCAGGACTGTTTTAAAGGTAAATG
>Ga0131853_10003987_pt1 | contig 26479 bp, 20 predicted proteins | sample TergutLab28metaG_FD_92764 | JGI IMG/M metagenome (GOLD analysis project Ga0131853, IMG submission 92764) | Labiotermes labralis P1 segment gut microbial communities from Petit-Saut dam, French Guiana - Lab288 P1 (version 2) (version 2) | ecosystem: Host-associated > Arthropoda: Insects >... | reverse complement strand
TTGTTGTCAAAGACAAAAGGTCCGATCAACTTGTTACCAAGCACACCACACCATACATTCACTGTAAATCTCCTTTGGAATTTGCTTACACTTGTCTCATGCGGATTATCATGGGACCACGTACGCACATTTCGTACATTATTTACACCGTCCCGGGTAAAAGACACCTCATCACTGAATAAAATGACGCTTAACAGTTCGGGATGAGCTTTTACCCAGTGGCACAAATCCATACGCTGAGCATGGTCACCTGGTTCCAGATGTACCCTTTGATCATGGTAAGGATACAAATCTTCCTCATGTAAAGTTCGCCACACCTGCATACGTGATACGCTGATGCGAGAAGCCATTTTACGAGTGGACAGTCGCAGACTTCTCTGAACCATCTGAAGAATGTTCTCTCGTGTGTTAATCGTTCGTACAACCTCCCTTTCAGACTGCACAGAAACACTTGGAAGAGAACCAGTATCACGCAATGACTGGTGAATTTGCGTAAATACACTTCGAGACGGAATCCTTCGATAGGGAAAACACCTTTGGTTTTCTTCTACAGCAGCACATGCATTGCCATCGCAAAATCCATAAACAAAATGCATGTCACAATATTCAACGTGGAAAAATACAAAAGGCATTATAGCAACTCCGTACAACTAACCTACCAACCATTCACAACGCTGCAGTAAACTGCACTACACCCTGAAGGAAGTATGCGTGCAGTTCTGTGTCTAGCATGAGCTGAATTGCCGTCATATGACACCACACTCAAGGACGGAAATGGATAAGATTGTCAGCTGACAGGTACAGTGTGTGGACCAGCATGAAGACCACACTTTTCTCTGGACATAGGTGTTTTGGGTTATATTGTTATACTTTAACATAAGGAACACCCTCCCGAAGTCTGGCACATTCCTCCTGGGACACCCTGTATAAAAAAAACTGTTGTGTGTAGGAATTATGTAAATAATAGATACCCCAAGATGGCATTTGGCATTTAGAGCTGATGTATGTGAAATCTGTTTTCCATGTAAGGTGAAAGTTAAATATAGAAACTAGCTTTTCATTGTTATACGTTACTGTTACAATCTGCTTTTTGTAACTGCAAGTTAATGCACTTATAGAAACTTTCTACTATTGAAGGGAGGACTGTGTGAAGATACAGGTGGTGGGTATGTCAGCTACTGTCCCTAACTTGGCACTGTTATCTACATGGCTGGGTGCTGATATGTATCGGACAGACTTCCGACCAGTACCACTGAAAGAATTCTTGAAAATTGGTCCAGCTGTGTTTGATGATAAGATGAAGAAGCTATATGATATGCAGTTATCCAAGTATATTCAGGTGAGGCCATATTAAACATTGTGTTATATTCATATGGTCAAATTTGAGATTTTTTTACATAACATACTAAAATATGACATTTCAGCACATACCAGACCTATTTCAATATTATGTGAACCAAAAGTCTACATTTTAAAATTTATGGTGCTTCTTGTACATCAGGGTTACCATTCTGGTGTTTGCAGCCTTCAGTGAATTTTTGTTAGCAGCATATCCAGTATTGTTAAATCGAAAAGAAATTCAAGCAGTGGGGAAGTAAAGAAGTTAAATGTTATGATTGTTCTCAGCTTTGAGCATTAGTAGAGAAAGCAGCATACACCCTGCGTGGCAACGAAAGAATAGACGGCCTGAGGTGGGGAAGAAAGGGAATATGGGAATAAAACATAAAGAATGTTACTTTGTTTGTCCATTCGATTTGCAGTAGTGTTTTTTGTATCCTTCCTAGGTGTTCAAAGGGAGACTTTTTTCTGCATTTATCATTTATTGCATTGAATATGACAAAATAGTATTGATATATGAAAGACAATTCATTACAATTTAGAATTTTCTAAAGATATTCAAAAAATGAGCACTGAAAGTATCTTATTTAGTGTAGTATAGTAGAATCAATCTACATTTCCTACTGAAACAGACCTTTCCATATAATGGGAAGAACTTTCTTCCCTGGGGAATTATGATGACTATATAGAGGTTTGAAATATCTGAAAGAACTGCCATAAGTTCCAGCACTTTAAGTCCCATATGTGCTGGGCATAGAGGTTTTACAGATAGGGTGGTAGATGTGTGAAAGAGCTCTGATGATGTAGCAGTGCTCTTCTTTATAAGTAATAGAATTTATTTGTTGTGTAGGATGACCCAGACCATGTAGTGCAGTTATGCCTGGAGACCTTGATGAATGGCCACTCAGTACTCACATTCTGTGCCACTAAACATTGGTGTGAGCAACTTGCACTGCATATTGCTAACGTGTTCAAGACCATTGGTAAGCCCCTAAGAGTTTATATTAACCATTTCAGCACTAATATCAGAACTTATGATTGAGCAAACTCCTCAGCCAATTCATATCCCCCAAATCTATTTCTCTGCCATTCAATTTAAAATTCTTTCGCATTCCTCTGTGTGGCTGCATTCTAAAAACTTTCGTTGAGAAAAATATCATACTCCCTCCATATCAGTTGGAGATACAGTCCTTGTAATTAATTCAAGGGGACTGATGTAAATCCAGAGGCTATCTGTTGAGTAAAATCGACTGCACCCCACTTCATATCTAAGCCCAAATAGTTTCCTCAGTGCTTTGTTTTTGGACTCTTAAAATGATATCCTTTCCTCAGTAAAGAATATGTTTTACAGTCTTACAGAACAAATAGCCAAAAGAATGTTTTAATCGTTATCATGTGTGAATAGGAGATTTTAAATCTCACTGTACTATAGGATTCCTGGCTGTATTTTAACTTAAGGTGATGGCATTAATATTGAAAATTTGCTAAACGTTGCCAGCAAGGTCATGTGTATGCATCATTACAGCGGTATGTTGCATGATGAAGGATGGTGAATGTCTTAACGTTTGGTTTTGATAAGATAATGAGATGGTAACAGTTTATAATTAATAATAACAAACATGCCTGTTCTTATATTATTTGCCAAATATGATGAAGTACCAAATAAAAGGGGACATGTGCATATTGACAACTCTGAGTATAGGGGCCCTAATGTATCAAAGTTAGGGTGTTCGTGTGTTTATACAATGTTTTTCTGAACAAGTATAACTTGCACAAGAATTTCTGCCCTTGTCTTATTTACATTGTAATAAATTGCCATGTTTCTTCAAATATGAGGACCCTTGATGAAACAAACTACTAAAGCAATGAGATAAATCTAAAATCATCCAAAAACATGGACTATTTAAAATCAATTTGTGTATAGTTTTTATATACAGTTTTTCATGCTGGCATCATCACAGAATTTACCTTCTGCTAAGTAGTCCATAGTCTTAATTTCTTTTGGTGTCATATTCTGTATTTAAGTTTCATATTTTCTCATAATTTGGTTCTTGGACTTCCAAACATGGCCCTTGCTTCAATATATTTGGTCTGAGAAAAACACCGCTCAAAATACCTGGTATGTAAAAGGTATTTTTTTTTTTTTTGTGGGTATGAAACTTGGTGTGTCATACTAAGTGAGGAGCATGGGCTGAGGGTGTTGAGAATAGGATGCTGAGGAGATATTGAGGCCTAGTTGGGAGGAAGTAGCAGGACCCTAGATAAAGGCACATAAAGTTAAGCTCCATATATACTCCTTGCAAAAGTCTACTAGGGTGATCAAAATTAAGGAGGATGAGATGGATGGGGCACATAGCACATGCAGGGGATAAGAAAAATGCATACAGGATTTTGGTGAGGAAACCTGAAAGAAAGAGACCACTTGAAAGACCTAGGTGTAGCTGGGAGGATAATATTAAAATATATCTAAAAGAAATATGATGGCATGTGCTGGATTCATCTGTCCCAGCATATAGACAAGTGAGGGGGTTGTGTGAACATTATAATGAATCTTCTGATTCTGTAAAATGCAGGGAATTTTCGTACTTCAGCTTCTCAAGTGCATTCTGCTCCATGAAGTCAGTTATTGATTAATATAAAAAAAATATATAAATTTCATTGGATATGTAAGACATCGAGATTGGTAACCCAGAATGAACATAAAGTTGACAATATTTGAGCAGTGATAAAATGTTTCTTAATACCATGTTGTCAATTTAACAATAGGTTTTAAACTGTGCATAGTGTTGTAAGTAGTACCAGCATTCTAGCTGATCTCATAGCCTCCATTTTTCTTCTACCCAGAAGATGGTGATACCTACCACAATATATATTGACCAAGAAATATGTAGTCTTATCTTAAATCTTGTATTTTAACATAGTGTTAGGGAATATACAGTGCTATGAGAGATTTAAGATGAAAAACCATTAGAACTTTATCCCAACTAAATAGAAAAGTCAGAAATAATCTTACGTATGATAACAAGGTAAAATGTAGACAGAACTTCTGTGGTTATGTCTTGTAACAACCAAAGACTTAATTGTATTTATTTAGTATTATCTAAGTTTTGTGTGATATGTGGAGTTATTTAGTGGTGAAAGTTCAGCTGCTGTTGTATATCATACACCTGACATTGAAATTGTGCTTGTTTTATCCCTAAGAATGATTTTATTACTTGTTAATTTTATGTCCTGTTATCAGGTTTATCAGGGAGTGAGTTAGGCCAGAAGCTTCGTGAACAGTTGGACTCTGACGCTATAGGGGAGGCACTGGAACAGTTACAGAGGTGTCCAGTTGGTCTGGATAAAGTGCTTCAACGTACAGTTGCATTTGGAGTTGCATTTCATCACGCAGGTAAAGGATTTTTGACCATCAATACATGCAAACTCCTTGTAGTCACTAGGTGTTGTCTTTCAGTTGGAAAACAAGGTCAGGGATCCGCCTGAAAATTCCTGCCCTGGTCAGACATTTTATAGTTTTTTGAATCCTATTCAAGCTAGTTCTTTTGCATTCTTAGCTACTCTTCTTCCTAAAAGGCAAGAAGTAGATATGCAACATCCCCATTCTGTGTTTCTTGTTTCTTGCACTCATCAACAGTAATGGGACATTTTCTGCTGAGGTGGAAGCAGCAATAGTGTCAGTTTCTTAGGCTCCTGAAATGATGTGTGCTATAAATGTGTGAAAACTATGCAGCTGTTTTGAGGTAATATTTTTGTAGAATGTAAAATAACAACATGGCAGCTATGTGAAAATGTTATTGAAATCTTGGTTTAACCCTTTAAAGACAAAGCACAGACTGCTTTATTTAAAGACCCAGTTTGTACTGCACAGTAAACACTTTTGATCTCGGTTGTACAAACCAATCAGTTTGTGTTGTATGGGGCAGAAATCGTTTTCTATCTGAGGTAAATATAAAACACAAAATTACACTGTGTGGGCAGAATGTAAAATACTTGAATGTTAAACCTTTTGGTGCATCATGTAAACAGTAGGCTTTAAAAGGTTAATGGTGACAGCTAATGAACTGATGGAATTAAGCTTGAATTTTGGTACAGGGCAGGTCAAAAGCGTGCCTATACTTTATGCATGAAACATTTTTGTAAGTAAAGAAAACAAAGTAGAACAAAGCAGAACATCAGCAGCAGCAACAGCAACAGGAGTACTATTAGTAGTAGTAGTAGTAAATATGAGGGATAAAAACTGTTCAGGTAGGAGAGTAGGATCTTGATGTTAACAGTTATTTGTCTTATTAAATCATTGTTTCTGTTCAAATTATGTGAGAGTGATTACATGTTAACATTTCCACAGGTCTGACAGTTGATGAGCGTGACATTCTAGAGGGTTGTTTTCGTTCAGGAGCTTTGAGAGTGATGGTTGCTACTTCAACTTTAAGTTCAGGTGTGAACCTTCCTGCTCGTCGTGTTATTGTACGTTCACCTGTGTTCCATGGTAAATCTCTGGATTCTCAAACATACAGGCAAATGATTGGTCGAGCAGGACGAATGGGACGAGATACTGCAGGCGAGAGTTTTCTTATTTGTAACAAAGCAGAGGGATCCATTGGTGAAAAATTGGTTGGAGCAGAACTGAAACCTATTGATAGTTGCCTTGGGCATGGTGAATTGGCAGCCAGCTTAAAGAGAGCCATATTAGAGGTTAGTATTATATAGGATGATATAAAAAGTAAAGGTAAAACAGTCCCATTACAGGCCTGGACAGACCCACAGAGGGTTCCAGGAAGTTAGGGCTCCCAGATTTTGTGACAACAGCACAGGATGGTGGTAGGTTATCAGCCTTACTCACCGGCCGCCTTTACCCCCAGGAAATACTCCTAGTACTCATTTTTGTTAGAGGCTGAGTCGACCCCAGGGCCATAGTGCAATCGGAAGGATTTTATGTCAATGAAAAATCCACTGACACCAGCTGGGATCGAACCAGCGACCTTCCGATTTGTAGCACAGCACCTTAAACACTGTGCTACTGCCGTCCCCATGTAGGATGATATAACTGTGCATTAATCAGATTTTCTTCATTCTTCTTTAATTCCATTTTTAAGTCTATCACTGCTTGGGTTATGGCACGAATTTCATGCTGAACCATGTATTCAGCCAGGAACTGTACTGGATAATGTAAATCAGAGTGACTAGTACATTAGAATTTTATGACATCAATTACAATAACAAGTTTTTACACAAAACTGCTTATCACTGTGGCCATGTAGTCCAAGGTCCATATTGTTTTATGTCACTCAAACACAGCATTCATGGGTTTCAGTCTCACTCTGGGTACTGATCGTTGTCTGTGCTTATTTGTTACATGTTGTCTTGTGTAGGTAATATCCTTGTGACCTGATGATTCCCCATCCATGGAATCTTACAAAATGTCCATAGACAAGATCTCTAAAGCCTTGAAACAGGAAGTCCTCAACTTCATTAGCCTGTATCTCTGTGGATATAGATGTATTTAAGTAAATGCTGTGTTTCTAAACCTTAAATGTGACTGCTCTTGCTCACAGTACCTTAAAAGTCACTAAACTGTGGCCATGGCGTCTGTGGTCTAGGGGTAGCGTTCTACCTTTAAGTACCCAAGTTCATGGGTTCAAACTCAGCTGAAGCCGTCAGGACTTTTCAGGGCGAAAAAAATCCTCAGCACACCTTCCTTCTGGGGGGAAGTAAAGCCATCAGTCCCATGTCCTAGATTTGTGGCATGTAAAAGATCCCTGAAATGACGTGGAAGTCGCAATTTCAGGCAAAATTACTGACCAATTCTCGCCCACACAGTTCCACCTTTCACTACTAGGATCTCTCACGTCGTTGCGGACATGGAGACACCTGGCGGCGAATGTGGGAACGTCCAAACAGGCGGGGGGTGGGGGTAGGGTGAGTACAATAAGCCTTCAAGGCTGCAGTACATCTGTGGCATTAGCCACGAGCCCTACTGACAAAGAAGGAGAAGAAGAAAAAAAACTGTGGCCATTGTAACAAAAAGAGTTGAAGTAACAAAGCAGTAGGGGATCTAGATGTGTCTGGTTATCTTCATGCTGGACATCAGAATTCTCCATACTGCTAACTTGGATGTTACATATTTTACTTGCTGCATCATTGGGGTTCTAGAAACTGCTCCATATGAATGATGCAGAGTCTGAGAATGAGTGGAGATTTTCTGCCAGATCTCATATACATCTTTCTGATATGGTACTTGGACACATAAAGTATTGTAGTCTTATCAGTTTTATATGAGACCTTTGGAAATGGTTGTTTGCAGATCAGAAGTTAACTGGCATTAATTGTTTTAAAACTGACTTAATACGAAAAACTCTATTTGCTTGAACATAAGATTACCCTGCATTGAAGATAATGTCCCTTCACAGTCTTCAGTTCCTAGGAAATTATATATACAAAATATGTTCATCTTTGTGTGTGTGTGTGTGTGTATGTGTGTGTGCAAGCACGCATGATAATAAGGTAATCCCCCGTTTTTCAGATGATGAATTAGAAAAATGTTCTTGTCATAGGTTCAGGTTAATATGGTATTTGAAAGTGAGGTTTTGGCACGGTGTTTCTTCAGTGCCAATTTCTGCAACAATGCAGTGAACTAGAATTTTCCTAATGTGAGATGCCACATTTTATGCTTCCATGATTCTCTTGCTAAAGTCTTGGTTGTATGGTTTTAAAAACTAGGTGCAACTTGTGAAGTTAATATTGGCACTAACCCTTTCATTGTAAACCTGAGTAGCTAATAATGCCATGCATTCTGGCCATACCAAGACGTGCATAATGTTTATATTTTAAGTCTTTTCAAGAGTTTTTATTGCAGATTGTTGGAATATGTAAGGAACCATCATAAATGGAAGGATTTCTGCCAGCCTTGCTGTGCTTCCATTTTTCCTGTCTCTTTGTATGTGAAGAAAGAGTTATTACAGGCAGACACATTACAGACTGTTTTGTAACATAACAAGGGTTATGATTTTTTAAGTATTGGCTCCAGTCATTCCTTAATGTATTCTAGTTGATTTGCAAGTCATGTGGCATGCACTTTATGTCAGATGACTCAGTACACAAATTGCCTATTACTTGCTGTTGTGTTCTAGGTGATTGCCAGTGGTGTGGCATGCACCCCGCGGCAGGTGGCTCAGTACGCAAACTGCACATTACTTGCCATGACAAAACCCAATCTGCAAAACCCCATATCAGCATGTGTTCAGTTCCTAGAAGCCAGTGAGCTTATTCGACTTCAGGAAGAGAAAAACAGTGTAGGACTTACATATGTACCAACACCCTTAGGTCTTGCCTGTCTTGCTGCATCTCTTCCTCCAGATGAGGGTCTGCTTCTTTTCGCCGAGCTACAGAGGGCTCGTCAGTGTTTTGTTTTTGACACTGATCTCCACATAATATATGAGGTATTTATTCATTACAGATCCTTGAGTATTTAATTTAACCTCTCACTTACATTGGCATTTAATTCCAACTACTGTACCAAGATGAAGGGGTTTTAAATTTATGGTGCCCTTAAATGCATTTGTGAATGTACAATGCTCCAAGGCTGGCAGCATGTGAAGAATTGAAGGTCCATCGAGGACAGCGTTGAAGGGTACAAGATATACTGATTATTGGGTTAATATCTGCATTGTCTATTTTTTAATCCCAGCACATTAAGAAACAATTAATACTTTCATTCTCATTACAATTGTAATGTAGACTCTTATTTGCAGTTGTTTGTTTGAAAATATTGTGGCAGGATGCAGCAGCACCAAGTAGCATGTTGACCCTTCCTGAATGAGAAAGGGAGAGACAGATGCTTACAAAGTGTTTTAGAAGGGACCAGCTGGAAAAGAGTAGATTACTTGAGAATATCAAAAAGTGGCATATAAGGCAAGTGGACAACCTGAGTGAGTATTGGGCTCTTCTGGCCTGTTACACAGTGAGTAGTGGTAATTACTTACTGACGTTTCGGGACAACCCATTGGTCCCATCCTCAAGGGTCAAGATTGGTCCCGAAACATTGGTAAGGAATTACCACTGCTCGCTGCATAATAGCCCAGAAGAGTTCAGTTCTCTTCTGCTTCACAGCAGGAGAGCCTGAAGTCACGCATAGCATGAGTGAGGATCAGTTGTACCAAAGCTACCATGTGCATGAGGCACTGCAACAGTGGAGTTGAACAACACAGCGAAGGGATGATCGCAGCTGTAGAATTGCATAGTGCTGTGTGAATGTTGTAGAAGTGAATTCATGAAGTACTGTGATTGACACCTGTGTCAGAGCTAATAAGGAAGTATAAACAGAGGGCAGTCTTGAAACAGCGAATAAGTGATGAGTATTGTGAAGGAACAGGATAAAAACGAAGTGAAAAACTTTAAACAGGGAATATGGGCCCAGAGTCCTGTGCTCATAAATCAGTGCAGTGGGATATGTTGTAAATAATTCTCTTAATTCTTATCATGGTTCTTTTTCAATTGCTAAATCATGTAATTTTCTGAACTGTAGGGTCAATAAACTTTGTTAATTTGTGAACCCACAGTCTTATATATTATTTCTTTCTGTATTTATACATTGAAATCTACAATATTTTGATATGACATACAGAGAAGTGGTAATACACATGCTGTAGTTTCTCACAAGAACTGTATTTTTTATAAATGCTTGTAAGATAGGATACACATTTAAACTAATATTTTACATTTTAAGATATTACCCATCTCTCTTACTAATAGAATATACTATGCTTTATGCAGTAACTTGGAAATAAATTGTACATGAATCATAATGATAAGATGAGAAATAGTAAATGACGTTTTCAAACTGTCTCTCATTCTAACATCAGGCCATTTCTTCTCAGATAATACTGTTACACCAAGTACTTCAATGGGTGTAACCAGTGAATATCATGGATGCAAAATTGAAGTATTCTGCCATGTCTTGTTTCAGGTAACACCATATAGTGTTTGCTCTCAATGGGGAAACTTGGACTGGGTACATGTAAGTTATATTGTTTCTTGCATAATAATGTAGGTCAGAAACTGAACAGATAAGAAATGTCTGTAAAGCAGAACTTTTTTGGTGCATTTGCATAACCATAGCAACAAAAGAACATTGGTAACCTTGGTAAAAATAGTAGCTTTAAAATCAGTGGTAACGTTAGTGGTCAAGCACAGCATAACAGCTATAGGAATTGCCTTCTCTCTTCTGGAATGTCAAGTGGCATAGGACTGATAGGTTGTCCCTAAACATCAGTAACCAACTACCAACCTATGCTGTGTGCAAACCCAGAAGAGCAAAGGCCTCAAATACACTGCAGCAGAAGCTTGAACTCTTGCAGAACTGCAGGAACAATGGTAACCTTGGTAACAAAAGTAACCACGGCAATGTTAATCACAAAAGTAATCACGAATGTATGTTTTGTTGACCGTGCATCCCTGTATAATCTTTTTCAAATGAAGCCAACTAGGTGCACACTGATTCCTAGTATATTTATTTCAACTTCTCTACATGTTTTGGGCAACTATGTGCCCATCATCAGGAGAATTTATTGTATCTGTGCGACACTGGTATTTTTCACTCTGTATGGGTGAAAAATACCAGTGTTGAAATAAATATACTAAGAAATAGTGTGCACCTAGTTGGCTTCATTTGAAAAAGATCATCATGAATGTATTTAAATCTTCATATAAAGTGTCTGTCAGTTTTGTCCAGTTCTAACAAAATTGCAATTTATTTATTTACTTTATCAGAAGTCTCCAGTATCAATTTTCACATAAATTTATCTTGTCAGAGTGATTTGTCCCATGCAGACAGGTGGATAGGGGACAGACAGGCATGGCAAAGCTAATAGTCACTTTTCACAATTGGTTTTTGAACATGCCAAAAAAATCACTAATTTGATATCATGACAATGGCTATCTAAAGTGAACTTGATATGGGCTCTAATGTGAAATCTTGGAGGGCCCAAATTTAAAGATTTGCATGAGGTGGAAACAGTTGTGACAAGATGGCTGGTGACACAGGACAGAGACTGATATCAGCAGGGAGTGTAAAAGCTTGTTCCACAATACGATGAATGCCTCTGGTCTAGTGGGAGCTTTGTGGAAGAGAAGTTGGGCTGCATTTCACTTAAATATGAACTATAAATATTAAAGCTGAAAATCCAGAACACAAAATATATGCTGCTGCTGCTGTAGTAACCTGCGTGTAACTCACATTGAAAAAGTCAAGAATTTCTGTAATTATATTGCTACAGTATTTTTGTATAATTCATACTTGCAGGTATTAAATCTGTGGGAACAACTGCCATCAGCCATGCAAAGGGTTGGAGAGCTGGTGGGAATTGATGAGCGGTTTATGGCGAGAGCCATGCGTGGCACTCTTTCCCTCAGTACGCCTAAACAGGTAAGAATTATGTACTGAAAGAAGTGTTGAAACTTTTTATTTCTTTCTTCCCCCCCCCCCGCAATAATCAGTCATATTTGTAAATATTTTATGTCTAGAAGATAACATTTAGTCGACATGTTGGTAGAGTATTGGAAGTAGGAAAGTGCATTACACTTAATCCCTTGTAACATTCCTGCATTCCATGCTTTAAGTGACCCAGTGGAGCACTGAAACGTGTTTGATTTATTATTATGATGTGTGTGAATTGTGGTATTTTCAGAGAATCATGGGATCAAATGTAGTCATTGCTGTGTCACATCCAGAACATATTCTGTTTTCTTACACCAAGTGTACTGTGTATGTTTCAGGAACAAAAGATGTCTGTTCATCGTCGATTTTATACAGCTCTTGCATTGCATGACCTGGTTAATGAAATTCCCTTGGCTGTTGTTGCAAGGAAATTTGGTTGCTCCAGAGGCATGCTGCAGTCTTTACAGCAATCAGCTTCTACTTTTGCAGGTTATTATTATTTTAGTTTTGACAATCAATCAAATCAATTTGAGACTTTCCGAGTCCTGTCGGTGAAGATGTTGCCATGTTGATAGATAATTAGCTGCTGACGTTTAAGAGAAGCTTGCTGCCATTGTCTTACGAATACTCTCAGAAGAAACACATAAATGTGTTATTCACTTCCTCCATAACATTTAATACCTATTTATTTCATGTGTATTCCGTAATTAAGTGTCTTTATTTTCTGACAAATTCAAAGATTTGAGTCTTCTGGGATGTTACTGCATGCTGACTGGTAAATAGATACCAATGTCCAACTGCTAGACCCTAAAGATGGAAGCAGCCAGTAATCTGGAATTTTCCATTGGCAGTTTTCTTGTGTTGAAATGGGACTGTAATATAACACCCACATTTATTTCTCAACAGCTCAATGTTATGAACAAACTCATTACCGAGTTATTCAGAATGACCTGTATGGTCTTGATATTCTGTGACTCGGTGCACTCCATGTTTGGTGTTAAGAAACTTTGGAATCTAGTAACAGCACTCCATCTTCACCCTGAAGTCAGTTTGCACAGTTATGGAACAATTTTTTTTATCAGTAAGTGCATCTTTGTTTACAATAACATTGTTTCAGAAAGCTGCAGCACCATCAGTTTATTGCTTCACTGCTGTGGATTGCCTGCCTTAATACAAGGGTTTTATGTGTTGTGTGTATGTGTGAGAGAGAAAGAGAGAACAGAAAACAACAGCATTTGTCAAGCTTTTCTCATCATAAATGTCTTGTATGGTGTAGTACAACATGTCTGTTGTAGTTTTCCTAAAGTGAACACAAAATATAACTGCATGATGATCAGTACAGTCTGCAAGAATATTTTCTGATGTCATTTCTGTTCATTAAAGCTTCTGAGTGTAACTGTCTTACTTTTGAATAGCCATGATACTTACTCTTTAATTTCTCAAGTTGAGAAACGTGAACAATGACAAGTGCTGTCTGTTCTAGGATGAGACTGTTACACGCTTTGGTGTCTGTTTCAATATAATGACACTGTTTTAAACTACCTTATTTAGGAATGGTAACAGCATTTTGCCGACGTCTTGGATGGTCTAGTATGGAGCTTCTTGTTTCCCAGTTCCAAGATCGCCTCCAGTTTGGTGTCCAGCGAGAACTTTGTGACTTGATGAGGCTTGATGGGTTGAATGGACTGAGGGCACGAGCCTTGTTTGATGCAGGCATCTGTACACTTGCTGATCTTACAGCTGCAGATGTTTGTGTTGTTGAAAATGCCCTCCATAAAGCTGCGCCCTTCCAGAGGTTAGTGTGTTACTCTTACAACAGGTTTTGGTTATCAATTATTCTCCAGTGAGTTTTGCCAGACTTAAGAATGTTACAGGGCATTACTGGAAAGGAAATATCAAGTTGTTGACACTCCCTGACAACTTGAGACATTGAAGTAATGAATTTCAACATATCTAAAGAAATACTATATATTTATTAATACAAAAGTTTTTTAAATTGTCAGCTGGTAGAAATGTGTGTTAGAGTGAGAAATATGTAATGCTGTGTGTGTGTGTGTGTGTGTGTGTGTTTGTGTAAAAATAGTAAAATGACTCAAAATAAATGTGTTGAACATTAAAGGTCTATTAAATCAGGCCAGCTGGACCATGACTGTGCTTGGACATCAGTAAATTATGTGGCTGACAAAGGTTCATAGTGTAGTAAAAAGGACATGATATTTCCTGTTGCAGTAACAGGGCATGTTATTCACTGTTGCAGTTGCAAAGAATTGGATGGAGAAACATCTTTTGACACAAAACAGCGTAATAAGTTAAGAAATGTGTGGATTACAGGACGACAAGGACTCACTGAAAGGGAGGCTGCATCGTTGTTAATATTTAATGCCCGTTCTTATCTTCAGAAAGAATTAGGTTTAGCAGATGCTAAATGGTCTGATCAAGAAAGTGATGTGTCAGTTCATGACAGTCAGTCACCATCAGAACAAAGTATTTACAACACACAACAACAGTCTACATTCCAAAATGGGTCTTCGAAACATCTTGAACAAACCGTCAGCCAGTTGTCTATTTCATCTCAACTTCAGTCCAGTGTGTCATTAGTAGAGGATATTCAGGCAAAAATCTCCTTCTGTGAAACAAATGAGGGGTTGCCAAAATATGAAACAAGGTGTTCATTACATCATTCTGTTTCAACGACTAACGTTACAAATTTAAAGGATGCAACTGCTGGGAAAACAAAAACTAAACGTCTCTCTTCCCAAATAAGTGATGAGGATTACATTCTGTCACCATCACCGAATTACAGTCAAAATAATTCTCCACAGAGACAAACAAGTCAGATTCTTCATTATGGGTTGCACAAAGCAAAGAAGTCTAATGTGGATTCTGGTAAAATTTCTCAGAAAAATTCTGCCAGTAGAAACGGTGGTAAATCCAAAAAATATATTTTGTCAAAAATGTCAGTTTCTGGAACCCTCATTGCAAATGCACCATACCTATGTGTATCTGTCTCTACAAACGAGACTCAATGTAATAAATTAGACAGCACTCACTCTAGAAGGGTTAATTGTTCATCAGAAGAAAGCAGAAGCAAACAGAGTCTGCTTCCCACAGCACCTGACATTATTCTCCCTCTTGATAATACAGTGTCTGATAAATCATCCAATGAAATGAATCAGAGTATAGACTATTTCAGTTCTCCTCTTGAAATATCAGTAAGTAAGCTACATGAAAAAACTCAGGAGTTTAAACAGAACAATACATCAAAGATTGGTTGGGAACCATCTTCAGGAAATGTGAGTAGTGAGGTGGCTAGTAAAACGGACACACTCAACAGTAAAGAACAATGCTTAGGACCTTCGATATCTGTGCATAGAATAACAGACAGTCCACTGAATAAAAATAGTGTACAGTTTGTAAGTGTACTTGCCACTGATGCATGTTTATCAAATGATACTCTGAATGATGAGATTGAACTTTTAAAGAATGATCCTCTAAATGTGGAGGATAAAATACTTAATCCAAATGTCAGTTCTAGTTTAGGTTCCCTTTGTGAAGAACTGGAGAAAAATGAGAAAATTATTCCAGCAAAGACAGATAACAAGAGAAGAAGCTCAGATTTCTTCTTATCACCAATTTCAGGAGGAGACTATGCCCACAATGTTGAAAATGACAGCCAAAGCCCAAGTTTATTTGGGGATAGCCTTGTGATAGACACACAACTTAATGACATGTTAGATGAATGCTGGCTTGAACAGCAGACAACTGCAGACAGAAACCGTCAGAACCCAGTGCAAGATTGTAATCAGAAATCACCCATTGATTTTATCACCCAAATGGAATCATCTGATATGAAAGTCAATCAATGCTTAACTTCAATATCTAGCAGTGGTGTCACTGCCAATACAGTTGAAGGGGTTGTAAGTGGAGAAAAGTCCCATAAACCCAGTCAGGAATCCAGTGCTGCAGAAGCATGTGTGCTTAGTCCAGACATACTTGATTCTCCTAAATATGATAAAGAAAATATGATAGTAGGTGAATTAAATTTATGTGAAGCTGAGGCATGTAGTAAAATGAAGGATAAACAGGATCAGTGTCATACACTATCAAAGCATTTGGTCACTACCCATGAGGTTATGAAGTTGAAGAATAATAAAAGTGGAATATTAGACAAAGTAATCAGTTCTGCAGCACATCAGAACACAGGAATGGAAGGTCTGAAGTTTTCCGCAGCTTCAGACATTGTCAGAGACTCCATGGGCAGGGAAGGCATAATCCATCATTCGTCATCTTGTGGTTCAACAAACAAAGAGCTATCAGACCCTCATAGTGTGCATGCTGAGGAATTAGAGTTTTATTCTCTTACTGATCAGACTAGTTTGTCACCTGTTAACTGTAATTTTAAAACAAAAAAGGGTTTAGTGTCACCTGTTACCTACAATTTGAACGAGAAATTACGGGAAGATTCGGGTAAATGCACAACTGTAAAGTGCAGTGTGAGAAGAAAACGAAAAGTATCTGTCTCTAGTGATTCCAGTTGTTCTGAAAATGAACTGAGTAACAGGAAAAGGAGAAGGGTTTTGAACAGATGTGAAATAGCAATTAATGAGGATGAAATGAACTGTACAGATTTATTGGTCTCAGTTTTGGAAAAAAATAATAGTGCAGAATATTGGCTCGATAATGAGAATGAGAGCACATTTGAGTTCAATAAAAATCTGCCACAAAAGAGACAATGTCCTGATAAACAACAAAGTCTTAAAAAGAAGTACGGAATAATGGAAGAAAACCTGCGTACACAACAGCAGGTAGTAAGTGCATGGCCAAATCCAGAAGATAATGATGGCATTACTGACTCCTACCTTCAAAGAGCTTTTGATACGTACTGGGATTTGGATACTGGAACTATAGAAGACAAAAAGGAAGATGAAGTTCACCGTGACTTGGGACTTGAAAAAACTGGCATTAGTACAAGTAACATTGGTCCATTACAAGAACTCGATGCCCTCATTCCTCCCAGTGTGTCCAGCATTACACAGAAACATGGTGGGACAAGTGCCAAGTGTGATGTGATATTGGCAGACAGCTCTTCACTAAATTGGAATTTAGAAGATGCAAAGGTTGGCAGGAAAATTCAGCAGTCTCCTTGTATTATGAGCAGCTCTCTTCTTGAAGCTGTTTTCAATAGTTGTTGGGAAGAAAATCCAGAGTATAAGGAAATGAAGAGCTTGGTAACTCATGGGAAAGAAAACGTAAGCAATGATGCTGAAAGGAGACTGTCATTAAAAGCTGCTGATACTCATAATGACCTTACACACCAAGAACTTAGTTTTGAAAATGGAGAAAGTGAGGAACATTTATCTAGTAAGGACAGGAAGAGGTCTGTTTGTGGCAGAAGAAGATCGCCACGTCTTTTGGCAGCTGCTGCACATAAAGAAAACAGAAGTTCTTCTGAGAAGTCCAGTGAGGTTTGTAAACTATTTCCACTTGTACAGTCTAGGGATAAGTTTGCCATTTTAATTTTGTTATAGAAGACTTTACATCAGGTGGGTGGCTACACTGAGAGAAATAATTACTAATTTCCTATGCGAATTGATAATCCATTTCCTGTTCCCACTTCAGATGTCCATAAACAGGGTGGGCCACGAAAAAGTAGCCCAGGTCTGTAGCATAATGTAAATACAGAAATTAATGCAGTAGCCAAATGCTGAAAGGATATACCATCATAGAAGATGTTGCAAGTGGTTGCCTCCTGCATCAATACGCAGCTATGCACATTTGATCATGTTGAGGTATACCCAATGTAACATAGTGATTTTGATGGCTGCAACTGTGTGGCTGATGTCCTTCAGTTTCTGTATCGTGTGCAGATTTGTTTCGTATACCATACTTTTCAAGTGTCCCCAGAGAAAAATCCCCCCCACTGGGAGGGAGGGATTTTCAAATCACTATGTTACATCGGGTATACTTCAACATGGTGACAGCACGACTGTTGACTAACTGTTCAAACACTCTACGCAATATACACAATAACGCCAGAGAGAATATCACAAGGACACATGCAAAACGGAAGGCGGGCTTCTTTTTCACGGCCCATCCTGTACCTTAAAAAATAAATTTATGGCCTGTTTCCAGAGTCTGAAGTTAACCACTTACCTCCTCTACTCTCAAATTTAAGAATGAGTGGAGCTATGTGTCCACTTCCCCTATTCCTTCATGACATGGACAGGGTCAACTTTACCTTTACTTTTTCTAGATTTTTTATGAAAGAGCTTGCTTTGCTATTCTGTCTGTGGAAAGAACCTGATTCCTTTCTTTCAAAACATGGATAAGATGCAACATTGAAGAAGGGAAGCATAAGGTTTTGAAAAACTAACAATTCCTCAGCCAGTCAAGAAATTTTCTGCATTTTATGGAACTCAAAAGTTCATTGCCATGCATAAAATATATTAAAATACCAACTCGTGCATTTTTATTTTATGGATGTAATTTTATTGCATAGTGGTCACCAACATGTTTCGGCCACTCGTGTGGCCATCTTCAGGGTATACAAATATAATTAAAATGTGACCAAATCACTCCGCAATATAAAAATCATGTAGTTTTTGGTTTAAATTTAATTTTGAATAATAAAATAAAATAGTAGTGACTATAAAATATCCAAAGTTAAAAACTGTTGTTTGGAGCATGATTTGTGGAGTGATGTACAAAGAAGATATGTGTGGTGAATTATGATCCATATTAGTGAGTGATGATATATCTTCTACAGTGAACATGTTGGTGCCACTATGCAATAAAATTGCATCCATAAAATCAGCGTTCATTTGTTTGTCTGTTAATATATTTTATGCATCTAATTAATGCATGGAATATGGAACATTTCAAACTGTTCATTGCCATGTTCACTACAGCCTTCCATTTGTCCATATCATGATCCAGATCAGCCATTCCACACCCCTTCTTTAAGATTCATTTTAATATTACCCCATCTGTGTCTACATCTTCGAAGTAGTCTTTTTCTTGTTAGAAGTTACTTACAGGTTAGTATGTTTTATCTGTTGTTTGCAGACAGTTACTGAAAAGAAGAATTCACTAAGTTTGTTGCAAGTTGAAAAGGAGAATAATGAAGAATGTTCAGAAGCATTTTCAGCGGTCTCCAATATGTATTTGGAAGTTTTGGAAAATCAGGACAGATATGTTAAAAAAAAGTTGCATACTGAAAAGAATTTGCAAGATTGCAGTTTAGAATCTCATCTACAGAGACAAACTAATAATAAAGGAGACGTTTTACATAAGAATATGGATTTTTCTGCACCTTGTCATGCAGTGAGGGAGCCTCTAACCACAACAGAAACCCCAGATATAAAAGGACGGAATTATTCAACAGTCACTGACAATCCAACATTGTGCACAACAAAGGCAAATAAAATTTTGCAGTTCAGTAGTGATAGCAACTCAGATATAGAAGCAGAGGATGATTTGATTAGATCATCACAAGGTGATGAAGACAGTGACAGAAAATGGTACGTGATCTTTTAGCTTAAATCTTGTGTAACTGTGATAACCTTTTTATTATCGCTATGACTTAGGTCTCATCATCACCATTATCAGTGTTTTGTTTTAAGTTCCTGCAAATCATAGACTGATGTATAAAGTTTTGTCATTTTTGTGTTAATGTGTGAGGCAGTTTCATTAGTAAATTTCACGTCTCTTTTTGTAATGGAAGATTTGTGTACAGTCATGTTTTTTAATATAATTAGCCACATCATGTGACTTTTGTATGTCTTTGCAGAGTCTGTGTCACATACATAGAATGCAGTGAAATGTGTGCATGTTATTAGAAAACAGACAGATAAATGGGTGGGTGGGTGATGAGTTACATTGAATTTTGGTGTACAGTCATTTTTTATATGTTTAGAATTATGCTGTTTATTAGAATAGTGTACAACAGATTCTTATTTTACACTGATGAATTGTGATTAATTTGTCTCATCTTTTATTGTTTTCTGTATTATCCTGTTCCATTTCCCTTTAACTTTAAAAGATTATTTTCCAGTGTTTTGAAAATAACATTTTGTACAATGTACTATATATACCAATCTTTCAGTAATTACTAATTATGTTTTACACAGTAGTTCTGGTCTTCCGTTTCCCATTTCAGCCTGTTTTAATAAAATGTGCTCCTATTCTACTCCCCTTACAGTTAAGAGCATCTGCTTTCTCACTTTCCTATTGGAATGTTAAGTATTTTCGTATATCATCTTGGTTTGGAATGTCCTGTTCTGTGTGATGTGCTCAGTAGAAGAATATTTCATTTGATGCAACATTTATTAATACAGTAAATTTGTACAGGATGCATGCTTTTGCTGAAAATTTTTATGCCATCATCAGTCCTTATATTTAAGTTCATATTTTGGGATCCCAGTGTGAATTTTGGCCATGCAACAAGCCAACCCAGCCTGAGAATTGTTCGTTTTCCTCAGCTCTTCTAGACAAATGCTGGTTAATTCTTAAATTATGCAATGACTCATGTGTTCTTTCAAAATCACCATTTATAATCATTCTGTTATTTGTCTTGTAATGGTATTAATTTGAGCAGCTAATACAGTTTTATTAAAATAAACCCAGAGTCCCTATACTGCATACTTGAAGTGATACTGTATATTTTCAGGGGATGTGACAGACTGGCAAAAGCCAGATGGAAGATGTCACAAAGAGATACAAGAAATGCCTCAAAAATTCCAAAACACTCTCGCCAGCAACGGAGTAGAGCTGCTGGGGCAAGTCCAAAATATGTGGCAAAGAAAGTCAGTCCAAGAAAGGCAATGTAAATATTATCTTGAATCCATTTCATGTCCTTTTCCTTTTTGTATGGACCATTCCACAGCAGATCAACTAATCTGAGCATGAACATTTTTTTAACCACACAGATTAAGTGTAAGCACATATGTGGTTTGAATTAGGGGTTTTGTAGCTATATAATTACTGCTATTTCTTGCTTTTGTAAGTAAAGTAATTCCATTTTGTCTTAAAATTCTTCTTTGCATGTGTGAATTATGTTAGATAATTCTTGTTGCTGTTAATATATCCTGAATTTTACAGCAATGAGTTAATTTGTAGACTGGCTAAATGTTTGTTATCTGCTGAGGGAGACTCCTTTACTTGACTGTGAATGATGGTGTAGGTTCTTATAATAAAACCAACTAGATGCACTAATTTCTCAAAATAAATTTGAGAAATTAGTGCATCTATTTGGTTTTATTGTAAGAATTTATCATGATGTACGGTCACCTGAACGTCAAAAAAAAAAAAATGGTGTAGGTTTTTAAAGTAGTACATGAACTACTTTTAATGTACACTGTTCACAGTGCATGGGATTCCATTAACATTATTGATGTCTGTGGACATGAGAGACTCTGGACTGCCTTCCAGTCTGAACTGATTTCTACTCCTGTGACCAACATGGCTATAGCTGTTGCCTGCAAACAGTTCATGCAACCCACCTCTTTTGCAAGCACCGGCATTGCAAGTATAGGGGCCAGGATCATTGGCCACCAGAACATAAATCCTCAAAGCAGCAATCCAAACAAGACACTGAATGATGGGAACAGAAGTGTGTCAGGAATCTCTCTTTGCTTTGGTGGGAAGGATGTAGTCTACATCAATTTCAATCAAGGTACAATTTAGTGCTGTGGTTCCCTTGAATGTTAACTACTGTTAAACCATGATATATATATATATATATTGCCACCATTTAACTGTTTATTCACTGCAGTTTTTGGTGGTATTTTGAGGTTGGCATTAAATTAAAATAATTAAGAAATATGGGGACAGCAGAGGTTTATCATTACTCATTCTTAACTTCAGTACTAGGTGGAGGTGAGCAGTTAACTTCTTGCCTCAGCTGCTTTATTCTTGGGACAGGATCCCAGTAGTCATTGATTAGGAGGCTGGAGGGCCCCAGAGTCAGTCTGGATGGTTTTGGAGAAGAGAAAAGTCACCTTTCCCTGCTGGAATTCAAACCTAGTATTGTCCAGCCTGTAGCATTGTGACTACACAAATTACTTCATCCTGGCACCTTTCATAACTGAAAATATCTCCAAATTTAAGGCACACAATTTTTGTATGTTTCTCTCTTTTCCTTCCAAATTCTGAGTTCTTGGAACATATCACAAGGAACAAGAATGGATTTTTTGTTCAATGAAATTATGTTATAGAATCTGTGTGATGGCAGTATGGGTAGATTCTTAACAATTACTTTCCTTTTAAGTGTATTAATTTTTTCTTGAACAATTTCTAAAAGGTGCCACATTTCTGAAATTCTCCTCAAAATTTGATTGGTTTTGTAAATGTCAGTAAATCGGTGAGCGGACTGTTAAAAAGATATGAAGAATCGGTACTCTGTTCGTGTAGCCTGGTGTAAATTTACTGATATTAGGGAACATGCCTCTTTCACCATTATCTGACTCTCCTACCATGAACATGAAGGCAGCAGTTTCCTTAGTAGTCATTAAATTTCTACCAGGCTACAAGGTATCACATCTTAGAAGACTGTTCACCAAGGCCTTATTTTACCCTCCAGCTGTTCTCCTGAAAAAGTTGGCATAAATCAAAATTTATATTTCCAGCACAGTAAGGGGCTAGCCTAATAGAACACAGCCAACCAAACAGCATTAAATAAAAAATTGGAGAGTGTAAATTGGTAAGAGGCATTGAAGCAAAAAGCTGTAAACAAACAGGCGGAGAAGAAGACCTACATGTGTTTGTCATGGTGGCTGCCTTGAGAACCTCAATTCTGTCAGGGATATAAAATATTAATGTTGTAATTGTATGATTGTGTTTAAACAGGTGATCAGAATTGTGTTGGCTTAGAGAACAAGCTGGATTTAATTAAAGATTTGTTGGCTGGAAAACATGCTGTTTGTGCATTTGACCTCAAGGAACATGTGAAAGTTCTGGCACAGTGTTGTGGTGTGATGGCAGACATTACTGTAGGTCATGACCCCAAAGTGGCTGATTGGTTACTGGAACCAGGCAGCAAAGAAAAGAACTTCCATGCTATGGTAAGCACAGCAGTTGTAGCTTGCATATTGGTTTGTATTTTCTTGAACAATGCTTCCACCATAAGTGGACTGTTATATTTCCTAATGCTTACACTCAGTACATCATTATTAATGTTAGATGTCTTGATGGATCCCGACATCAAGTATCATGTGACGGTCAAATGAGGAATAGGAAGGCATTCGGTTGTGTTCACGGGAGAATGTTGAATCTCTGTCCTTGATCACCTGTCATTAAGCAGAATGTTCTCTTTATTTTTACTTTTCTTTTTTCACTTCTGATATTTTTATGAACATTTATGTGGATCTTCATGTTTGGATCATCTATCAATGATAATTAAACACTTTATTATCCAACTAATGCACAATATATAATATGTAGATACAATTAAAATTATAAAATATTTAAAAGTGCTCCAACATATTTCGGATCACAGAGGATCCATAATCAGGGAGTCTTGTACAGTGCTTGGCTAAAAATTACAAGAAATAGTGCCTTCATATACAGTGAACTACACACACGCACAACAGGTCAGAATATGCTGCCATAACACTGACCTTGTCCATGTTAACAGACACAATATAATCATTCTTGTAATTTTTAGCCAAGCACTGTACAAGACTCCCTGATTATGGATCCTCTGTGATCCGAAATATGTTGGAACACTTTTAAATATTTTATAATTTTAATTGTATCTACATATTATATATTGTGCATTAGTTTGACAATAAAGTGTTTAATTTATGTCGATAGCAGCTAATATAATGTGTTCAACATTCCAGGTAGGATTTGGACATACTTCTGTCTGTGTTATTATTTGTATTGCTGATAATTAGGGCAGACTTAATGCTTCCTTACATCATTTTCAGTGCTTGATTCTTTATTAATTATATTTCATGTAAAAGTAATGGAGTAACTGTTATTAATACCTTTACACTTGCTGTACTACAGAAATTGTTTTCTATGGGATTTGTGTGTAGTTTATTTAGTGTATTTCTTCGAAGTTATATGGAATGTTACATTTGCATTTGGCATGGTGTAATATTATTGTATGATAAACTTTTACACAGTTATATTCATACACAACTTCCATATGGTAATTCAGTCAGTTTCCTGTTACTCCATTTAGGACAGCAGAACTTCCATGAAGCAATGCTGGCTGACTTTTTCCCTGTCTGGCTGTTTCTTCATTTGATTTCTGCAGTAATATAAATTTGGGTGCAGTGGGCTATTAATGCTCAAACCCCGAGTATCATGATGGAGCAGCAGTCTATAGACCTAGGCACAGGACTGTAAGATAGTTGTTCATGTTATGGGAAGAACATTTTCTGTATATTATGTATGCAGTGCATGGCTATACTGCCGTCACTTGGTCAGCAGTGCTTGTTTGTGATAATGGTGAGCACCATGAAATGTTGAGCTTATATTTGGTAATTACTGATAAGTATATACATGTATAGTTTAAAGTAATTGTAAGAACGTATTCAAGTTTATGTCTTCAAGGTGATGAATGTTTGTGTTTCATGAAATATGTTGAATTTCTTCAGGACTATTAACTGGTAAAGAAGAACCCCTTTTTTGAGAACTGCAAATACTTATAGGAAAAGGAAATGCATATGTAATTTTCACAGAACACCTTATGTAAATAAATCACTTAAAAGTCCATAACACTGTTAAAATTTGCTTGTTTCCATGGCTGTGTCAGGCACAAAGCAAATTTGCAACACATTTTTCATATCATGTTGGAACTGTAAGCTGGGCTTGCCAGGTACTATTAAATGTATAATTGAAAATCTTTTTGAAATTTATCATTTCACCTAAATGTTTTAATATTTTGTGCACTAAAGTGACTGATGAATTCAGTCAAGGGATTTCACAGCAGTTTCAAATGTACTGTGTGTTCTGTGTAAACTGTGTGATATTAAGCCCTTTCTTACAGGTATTAAAATATTGTAGCAGCAGTGCTATCAACTTAGCAAATCTGGTAGGAAGCAGTTGGGGTGTTGGCAGCCCTGGTTTAGATTGGAGGAGCCCAGTATCAGCCAGACTGAGAGCTTGTGTTGAAGCTGTTCTGACATGGCAACTTGTTGAAGCTCAATGTTCAAGTTTGAAGCAGAATAAACTTGACCGCATCTATGCAGGTACTATTGACAAATGTATAACTTGCTTATGTATTACACTGAAATTTGTTGGTGCTTAAACATTCTTAATCCATGATGTCTTTGAGCTTATTTTTTAATTGTAATATTCTAAGATTCTTCATGTCAAAATTATGTATTGTTGGTGGAATGCATGTACCCAGTTGTAAAATTGAACTCCTGTTTCATTAAACTAGTTAAACATTTTGCTTAACACCACAAAATAAAAGTACTTACATGCTTTCTTTAACTTTTTCTATGACTTTGCATTATACATGGTACACACAATATTAAGATTTTTCTGTAGATATCTGTAGTTTTTTCAAGTCCCATCACCTTCTTTTGGCACCTGGGTGCATTGTAGCTTTCTTACAGCCAGGATTAAGTTCTGTTAAACTACAGAACTACCTAGTCTCTTACAGCATTGATGGCTTTCAGCTTGCAGTTAATTACAAAATACCTTATTTCTCACCTCATAAGACACTACAAGTGATAACATATCCCCTAAAAAAGCAAGGTACTTTTGTGGATTTAATAACTTACAATTTGTTCCAGTGTGTTAAGACTCAGGTTGGTTATTAGGGACATTTTTCAGGATGGAGTTTATCTTGTGTAAGGCAGAAAATTTGATATTTGTTTGTGGTTCATTCCTTAAGCATCAGTTTTGTTTTTGGTAGAAGTGGAAATGCCGGCATTACTGTGTCTAGTACGAGTGGAGTTAAACGGCATTGGATTCAATAGAGATGAGGCTGAACGCTTGCGTGACCTACTGGAGCAACAGTTAACGGCACTGGAACAACATGCGTACAAAATAGCAGGGCATACTTTCTCTTTAACTTCATCTGCAGATGTAAGCAAGGTAAAGACAGAGCCTCAGTAACTAAGATAGAAGGTATTCAGCACCACTACCTTAGATACTGAAGGTATGAAAGGAGTCAATCTGTCTAGTTATGTGAAATTTATGGTTTTAATGGTGGAAAGTATTTGGATTAATCTTCTTGAATGTGACACCATCTATATAGTGTGGTAGGCAGGTGGTTCCAATGTTGTGAAGGAGCCTGAGCACCCATCTGCTGGATTCCTTGGACCATGAAGGTAGAGGAATTAGTTTCCTGTCTACCAAACTACATGGTGTCACATCACAGAATGCAGTTTTAGTTTAATTTGTATTATTATTTCATAAAATTATGATAAATTATTTAATGAAATGGCTGGCATATAAGCTTTCTGGTTAAGTGACAATTTGTATATAGTCCTCAACCCTCACTTGCATGCTAGATTGATGCCTGAAACAGAGATAAAATTGAGTAAGTTCAGCAGTATGTGTGTGTGTGTGTGTGATAAGATCTACATGTCGTTAGGGACCATAATGGAACCAATTGCTTCTTTTATTATTATTATACGATATGTATGTCTCCTGTCACAGGCATTTCTTCCTGGTACTTCTCTTGAACCAGCGGTGATCCCCACCACTCAGGCTTCAAGCTTCACATTGCAGTACTTTCCGTAT
>Ga0131853_10003985_pt1 | contig 26484 bp, 14 predicted proteins | sample TergutLab28metaG_FD_92764 | JGI IMG/M metagenome (GOLD analysis project Ga0131853, IMG submission 92764) | Labiotermes labralis P1 segment gut microbial communities from Petit-Saut dam, French Guiana - Lab288 P1 (version 2) (version 2) | ecosystem: Host-associated > Arthropoda: Insects >... | reverse complement strand
GATTAAGATGGGATGATGACGTGAGAGACGATTTGAGGAAGATGGGAGTAAATAATTGGAAACAGAAGGCACAGGAAAGGAAACCACGGAGAGGAATAATTGAGCAAGCCAAAACTCACAAAGTGTTGTAGAGCTGAGGAAGAAGAAGTGTTTCAAATGATATGTCCCTATTTAAATGAACTAACAAAAATGGCTGTGACATTTACTGGACCGTGCATCATTGTGATAAATGAAGAATGAAAAACCAACTAGATGCCACTTATTGTTTTATTGTACTTCTTGTAGGCTCAATATGTTTCGGGCCTAGTAATACCCGAAATATGTTGAGTCTATAAGAAGTACAAGAAAATATTACGTGACATCTAGTTGGTTTTGTATTCTTCGGTTATAACAAAAATGGCATTTTAAATTATAAAAAAAAGACGGAAATGATTAATTTTACTTTACACTTTTTGTGAGGCCAGGTGGTCACTTTCGATCCCTTATTTTGTACCCCCACACTTCAACGTGGAAAACTGAATAAAGGGTTGTCTTCTTTTGAAAGCGCTATGCCAGGAAGCCATATTTGAAACGCATTTTTAAACCCAAGCACCAGTAGGATGGTCATGCTTCTGCCCGTTTACTCCGTAGTAAGAACCTTTGGTACACGCTGGATAAAACAGCTGTTCAGGGTGTAATGAAACAACAAACAACCTAACACCATGATACATCTTCCTTGGGTACTTCGTACCAATACTTCAGTCAACAAATTCCCTACTTCTGCGAAACCTGAAGGTTCGTCATCGCATTCAAAACAGTCAGTCATGAGAGCTGATCATCTGCAGGTTCTGTCAAGTCTATTACTTCAGCCCCATAACCTTTAACTTGTTTCCTTATTACTGTTGTCCTTACACGTACGCCGGGATAACTTGAGTGTTTACTGCTGGAGGTATCCAAGCAAATTTTTATGTGCGACTGCTTATTTCCTCTCAGTGCCTAATACTTGTTCTGCCAGTCGCATCCTTCAAGATTAATGAACCCCAAAATATTAGGTGGTGAGTATAACTTATTAAGCTCCTATTTATGAACTTTATTATTTTTATTTTTATTTATAGTTTTATTATATTTATAGACATACTTTCTCCCGTGATAAGCGGGTCCCTTTCACCACGGCGTGGGGCGTCCTCAGGTTACGGATGGAGGAACGGCCGCCAATATGGAGGGTAGCTGCGAATATATTGAATAAGCAGTCACGGATAGCCGACAAGGGGTGGTCCTCCAGCTTGGGAGTTGAGCGAGGTGCTAACAACTCCTCACTGTGAAAACGTAGCCTGTTACGGAACATTTACAAAGAAATCTTCGAACCTGGACGGATACTTTGGTACGACCTAAGCAACGGAAAAGGGACATGAGATTTGGTACTTGGAATGTTAGAAGCCTGTATAGGGCAGGTTCATTTACAGCAGCAGCCGGGGAATTAGCAGGATATAAATTGGATTTAGTGGGTGTGCAAGAGGTTAGTTGGGACAGATGGGGCATGGTAAGAGCGAGGGATTATAATTATTCCTATGGAAAAGGAAAAGAAAATCATCAATTGGGAACAGAATTTTTTGTATTAAGATGGATCTTAAGGAAGTGGGGTATAGGGGTATGGATTGGATCGAGCTGGCTCAGGATAGGGACAGGTGGCGGGCATTTGTAAATGTGGTAATGAACCGTCGGGTTCCATAAAATGCGGGGAATTTCTTGACTAGCTGAGAAAGTGTTAGCTTATCAAGAAGGACTGAGCTCCATGGAGTAATTAAGTAATACATAATTTCTCATGTTCTTTAGGCCCAAATACGATCCCCAACCCTTTTGTTCCGAAAAGAGCTCAGTGAAGTTTTTCTATCTAAGAGACCACAATTTTTTCTAATTCAAAGCTTTTAAGTATGGAATATTATAAAGTGTTTATTAAGGATACGGAAATATAACAGACTCTAAGCTTAAAACATTTCCCTAATTTAATCTATTTTTATGTTTTCAATCAATATAATTCGGATTTCAGAAAAAACCAAACTCTTCAAATTTGTGATATTATTAAATGATGTTTTAGCAATAATTTTCATGATAAAGTGTAATTAATAACGACGGAACAACTGGCAGCTGTCCACAAGCCGTACCAGTTCCGGTTCCACCCGTTCGAAATTTGCGCGAAGTTTGAAGCACATACGCTCTACAAGAAATGATGGAATTAACTATTAGATTACGTCGCTACACATCTTAGAGCGCCTTTGTCACTTACACGGTCTCCTTTTGTTATACATGCAAAAGGTCGAGCCTGCTCCGCCAAGCTGTCTCACCGGTAGTTATATTACGGATATCGTGTTGTGGAGGCCAAATGATTAAAAACTGTAAAAGTTATAGGGCTGAGGCCTTCGCTCTTCTGTGATGTTACGTGGCGTAGGTTGGTGATTGGTTACGGACGTTTCGGGACAGCCTACAGGTCTCATATCCTAAGGTCAAGCAACCCATCGTGGAAGCTTGAAATCTCGCAACGTATATGGCTGTACTGACCGACGTTCTTCGTGGTGTTTCTAGGCAATTCTACGGTTATTCCTGGATAGAATCTTAGAATATATCAACATCACAATCGCCGTCGTCCGCTCCAGTTAGCCAGTCCTGATCATGGGATAATATTAAGATAGATCTTCAGGAAGTAGAGTGTGGGGGTATGGACTAGGTCGAGTTGGCTCAGGATAGGGACAGGTGGCGGGCTCTTGTGAATGCGGTAATGAACCTTCGTGTTCCATAAAATGCGGGGAATTCCTTGACCAGCTGAAAACCGGTTAGCTTCTCAAGAAGGGCTCTGCTCCATGGAGTAAATAAGTAATTAAGTAAGCAAGGAAGGAAGTGTTTCATTTAGCGACAGTGTCTCAGCTACGCTGTACAAAATAAAGTGTCGAATGGGAGGAATATTCAGAATATTAAACATGCAGGAAGCGGCCGGGGCCTAACATGGAATGTCAGAATTTGCCTTGACGGATACAGAAAAACGGCTTAACCTTCAACAGTAACAGATATTCTCTCTGAGAATAAAACTCGAAACCTCCATAATACGGTAATTTCAGCAAATTCCCCCTCCCTTTAACGGGACTCCGAAGTCTCAATATCGTACTCACAATACCTGACACTGGATCCTACATCTCTCACCCTTTTCTTTAAGAGCCAACTGCACTCCAACCTAAACATAGGCTCTCCAAACAGTCTCATGTGTTCAAACTTTGCAACTGTAATTTTGTAAGCAACTCTCCCATTCTCAGTGCATGTATCTGTCATCACGTCTGTGGGCATAGTGTAGAATTTAATGTTAAACCTGGCAGAACCCAAAGTTAAACTTGGGTCTTAACTTAGGTTTTAAAGGTTTAAGATGCAAAGGGCAGAAATAAGCAGAAGCGATAATCGTCGGATTGTACCCTACTCTCATTTGGTGTGCCAATCAGGAAAGTGCACGGTAGAGACAGATGCAGGCCTATACATGTGCGACTTGTGGCCATTCCCTATACCTACCCTCATAAAGGAGAGAAAGCACATCTCCAAAACTTTGGCTTTTAAAATATAATTCAACCGAATGACCGTAATAGAGGATTTAGCATACTTTTTTATGTTTGTGTGACCGTGCATCATAGATACAGTTCCATCTCATCCTGGTCAACAGCAGGCAGCATCGTCGGTGCATTATACCACAAGCTGTAAACACAGTCTAGTGCTCCTAACGATGGACGAAATTATCGTCCGAAACATGTTGAGCTGATTGAAGTTATTAATAAAATTATTATTTTTGCATCTAGTTGGCTGTTTATATTATTGATTTAATATGCATTTATTAATCTTCCATATCATATCCAATAAAACTAAAAAAAAAAAAACTTCAACGCATGAATTACTTCTTAAGCCTACCAAATTCAAATCCTATTACCGAGAGGAGGCAAAAGTGCATACTTTTTCTGTCATTTAGTGCTGTGACACAACGTTAAGCTTTCTAACAACAAAGGGCCTTTTGATGATGTAAATTGCATGTGGCATCGTAAGGGAGAAACTGCAGTAGACATTATGTAACTCGCATGGTCTCACAGTAACTACCGGGCAATCGGAACAGAAGTTAAGGAAATGTAAACACAACATAACGTATGAGAAGCTGCATGCTGACAGTGTCTCTTATGTATTGTCCCAACCAAACAGAAGTACACACATATTTTGCGCGGCAGTACAGTTCATATTTATCAGAAATAATTTAGGTTTGTTTCAAATCAACCTGAAAGAAAGGCGGAATTCCCACAGTCAATTAAATTGAGTGTATCACTACGTTAAATCTTTGAAGACAGTAAGTGTGCCTGAATCAGTAGTCTTCAGCATTTTGGTACTGGCGGTACCCTTGGTATATTAGTTTTCTGCGGGGCCCACTGGAATTTGAATAGAGAAATACATTTATAATAATAGCAAACCAATTTATAAACAATATAATATAGCATACAAAACATAATGTTTTTTAAAGCAAAAAAAATGAAGTTTTGAAGCAAATATAAATTTTAAAGTTTAACAAAAAGTAGCGGTTTGCTTCCTTAACATGTTGGCGCCTTTCAGCTTAATGAGAATTTCATAGCCCCGTTTATAAAAATTATAGTGAGGGTATTATGTAAAATTTTAATTTGAATATTTTATTTTGTATAATTATTCTTCTGTAAATAACACAGCGGAACGTTTAGCAGAAGACACAACACAAGGTTTCAGAGCCAGCGATCTGCATTACATATAAAATTCCAGTCCTTGTTTTACGGAAAACACTCTGTGTCCATTATAAAAACGAATAGATTAACTCTGTATAAGGAAATATCTATAGGCTCATTCAATATCAGAATAAATAAACTGTGCGGTATAAGACTAAGTGTCTTAATACCACAGCGGGTGGTAGACAAAATTACTAACGGGATTTAAAAGTTTGACACAGGAAAGAATAATTCTACTCCATTCAAGTAAAAAAAGAAAATGGAATGTAGGCAAGCGATAAAATCCGTTCAACAAACCAACTGAAAACTGAACTCAGGGACAGTTTGTAGGCCACCAGGCGATGGAGATGACACCTTCCGAACTAATCCACGTCGCCTGGAGGTAAGTAGCCGGTTGGCTTTCCACGACCCAGCATGTCTGTCGTATTCCAACTGATCAGTGCACAGTGGACCAGAGAACAGACGCCATGTGGACAATAATTTCTCACTGACCAGGCAGGTAAGCCTACTGTCACAAGCCACACGATCAGATATTAACAGACAGATATTATAAAGTGTACACTTCTGTGAGTGACAATTAATTAGCGTGTTAAAACTACATGATTCGGTAAAAAAGTGGATGTTGAAAAGCATAAGAAACACTAGAGCATTAGTAGCATTAATAGCATTAGTAGCATTAATAGCATTAATACAGTTCAAGAAACTGTATCATACGAAAAATAGCTAAAGCCAGACAGACACGGAATGAGGTTTAATTAATATACGGAGTGAAGTAAGACCAAACAGACAATGACAGTGGATTTAGACCGGTACAGACGTCCTGTCCCTGAAGACAAACCTCCCCCCACTAGCGCGGTGCATTCTAGGGAACCTACTCTAATTTCTCTGTGTGCAAGATAGTGATTTGATTGAATGATGGATTTTGTGATCAAACCTTTTTTGCATTTAATATATAAATCTCATATTTTCTGGTTCTTCTTATTATATACAATAACTGACGTAAAAAATGTTGAATCAGGATGTAGAAGGAACTGGTCATGCCCTGTGAATGTCCTATTCTAATCTCCATATTGAGATAAGTTGAAACGGCGGAAACATGCAGTCCTCCTGCCGAGCTTTAAAATGGTAGCCTCATGATTGATTAAGACATTTCATCGTAACGACGACTCTAAACGTTTTATGCTTTAATTTCTATACCAGTGTCTCACATTCTTCCCCCCTCCCTCCCCCTCCCCCATGATGGAACCTCTAACATAGTTTTTCCTGTTCGGAGAACCCCAACCAATAAAAACGATTTCAGTCTACAAAACAAAAGGCAATTTGGTAGCGTGCGGAGATTACTGCAGCTCTGAAAATTTCCTCACAAAATTTCCCCGATATTTCGAGGGATTTTTGACATTTTTCGACGTAATTAAAAATTTTTATTCATTCTACGATTTCTCGCGCAACGCCTAACGATGCTTTGCCTTAACCTGGTTGGGAAACACTGTTCTAGATCAAATCAAAACGGTGCTGCTAATACAGTCATATTGTCCAGTGCTTCTTACAAATGTGTATATGATATTTTGAACCTTTCATATAGCATTTAAATTTTATGTTTAAAAATTTCAGTTTTTCTAATAGTATTTCATTCTGATGATCTAATTTCTAAACAAGAAGGCGAATATTTATAAAGTTGAGTTATAAAACCTATGTTTGTTTGTTTGTTTGTTTGTTTGTTTGTTTGTTTTTATTTGTGTCCTAGTGGACTTAAGAGTGCATTGACAGAACAAGCTGTCTTCTCAAATCCAAATGGCAAATTATTATAAAGATGAAATCATTTTCCCAAGATAAACAACCACACTGCTACACGTACATCGGTAAATAGCCCAAGTATGCGTATTTCATGTCAGTACTTGGTCTTTTACATTAAGGACAGAACTTACAGGATGGACTGAGACTGTTTGGTCTTAAGAGGAAGAAAGTAATAAAACTGAGAAATGAGGAGCCCTGAAACTAGTATACTTCTCTCGAAATCATCCTTCTTCTTCCATTGGCACTACAACTCTGAGTTGTGCCTGACCTCCTCAATGACTTTCCGCCACTCCTGTCTTGCCCGCACATTCATTCTCCAGTTCTGCACCCAACTCACGCGATGTCCTCCTCTAACTCGTCGCATAACCTCGACTTCGTTCTGCCCCTTCTTCTATCTCCATTTTCTCAAGGCTTAGTACAAAGAAATTTCTTAGCAGGATCACTTTCTTCCAACCTCATCACATGTCCAGCCCATCTCAATCTAATAAGCTCCTCTCTCAACTTGCGCACTGGACGGCCACCTACAGAGTGTGACGATACCAGATGCTGTATAATACAATTTTGTCCTCCTGATGATGAGCACATAGTGCTCGAAACATGTAGAGGAATATAATAAACTTATTATAAGACAAGAATTTGTGCATTAAATTGGTCAATTATTAAGATTAAGCTTAATGAATTTCACAGCATTATGTTCATCACAAAGCCAAAGCAATTCAGAGTTTCTGCCCCTCATTCAACATACATTTTCAAATACCGGGCCAAATATTTTCCACAGAACTTTCCTCTCAAAAATCTAAGAAGATTCTCACCGTGTTTATCCATAGCCAAAGTGTCGGAGCCACCAGTAAGTAAGCACTGGTCTAAATAATGTTTTATAAATGAGACATTTAACTACGTGCCAACAGTTGCGAAGCAAGACGCTTCCTTACGAGAAACAGCATTTGTTCGCTACACCTAGTCGTGCCTTTACTCAACATCATTATAGTCATCAAATCAAGGAGGATGAGAGAGACAAGGCGTGTAGCACAAAAGACAGAGATAAATAATGTACACGTTTGTAGCCTGAAGACCTGAAGAGGAACTTGGTAGTCTCGGGACAAGATGGAAGGACAATATTAAAATGGATCTAACATAAGTATGTTATGACGACATGGACTGAGTTTAACAGGATCAGCTTAAGGTACAGTGGTGAGCCGGCGATGTGCAATAATCGAATTCAGTATTAAGCAGGCAGTTTTTAGAACAGATTAACAATGATAAGCATAGCAAAAAGAACTGTGCTCCATGCAGTTGGCGTAAAGAATTTCATTTGAGCATTAATAACAGGACAACAGTACAATCGATGGTTTAAATAAACCAAAAAAATCACACTTTATTATCCAACTAATGTACAACATAAAATATGTAGATACAATTGAAGTTATAGAATATTTAAAGATGCTTCAACATGTTTCGGATCACATATGATCCATCATCAGGGAGCTTTATACAGTGCTTGGCTAAAAATTACAAATCATTCTTGTAATTTTTAGCCAAGCACTATACAAGGCTCTCTGATGATGGATCCTCTGTGATCCGAAACATGTTGGAGCACTTTTAAATATTTTATAATTTTAATTGTATTTACATATTATATTTTGTGTATTAGTTGGATAATAAAGTGTTTAATTATCATTGAGGCACGGTGCAAACATGAAGATTAAAAAAATCACATTTATATTCTAACAATTCTGTACATCATTTCTAAGCATACTGTCTTTCCTTTATAAAGGTTTGTGTTCGGAAACCTCTTACCAATGTCACAGAATTCAGTTTAGTGCCCCGCATTATCGGGTGGTAAAAAAAAATGAACACACGGCGCAAGCAGAGCGAGTCGAATTGCCAGTTCCTAACTGTTGTGGGCAGAGCGTCATACAATACAGCACCAGTTTCTGCCGTAAAATTATTCTCTTCTGTCACCATTCCTGCCTTTCGCCTTGCTTTTTTAAGAACCACGCATCCGTGAATGCGTGACACTATTTCGTGATCGCGCAAACTTTGACTGATGGGTGATGTATTGTGGTTTCTTAAAAACCACGCACATAATTGTCACATGATGACGCATACATTATCACTAATCCGTGTCACGTTCCGCCTTGCACCCTAGTCGAATTTGGCGTGTGACGCATATCTGCTTTTATAAACTGGTTTATTTTCGACAATGGAATATAAATGCTTTGAAGACATTTTGGTTGAAACACGTGGAGCTGGTGTCCGCGCCAAGTTTAGAGTCGGGGGTCTCCCGAATACAAGTGACAAGTGTTAACGACTTTAAGTTACTTTGCTCAGTGAGACCTTGTGATGGCTGATAATCTTCACATGGATCTTGGCTTGTGAAGCAGTTAAGAAGTGCTACAGTATCTCAACTACATATGCATCCGGGTGATCCGCAGCATATTATAAAATTGGTGGAATGACAAAGAGATAACTTTTCCCTTACAGCCACCATTTTCAGTTCCCTGGTAACGCAACAGTGGTACGACATTTTCTCTTTGTTACCACGTCCATACGACCCGAAAATCATCCATGAACTTATCTCCACGCAGTCATGTGCCGCGGTACGTCAACAATGCGTGGATCATCTTTAGGCTTCACACTACTTACCAGCATAATGTTTTGAACCACAGGCAGCTTTACCTTCATCTGCCTTTGTCTTCTGCTGTAAGTCTCCAAATTCATAGTTCATATTATGATGTTAAAGAATCAAGCAGCCGGTAAGAGAAGGTAATGCAGTTATGAACCTTTCACTTGTCACAACTTAAGGGACCAGAAATGTAGAATGTTACACGGATAAAGGATTGAACCCCTGCTTCTTGTTTCCAATATCTCCATTTTTTTAATCCGGATAAAAAAATTATTCTCATAATTATCTCCGTGTCTCGAATAAGACATAATAGACCACACCTATTTTCTTCCGTATTCACTTTAGTTAAACCAGGACGCTGCCAGTTACTGAGATGGCAGATGAATGATATATATGAGTTTGGATCAATGGCGCAATGGTACTGACAGGAAAACTGAAGGACTCTGAGATACATCTGTACCACAGCCATTTTTTCCATCATAGTTCTTACAAGCCTGTCTTGGAATCGTCTCTCATATTACACTCCTTCATAAACCACAGACACCCAAATATTAGAGGCTTCTAAGCGTGAATTACGAATAGCATGCTTCAACGCGTTAGTAAAATATGTTTAGTGTGGAAGTGCTGTCTTCGGACATACCCCGTTATTTGGCTAACTGTCTAGTGATTATGAACCCTAAGAGAACTCACAAAGTCGCTGCACTTTGAGGTTTCCATTCTTCTGGGATATGGCACTACGTCACACGGTAATTAAGTCCCGACGTTTCGAAACAGCATTATATCTCATCTTCATGGCAGCTATCACCCAGCAATGCGTTGCCGTATTCAAGATAAGAAGGGACACAAACTACAGCTGCAGAAACTCAAAAACATGTGTCTCTACCCTTTCTTTTTTCATACAGAGACGGTGACAACCCACATTCGAAAGGTCGTATGCATCTTATTCAGAAGATCTCGATTTCGATTCTCGATCAAGTGACGAGCTATTCTGATTAACGAAAAAGTATACTGTCATCTCTATGAGATTCACAGGAGCCTTGGAGAGCCTTGGACGGTACAAGCAAATAAACAAAAGAGTGCTACTCTGCGTGACACTTAGATCGCTCAGATCGCTCAGTGACCTGGTTCAGCCGCTCCACTTTCTGCAGCAGCAAAATACTCATAGTTCTGGAAGGCAAGCAGCCAAGACAGTCACTATGTCTCTTTTATTTTCCGTAATAATATCAATCTTTCGATTCTTGCCCTGCTGTCTTTGTGAATGAGTCCAGTCCTACATTTCTTGTTTCAGGCAACCGCTGAAAATGTCCGCTTCTCAAAGGACTGCTTGCCTTTATAAAGGAATATGTAAACTTTCTATGCTGCCTATGGTTGAATCTCTCCTTTAAAATTTGAAAAAACATAAGCGACTTGACTTTCATGACACTGCAGAATTCCCAAACCCCTTACTAATCGTTTCCTCTTCTGAATAACGACAAGACGGACGAATTAACTTCTGCGATGCAAGCGACAATAGGGACACTTAAATGAAGGTCTTGAAATTGCTTATGACAAGAAGTGTTCGAAATATGTCCAATTCTGCTTGTAAACAACGTGACAACTCTGAGGCAACTTTAATTCAATTTACAGTTCGACAGTGAAGAAACGCTGGAGCCAGAAACATTAAATTCAATAAAAAGATTAATGATAACATTCCTATAAATTGCCTATCTGATATTGTTTCTAAGTCCATTATGAAGACATGTCAACAGTGCGAAACCTTGACCATATACCTGACAAATTTAACATAGCCGTGATCTGTGTTCTTTTTTTTGGGGGGGGGGGGGCGTAACAGCCCCATTGGGCCAGGGCCTCCTCATTCACGTGGTTTCTAGATCTCACATAACGACGCAACACAGTCGGTAGGACTCCTCTGGACAAGTGATTAGTTCGTCGCAGATACTTCTGCCTGACAACACACAACACTTACTACAGACAAGCACCCATACCCCGGTGGGATTCGAACCCATAATCTAAGCAGGCGAGCGAGCGCAGACTTACGCCTTAGACAGCGCGGCCACCGCGACAGGCAGGATGTGGTAGGCCTCAGTATTATTCAAAAGCGTGAATAATTAGAATGGAAACTCTACTAAACATCGCATTCTTGTAGCTTGTAATCCCTGTGTCCAAAAGTTCTTCCTGTTTGTAATTCTCTTTGTGTTTGTCTCTTGCTGACAGTCATGTCAGTTCTGCACACGGCCGTTCTCTGCTGCCTTGTCACGTCAACGTCGCTTCTACGGACACCGCCGCCTACTGACGTCCCCCTGGACACTACCAACACCTTACTAGGTGAGCGACAAGATGCGTGTTGCAAGTACCAACCGCACACTAAACTCACCCGGGATAATCAGTAACATTTCATAAGTTGGCCCGGGGAATTTGCGAAAATATATGTACAGAAGCTGTCAATAAATGATAGAGGTGAAGTTAAATTTGTCCCTTGTCTTAATACATTGCCAAGCAATGAAGGTATAATCGTATGCTGGAGTGAAGGTATGGATCAACACATTCTTGACCAGGGCACTAGATGGGAGTGAGTGGTCAACTTTACGCCCTGCGCAACAGCACCCAGTAGCCGCTGAATATAAGGCGATTTTCGGCGACTCAAAATCCGGTCTTGCTCTGGTGAACAGACGCGTTTTTTTTTTTAATCTTTCCGTGAATTTAAGCACGGCTTCTCGGTTTTCCGGCTCATGTCTTACTCAGTAAACCGACTGAGCTACCCTGTTTCCCCTCAATAAGCAACATGAAAACGTATTATGAAGCACTCTTTCGTAAGCGTATGGCAACAACATTTTATAAACTGGTGAAAAAGGTTTGCAATATTAACAACATTCCATCTACGTTTAGTAGACAAACTGGACAATTCCTGGTCTCTCTCTGTCAGTCTATATGTTACTTGCTGTTAGGATTAAAAAATATCATACAGAAGCAGGCGTCAGTCGTCAGGCTACGGGTCGGTTATATGAAAAGCAATTATACAGTTATAGAGTTAGTTACACTCACCTCACTTTCTCCTTCCACGTCCTGTGGATATATATATATATATATATACACCGCCAGATTTAACACTGCAAATTCTGGATGTCTCCAGAGAATTTACTTTCTCCATCATTTCACTCCATAACAATGACCGATTGATCGTTCTAATGGTTTCAAACTACGTTCCCTGTGGGGTTTGAACTGAAATTTTACACGTAAAGTTAATCAATTTTAGCCTTCGAAGACTGTTGTTAGTGGCGTAGGAAGGTGAAATCAAGAGAGTGGAAAAGACACGCACCACACTAATAGGATCCTAAGGCGGAGCAGGCAGCTCATGGCTAGTTTATTGGTATGTTGCTGGAAAGTGTCGTCTTCGAAATCTTAAAAGTGTGACATTTCGCAACAGTAAGCAGGGAATGAGGCAGAGGGTAGTTTACTTCCAAACATCTCGCAACTTATCCAGTTAAACCGACCATGTGCACACAACGAACAGGAATGTATCGTTTTCTAATCCTATTAACTTTTTATTAGCCTACTATCCTTATTCTTTACGAAGAAAAGACTGGCTTATTTTACCGTCCTGTCCTAATGTGCATTTCTGTGTAATAAACTTGAACAAACTTAAGAGATTTTCATGAAAATTGGCTTGAATATGATACTATCAGAAGCCATCAAATCTTCGTATTTATAAATTTCCGAACATCATCCAAACCTACATGGTTGTAGTAAATTTTGTGAAGTGGAACCGACACTAATACCCCTAGTAGTGCCCTACAAGCGGACTGTAAACTTATGTGCAATGAATTTCATATAGCTACCTTCGAAAGATATTTAACCTTTATAAATAAGAAATAAACACGGCATGAAACTGAATACCTTTGCTTGGCGAAATATAGTTAGTAATGGTTTTGATGGAGAAAATTCATAAATTACGGTGAATTATTTTATGGAGACAGTTGACCAGTGTTACATTCGTTTAAATAAAGAAATATTATTAACATTTCTAACCAGACGAGGGTGCATTTCTTTAAGACTATATCGGACAAATTTTATGCAAATGGAATGTGCACCAGTGAAGAATATCCAGAGAACCAAGTCACTGAATTTTTATTTAAAGTGTAGGAATAAAATTCATGTTAGCTTTTCTCTCTTTCTGAAGATTTAAACGAATATTAACTTGTTTTAGGTAAAAGTTTTGGCACTCTGTTCGTTGAAACGTACAAAGAAGCCTAACAGCGGATATTTAACTGTTATAGTTGTTAGGAGAGAGCGAATGGGAGGGCGAGTGATGGGTATTTGGCAAGTTAGGTGTTAACTGCTTATGTTATAGTAATGTACCGATGAACACACTTGTGATGCGTGAGTAGGACGATTGTATTATGGTTAAATTCAAGATAATGTATCATCATTAGACCAACATGAAGTCCTGTAAAACTTTAATGGGAAATTGTCGAAAAAAAAAAGCCGCTTCATCATAAGTGCCCAAATTCGATAACTTCTAAATTTCTGGAAGAATTAGCTACATAAAATGTCTATACTAAAATTATAAATTTTATTCAATAGAAACAAGCACTGGGTGATGCTACCGTCTGGAGAATATTTATTTTCAACTGAAGGTGGACAGTGTAGTAGTGACAGAAGAACAAATACTTTACAGTGACACCACTTCCTGATCATATTAGTAACTACTAAGTTACACACATAATGATAGAAGATAAAAACCTTAATTTTGGGAGTTTTTAGGTTTAAGGAGTATCTGTTGTTCCGGAATGTGGCGCCGCATTATTGGATAATTGGGCCCTGACGTTTCGAAACAAACAGTTGTCTCATTTTGAAGGGTCAAAAAATCTCCTTCGACATTTCGACTCCCTCAAATGAGACCACTGTCTTGTCTCAAAAGTCAGGCACAAATTACCCACAGACACGGCGTCACATCCCAGTTCTAACTTTTATGTAATTTATAAGGATACTCGATGGAATAAAACAAAAACACTCTGGATAATGCTGGAGAAACTGATGCATGCCGAAAGTTGTAAGTTGCAACTTCATGGTGTTATTTTGTTTTTGATTAGTGATTTGGCACTGAGTTGGCTTCTCATCAGACCAACTTGGTCGGGCAAATATCATGTACTGTACACTCCTGTTTCTGTGCCACAGCCGAGGAAGAACAGAGTATTGAGGGCTTGGACGACTTGTTCCGGACCCACAAGTCAAACTACACACGATTCTTTGAAGAAATGCGTAAGTATGTCTGTAATACTATTTACCTAAACGGAATGAAATTTTCTAACAGGAAGTGACAGGGATGATAGCAGAAAATTAAATGTGCTGGTATGAACATTATAGAGTAGTCTATACGCTTAAGAGTTACGGCCGTCTACTTACTAACATGTAGAGATTAATGGTTAATGGTTGTTTTTAAAATCGCAAAGTACAACACAGTCTTACAAATAGCAAAGTCTGTGTCTACCAGAAGAATGTAACGGACTGTAGAAACAAGTAAATATATGAAGAATAATGGGATGCCACGTCCTATCTTTCATTTAATTATTATTAGATGAAAATAAGTATCAAGGAAACAGTGTCAGATGTAGAATGCTTAGCAGTGACGAAATTTACTCAAAACATTAGTTATTCCATATCCTTGCCTAAAAGAGGGTTTATACATGTATGATACAACAAGAAATGTACGTTTATAAACATGTTTAATCACATGTTATTATTCTTAACTAAAATGTTTCGGTTACTCTCGTGACAATTTCAAGGTGTCTTATAACAAGAACACAAATATAATACATAACTTGAAGTATAAATATATTTTTGTACAATTATTTGTATATTTATTGTATTCTTGTAATAATACCTCCTGATTATGGTCACATAAGTAACCGAAGCATGTTGGTTCAGGATAATAACACATGACTGAAAACGTTTATAAATGAGCATTTGTAGGTTTATCATACAAATATATAATTTCTCAAGGCATTTTTCAAGATGCAGTAAATGAGACTGTTGTACTGCAGGGATGAAAGTAAACATAAAGGCTTGTTGTTGAAAGATTGCGCCTCTATGACATGTTATGCTGCCGCCTATAATTCCTGTCATACACTGTTTGCTGTCAACAGCAGTGCCGGTATTGCACACTGCCTACCGTACAGCAATTGACGTACATTCTTTCTCGACTGCAACCTAAATATTACACTCCGTTGTTGGCGGTAATGCAGCTCTTCCACAATTCGTGATTTCAGGCTTCCGCCGCGATGTAAATGAGACCTTCGCGCTTCTTGGATCTTACGCAGCGTAGATTGGTAGTTAAAAACGTTTCGGACAACCTATTGGTCCGATCTTCCAGACTCAAACAGTCAAAGAAGAGCGTTTGACCCTTGAAGATGGGAGGGATAGGTTTTCCCGAAACGTCGGTAACTAACTACCCATCTACGCTGCGTAACACCACAGAAGAGCGACCATCTCTCTGTTTTACTACTGTATACCGAACACTCATGTCGCAGTAATGTCGAAAATACTCGCTGTCATTTCTGACGTAGGTGTACATCTATGGGCGAGTTCGCACAGTAGCAAAACGCGGCTATTATGGCTGTCCCTACATCTGTCCGTCTGTCTGTCCACGTGTATCATTTAGCCTCCCAGTTGACGGATTTTTATACAACTCAACATTGCAGACTTTTATTGGAACAATATAAAGGTAAAGTTTACCCTAGAACAGGCCACGAAGGCCCAAAGGGGAAATATAGGTATAGCTCTACTCTTTCTTTAACCCCAACGATAGATGTGGTGGGTGGCAACGCCACGCCTCGACTGCTTTACCCCCTGGAAAGAGCCGGTACCCATTGTATAAGAGGCTGGGTTGGCCCCAGGGCCGGTCTGGACGGGTGCGGAAAATCTCGCCCCCACCGGGATTCGATCACCGGATCGTCCATCCCGTAGCGAGTCGCTATACCGACTGCGCTACCCGGTCCCTTTTATTAGAATATGTAAAGAAAATCCAAATTCAGTTAAAATCGGACAAAAATGTCGGACAATTTACATGAAGTACTTTTTTAGTTTCCGGCGACATACATTCGCCATAAAATTTTTCTCTTCGCGCGGAAAGGATGTTAGAATATTGCGACAGACGAGGAGGTACAAGCTCCGCAAAATATTTTAGGCGCGTTCGCTTTCTCGCGAATAGCGTCTTTCACATTCGTCGTGTCTCTCCTCCTGTCTGTATCTTTCCGCACATATCATCTCGGCTCCCACTGTGGGACGGATTTTCGTGTAAGTTGATACTGGAGACGTTTCATTGAAATCGATCATGAAAACACAAATTTTGTTAAAATTGGTCAAAAAATGTCGGGAATTTCACCTGAAGATCTAAACACGTTTTACATTATTGACAGCGATATGAGTAGCTATAAAATCGAAGTCTTCCAGCCTAACAGTATTAGGCTGTTCTTATGGAAAAACAAAATGTCGGCGTTTACGCCGTTGTCGACAATAAAGACGGTACGCAAACCTGCCGACTATATCGTAGGAGTTACATTCCCTTTTTCAACCACAATACCGGTGTTACACTTTCTACTCTGAATTGCATTGAAGGTGTTAGATTTTTGGCTCTTATTCATTGCTTCAATGCAGATACTAAATGCATTGTTTCGACTATAATGCGTCATTACACTGCTTATCGCCTCTAAGAGAAAAATAGAAAGAAGAGAAGAGGAATGTGTGTACCCGAGGGGATTACTTTGACCTACACTCTACTTAGCCGGACGGAGAAGGTGATGGGCCGCAACTTTCTTCGGTGTTCCGGTCTGCCTAGATACCTATCGTTCATTTACAGAACTTAGTCTTGCGACGTGCGTCTTGCGCGCTGTACTTGTGTCCCAGCTGCAGCGTTGTAGAACAATAAACAAGGCGATTCTCTCGCAGCCACTAACAGCCGCGCAGGAAATCACAACGCAACATTAAATTCAAAAAGAAAAATTGATTCAGAAGTTTGGGGAATAAATTATAACGCACTTTCTTGGATTTGATTCATTTTATATTCTGAGTATAACAAGAAGCATAGCACACTTTAACTGACAACTTCTTTACATTTCTACCAGTGAAAGGTAAAGGTCAACACACCACAAGCCTATGCAGGCACAGAGGGATGGCGGATTTATGGCTCCAACGCATTCGCAAACTCGGTGCTAGAAAAGAGGGGGTTAGTCAGCACCAAGCCTCGGCCGCTTCACCTCTAAAAAAAAAGCCCTGTACCCATTGTACAGGAGGCTGGTTTGGCCTCGGGGCCGCTCTCGACGGTAACCGAATGTTTCGCCCCAGCGGGATATGATCCCTGGACCGTCCACCTAGTAGCGAGTTGCTACACCGACTACGCTAACCCTACCGCCATTTATATCAGTACCAATTCTTATTATAGTACGTTTGTCAGATAAAGCCTTAATTTGTTACACGGTCTCCAGCTTTGTAACTGTTAACGAACAGAAAATCTCCATCAAAACTTTCTGCTAATGGTTCATTACTTAACAGAAATGACAGTTAAATAGAATATGTGTCAGGGCTGCAGAACTCCCGGGCACCAGGCCACCCGGACGAATAAATTATGTACCGAGGTATCTAATATTTATGGGTTCTTATAATAAAACCAACTAGATGCATTAATTTCTCAAATTTATTTTTGGAATAAAACCCTACATGTTTCGGGCAGTTCCTCTGTCCATCATCAGGAGTTTTTCACTGTACATACAGTAATGGTATATGTCATTGCTGTGTGTACAGTGAAAAACTCCTGATGATGGACAGAGGAACTGTCCGAAACATGTAGAGTTTTATTCCAAAAATAAAAATAAATTTCAGAAATTAGTGCATCTAGTTGGCTTTATTATAAGAATTTATCACGATGTACCGTCACCTGAACTTCAAATTTATGGGTCGCCAGTGCTTAAAGTGCTTCTCGTTGTCTTCTCGCGCCTAGAATTTTGAGGTGGTTTCCAGAATTTTTTAAAATGTTGTGCATCCCTGATGTATGGATTTGGCGATACTGCATTGAAGTTTCAAAACATACGTTGCTTAATAAGTATTACACAAACGTACGTCAGCACAATCTATTTATTCTATAGTATGGCTACATGTTTCGCCTACATGTTAGTCATCTTCAGGCCCCTACACTTACTTTACCAGATGCTGATTAACATCTAGTCGAAACATGTAGCCATACTATAGAATAAATAGATTGTGCTGACGTACGTTTGTGTAATACTTATTGATTTTCAAGCACATCGTGATGCCTTCATTCAAAATATACGTTGCTTAATTTTTTAAGTTCAGTTGCCATAAGCAATTCAGTAATTCTAAATTACACGGCTCAAGTACTCTTTCCATGTCAGAAGGTTTTATAGCCCCCATGTACACATCACTGACGGATGGTGTAAATATTGACACTAAGCAGTTACACAGATACAAAGTTGCATGATACTATAGTAGCTTGGAAGCAGGCTAACTTGCGAGACCAACTGCATTTATAGCTGTACAAGACTTGTAGGCAGGGGAATAACATGGCTGAAAACATGGATTTCGAAATTGGAAGGGATTAGGAGATCAAAGAACGGAAGCTGTTCCCTCTCTTTGGAGGAGGTAAGGGTAATGTGATCCCTTTACAGGCCCGGTGTGGTCCAGAGGGTGGGTAGAGGTATAGCTCTACTCTTCTATGACCGCGGCACTAGAAGGGGGTGAGAGAATCAGCAGCACGCCCCGGCCGCACTCTACCCCCGGGAAAGACCCGGTACCCATTTTACAGGAGACTGGGTGAGCCCCAGGTTCGGTCTGGACGGGCGGAAAATCTCATCCCCACCGGGGTTCGATCCCGGACCGTCCAGCCCGTAGTCAGTCACTGTACCGACTGAGCTACCCGGCCCACTCTTTGGAGGAGAATGATACTAAATATTCGGAACTAAAAAGTCCGGAAATGAAAAAAAGTGGAGAGAAAAACTGGTTTGTGGCAAAGGTTTTGAGTATAAAGAAAATCAGACTTTTATGAAATTAAAAAATTGTAGCCAAAAATGCAATCGTTTTAAAATAATCTGAAAATACTTACTTAAAATTAGAAGTAATTGTGTTAATAGTGCCAGTAAGGCACGGTCCTCACTGGAGGTTAAGGAGAATATGAAAAACATAAGAATGTTGGAGAATATGATAAAGGTTGTTACAGCAATTAATAGAACCTGTACTTGTTTATTGTCAGTGAAAAAGACGGCGGACACGACAGAAGTAGGCTTATGGTATATGTATATTGTTTGTGTTGAGCACAAGCATGGCATTGTGCGGCACTGACACAGCACAAACAATAAAACGAAATACAACTCAGTAAGTTTGGAACAAGTAGGACGATTAAATATTTAGCAGCAATACGGAAGCAAAAAAGAAGAAAAGAAGAGAAAATAACATGATATAACTGAAAGGCTGGTTTAATACTTTTAACTATAAAATTGCTGGGGGAACAAAGGCGAAAGTGTGTACCTCTTTAGAGCACGTAGTTTCTATGCTTTCAAAATACAATCTTGGTCAACTTGTCATATATGACTGTTTTGACGACCATTTGTTCCACATAAGAATCTGTTACAGCCACGATAATACCGCTAGATACAGAACAGCGATAAAACTGTAACGTGTTTGCCTACTGATTCAATAAACGCAATTTATTTTTAAAATTATTTAGGTCTCAATGAGCTCCATGTTATGAAGTTTGAGAAGACTCCTCAGGTCAAATTCTGAAAGTAGTTCGCGTTGGTTACATAAAAAAAAATTATTTGCTCCTATCTTTGAGAGGTTTAACGCAAAATTTAAAATAATCCTTACAGTAATTCCAGAGCTGAAATAAATGATTAGATACCTGAGCATAACTTTGCCGTAGTGTTTAGATTTAATGCTGATAGTATGAATAACTCCTAAAAATTTACTGCACTCTTTATCATTGTACCGTGCATTTCGTATCTATAAAGTTCATTCACCAACAAATGTACTATTTATTAAACTTGAAAAAGTTATAAAGTTTACATTAAAATTCACTTTGATTATGCTTCTACATGTTTTGGTCTACGACCATCATCAGGGAACCTTCATTGGAGCCTAGCTAAAGTGATATTTAAGTTAAGATTCAGTAAAAATTACGTCCTTACATGTTATGCGGCGGGGGACCGCGGTAGCACAGTGGTTAAGGTGCTGTGCTACAAATCGGAAGGTCGCTGGTTCGATCCCAGCTGGTGTCAGTGGATTCTTCATTGACATAAAATCCTTCCGATCGCACTATAACCCTGGGGTCGACTCAGCCTCTAACGGAAAAGAGAACCAGGTATATTTCCTGAGAGTAAAGAAGGCCGGTGCGTAAGGGTGACAATCTACCACAATCCTGTGCCGTTGTCACGAAATCTGGGAACCTTAACTTCCTGGAACCGCCGGGCCTGTAACGGGACTGCTTTACCCTACATGCTGCCACACCACCGCATAACTTTGTATTTACTGCAATCTTTGTACTTTCATTCCGACCGGAGAGTAGCACGCAATGTAAGTTTATTTCCTGAAAATTGGATGTGCCATTTGAGAGAAATTTGCACATGGAAGCTCATTGCCGCGTTTCGTTCCTTCTCTCAAGTATTGAAATATGGGTCAAGTAGCGAGCAACAGGAAGGTCAAAGGCAATGAAAACGATTTCTCTCTCCGAGAGTCGAACTGCTTGACGGGTCAGCTGCCTGCATTACCGGCTAACTTTTCACTCTCGTTCACGGGTCAGTGCTTCGCACAACGACGGAATTACTGACTATAAAATGACATTATATTAAACGATGTGCTTACTTACAACAAGAAGTCCGCAGTACAGTTCCAGTTTTAATGTGTTTCCCAAGGTTTTTACACGTAAACAAAGTAACAAACAAAATTTTGAAACCTTACTTTGGTACACACAGACATTGCATGCATCTCTGTATTGACTGTTTTTCCCCTTTCGGGCGGAAACCTAAATAATAAACAAAAACAAATCGCTGCACAGCCAGAGGCATTGTTCTGCTGTACAAGAAGATTGCTTCCGGACGGTTTATTTCCCATGCATTTTAGTAATGCATGTGGGACCGATGCCTGGTTGCTCAAAGGCGTTACCCTTCAGGCAGTTCTTGACTGTCTTATTTTCTTACACCGGAAATAAGCGTGGTCATTACGTCATATATATACCGATGTAGTGCAACATCTTGCGCAGAGGGGAGGTATATTGTTCTTTAATTAGAGATGCAACATTAAATTACTATGGAACTGTGATTAATTTATTTTAACTTCATCATGATATTTTCTGAAGAACTTAGGTTACGACATCTAATATTCCGTAAATGATTCGAACAAAAAAGGGCAAAACCACAGACTATACAGTCTATCTACACTCGCGCACAAATTTCCACAAATGTAGCAACCAAATCAGTTAACCACATTAAGAGAAGAAAATGGACTCAAATTTTCTGAGAAGAGTTTACTGAGGAGAAAATCTGCACCTAAGACAGACAAACTAAAATTCCAAGAAATCCTTGTTCTTGATTCTGTTTTGGCATCTCTTCCTTTGAAGATGAAGTCCCTGGGTTGCCCGAAAACGCCTGGCACCAATTACCCACTGACGCAGCTCCATATCTCAGAATAAAATATAACTCTCTTTTTTTTGTTTGTGTAAAAAATTATTAATAACAGAACCTCAATGTCCCTGTAAACACCGAAGACAGCGGTCGTTCCCAGGGCATTGTCAGCCCGCAGTCGAGTCATTGTGGTGCAGCGCCCATTCCTGGTCACTAGGGCGGACCCGACTTACAAGGCAGAAAATGACAAGTCATACCAGATGCAAGATGTGAACACACCCGCACTTCCACTACAGCATGACACATGTAGCCATGCTCCACGTTCTTTTACACGAGTTTTGTTCCTGCTATTAAAGAACAAAGAGTATCCGGTGGCGTAATTGAAGATGTGTGTTCCAGTAGCATATTCCTAACAAATACAATACACAGTAAATTTTCTGATAATATCCGTTATTGTGATTTGCAAACTGTGTGCTGGAACCCGACTATTTAAATGTCACTCCAGTTTTTGACACTTGAAGGCATACACTAATTAATATTTAAACCTCGTACGTACCGCCAAAATCTCTGCATTTTGTACACGTAGAGTATTTATGTCTTCCTTGTAATTCTTAAAATGAAAGAACTTGTGTAATATTCACAAATTTTGTTCCTTCATTGGAGCAAATTTGTTCTCTGTTACGTATGAAATAAAATTTTATACACACTGTAGATCTATTTTAGTCCGCAAAAATTCGTGCCATGGATCAGGCTGTTCGTCGCCAGCCTCTCACCGCGAAGGCCCGGGTTTTATCCGACACCAATGCATTGAAGATTCTTAATGGACAAGGTGGCACTGGGAGAGGATGTTCTCTGAGCGCCTGGGTCTCAGCGTGCCTGTTTCATTACAACAAAGCACCAAACTCATCTTTATCTACATGTTCTCTTATTAGAAGGACAAAAGGCTGAAGCCCGGGAACCTTCCAAAAAGCATTTTTTAATTATTAGCACTGGATAGAAAAGCGTTTCCATTTTTTAGGCATGAAAGAGTTCAACACAGCTTATTTTATACAGAACTGCGCTCTTCTCGGTTATTACTCAGCGAGTAGTGGTGATTTCTTACCGACGTTTCGAGACAACCTATTGGTCCCATCTTCAGGAGTCAAGAATAAAAAAAATTGATTTTTGAACCCTGACGATGGAACCGATAAGCAAGAAATTACCACTACTCGCTGCGTAATAACCCAGAAGAGTGCAGATCTCATCTACTTCGCGGCGGAAGCCTGAAATCACGCATAGTTTATTTAATTAATTCGATTCTAATATCGAGACATCAAGACCCAAAATATTGGCCATTCCATTCTTAATTCTTTGATATTCGAGAATTTCGGTGACAGATGGATATCGTGTCATCTGAACAACAGTGAAAGCTAAATATCCGTGACTTTGTGACGTGATTTCAAGTAATAACACTCTGACTTCTATTCTAGTGGTGCCCAGTTCGAATGTTAATTAAGTCACTGGCTATCCTGAGATTTTAAAGGCTATTCTGAGTCCCTTTACGCAAGTGCGGGTAGTACGGTTTCATAAGGCCACAAAGGTTACATTCTACTTACATTTCAGCTGATTATCCAGTAGCTATCTTAGAATTCGACATTGTAATATCAGGATAACTACTGCATCCTTACACCACAAATAAGCCTATATAAGTAAACAGTATAAACCATACCCAAAGGCGGACGTACGCTAGCAGAAGATTTCTCTTAATAACAAACAAGTTTCGAGCAGGTTAATGACGTAGATTATAAGCACCGCTCAAAAAAAAAAAGTGACATATTGAAGTTTAGAAAATTCAGCCGTGGTCCCTCTAAAGGTACTACCTAATTCAGCCGTGGTCCCTCTAAAGGTACTACCTAATCCGGCATTTGCCTCAACAAACTGAAGCAACTCACGAAACAAACCAGGAAAAGCCTTTAACTTGGGCCAGATTCGAAACGGAAGATCTCCGAATATAAATCTATAACTTTAATGTTACAGCATGCTGCTCCGTAGCAATGCAGAGACTGGGGGGGGGGGGGATATGTAGTGATTCAGTAGGGCCAGAATGGCGGTTGTCGGAATTTGTTGCAGTAGTGATAACTTTTCAAATGGGTGGGAAGTACGACCGAGTAACAAAACACAGACGCAGAGAATCCCGATGACTTCATTTGCTAACGAGTGTGCAATACAAATTTTTGTAAATTTATTTTGTTTCCAATAAATTTGTTGAAATATTTATGCGTGTTTCCTAACTGAGTTTTATCCACTTAAAATATTATATATTATTCATAGGAAGATTCATACATTGTATCTACACACAAAATCATTTTAGCAGCAGTACGTACTGATGGTTGTGAAATTCATAATTGCAATCCACTTTACTGCTACGGACTTCAAACTTGGCATATAAAATCTTATGATGGCATGTCTATGCAAAAACATGTAGCAGTAAAGTGACTATTGTGTCTCGTACTATGAGAGTACTTAGTGATACTTAAATGAAAACAGTGATGAAAATACATAAAGTATCGGTACATATCTTTGGACGACAGTGGTACAAACTTTCTACGAACAGTCTTAGTAATTAACCAACTTAAAGCACAAAATCTTGTTTTATAATAAGTCTATTATACGCCTCTAAATGTTTCGAGTACTATGTGCTCATCAACAGGAGGTCAAAATTGTATTATACAGCATCTGGTAATATCACACCTGTGGCCACCTACAGGTGTGATGACACCAGATGCTGTATAATACAATTTTGACCTCCTGATAATGAGCACACAGTGCTTGAAACATGTACAGGCATAAAATGAACTCATTATAAAACAAGAATTCGTGCATTAAGTTGGTAAATTACTAAGATTGTACTCAGATGCACGTTCAGCAAAACATCAACATTTCTACGAACAAGAAGACTCTTATAGGAATATACGAAATGATCCAAAGACACTGAACATTACAATATCACAGTACAACACTACTCCTTTCTGGACAAAACAATGCCCCATTTCTAACAAAATATTTCAGATCCAACGGGATGAAAATCAGGAAGGTAACAAAGAAAGCGAGATGGAAAGCGAGTGACAACAGCTATGTGTTCCACTTTGAGACCAAGCCGACGTCTCTCCTCAGTGGCTGGTGAGGCCGCGAGAGTGTAGGTTGTGTTGTTGTGCAGTGCTCGTTGTTTGGTAGCCAACAGCAATGGAAAGGACCAACAGAAGATAGGGTCACCATGGTATCGACAATAATGTGTCTACTCGTGTTTATAGTGTTGCTGTGGTCGCCATGTTATGCTGTGCGCTTCCCTGTCAACAATGGTATGCGAACAAACTTTAGTGCCAACTACACGGACAAAATTCCCTTTGACACAAACCGGAATACATTTTTACACTATGGGTATGGGACGAATCTTGAACGTAATTTACCTCTAAATTATTGGAAGAAATCAAATTTTCAAACTTCTCCTAACTATGTCGGCCAAATTGTACAAGAAAAGTCGCTTCTAAACCACAGAACAACTCTTCCAGACGGCCACATTCTGAATCACGGCAAGCTATACACTGTTCCAAGTAGTTCGCTTGTAGGACAAACTGGACCACATGAAGATTCACCTCTCCATTCTAGGAACACGCCACATAATATCCATGGTGACTTCGCACATATCCATAGCCGTGTGAAATTACAAGACACTAACAGGCAAAATGCAAATTCGAAGGAAAACTACAGGATAACAGAAAATATGAAGAACCATTCGCCTTTTGGTTACGGACAACCAGGAAGCGAATATAAATTTACAAGTGTTAAAGACAACCCGAGTGTGAAACAGCCGCCAAAAGATGTCTCTGATCAGAACTACACACAAATATATGAAGAGGAACTGTCACATAATAGCAGGCAAACAGCTATGGGTGTTGAAGAGAGATCTGAAAAAGGTGAGGTGCGGCGACTCAGCGTGCTAGACCATAAGAAGATGTCCAGCGAAGAACAAGAGCTTATGTTACTGGATGTTCTGCAACAGAAGACCAACTCTAGCAGCAGGGGTTTCGAGGCGAGTCTGATTGACATGCTGGGAAAAAGTGAGTCAATTTGCATCAGAGTTTAACCATCTAAAAATTGGAATCTAAATCACCCGTTTTAGCAAACTCAATTAAAATTACCCCGCAGAATCTTCACATAGCAAATGTATCTATTAAATTCGTACAGAATAAGTAATATGACGAGAAGATAAAATTGAGTTCACCAGTCTGCAATCTGGGACAATGATTCCTCCTTTCACCACAGCTAATTTAGGAAAACAAGGTTTAACATGCTCGTGTGTCGAAATAGTTTCTTAATATCCATTTTATAGCCTCATTTCACCTATAAGAGATTCAATATGACCCGGAACAAAAATATCTTACATTTCAATTGATCTGCGGCCGAAAAAGTTATCCTCAAAAGGAGCAAATCTTTCCTAATCTGACGCACATATTTAAGACAACATACCATATTAATTTTGACATTTTGTTGACCATGCTTCTCAGTATATTTACCTCAGCATTTAACCAACTTCATGCACAAAATTTGTTTCACAATAAGTTTTATTTCATGCCTCTACATGTTTCGAGCAAATGTGCTCATCATCAGGAGGTCAAAATTGCATTACACAGCCTCTGGTATCATCACACCTATAGGT
>Ga0131853_10003984_pt1 | contig 26485 bp, 21 predicted proteins | sample TergutLab28metaG_FD_92764 | JGI IMG/M metagenome (GOLD analysis project Ga0131853, IMG submission 92764) | Labiotermes labralis P1 segment gut microbial communities from Petit-Saut dam, French Guiana - Lab288 P1 (version 2) (version 2) | ecosystem: Host-associated > Arthropoda: Insects >... | reverse complement strand
CCGGTTTCCATTCCAACCTGAATACTCAACTTAATCGAATCACCCACATATTCCCAATGAGTAACACAACATAACACAATATCAAAAACCCACACCCAGCCATAATCGTCATATGGCGGAGGTTGCGGCGGCAAAGTAGGACAACCCTTAAAGCCAACCCAGCCAGCTTCTATAAAATCCTGCAAATTCCCATTTTCAATAACCAATTCAATCAAAGACCTATCTACGCCCGCAAAAACATTATCCGCGTCTATAGCCGGCGGATTAGTGCCAGCTATAGTAATAGCCTGCAAATTCACCGCACCGACAAAAGCACTCGCACCAATCGTTGTGATAGCTCTGCCGGCTATGACCGACGGTACAGTAAAATTAGTCGCGTTACCCAAATACCTTAAAAATTCATGCCCTCTAAACTGATAGCGATTTTCCCAAGTCACCCTAGCATTCACATGAAACGCATGATGACCAATATAGGTTATTACGGCAGGAACTTGGACATTTCTTAAATTTAATGCATTAGTAAAAGCATTTGCATTGATTTGCGTAACACTTGATGGAAAAATAACCTCCGTTAAATTGGCGCTTATGTTAAGCTGTGCCGCTGTCAAGGCGGGATTATAATGCCAAGTTATCCTAAAGTTTGGATTGTTAGGAACAATAAAATTAAAAGCGCCGCTTCCTATGTAGGTAACAGAAGCAGAAATAACAATGTGTTCTAACCCCGAATTCCAAAAGGCAGTTTCGCCTATAGTATGTAATCTTGAATTTGCTTCAAAGTTTATGTGGCGCAAGGTTCTTAGCGAAGCAAAGGCAGAATCGCCGATTGTGGTAACAGAAGCAGGTATAGTGATTTGTGTTAAGCTTGTATTAGTAAAAGCGTGGCTGCCTATTGTTTGTAAGTTAGAGTTTGGCAAAAAGGTTATGCTGTGTAATGAGTTGGCTCCTGAAAATGCGGAATTGCCGATGGAAGTGACTGACGCGGGGATAGTAATTTGTGATAAGCCTGTATTTCTAAATGTGTGAGTCCCTATTGTTTGTAAGTTTGAATTTGATAAGAATGTAATGCTGGATAGCGATATAATATCCATAAAGGCACTGTTGCCAATGGAAGTGACAGAAGAAGGAATAGAAACACTTATAATTGTGCGGTTGTTTGAAAAAGCATGAGTGTCAATCGCGGTGATACCGTAGGGAATGTTTATTACACCGCCGAAACCCGGAGGTGCGATAAATCCTGTAACAACATCATCTTCAATTCTTAGACCGCCTTCAATTAAGTTAAAGCCTGTCCACCCCGCATTAATATACGCTTGCCTTGTTCCTGGTGGAACAACCACTGTGATAAGATTTCTATTCACAGCATGGTTACCTGTTCCTGCAAAAGTTGTCGCGTTGACTGGTTGCGGCTTTCTACTATAATTGTTAATTCTTCTCAAACCCGTTGCGCCTAAAAAAGCATATCTGCCAATTGTGCTGATGTGTGAAGGAATAGTCAAAGTATTAAGCGCTCTATTTCCATTAAACGCATAAGGCAATATTCGATAGGTTCCATGCGGAATCGTAACATGCGTTTGGCTTGGAGCATTAGTTTGCCCCGGATTTGGGTGTCTGCTCTCAAAAGTTTCACCTGCCAAATATGCCATACGACGAGTAAGTTCGGCAGAACATACGGAGCAGAAAGGTCGTGGGGTAGTAAATAATTGCGACATTTTGCAAGTGTCTATTCGCGAAGGAATTGCCCAACCTGCCGGGGCATGACCTGCTCGAAAGACACCAATATTTCTATTTGCATTTCCGCCGCCACCATGCCCTATCCAATGACTCCATCTTACATTGGCATTGATAGGCTCTGCTGTCATATTAGCAACTTCCCATCTAAGTGACTCTGTATGTTCATCTGCCAAACTACCAAAAGAATGTCCAAATTCATGTATGAAGATGTTATGCCATATTCCTGGCATAACCGTAGTAAAGGCAACACCAAGAACAGAATTGGTTAAATGAGGACTAGTAAATGCCACACCACCAAATAATGTTGTGTTAACAATAACTTGAATCATATTGACATTAGATATACCATCAGCAACATATCCAGCTAAATTCCTTATAACCTGCGTCCAATTCAGTGACCAAATGCCACCATCTGCTGGGACAAAACTTCCAAAGCGATTATTCACAATTTGGTGAGGTGTTACATCACGCCTTGATACACCTGACTCTACAGAAATTGATTGAATGGCAAAAACTGTAAAGAGAGAACTAAAATAACTAAACGGACGCGTATTTAACATCGTGTCTATTGCACCTTGTGCATGACTCAAAAAGGCACCCTGCTCATGTATCATAAAGCCATCGGCTAATAAAACTACTACTATACTATCTCTATTAGACATCCCGCTATGGCGGATTGTTGTTACTTGATACGGGTTAGAAAAAGGTTGCATAGATTGTTCTGAATTTTCTACCGAAAACTCTTCCGCAGGAATTTTATAAGTAATGACTCCCTCGTATTCGGTATGTACGCGCGCATGTATGTAGGGCTGTACACCTAGCATACGCCGTATGTCATCGACACTATATCCGCCGCGATACTCATCATGAGAATAATGTACATGACAACAACTTCCCTGCGCTTCCGCTTCAAGCATAGAGGCAGCGGCTAAAATTACTATCGACACAATTAGTAATACAACTAAAAGCCCCATTAGAGTTAATTTCTTGATGTTTTTCATAAGTATTTCCTTTCTTTTGTTTTTTAATTTTCTAATACCGTAAACACTATTATATTAGAGAAAACCTGTATGTTCTGTTGATTAGACCGCCCATAATTTAAATTGAATACAGTCCTCATTGTCAATTCGTATACACCCGGACTAAATATACCTGCGATATGTTCAAACATAAAATATGGCTTTAAGCGTTCTGTCCACTGTATAGACCCATCTCTTTCAAATTGTATAAAGTAGGTTGAATCTCCCGGTACAGTCGAATGTGGGAAAAACACACCTGGAATTTCAGGAATCCCAGAAATATCAATCAGAACAGCAATCCTATGTGACCTGCCGCTTAGATTTTTTAGCGTAAGGTCTACATAAACACTTTCTGCTTGAGTGAAAGTATCTGAACTCATCGAAATCGTAAGCACAAAATCACCTTCTTCATACTCATAAGCACACCCTGCAAATGTCACAACCGTGAATAACATCATCAGTGCCATTCCTATTCCTAAAATTCTTTTACGCATAAAATATGCCTCCTTTAATATCCTTTACTGTTTTTTGGACTTTGGATATAGCCACACCATACCAAAAAAAATATAAAATGTCAAGATTCTTGCTAAAAAAAGTATGTTGACTTAATCGTAGGTTTCTGTATACTATCCACTATTATGAATCTACAAAACCTGTTATCACAAGTTCGTCGGGCATGCGAAAAACGAAATATGATTAGTGACGGCGATAAAGTCGCGGTGGGGCTTAGCGGAGGCAAAGACAGCCTTGCGCTATTGACTGCCCTTGCAAGATTTCAAAAGTTTAGCCCTAAACGATTTGAATTAGCTGCTGTTACGGTGGATTTGGGTTTTCCAAAATCTTTGTCGGAAAAAGAAACCGCAAAAAGTAAAAGCCGCAAAAAAGCAGACCCTTTTCTTCCCCTAAAAGAATATTGCAAATCCCTTTCTGTCCCGTTTTATATTATTCCCAGCAATATCTACAGCGTTGTATTTGAAATTCGCAAAGAAAAAAATCCTTGCTCGCTGTGTTCTAAAATGCGGCGCGGAATCCTTAATACTTGGCTAAAAGAAAACAATTTTACAAAGTTAGCTTTGGGTCACCATGCAGACGATTTGGTCGAAACTATGCTGCTTTCTCTATTTTACGAAGGGCGGCTTTCTACCTTTCAGCCAGTTAGCTACATGAGTCAATCTTCTATCACTTTAATTCGTCCTTTAATTTATGTCTACGAAAAAGATTTGGCAGCTTTCTCTAAAACCCTTCCAGTCATGAAAAACCCCTGCCCTGCCAACGGCGGCACAGAACGCGAAAGCATGAAAAATTTAATTAAATCCATCTGCAAGGATATCCCTATAGCTAAAGACAGAATGTTTTCCGCCCTAACTCACCCAGAGAGAAACAATCTATGGGAAGTGTTAGAAAAGCACTGACAAGGGGCTGTTTCAATAAGGTTGGTTTGCGTACAAACTACCTTGTAGGGGCGGTTATTAACCGCCCGAAAAGCTATTGGACGAGTCCGTTTATTGTCATGCGGGCGGTTAATAACCGCCCCTACAGGGTGATTCATACAAAAAATAACCTCGTAAGACAGCCCCTTGTGACCATAAGAATTTACGCTGCGTAGCACACCTAAAGGTACAATTCCTATGGTATTAAAAAATTATCCTTCTTTCCTTCGACAATTTTCCACAACTTTTCTATTGACATTCTCATACACAAGGGATATAATAACCTTATGCAAAATTCCATCAACAGTGACCTAATCCGCGGTAATATTGATACCATCATTCTAAAAGCTCTTTTTGAGGGCGACAGATACGGTAAAGAAATTATCAAAGAAATTGAGGAACGCAGCGCGGGACAGTATGTTATCAAGCAGCCTACTTTATATAGTTGCCTTACACGAATGGAAAAACAAGGACTTGTTCGCTATTATTTGGGCGAAAAGTCTGCGGGCGGAAGAAAAAAATATTTTGCGCTTACTGATGCCGGAAAAGATAATTTTTTATCCAGAAAAGACGAATGGGATTACTCAAGGGTCGTTTTAGACCGAATGATTTCCGGCAAAGAAGTTGATATCAGCAGACTAGAGGATTTGACGCTTGCAAATGCTTACCCTAAAGATGGATTTGACATCAAAAATGAAGGGGACGAGAATTCTGTTGTTTTCTTTGATACTAACGCTATAAAAGAAGAAGAAACAATACAACAAATAGATACCTCACAAGATAACGAAAAAATCCAGCCAGAGCCTGTAGAAATTGTCAACACTGCCGATTTATTTCAATCACTAAAAGAGCAAGAGCAATTAAATAACGAAAGCTATACAGAAAAAGTTTTAAGTGAGGACTATGTTGCGACACCGCAAAAAAAGCCTTTTGATTATGATTTGTTAGAGGGTCTTATTCCTGAAAGGGAAGAAAGAAGCGATAATATTGATAACAGCGAAATGCAAGCCGACACGCAAATAACCGCAACAGAAGAAGAGGAAGAGTACGATGATTATAGCGAAATAGATAGAGAGGTTGCCAGCACCGCAAACTCGACGGCAAAGCAGTTGGACGAAGAATTAGTTTCTGATATGCGCAAAATTGAAGAGAGGTGGCAGGAAGACGCGCAAGGTCTTTTCCCTCCCTTTCAATCAAAAAGCGACGAGCCGCCTTATTCGCGGCACAAAGCGCAAGACACTGTGCCGCCAAAATCCTTTCAATCAGAAAGTCAGTTTACCGCCGTACCTTTACGCGGCGAAGAGCAGCAAATTGTCGAGCGCGACTACAAAGATTTTTTGGGGCAATTTGTCAATTTTGATATTGAAGAAGAAGTTTTGATTGAGGAAGAAGTAAAAGAAGCCCCTCCTTCCATCAAACGGGGGCAAAACATATCGGCAACCCTTATTAACGAGGATATTCCCGTAAGGAAAGAATCAACCGCAAAAACCTATCCTTCTTTAGACGAATTAGAAGCGGACGATGCAATCGTGCGCGTACATAGCCCCAAAGACGCAAGAATTCATACCAGCAAATACTACTACTATTGCAACCGCTTGATGCTAGTACAGTTCGGGATTTTGTTTGCCGTTATGATTGGCATGATTGGGCTTACTTTCGGGCTTTCATTTGCCGTCGGCATTGGCATTCACACACCCCTAGATATTTGGCTGTACGCACTAGCTATTGCCCTAGCCGGAGCCTTCCCTATTACTTCTGCTATCTTACACTACAAGCAGCCCAATAAAGAAAAACGAATCCAATTTAATCTAAAAATAGCCATGATTTACCGCATTATCCTAATGGCAAACACCATGGTGATTGTGTATCTATTAAATATTTTCTTCGGCATGCGACCAAATTTCCAAAACGGAAACACCTTTTTCGCGACACTTTTACTGCCTAGTTTATTGGCATTATGCTTTCCTATTAGCACCTTGATTTTTAACAGTTTGTATGAGTCAGGAAAATATTCGGTGTGATAATTAAACAGGAATTATACCTAAAAGATAGTCGGCAGAAGTATTTAAGATTTTTACGATTTCTACAAGAAGTTCAAAGCTAGGGTCGTTATGACGCTTACCCATCGCTTCATAGTTTCGATAAGTTTGCCACGACACACCTAGCTTCTTCGCCATTTCTTCTTGCGTTAAACCACAATGCTCCCGCTCTTCTTTTAATCTTTTAGAAAATATCTCCATACAGTTGCATTATATGATAATATATGATATTTTAAACCTTGTCGGGTTGAATATCAACCCGACAAGGAGATTCCACAAATGAGCTTAAGCAAATCAATCAATGAACATTTTCCAACCAAAACACCCGAAAAATCACAACAAGATATAGAGCTAGCTATAGAGAACGCATACAATTCTGGTAATCCTATCATGCGCTCGATAAACAAAGACGGCAGCAAACCTAGTGTAGAAGAATTTTGGGCATTTGTATTAACACCGCTAAAACCATTATAAAAAAGGTAGCTTCGCCACTTTCCCGCCTACATGGCGGGCTTTTTTGCACCACAAGTATTGCGGTAGACACTGTGTAGCACACCGAAGGTATAATTCCTATGGTATAAAAAATATGCTGTGGTTTGTATAAAACCACAGCATATTTTTTTATTGATTGTTATTCACTATTTACTTTTTCACCAACGACATTTCGCAACATACTCTTGGGTATTGCTCTCGTGTATTATTTTTTCCTTTTTTTGCTTTTTGCGACTTCTACCTCGCTAAGGTTAGATGCTACAAAATCACGAGAGGAGTGAAGTATTTTAAATACACTTTCTCTATCAGGGAATGAGTCATTCACAGGTAAATAATACCAGTGGCTCTCCGTAGGAAAATGCGCACGACAAATGTCTGGATAGGCTGTCCTTAATGTTTCGGCATAATCGCTTGCTAGCTTAACAATTATTACCACACCCAAATCCGTGCCGTAAAGCATAGAGTAAGTCTTGCCATGCCATTTTAATAGCACAGGTTGGTGTAATTGTTCAGGATGCTCTACAACCGAAACATCAAAACCACCACTCTTGCGAGCCTCATCGACAATGTCGTGCCTTGTTAAAAAGCTTTTGCACGAGCATTTTTCTTTTACGATTACTTGCGGCTCGTGTATAACAGGCTCTTCTTTGCTCTTTGAACACCTGCGTTCTAAAAAACGCACAAGTGGCCACATAATCGCAAAGCCTGCCATGAATGCTGCAAACGCTATTAAACCGTAAAGAAGGTATTCTACTGCTACTGGCATGTTTTTTCTCCTTGCCTTTTTAAGTCTTATGTTTAAAAAGGTCTTTTTTTATTTTATTTTTCAGTTGTCTTATTGCTTTTTTTAAACAATTTTATGTAGGCAAACAGCACAAACGGAATACTGCCAAATGCCCCCCCTAATGCCCATGGTACCCACACAAAAGGTCGATAAGTTTCACTCGGCACTTCTTCAAAAATTGCAGTAAAAATTATGTTGCCTGCTGGCATTGTAAAGTGCAGTCTTCCGGCTCTTTCTGTAATTGGCCAATCAATCCCATCAATAGACCAACCTATAAACAAATAACCCTCTTTGTAGGCATTAGGTAGCATAATAATAATTTGCGCGCCAAAAACAATACCAGAAATTTCTGAAAATAGCAGGTCATCAACATAAAATCTTATTGAAAATCTTTCGCTTTCTCGAATATAAAGGGCATAAAAATTCATATCCTCAGTAACAGTCAATCCGTCTGTGAGTCCCTCCCAGCCGATAAAAGTAAAGCCCACTCTTATTGGATTTATCGCAGGTCGCAACATGGCAACCAAAGACCCCTCTGCTACATTATCAATACTCTTAATTATATTGCCATCATAATCAAAAAAGATAACCGTAAATCTAGGAACAGTAATTTCAGCAAAAACAGCAGTAAAAATTCTGTCACCTAAAACAACACCAAAAGGGTCATAACCGCCATCCCAACGAACAAAAACATAGCCATCTCGATAGGGTACAGCAGGAGTAAAGCCGGCAAGAGGCATGCCAAAAACTGCGTCTGTTTTGATAAAAATTTGTGTCCCTTCATAATTTAAAAACTCTATGGTATAAAAAACAGGAGGGATTATTTCATAAAGCGCAATAAACGATATATCGCCTGTAACCATCATGCCAGATACAAAACCCGACCAGCCTGTAAAGACAAATCCGAGGCGACTGGGTGATACAGGAAATAACTCAGATACTAAAGTTCCTACATGTATTGCGGGGTGATGCCATATTACCCTACCATTGTAGTCAAAGAATGTAACCTCAAAATTATGAGGCATAAATTCAAATGCTGGGTAAAAGGTATGATTCCCTGTAACTACTGCCCATGATTCTAAACCACCCCAGCGAACAAAAACAAAGTCATCGCCCAATGGATGCGTAGGCGGTATTTCTGGTGTTAGTGATGCTATAAGTGTGCCTGCTAACGCTTGGACAGATTTAAATATAGCACCGTCAGCATCCATAAAGGTAACTAAAAACAGCGTTGGGTTATTAACATAAACAGCTATAAAGGTATGATTGCCTGTAACCACCATGCCATCTACATAGCCCTCCCAACGAACAAAAGACCATTCAGGGCGTGTTGGGTCAGGCGGCATAAGGCTAGAGATTGAAGTACCATGCGGAACTTCAGTGTCATAAAGATTCGTGCCGTCCCAATCATTAAAAATGACACGGTAAGTCCGCAATTCCCAAATCGCAAAAAACTCTATCACGCCATTATTTTCGGTGGTTAGCCTAAAAATAACCTCGCCATTAGAAAAGCTTGTGCCGCTACCGTCAGCTTCGGTATTCCATTCAATAAATATTCTCCCCGGCGAACCAAAACCATTAAGCGGTAGCGCACGCGGTGTTTCAAAAAGGAAAGTCGCCTCTAACATAAAGCCAAAAAACGGAACCTCTAATGGCAGATTTACATTAAAGGTTATAACATACCTGTTTTCTGCCCAAACCGCATATAACACAAGATTTGCACCCTCAGAAACCGTCAAATTTGCTACTGATTCGGCATCTTCATAGATTTGTCCAGTTCCATCTGGGTTTGTTGACCAGCCTACAAACTGCCAACCGGGTATTCTAAAGGAATTAGTGCGTAAATGTCCTAGCCTATCACCATAATCAAAGATTGAATCCAACATAACCCCGACTACACCATATGTTGCGTTAGCGGGCACATTCGACTGATATATTATTATAAACGGAGCCGCTGTTCGCTGTGCTGTTACAAAACGAAAAGCGATATAGCCCGCACCTAAGTCCGTTTCTTCAAAATTAAAAAATCTCTCGCCGCCCGCTATACTTAAATCATATGCCCGATAACTTAGTGCCAAAACAAGAACATTCCCCTCGTATAATACATCACCCAAAGCCTGTCCAAAGGAATACCTTATTGCAACAATGCTATCTAAAATGCCTGTTGCATTAAAAGATATGATATCTATTCCATCTATATTATCGCTACCAAACGGCGGAGTGGTTAGATAATACGCATTTGCTACAAATATATCACCCAAGCCAAAGCTACCAACAATAGAACCTGTATTTGTTGTTCCTGTTATAATCCCCGCATTATATACATTTTTAATACTACCATCATTTATGTGTCCTACAACGCCGCCAATTTGATTACTGCCCGTTATAGCACCCATATTAAACGCGTTAGTCACAAGACTTGCATTGCTTATTTGCCCTGCAATTCCACCAATATTTGTTGATGCGGTTCCGCTAATTTGCCCTGCATTATAGACATTTGCCACCTTGCTATTATCCATAATACCAACGACACCGCCAACATTAGCCATGCCGGAAACAGCCCCTAAATTATATGCGTTAATAACGACTCCGTTATTGATTACACCCACAATTCCGCCAGAACCTGTACCACTACCAACAACTCTCCCTGAATTTGAAACGGTGCTTATTGTGCCGCTCTCAACGCGACCTGCCACTGTGCCAACGCTACCTTGCGTGGACGACACAAAGCTTTTTTCTATATTAAGATTTATAATACGCCCTCCGTCAATTAAACCAAAGAGCCCAGCCAAATCAGCCGACGCCGTATGCGAATAGAGCCCTCGTATCGTAAACCCTCCGCCATCAAAACTAGACCTAAACGGGTAAGCGGCTGTTCCTATTGATGTCCAAGTTTGGTCAGGCGGTGTAGCAGCCCAATTAAACCAATCCCCAATATAGTTAAGAGTGATATCCGCTACTAAGCGGTAATGCCTTTGCGGTGTGTTATCTGCTTGATAGCGCGCAAGCAGATAAAGCTGACCTGCGTTTGCAATTAAAAACGGGCTCTCAGCAGTTCCTGCACCACCTGAAAAATCAACCATACCCATAATTGTTCCATCCCAAACCTTTGGGACAACAGCCGTACTATCATCGTTGGTAAATGCAGGAAACAGATGGTTGAGTGTACCGCTCCGTGCTTGCCAGTTCTTAAACCCAAATCCACTAGGCGCTGTTTGTGTGGGGGCAGCTATCCAATCGTTAAGAGCAGTTAATAAAGTTCCGCCTCCGTCTAATGCGCCTACCGCATTAAAAACATTCGTCCCCAAAACTGTACTGCCGTAATAACTATTACCAATATTATAAAGGTCCCTGTTTATCGTAGGGGTTTTTAAAAAATAACTGTTTCTAAGCGTTCCGACTACATTGATATCGTCCTCGTAACCTACGCTACCTACAATGCCACCCATAGTATCAGTAGTAGCAAGATTTACAACAGAGCCTGCGTTAAAACTATTATAAATAGCGGCATTCATTCTTATAATGCCTGCAACGCCACCAACACGATTGCCGTTTGCACTAACTACCCCAGAATTAAAGGAGTTAAGCACTCGGCTATTGGTATTTAAACCGCCAACAATGCCCCCGGTATAACCGCCCCTAGTTGTTACCGCCCCTGTGTTAAAGCTATTGAGAACCGTGCTATAACTTATTATGTAGCCTGCGACACCGCCGGACTGACTATAAGCACTAATGGTTGCCGCATTAAAGCTATTGGCAATAATACCGCCATCAAGCATACCCACAATGCCGCCTGTCCAGTAGTTGCCCCTAATAAAGCTTTGTTTAACCCCTAAATTAGAAATAGTTCCGCCAAGTACATACCCAAATAATCCTTGATGATTATCTGACGAACTTACATATACGCCTCGTATAACAAAGCCGCCTCCATTAAAGTTTGCCCTAAATGGATTTAAAGTGCCTGAAATTCCTATAGGAGTCCACTTATTTTGAGGCGCAAAGCCATCACTCCAAATCGTAACAAACGATAGGTCGTTTAAAACTAAGTCGGCTGTTAACTCATAATATACCGTATTTGTATTTAATGTTGGGTAGTTGCCACTATTTATGATGTCAGATAATAGCGCAAACTGCGCTGGGCTATCAATAAGCCAAGGATTCGTAGCACTGCCAGCAGACCCTATGCCAGCTGTTCTAAAGGCTTGGGTGGAGCTATGCCAATCGGCAATTTCTCCATCCCAAAAACCACTATTATCTGCTGAAACTGCTCCACCTGTACTAAAAGCTAATATTATGCTAGCAGCAATCATGCAAAACAAAAGCAATAAAACACTCAAAAACCGTTGATAAGGCTTTTTTTCTTTTGATTTTATCTGATACATAGATTATATTTCCTCTTAAATAATACCTATTATAAAAGAGCATACTAAATAAATGTCTAGTCGTCAAACATTTCATGCATAGTTTGACAAATTTTTTATTTCTTATATGGAATTTTTAAAAAAACAAGTTCCTATGCGAAACTCGCCACCGCTCCGCATCACTTTTGAAAAACCCCGCTCCAAAAATTAAGACATTTCTTTTTTGCTAATTTTGCCCCGAACCCCAAAAAAGCATAATAAAAGCCCCAAAAGTGCCGTTTTTGACTCTTTTAGGGCTTATTTTGTGACTAAGTAATTTCGACTTTTTACTTAGTCTATGTGGCAGGGGCGACGCGATTTGAACACGCAACCAATGGTTTTGGAGACCACTACTCTACCGTTGAGCCACGCCCCTATGTCATTTCGTTGACGAACAGGTTCACCAACGAAATCGCAGTATAACATGAGAAATATGTATCGTCAATGGGTTTGACGAAAATAGTTGAAATTTTTTACTATCCCTTAACTCTTTCCATGTATGTTCCTGTGCGAGTGTCTACCTTTATTTTTTCGCCTTGAGAAATAAACAACGGTACACCGATTTCTATGCCTGTTTCTAAAGTAGCAGGCTTGTTGCCGGCTTTTGAGGTGTCACCCTGAAAACCCGGCTCGGTGTCTGTAACAATAAGTTCGACAAACATTTGCGGCTCTACCGAAAACGGCTTGCCGTTATAAAAATGCACAGTAACCATCATTTCTTCCTTAGTGTATTTCATTGCCTCTTCGACAATTTCAAAATTTAACGGCAGCATCTCAAAGGTATCCATATCCATAAAGTTGTAGATATCGCTGTCCTTGTACGAATACTGCATGTCCTTGCGGTCGATTCTTGCTGCCTCGTATTTAGAGGACGGGTTAAAGGTTTGTTCCAGCACTTGACCCGTCATGACATTTTTAATTTTTGCCCTGACAAATGCCGCGCCTTTACCCGGCTTGACATGTTGAAAGTCCACGATGACATACACCTTGCCTTCCATCTCGAATGTAATTCCCTTGCGGAAATCGCCTGCCATAATCATATTATTGTTTCTCCTTTGGGTTGAATGATTTTATTTTACGATTTAAAAATTAACTTTTTCGCCGCACTCGTCAAATTCTCTATCCCGTCCTCTCGCACTACTACTATATCCTCTATCCTTACACCGCCTATTCCCTCGATGTACACACCCGGCTCTATCGTGATAACCATCCCCGGCAGTAAAATCGTGTCGGACTTTTCTTTTACAAATGGTTTTTCATGAATCTCTAAGCCAATGCCATGACCCAAGCTGTGCAAAAATTCTTCTTTATAGCCATTAGCACAAATAAATTCTCTCGCGAAAGAATCCGCTTCACCGCAAGTCATGCCGGGCTTAATATTTTTTAAAGCATATTCTTGAGCAGCTTTTACAATATCGTACACTCTTACCATTGTATCGTGCGGCTTGCCTAAACAGAAAGTCCGAGTCATATCACTGCAATATCCGCCCACCTTGACACCAAAATCCAACAGAATCAAATCACCTTCGACAAGTTTTTTATTAGAAGGAATATGATGCGGAACGGCACTATTTTCACCAAAGGCTATGATAGGCTCAAAAGACATACTGTCTGCGCCTGCATCTAAACAAGCAATAATAATTTGTTTGCGCAGCTCCTTTTCTGTTATGCCTAATTGCAGTTTTTTTAATATAAAAACAAAAACCTTTTCAACAATCGCCTGCGCTTCTTTTATAAAGTCGATTTCTTGTTCGGTTTTAATCAATCGCAAGCTTGACAGTTGGTCGCTTGCAGGCTTTAGACTAAAGCCCGTAAATGCTTTTTTAAACTCTTTAAATTTAGCACAAGAAATAAAATCGTCCTCATAACCCAAATTAACTATACCTATCTCTTTTAATTCTGCTGCTATCGTTTCTAATCCATTGCCTCTTGATAAAGCCTTAACCTCAAATCCCTCTAACTTTTTTTTGGCATACGAATAATAACGCATGTCAGCGAAAAAATATTTGGCGTTTGCAGTAAGTACGACAAACCCGTAGCTCGTGTTAAGTCCCGTAAAATACGCACGATTTATAGGGCTGGTTATCAATACAGCATCAACCTTGCCGCCAAAAAGACTATCTATCATAATTATATTATAGCAGGATTTTTACAAAAGAGCAAATCTTTTTTGATTTGTTGCGTCAATTTTTCAGATGACTCAAATTTGATAATTTCGCGAATTTTTTTGTTGAATTGAACTGTTATGAGTTGGTCATAAAGGTCGCCGTTATAGTCTATGATGTGCGTTTCTAATGATGGAACACTATCAAAAAAAGTCGGTTTTGCGCCGATGTGTGTAAGCGACGGAAAGGATTGATTTTGAATAATGGCGGTCGAGAGATAAACACCCGAAGGCGGCAAAATTTTGTCTTTTTCAACTTCAATATTTGCCGTAGGAAAACCTATTTTTTTACCTCGTCCAGCGCCTCTTACAACCTTACCAAACACGAAAAATGGCATAGCAAGCAATTCCTCGGCTTTTTTAAGGTTGCCAAACTCTATAAGAGATTTAATATGTGTGCTAGAAACGCGTATGCCGTCTTGCGAAACTGGCGGTAAAACTACAACCTCTATATCTTTTTTAACCGCGTATTCTTCTAAGGTTTTAACGACCCCTAAGCCATCTTTTCCAAACGAATAATCATGACCGGCAACAAAAGCTTTGATAGGATAGGCAGTTGTAAGAAAGTCCAAAAATTCTTTTGGCGAAGTATTTTTTAGAGCGCTGTCTAAATTAAAAGGCAAGACAAAATCCAATTTTAAAGAAGAAAAAATCGTTTTCCTCTCTTCATAAGTATATAATAATTTGGATTGCGGATTAGGATTATTCGTAAATGTCGTAATGCCTGCTGTATAGTTTTTTTGCTTTGCAACAGTTAAAACGGCATCAATCAAAGTGCGGTGTCCTAAATGAACACCGTCAAAAAATCCTAACCCCAACACGATGGGGTTTTTATATTTTGTATTTTGTGATAGTTCAATCATCGTTTTACCCCCGCAAATATGTAGGTATCCTCAACCTGCCGCCTTCCTCTATTCCTATGCCAAATAGTTCTGTTTTGCAATAAACCAAAAATGGCTGCTCTGTTTTCTCAACCTCTATCTTTATCCCCTGTGCAATTTTTTCATATAAGCTATCCTTAAAAACCTTCTTCGGTAATTTTTCTAATGCTTTCTCTACAGGTATCAATGCTTTTACACCCAGCTTTTCTAACTCGCCTATTGTCACCGCTTCACTCACCAAAAAATCCCCTGCACGAGTTCTGTCTATTGAAGTCATGGTTGCCTTTGACCCAACACTAGCCGCTAAATCTCTGCATAATGACCTTATGTATGTCCCTGAAGAACACGCAATTTTAAACCGCCACACATTGTCACTAACCTTTCGCAAAAGTTTAAAGCTGTCCACCCGCACCCTGCTGCTCTTTAATAAAACACTACCGCCCTTTCGCGCAATGTCGTACGCACGAACACCGCCGACACTTTTTGCACTGTACTGCGGCGGAATTTGGTCTAATTCGCCCACAAAATTTTTTATAGCCTTTCTCAACTCTTCTTCTGTAGGAATCTTTTCCGCTTTTGCCACAACTTCACCGTCACCGTCCAAAGTGTCAGTTTCATACCCAAACGCAAAATCCGCCTCGTATTCTTTATCTTTGCGCAAAAAATATTCCATCAATCTTGTAGCCTTACCCACACCAATCAATAAAACACCCGTACCTTGCGGGTCAAGCGTACCAAAATGTCCGACTTGTTTTGTCCCCAAAATTCGCCGCATTTTTGAAACCACCGCAGCGCTGGACATACCGCTTTCTTTATTGATGTTTAAAACACCTATCATCAAATCACGAGAAATCCTTAACCGACTTTATTATCTTATCGACAACATCTTCGTATCTTCCTTGAATCAAACAGCCAGACGCGCGGGTATGTCCGCCGCCCCTAAATACACCTGCAACAGCCGCAACATCTACGCCCTTAGACCTAAAGCCTATTTTAAATGCCGTTTGATTTTGTTCGACTATCATTACCGCAACCGAAGTATTTTTTAAATTAAGCGCGACATCAATAATGCCCTCTGTGCCATGCGCCTCTACCCCCGCTTTTTCAAAATCATTTAGCATCAGGGTAATAATACAAATAGATTCATTCTCAAAAAAACGCATTGAATCAATTGCTCTAGCCAAAAGTCTTGTGCGCGGCAATGAATTAGTACGGTAAATTTTTGAGGCGATGTCACTTATACTCGCGCCCATATCACACAATTTTGACGCTGCTTGTAGCGTCCTTGAAGTTACTGACGAGTGCATAAAATGTCCCGTATCGGTAGAAAAACCCACCAATAAACACTGCGCCATCACTTTACTTACTTCGCTGCCTGCTTTTTCAAAAATGCCCTCTTTCTCAAATATATCATACAGCACCTCGCAAGTAGATGATAATTCGGGAATGACATGGTTGATTTTGCAAAAATACTCGTTAGTTTTATGATGGTCAATGTTGACTGAAACAGGAGTAGATTTTGCATAATCGGCAAACTTGCCCATGCGCAAACTTTCGGCACAATCCATCGCAAACACCGTATCATACTTTTTGTGCTTTTGCACATTCAATTTATTTAATAGCGGCAAAAAATCATAATTTTGCGGCACAGGTGAGTCTGACACAATGTCGACATTCTTTTTAAGAAATTCGGCAAAAGCATATAAAGCAAAACCCGAGCCCAAACAATCGCCGTCAGGTTTTTGGTGACATACAATAAGTATGTTTTTGCTGTCTTGTACTATTTTTGTTAAATTCATTAGCTTTCTTCGCTTTTTTCACTTTTCTTGATTTCGTCTAAGATATTATCTATCTTTTCGCCGTAAGCGATACTTTCGTCCATCAAAAAGGTTAGCTGCGGCACTGTGCGTAAGCTTTTTAAATCTCTGGCTAATTCACTGCGGATAAAACCTTGCGCAGAATTTAATGCCGCCATAGACGCTTGCTTGTCCTCGTCTGACCCGCCAAAAATACTGACGAAAACCTTTGCCGTCTTTAAATCCTTTGCACATTCGACAGAAGTTATCGTAATCATGCCCGATACTCTAGGGTCTTTAACCTTGCTATTTATCGTCACCGATAAACTTTTTTGCATTTCGCTGTTAATGCGACCAATTCTAACCATATTTTTTATCCTTTAGAAATTTTTATTAAGAAGCATTTTTGAAAAATGAAAGTTTACTTTCAAATTTTTCACAAATGCGCCCGCCACAAACGGTTTAAAACCGTTTATAGGTTTTTTCTATTTAAAAATATTTAAACTGCTTTGTCAAACTATTTACACTCATACCAGCTCTTGCCTATTCCAACATCTACAACTAAAGGCACTTTTAACTGCACAGCATTTTCCATACATTTTTTAACCAAATTTGCAATATCCCCCGCCTCTGTTTCTTTACACTCTACAATCAATTCGTCATGAACCTGTAAAATCAATTTTGCCCCTTTGCTGCTTTTTTCTAATTCACTAGCCACACGGTTCATAGCAATTTTTATAATATCCGCCGCACTGCCTTGAAGCGGCATATTCATCGCAACCCTCTCGCCAAAGCCCCTTGTATGAGGGTTTGAAGCCCTAAGTTCCGGAATAGCCCTCTTTCGCCCAAACATCGAAACGGCATAACCTTTGCTCTTTGCGTCTGCTACGGCACTGTCCATAAACTTCTTTACATTAGAAAATCGCTCTAAATATTTGTCGATATAATCCTTCGCTTTATACCTTGCAATCTTTAAATTTTGCGCTAAACCAAAATCACTAATACCGTAAATAATGCCAAAATTGACCGCCTTTGCCTCCCGCCTCATAATAGAAGTCACCGCCGCCTTATCCACACCAAATACTTCCATCGCCGTTGAGGTATGAATATCCTCACCGCTTAAAAATGCCGCTATCATTTTTTCGTCACCCGATAAATGCGCCATCAGCCTTAATTCAATTTGCGAATAGTCCGCACAAATCAACACGCTGTCATTTGTTTTCGGTACAAATGCCTTACGCAATAATCGTCCTTCTTCTTCCCTTATAGGAATGTTTTGCAAATTAGGCTCGACACTCGAAAGCCTTCCTGTCGCGGTAAGCATCTGCTTAAAGTCTGTCCTTACAATCTCATTACTATCCATCGCCGAAAGCAAACCCTCGACATAAGTGCTGTTCAATTTTGCCAGCGACCTATAATCCAAAACTTTTGCTACTATAGGACTTTTATCTACAAGTTGCTCTAAAATATCCGCCGCCGTCGAAAACTTTTTTTCGCCCTTTTTAGGATACAGAATTTTTAAATCCTCAAATAATACTTTTGCCAATTGTTTGGGCGAGTTAACATTAAACTGTACACCTGCTATCTCTTGAATATCCTTTGACAGTTTTTCGCATCTTTCTGAAAAATCAAAACCTAATGCAGATAGAATATTCTTATCAACCTTAAAGCCTTCGCGTTCCATTTTATATAGAACTTCAACCAGCGGCAGCTCGATTTCCTCAAAAAGAGAAACTAATTGCCTTTCTTCCAATTGCTCTTTTAGCATAGTTTCATAACAAAAAAGCGACACAGCAAGAGTATTTTTATCCAAGCCAACACTTTCAAAAACTTCTGACAAATTACCTTTTATCACCACAGGGTCAATTAGGTACTGTGCTAATTTACAATCGGTATAATTTATTAGTTCTATGCCATACTGCTTTAACTGTTTTTTCAACGATTTGGCATCGAACACAATCTTTTGCACCTTTTCATTTTCGCATACAGGCTTTAACGCGCCTAAAACCATTCCGACATTTAAACCGATATCCAATAAGGTATGAGAAAGTTTTGCCGTATACTCGCCACCCTCGCCCAAAGCAAAACTAATTTCCTCACCAAAAACCAGCGCAATTTTATCCTTAACTTCATTTAGGCTTTCTAGCAATTGCGCTTGAGTTTCTAGCACAACCGCCTGTCTAATTTGTGTTGACGGCGCGTCATCGCCCATCGTCACCTTAATTCCCTCGCCGCTTCCCTTTTCAAAAAGTTCTTCGCGTTTAGCCAGCGATTTAAACGAATTTTCAGTAAAAAATTGCTTAACAGTTATCGAAAACGGAAACTTATAGATACAATCCAATAAAGAAACATCTAACGGCACATTATTATCAATCGTAGCTAATTCTTTTGATAAATACGCTAATTCCTTACCGCTAACTAATTTATCTTTTAATTTTCCCGCTACCTTGTCCACATTCTCATACACACCGTCTAATGAACCATAATCAGCTAAAAGCCCCCTTGCCGTCTTATCCCCCACACCGGGCACACCGGGAATATTGTCCGAAGTATCACCGCATAAAGCCTTATAGTCAATAAATTGTATGGGTGTCATGCCGTATTCTTGTTGCAATGCCACAGTATCAAACATCGCAACCTCACTAATGCCGCGCTTTGTCAGCATTACCCTTGTTTCTTTTCCAATCAACTGCAACGCGTCCTTGTCCCCCGTGACAATTGTTGTATTCACCCCTCTAGAAGCCATTGTCCCTAAAATATCGTCAGCCTCAAAACCCTCTTTTTCTATTACCTTAATACCCATAGTGCTTAACATTTCTTTGACAATCGGCATTTGCACTCTAAGCTCATCAGGCATACTTTTCCTAGTTGCCTTATAACCCTCATATTTAATGTGTCTAAAAGTAGGCTTTGGCAAATCAAAAGCTACTGCCAAAAACTTAGGCTTAAAATCCAAAATCGCCCGCACCAGCATATTAGTAAACCCATACACCGCCCCAATCGGAATCCCTTTATTATTATTCAGCGGCGGAAGAGCATAAAATGCCCTATTCACCAAACTGTTCCCATCAATCAAAACTAATGATTCTTGTTTTTCCATGCGAATAGGATAGCAGGAAATTTAATAAAGAGCAAGGAAATTGTTTCGCTAAAAAATCAAATCCCTTCTTCAGAACCAACCAACTGCCCCACCGTAACATTAAAAAACTTTGCTATTTCGATTAAAATATCAATGTCGGGTTCTCTTGCACCTTTTACATATCGACTAACTGTTTGTTGTCTAACATTGATAATTTGCGCCAATTGCTTTTGAGAAACTGCATTTTCTTTCATAAGCAATTCTAAGTTTTTCGCAAAAGTGTTCACAAACTCAATGTACACCAAAGTGGGGTAAAAATGTTGACGAACACCTCTTAGGTGTACTAAGATATAATTATGAAAACACAAAAATGCAAAAATTGCGCCTACTACACAGCGTACTACAGAAAGTGGGCTTGCAACTTTGAAAGACTAACTAACGGCTTTTGCGAAAAGCACCAAAAGCTTCAAACGCAGCACGAAACTTGCGATGATTTTAAAAACAGCGAACAAAAAGAAGAGAACAAAAAACGAAAACTGCTTTCTTCCTTAGAACAAGCTGTAGACTCTATAAATGTAATAGCGCAAATATTAAAAGACAGCTATCTAAATGACCTCTAAACGCTTGACCTTTTACCCGCAACCAAATACACTATTTCTGTTTCCCTTTTAGGAGAGGTGGTTGAGCGGTTTAAGGCACTCGCTTGGAAAGCGGGCGTACTGTAACAGGTACCGGGGGTTCGAATCCCCCCCTCTCCGCCAAAATCATAAATCTTTGACTATCTATGATTCTAATCTAAAATGTGACGCCAAAAGTCTTAACACTTTTGGTATTTTAAAATTTTAAAAAAATTAAAAAAAGCATTAAAAATTTGTTGACAATGGGATAATAATTATTATATAGTATTAATTATCAATAAGCGAAGGGGGCATGAATGCTTTTTGAAACGAAATACTGTGCAGCGGCAAATTATATTAAATGCAATAAAAGAACTTGCAAGCCATCCTACGGCGGAAGAAATTTACTTGCATATTGCAAAAAATCACCCATCGATTAGCAAGGCAACGGTCTATCGAAACCTTGCAAGCGCTGCCGATAACGGCGATATTTTGACCATCGGCGCTTTTGACGGGGCTATGAGGTTTGACCACAATAATCACAAGCATTATCACTTTATTTGTGATAAGTGTAAGAAGATAGTAGATGTGCCCGACTTTGATATAGAAGCACACTTACCATCTCTTAACGACCTAAAAATTAAAACCATTCAACTAACACTTCGCGGGCTTTGTAAAAACTGCGAATAACAAAACAGAAAAAAATTAAAAAAACAGGAGTATAAAAAATGAGTAAACAACTAAAAGGTTCCCAAACCGAGAAAAACCTAATGAACGCTTTTGCGGGAGAAAGCATGGCGCGTAACAAGTACACTTACTACGCATCAAAAGCAAAATCTGAGGGATTTGTCCAAATCGCTCAAATCTTTGAAGAAACCGCCGCTAACGAAAAAGAACACGCTAAACTTTGGTTTAAGCTGCTTCATGACGGAATGCCAGATACTTTAACCAACCTAGAGGACGCTGCAAACGGCGAAAATTTTGAGTGGACTGATATGTATAAAAAGTATGCCGAAACCGCAAAAAAAGAAGGCTTTGAAGATATTGCCAAAGCATTTGAACTTACCGCAGCAGTCGAAAAGCACCATGAAGAGCGCTACCGCACTTTACATAAAAACATTAAAAACGGTAAAGTTTTTGAGAAGGAAAAAGCGGTTACTTGGTCTTGCCTTAACTGCGGATACGAAAACAATGACAAAAAATCTGTAAATCTTTGCCCGCTTTGCAAACACCCGCAAGCATTTATGGCAATTAAAAGCGAAAATTTTTAATGGAAGTCTTATACAAATTAGGATACGGATTATATCTTTTGTCGGCAAAAGCCGACGGGCGTGACAACGCTTGCATCATCAATACTTTTATGCAGGTTACTGATGATAGTTTTGTTATGGCTGTAAATAAACAAAACCTGACTCATGATATGATTTTGAGTTCAAAAGAGTTCAACATATCAGTATTAACAACAAAAACACCTTTTAGTATTTTTGAAAGGTTTGGTTTTCAAGCAGGAAAAAATGCGGATAAGTTTGCTGGATTTGACGGCATATCCCGCAGTAAAAATAATCTTACATACCTAACTCAAAACACTAATGCATTTTTGTCATTTAAGGTTAAGGACATAGCTGACTATGATACACACACGCTATTTACTGCCAAAATGACTGACAGCGGTGTTTTAAACAAAGATGACAGTTTAACATATTCGTACTACCACCAATTTATAAAACCAAAGCCAAAAGCTAAATCAGGCTGGCGCTGCACTATTTGCAATTTTATCCTATACGATGAATTGCCTAAAGATTACATCTGCCCTATTTGTAAACGCAACGCATCGGTGTTTGTAAAAGAAGGATAAATCTAATCATACTAAATTCTAAAAACTCGCGTTTTTTGCTTTTTGCAAAATGCGAGTTTTTTTTATAAAATCCTAAAAAAATCTTTTACTTTTTTGCATTGGCATGATACACTGAATAACAGTATACAACGAATTTACACACCAAACGGGCTATGGTCAAAATCTATAGCCTAGACAGAAAGGAAAAAAATTATGGCAAAAAATGAAAAGCAAAAAAAGATTCAAAAAGTTTTGGTTGCAAATCGCGGCGAGATTGCAATAAGGGTAATTCGTGCGTGTCACGAATTAGACATAGGCACTGTGGCGATTTATTCCGAAGCAGACACCTTTAATCTTTTTAGAACAAAGGCAGACGAAGCTTACTTAGTGGGCAAAAACAATACCCCCCTAGGAGCTTATTTAGATATTGACGCAATTATCGCATTAGCAAAAGAAAAGAATGTAGACGCGATTCATCCCGGCTACGGCTTTTTATCCGAAAATGCCAACTTTGCAAAGGCTTGCGAAGACAACGGCATTTTATTTATTGGACCACCCAGTAATGTTTTGGCAAATATGGGCGACAAGTTAGCGGCAAAGGTTATTGCGAAAAAATGTAATGTGCCTACTATCCCCGGCAGTAAAGACCCTCTAACAGGTGTCGAGGATGCTGTAAAGCGCGCTAAAGAATATAAATATCCCATTATCTTAAAAGCTGCAGCAGGCGGCGGCGGAAAAGGTATGCGCAGGGTTGATAGTGACGAAGAATTAAAAAATGTTTTTCCGTTAGTCCAAAGCGAAGCATTAAAATCCTTCGGCAACGGCGATATTTTTATGGAAAAATATCTAGTAAATCCCAAGCATATCGAGATTCAAATATTAGCCGACAAGCACGGCAATGTAGTGCATTTGTTTGAAAGAGATTGCAGTCTGCAACGCCGCTATCAAAAGGTTATCGAAGTTGCGCCCGCTGTTACCTTGCCTCAAAAAACGAAAGATGCGTTGTACGATGCTGCCGTCAAAATCTCTAAAGAAGTCGGTTATGTTTCTGCCGGCACGGTAGAATTTTTGGTAGACTCAAACGGCGACCATTATTTTATCGAAATGAATCCTCGGATTCAGGTGGAACACACTGTTACAGAGGTTGTCACCGGCATTGATATTGTACAATCACAAATCATGGTTGCGCAGGGTCATAAATTGTCTGACCCGGAAATCGGCATAATCTCTCAAGACGCGTTAAAAGTAAGCGGTGTTGCGATTCAATGCCGTATTACAACTGAAGACCCAAAAAATAACTTTTCACCAGACATTGGCAAAATTACAGCTTATCGCAGTCCCGGCGGATTTGGTGTAAGGCTAGATGCCGGCAATGCAGCAACGGGTGCCGAAATTTCGCCTTACTATGATAGCCTGCTTGTAAAAGTCACAACTCATGGACGCGATTATCATTCAGCAATTGCAAAAGCAAAACGCACCATAAGAGAAATGCGTATTCGTGGAGTCAAGACTAACGCGCAATTTTTGACTAACATTTTAGAACACCCCGTCTTTATTGCAGACAAATGCCATACGACTTTTATTGACGATACCCCAGAGCTTTTTAATATCCTAGAACCGCAAGACAGAGCAACTAAAATCCTAAAATACTTAGGTAACAAGGCTGTTAACGACAAAAAAGCTGTGCCTACATCTTATGTTGCACCGCCTTTACCTATTATCCCAACAGGCAAACCCAAAGACGGATTAAAGCAGCTATTAGATAAAAAAGGTCCTGATGCCGTTAAAGAGTATTGCTTAAAATCCAAAAAACTGCTTATTTCGGATACAACTCTCCGTGACGCTCACCAATCGCTTTTAGCTACCCGTGTGCGTACCCGCGATATGGCTGCAGTTGCCGAATATATGGCGCATACCATGTCAGACGCATTTGCAATTGAAATGTGGGGCGGCGCAACCTTTGATGTTGCCTACAGATTCTTAAACGAAGACCCATGGGAAAGATTAGCTATCTTGCGCGAAAAAATGCCTAATATCCCCATGATGATGCTTTTAAGAGGCGCAAATGCGGTAGGCTATACCAGCTATCCGGACAATGTTATAATAGAATTTATTAAAGAAGCGGCAAAAAGCGGAATTGATGTATTCCGTGTCTTTGACTCGTTAAATTGGATGCCAAACCTCGAACTTTCTATCGAAGAAGTCTTAAAACAAAATAAAATTTGTGAGGGCTATGTTTGTTATACCGGCGATATTTTGGACAAAACCAAAAATGTCTACGATTTAAAATACTATGTCAACATGGCAAAAGAGCTTGAAAAACGCGGTGTGCATATTTTAGGTATTAAAGATATGTCGGGGCTGTTAAAACCCTACGCCGCGTATGAATTAGTAAAAGCATTAAAAAATGAAGTCGGCTTGCCTATTCACTTACACACTCACGATACTAGCGGCAATGGTGTTGCAACACTTCTAAAAGCTGCTGAAGCCGGCGTTGATATTGTTGACACTGCCATTTCTTCCCTATCCTCACTAACTTCACATCCCTCATTAAATTCTGTCATCACAGCGCTAGAGCGCACCAAACGCGACACGGGCATTTCAGACGAATCCTTGTGGCCGCTATCAAATTATTGGGAACATGTAAGAGGCTTCTACAAACAGTTTGAAGAAGGTTTAATCTCGCCCGCTACAGAAATTTATAAATACGAAATTCCCGGCGGTCAATACTCTAACCTAAAACCGCAAGTAGAAAGTTTGGGATTAGGAGAACGATTTAGAGAGGTTAAAGAAAAATACAAAGAAGTTAACGATATGTTGGGCGGCATTGTCAAAGTTACACCGTCTAGTAAGATGGTGGGTGATATGGCAATCTTTATGACCCAAAATGATTTGACGGCAGAAAATATTGTCGAAAAAGGCAAACACCTAAACTATCCCGATTCTGTCGTTAGTTATTTTGAAGGCATGATGGGTCAGCCTCAAGGCGGCTTCCCGAAGGATTTACAGCAAATTGTGCTTAAAGGTAAAAAAGCTATTACAGGCAGACCGGGTGAAAGTCTAAAATCACTAGACTTAAACAAAGTCAAAAAGGAAATGGAAGCCTTTTGTCCCGAGCCTAGCAATCAAGATGTCTTGTCATATTGCTTGTATCCAAAAGTAATAAAAGACTACTTTGCCCACAAATCCGAATATTCGGATTTATCCAACCTTAACACCGTTGCTTTCTTTAACGGGCTAAAAAAAGGCGAAGCGACCGAAATAGAAATCGAGCCAGGTAAAACCTTGTTTGTTAAATTAGTAGCAATCTCTGAGCCTGATGACGAAAATGTCCGCATTGTTGAGTTTGAACTAAACGGCAAACGCCGCTCTGTTGATATTGTTGATAATTCTTCCGGAAAAGTTGCCGCTGCTGTCATTATGGCAGATGTTTCAGACCCGTTACAAATCGGCGCGTCAATTCCCGGTATGGTAAGTAAAGTTTCCGTCAAAAAAGGCGATATGGTAAAGAAAAATCAAGTCCTTGCTGTTATTGAAGCAATGAAAATGGAAACCACTGTTATGAGCAAAGTCGACGGCGAAATTGCGGAAGTATTGGTCAAAGAAAAACAATCCGTCAAAGCTGGAGAGTTGGTAATAAGAATGAAATAAAATCGTGGGCGGCAAAATGCCGCCCACCCCTTTTTTAATCGCATGAAAAAACCAAAACAAAATTTTATCGACAAGGCTATTGAACTTGACACCAAGCAAACACCTTCAGACAAACTCTTTAATCGTGTGGGCATTGTCTGCGGCTCGGTTGCTTGCGGCTTTTTAGTACTCTGTCTTATCTTTCACCTTACACTGCCCTCAGTAGGTTTTTTCTTGTGGCTAATTTTATTTTATCCTATACTTGTTCTAGTAATTGTCACCCTTTCCTGTTCAATAGGGCAGCTAATCCGCAACCACTACTTTTCTTCCGTATTCGCCTGTATTCTAGGCTCTCTTGCCCTTCTTGCCCTCATCATCACAATCATCTATCAAGCCGCAATATATAACACTGTTTTCTTAATCCCCTTTCACCTTCCCCCTGTCGGTTGGTATGTGCTATAACTAAGCTATATTCGTATTAAAAAGAGCTGCTAATGTTATGTTAGCAGCTCTTTTTGTTTTTGTTTCTTTCTTTTATCTCTTGCCTCTAGCTTCTCAACTTCTCACTTCTTATCCCCTGTCCTTTTCT
>Ga0131853_10003983_pt1 | contig 26486 bp, 12 predicted proteins | sample TergutLab28metaG_FD_92764 | JGI IMG/M metagenome (GOLD analysis project Ga0131853, IMG submission 92764) | Labiotermes labralis P1 segment gut microbial communities from Petit-Saut dam, French Guiana - Lab288 P1 (version 2) (version 2) | ecosystem: Host-associated > Arthropoda: Insects >... | reverse complement strand
CAATATCTCCGTAACCATTGAAATTTGGATATAGGTGTTTTGGGTTATATCGGTATAGTTTGACCTAAGGAACACTCTCCCGAAGTTAGGTCCTTTCCTCCTGGGACACCCTGTATATATATAATTGTAAGTATTAAAGGTCCCGTACTACATAAACTGCACTGCGTGTACCTTAAGTTTCTGTAAGATAGCCTAATGATGGTCAAAAAGACCGAAACATATAGCCATTAAAATAAAGATAACTAATATCTAAATATACCATTGTGTTTGACGGCAACTATAAGCAATTTGTTTACCTTAAATATTAATTTTTGTAAATAATTCATTTTTATTAGTGGCTGTATGTACAGCAGTGTTCAACGAGTATATTTTAATGAAAACTATATACTTTAACGATGCACTTTTGAACTACGTATAGCGTCGAACGAGATGCAGTGTGAACACAAATTGCGAGTGGATGAGGATTGGATAGTTTACATGTAAGGTTTTATTCCGGAGATCGTAGGGAGGTTAATAAACTATTTCATTTAAAATAAAAGGTAGGTAGGTCGAAATTTGAAACAGATATCTCCGAAAAGAAATATAATGAATCAAATCTGCACGAATACAGTCGGTACACACAAAGAAATGGCGACAGATTTGTAATATAAGAATTATACAGGGTTATTCGAAATGATTGTCTGGGTTTTAACAACTGCCACCTCGTTCTGCAGATACATCTCCATGTGATTTCTTTCTATGGGGTTACGTCAAGGATCAGATTTATGTTCCTCCTCTTCCCGCAAGTATCCCGGAACTGAAGGTACGAATCAGAACCGTCACTGAAACCATCACCGCTGACATGCTACAAACAGTTTGGAGCGAACTCGATTATCGTGTTGATGTTTGTAGAATCACAAAGGGTGCATATATAGAGCACCTGTAAGGTATGTAATAAAAACTTGGAGTGTGTTCTATTAAATTAAAAAATACATATACTCATATCTCAAGTGTATTGTGTATGACAAGTTGTTAAAACCCCCGACAATCATTTCGAAAGACCCTGTACACACACACACACATATATATATATATATATACAAACACACGCATCACATAATAAAAACTAAATGACGAGAGAAGTCCTGAATTCTGCTCTTCTTATTTTATAAAGATGATATAATAAAGAATGAACAGCCGAGTGTGTAGCAGTAGGCCTAGAGAATTTTAGTTCAAAAAGCAGGGAAGGAAGAGAATTGGAAGAAGTAAGTGGAAATGGCAGCATGATGTAAAGGTTAATTTGAAATACTGTACGAGATTGCCGGCCAATTCAGATGGCCGTGAGGTCTAAAGCGTAGGTGTTCAGCCGCTTTATTGCTGGGGTCGCAGGTTCAAATCCCGTCGAAGGCATGGATGTTCGTCTGTTGTGTTTGTTGTGTGTTGTGTAGGTAGCGGCCTCTGGAACAGTCTGAACAATCGTACAGAGTCTTATCGGGTGTGTGTTTCTTACTGTGTGCTATCTAGAAACCTCAGTCATGTGGAGGACCAAGCCCGATTTGAGCTGTGGGGCCACAGAAAAGAAAAATATAATAGTGTGGATTGCATTAATTTGGCTCTGGATAGGATCCAACGTCGAGATATTTTGAGAACGGTAAAAAGGAAAATTCTTTCACCAGTTTGGTGACTACGGTAGATTTAAGAAGGATATAGTTTTGTAATTCATATTTCGCTGAAATACAGTATGGTTGTATGGACACTGTTGGTAGACATAACCAAATTTTCTGACAGTGTCACGCAGTACGAAGTGTACATGGTAAACAGGGGCAGTCAGTAATAACAAGACAGAAAGTGTGAAAAACTCACATACAGCCAGAAAGTTCCATATAAAGTGTTCAGATACCCTCCTAGCTTTTGATGTTTGTGTGACCGTGCATCTCTGATACAATAGTATAAACAACCAACCAGATGCAACAACAACAATTTATTAGTAATTTCAATCAGCTCAGCATGTTTTGGGCGATAATTTCGCCCATCCTCAGGAGCACTAGACTGTGTTTACAGCTTGCTGCATAACGCTCGAAGAAGTTGCTTGCTGGTGACCTTGTCACCAGCAAGCAACTTCTTCGAATATTATACCACAAGCTGTACGTTGCATCTGGTTGGTTGTTTATACTATTGTACCCTCCTAGCATTTCTTTATATGGTGTACGTAAAAAAAAATTAAATATAATTTTTAGAGCGTTTTCTTATGTTATATTGCGTTCTATGCAGTACGTGTCTTATAGACATAAAACTTATTCATAACCTTGAAGACCAAAACAACAAGGCTTACCTATAAGTTTACTACGAACTTATGCACAGGGTATATACACATGTAGGGTGCTAATTTTCTTCATGTTATACATGAAAATAACGAAATACTAATTTTCTCCTTTCGCGACAGGATTGGAAATACAGTAATTTTACGACCCAAGATCCGTCACATTCCGAGAAAAATTACTTTATTCTTCTCACTACAGGTGCCCCTTATATCAGGGCTTTCACGTTGCAGACGGCAATGTGCTACCCTGCTCGACTTTGTTAATTCGGCAATTTGAAATAGAAGTTTCACGTTCATCTAATCTATTTAAAAGTAGGCGTCTGATTCGAAAACCTGACTCTAAGATAAGCCTGAAGATGGCGCTACAAATAGGGCCGAAACATGTAGCTGGAATTATAACCTAATATAATCTGACAAAATATAAATTTGTGTATGAGTGTATTATATATATATATATATATTGTATTATATTTTACCAGTATTTCCATTTTCTTTTGTTTTAAGAAAGATACCTTGCGATTGAAGAACACCGCAAAGAAATGGTACTGACTGCACAGCATAAAACCTATCACCAGTCTTTCCCTTTTCTCATTCATAAGCAATCATTCCTTATTTTTCCGCACACACATACCGGGCTGCTGATAAGTCCTTAACCCGACCAGGAAGTAAACAAGCTCGGAAGCATGTCAGGGACGCGCGCGATTTCAACAAAATCGAGACGCGAGCTGCCACCAAGTTTTTTTCTGCAAGGCAAGGCGCCGAAGGAAATTCACGCCATTCTGACACAAACATTAGCTTGTTTCCTTCCTGGTCGGGCTAAGGACTTATCAGCACCCCTGTATTTCTGAAACCGATTTCCATATTACATACATCAAGTTCCTTACTACAGCATACTTTGTAACCTATGCTGTCATAATTAATACGTCAGCCAACAAATGCACCTTACACAATACAGGTCATAACAAGTATTAAACACGTTTATCTCCATATACAGGTGTTAAGGTTATATTTCTGTGTCCTTCAGGATGGCAACCTGGTGACGAAACATGTAGAAGTATAATACTTGTTATAAATTGTGTTTTATTAAGTGTGTTTGTTGGTTTGTGTATTAATTATAACAATAAACACGGTATGAGTATATTAAAATTCGCAAATGTTCAACAAAAGCTCTCTACAACTACAAAGCACATGGGAAAAAGTTTATACGATCAGCGCAGCTATTTCATATCTAGATTAAAGTTTTCGGCTTATATTCCTTTGTTTTACAAATCCCTGAGAATGGTATCTCAGTACCGATACACGTAGGAGTTTAATACTCGTACTTGTTATGAATTTGACATTCAGAGTCCCGTGCATCGTGATATATTCTTATAATAAAACCAACGAGAAGCACTAATTTCTCAAATTTATTTTTAGAATAGAACTCTACATGTTTCGGACAGGTTTCCTGTCCATCATCAGGAGTCTATTACTGTATACACAGCAACAAGTATATGTCATACAGGTTATGCTGACTGCTTGCTAGCAAGCAGTCAGCAAAATTTATTCCAAAAATAAATTTGAGAAACTAATGAATCTCGTTCGTTTTATTATAAGAATACTTGTTATGAATTATACTGGATTAAGTGCATTTTTTGGGTGATGTATTAATTGTAAGAATGATTAAGGATTGCGTAATCTAAAGTTTTTAGAAAATAGGCCTTCACAGTCACAATAATTTGCATATTCAAAAATGTGTACTCTGATTCAACTCTCCTACTTAAGATGTATTTTTCTATTATATAATTAAAAGCCCTTCATACAACGTAACTCACCTCACCTCACCTCACCTCACCATTCAACCCAATGCGCATGAAGCACAATTAAGTAAGCCCAATAACATTTTAACAAAAACACGTGAAAAAAACATCTTTTTCCCTCAGGCAACATATTCTAACATCCAGCTGACACGGAGAAAACTGAGACACATACAAAGTTCGTTGCAGTCTGAAACTGAGGGACCCACAGGGCGCAGAACTTCTGCTTCGAAGATGAATGGACACAAATTATTTACTTTGCCTCTTGAAAGTAAATACGAACGAACTTATCAACTGAAAACAAAGAGACATCATAAAGTATTCATTAAAATACACAACTGTGGAATTATGAGAGGAATAAAAAAAATACTGTGTTCCTTAGGTTACGTTTGTGCGCCTTTTATTCAGACAAACTGAGCGGAAGCTCTTTGTTTTCACATAGACTTTACATTAAAAATTATAGGAACAGCTCTAAAATAAGGAATGGATAATGAGGCAGAAAATACAATAAATATGAAATTATTTTTCAATATGTCAGGCGGTATTTTGAAGTAGACAGCATGTCAGTCCCTCCGTAAACTTCCTTCGGTTGTGAATGACACTTAGCTACTGTACTCATGAGAATAATTTACCGGAGCCTATTCTGATCCAGCTGAAACAAGTTTACATTCTCCCATCCTTTCTTTAAGGTCATTTTAATATTATGAGAATCTTGAACGTCTAGGTTTCCAAAATAGTTTCCTGCTCCAGGGTTTTCGACTAAAATTGTGTAGGCATTTCTAACAAACCTTGTGCTTATATGTTCTCAAGCGGAAAAGATATATGACATTGACAGAAAACACGTGATTTAAGGTAAGTGAATTTTAAGTGACGACGTTTTAAATCGTAGTGAATTAAAAATAAAGGCAGCATCAGTGTGACTGTAATGGTATGTTGCTACAGTGTGCATTAACATGTCAGTGCTCTGGTGCAGTGTCTTTCCAGGCGCGTTTGCCCATTCGCGAAAGCGCCTTTTACCTTCGTCATGAACATCTGTACGTCCTTCTGTCTGTCTGTCTGTCTGATCAAGTGTTCACACATATTCCCGCGGCTGACAATGGACGGATTTCCGTAAACTTTGATATTGAGAACTTATAGTAATCTGTCCAGAAAATCCGAATTTCGATAAAATCGGGCTAAAATATCCGACACTTTACAAGCAAAACATGTTTTATTGTTCCCGGCAATACTAAGTCACCATTTGGGCGCTCTCTTCCAGTGAAATAGTATCAGGCTGTTGGGATGGCCGAGGAAGTATATATTTAACCGAAAGCGCCAAAGTGTTATGTTAACACGTAATGTTGCCCTTTTTGTTCATTTTATTTTGAATTATACAATGACGGTTATTTACAATTTAATTTTAAAAAATACACTAAGCGAATTTTCTACGTTCGAACACCAGAAACAAATTAAAAATCGGCACTAAATGCTGCTGAAAAGCTGCACACCACATCGCTATTGACGGCGATATACAGTAATTATTTATAAAAATTCGCTTGTGGGAATGTGTGGAACAAAATGTTTATAAGTTCTACAGACATGTCCAAATTATTTTACTTCCTCAAAATCAACAGCAGTTACTGTTTATCTAAAGAACTTGCTCCAATTTCAGAGGCCATACTTTGAATGGGTGGGAAGTTGACAATAAACATTGGGCAAATAAAGATTTCAGTGTTCACCGTCAAATGTTTTTTGGGTGTAGTAAATGTGAATCGGATATATTTCTACAAATTAATGTACGATAAGCAGTATTGTGGACCGTAAATGAGAATTTAATCTAAATACGAAATAGTTATTTTTTTGGAGGAAACATTTACACCCATAAATTTTAATAATATCATGGTGCGGTAGCTAGAAATCGCTATGGCAGTTCCGAGCAACCTCTCAGTAAGAAAAGCGGAAAAAGCTGCAGATGTGAAGAGATCACACTTGAAAATCCATTAAGTGGCAACGAATGCGCTATCAACAGCTGGACTGTGAAAAATGAAACTTTTATAAGCTCATCGTATCAAGACAAGGAAAGAAAGCGTCCGACTGCAGTAGCTCACAAACCTTGACGTCAGACGTTGCTCTGAATAAGGGGTCCGTGAAACGTACAAATTCCTGTTAATCAAAAACGGAAAACACAGAAAAAAGAACATTGTTCTTATATTACGCGAAGAATGATTCATGGCCTAATATTTTACCTCTTCAGAGGCTCATTCTTGAATATGTATCAGTCAGACATGTAACATGAACATCAGTCGGACTCTGAAGCTTGACGGGTACATTAATAACTGAATATTAAAAAAATATTAATAGATGCAAAACATACATAATGATTTCATTGCCAAATTTTCAATAAATTCCCAAGATAAAAATCCTCAGCCTCAGTACACATACCGGCACGGCTAAATCCATATCATAAATCGCGTAAGTTTATTAACACTGTCTTTAACAGGTGTGGGAAAGTCCAAAAGAGAACGGATCGACGCGTCTCGACTCTTCAGTCTTTGTCGGCTCAGCAGGCACTTCAGGTAACACCACACATGAAAGTCTCGGAAGATCGAATATGGAGATGCTGTTGGTCAATGCCGTTGACCACCACGAAAGATCAGTCGACCAGAAAGCAACGTTTTGATTAAATGCCTCAAACAGGGAGGGGCTCCGTCGTGTTGCCAGTACAAACACGTTTGTTATTCGAAAGACACGTCTTGCAACAGGTGCGGCATCTAAGTCCGTCCAGTCATGTAAGGATTAAAACATAGTGAATTATAATTATTCCTGTTCTTTTTTTGGGTGTGAAACATGGCCTCTCTCACAATGAGACAGGAATGTAGGCTAGGTGTGTTCGAGAAATGGATGTCGAAGAAGATACTAAGGTCACAGGGGCGCGAAATAAAAGCGAAATGGAGAAGACTACGTAACGAGAAACTGTCAGTACTCCTCGCCAAGCATTACGAGGGTGACCAAATCTAGAAGAATGGGATGGGTGGGATATGAAGCAGGCATTGGAAGAGAAGCGATACATACAAGATTTTGGTAGTAAAACCTGAGGTAAAAGTAACACTTGTAACAAAAGATAGGTGAGAGGTTAATATTAAAAAGGATCCTCAAGAAATGGAATGAAGTCTTGGACTGGATTGACCTGGCTCGGAATAGGAATGTGATAATGAACTTCCGGATTCCATATAATGTGAGGAATTTGACCGCCTGAAGGTTCGTTAAGTTTCTAAGGGCGCTGGTCCGTGGAGTTAGTTGGATGGTTATCGGCAGTTCAGTTTGCAGAAATTGTGGACTAACGTCACCTGTGACACAATAATCGGTAACAATCGAATGATTCATTGTGAGGCGTACAGAATTTAGAACCAAATTATTCTCCTCCTTTTCTAAGCATTGAAGTCAAAAACGTATCCTGATCTCTGTTTCCATCGTGGTAGAATAGAATAGAAAAGATAATGGGTTCGATCCCTTTCGGTCGTGAGGCACTTAGGTCTTTGACAGGCCCTTCGTGCCCCTTAAACTGTAGGCCAAATTAGTGGGGACCTGTCCCTTTAGTGAAGTTCCGGATCGCTCTCAGACGTAACTTCTGACATCCTCAGGGTCCAAGAAAAATGAATCCACATAAGTATGTCTGAGTGTCGCCAAAGCTTTCCACTCGCACGAAACTTGAGCTGAGTGTACTCCTCTGTCCTTCACCTCTTACACACGGGACGGACTGTCACTAAGCCCCATCCATACAGATTCTTCCATGGTAGTACACAACGCTCTCCATCAGATTCTCTAAACTCATCTCCCTTGATTTATACTTGCGGGAGGAGCAGAGAAAATCCTGTTTACCAACAAAATTTTAAACGCGAGGAGCATTATTACGTCACGATTTAGACGCTAAATTCTGCAAAAGGCACTTTAATTAAGTTAATAAGAGGTTAAATGCGCTTTACAAACGTGCCAGGATGGATATTTAGGCTGACGGTGTCCATTTTCAAAAGTAACTACACACTCTGCAGTAACAACAACATGATGTCAATTTTCTACATATTTATTTACTTTATTTTTAGTATTAAGCTAAAGATAAATCTATAATCCTTAACAACTTATTAATCAGCTGAATAAAGAGAGACCAACTTGATGTCACTTGCTTTATAATTCCATTATTTAATGCTCAACATGTTTCGGATGTTAATGCATCCATCCTCAGGGGCTTGCGACTTATTTGTTGAGTTATTTCATGGGTTGTATTGCTGTGGTTCAATGTGTGTTGGTGTTACGTTGTGGTTTGGCTGAAGCCTGCATCCGGATACCACAAACCACAACGTAACACCAACACACATTGAACCACAGCAATACAACCCGTGAAATAACTTAACAAATAAGTCGCAAGCTCCTGAGGATGGATGTATTTACATCCGAAACATGTTGAGCATTAAATAATGGAATAAAGAAGCAAGTGACATCAAGTTGGTCTCTCTATATTCAACTATCAAGATGATCCATGGTCCAATAAACATAAGATTATTAATTAGCTTTCATGAACGGAAGGGACATAAAAAAAACATCCGGAACTTTAAACACTCAACCTGGAACAATGATGAAACAGCCATGAATATTGAATAGATACCATTAATCAATTCATCATTCTAATGCAATGCTAGGTGCAGTGTCTCCGCCATTAGAAGCGCATGTCACGAGGACGCAGAGGGACGTGCAAAGTAAATTAAGCGCACTGTATACAACGAATCTGGATGGATGTAGATCGTCAGAGTTCGGCACCATATGGTTACGGACATCATCTGCACATTCTGTAATGTAACGACTTTTATCACATTCTCATATTACAGGAACGCAGCCTTAATTGCACGATGCTTATGAACTGGAAGGTAAGCTGAACAGTGCAGTCTCATAACACTTCAACATTACATTCTACAATTTTTATTAAAGTACTATAACATACCTAAAGACACGGGAGCCTCTAGACAGAGGATCGAGACAGGGACAAACGGGATAGGAAGAAGTGCTACAGGCTAGATGCTGCAATCGAAAGGGCACTGAGTGCTCTCCGGTCGAGTGACGAAGACAGAAATCTTAAACATATTTTCTTACAGACGGTAATAATAATAATAATAATAATAATAATAATAAATTAAAATTAGACAATAAACACTGATATAAGTTTGTGACAAAACCAGTAGAAAGAATTCATGAAGTAAGGAAATCGTATTATGGAATAAACAATTGCAAACTAACAGAATTCTCCTTAACAATAAGCCGGACATCATAATCCGTGATAATAAAAAAAGGTAATGTTAGGTTAACAGATGTCTCAATTTCAGTAGACAGAAATGTGTTTAAGAAAGAAGCAGAGAAGATACTAAAATATGAAAACCTTATCATAGAAATTCAGTGCAGGTGGAATGTGCAAGCAAAAGTGATACCAGTAATAAAAGGGCAACTGGAACCATCTCAAAATCATTAAGAAAATACCTGAGCAATATGCCGGGAAAGCACGAAATCAGGTGAATACAGAAAACAGCCATATATTGCACTACACACATACTGCGGAAAGTACTGATGTAATAGTAAAACAATTTAACATGGAAAGAAACATTACATGTAGCATAAATTGTAAATACAGTGTTGCTGTAAAACTATACACCCTAGAAAATGGTTTGTTTCAGGCATATAATTGTAAATACACTGCATAAAGGTGATAACGAATAATAACAATAATAATAATAATAATCAGGAGTTCATAATATGTGTTGCACTGTAAGTAAAGAAGGAACAGCCTGCAGGCACTGTACGCCCAGTAACAGCTGTCGGCAATCCAGACGTCATTAGGAATTCAGAACTGCTGAGAACTTATGAAGTATTTATAAGGGCGTCTCACAAGTCACTCACGTATAAGTTCCTAAGATAGAACGAGTTCCACCAGCAAATATGCTCACATTAAACCTTCGAAGCATGAAATTCCCTATAAAGGAGGGTCGTGCCATGACTCACGAGCTTAGATGCCAATCTTTCACCTCCGAGTCCCAGGTTGAATCCCAGGGCATTTTATGTGGAATTTGTGATGAACAAAGTGGCATTAGAAGGAATTCTATCCAAGTAGGACGACTTTCATCTAACAGTATCATTTCACTAATACTCCACTCTCCATTCATTCATCCACTGATTGACTGATTCATTCACTCATTCATTCGTCTATCCACTGACGCCATGTAACTGCAGCATGGCAGAACGTCGTTATATAATAAACGTTAAAAACTTATAAAAACGGTTCCGAACAAAACTGTGGACCTATTTTCGTGTTGAATTGCTGTCTTCCACATCTACAGACCTGTTTTTAATTTTATTGTTGTTGTAGTCCATATTATGAACAACGTATAACTTGAATGAATTTCTGTATTAATTAAAGTGCTACATGCGACCTCAGAGTTTAGCATCAATTTTATATTTTTTGCACCGTGCATTGTGATGTAATTATACAGCATAAACAAACGATATGCATAATTTTCTAAATTATTATTTAATTTGAAATTTCTATCGTCTCCTACATGTTTCGAACGTCTAGGATTCATCCTCAGGGAGACAGTTTTATATGCACTATGGTATGTTTTACATGCATCGGTGTGAGCAGTCTGGTGGACAGGAGTCTGGAACACACTCTCCTACCCATCAGACCGCTCACACCGATGCATGCAAAACATACCATACTGCGTAAAAACTGTCTCCCTGAGGGTGAACCCAAGAGGTTCGAAACTTGTAGTAGACAATATAATTAAAAATTACATATTAATTTAGAAAACTGTGCATTTCGTTAGTTCATTTTGTATAATTTCGCATCACTGTCACCCCTACAGGCCTAAACTCTGTGACCTACACAATATGTACACGAGTCCATTATTTCTGTACGTTCCAACATGCAGATGTTTGGTGGACACGCTTCGACAGCTGCAAATTTAATTATTTTACGTTCTATGGAACACCGCGTTAAAAAATGCGTGGTTTTTAAGATTTATCATAACAGGCCATGTGAGGAAAGAAAACCATACACCAGTATTGTTAGTGTCGTTACCACTTCACAAGTTCGACTTTCTACCATGTTCCTATTATTCTTTGTAGGAAATGATAAAATGCATGAGGTGCCCTCTATTGATCTAAGCTTCCCACAAATTTTACAAAAATCGTTCTATTATTTCGATGGGTGATCAAGGAACTTACACCCTAGTGATGTAATAATCCTACTGATTTCCTGTGTAGGACATAGAATTTTTCCACAAGGTTATAAACACAGGTCATACATTATGGAAAACAAAATGTATTTCCACTATAAAGAAGAGACGGTTCATGCAGTTCAGGAATATCGGTACTGTTATTTGATAAAATTATGCGAAAATAAATTTAAACATTCCGACAGCAAAATCTACAGTTTAAGTTCTGAAGCAGGTGGTACAGTACGTGTAGTAAAACTGTGCTTTAAAGAATTGAACTCCAGAACGGGTTGTTGCAATTTCTGTTGCATTTCTAAGAAAAGAAGCAGCATTAAGAAGAATGTTTGTTATAAAAAAAGAATACAATTTCGTAACGTTCAATATCTTTCAATTTAACAAGTTAGGATATTTTTTTACGTTTTGCTGACCGTGCATGTCAGTATATTTATCTCAGTATTTAACCAACTTGATGCACGAAATTTGTTTCACAGTAAGTTTTGTTTCATGCCTCTACATGTTTCGAGCACATGTGCTCATCATCAGGAGGTCAAAATTGCATTACACAGCCTCTGGTATCGTCACACCTGTAGGTGGCCGTCTCGTGCACGAGACGGCCACCTACAGCATCACATCCAAAAGATCTGAAGATCTCAACCTCTAAAATAATCGCTCTCAGAACATCAAACTTTCCGATTGGTCAAACACTTAACCTACAAAACAAAATGAATTCCGCATATCTCCTTCAGCAATACCAACCGCCCACAAGGAGAACAACCTTGGCTCGATCCTGGCAAAGCCACCACTTTCAGACCTCTGCTTCAGTACAACCCACTTCCTAGCAATGCGCATGTATTGAAGCCATTCGTCCGGTAGTAAATCGGCCGAAACGTGCAGGTAATTGTTCGCCTATATTTGGTGACGAGACAAAGGACACTCAACCTTTACAGTGAGGGCGCTACGTTTCAACATGGTGGTTAAACAGTAACATTACGTTAAGAAATGTTGCGTTTTCGCCCCATGATGAAAAACCGTAATTTCTGTTATTCAACTTGAACTTCTTTTCATCGTCAGGAACACAAACAAAGCCACGCCTGAGATGGGATTTTCTTTGCTGAAATTCACGATTAGAGCATGCTGCAATATAAGCCTCCCAGTGTAAATGTCCAACAATATGACAAGGTTCTACCGATCGTGTCGCCGGAACAATCGTACTAGCAACAGAATGAAGTAACAGGGAAGATAATCCGTGTTCTACTTCTGTTCAAAGCCAACTTCTTCCTCGCTTCTCGTACAGGAAACGAGAAGTTACAGATTCTATAACCTCAGACTTACTCTCTATGCGTTCCTCCAACCTTCGTGCCTTCTCTGCTTTTTTAAAAATGTGCGAGTGGTTTTATACTGCTGAATGTTGTAATGAAGGACCCTCAACCGTGTATATGTTTAGAGGTAAACCACACAATTGTAACAGTAGGTTTTGAACATTGTTAAGATGCCTATATTTTTTCAAATGTTCTGTTTCACACTGCTACAAACTAACGAAATCTAAACAAGTTGCACTCCTTCATACAATTCTTATCAGTAAAGAACAAGCCTGCGTTGATTTCCCAAAATATATACTTACTTACTTACTCCAAGGTGCAGAGTCCTTCTTGAGAAGCTAACTGGTTTGCAGCTAGTCAAGAAATTCCCCCCATTTCACGGAATCCGAAGGTTCATCACCGCAATCCAAGCATCCCGCATGTGAGTGTTTCTTAACAAAGTTTTTTACAGGGAGGGGTTGTTAGCACCTCGCCCAACCCCCAAGCTGGAGGACCACCCCTCGTCAGCTGTCCTCGACTGCTTATTCAATTTATTCGCAGCTACCGTCCTTATCGGAGGCCGTTCATCTATCCGCAACCTGAGGGCGCGCCATGCCGTGGTGACAGGGACCCACTACAAGGTACCAAAATATATACGTGATTAAAATATCCTTAAGAATGTTATGGCTGTAACTGGTAGCAGATGAACATCTCGTCAGAAGGAACTAAGAAATGTAGTAACATTTACCATCTCTTTGCATACGAAATTAAAGAGCGTCATTAATCATTTTTGTCCAAACTGAAAGTTAAAAATTAATTTCACCAGATGATCACGTGGGACACAAAGAGTTTCTCAGCAAACGTTGCATACTTACGAAGGAAGAGCTTTTAAATAAAATAAAAATATTAACACTGTATAAAATGGAGCTACTCTCTATCACAACTTAACAATTTGACTTTTACGTCATGATGATATTATTGTTACTTGAAGTTAGAAAGCACAGAAGAAACAGATTATGAAATTATGGGATTATATAACAACACTTTGATATATTAAAAAAAAATGTAAAAGGCGCCCAAATTCAATGGCATAACAACACAAAAACTATATTTTATTTGATATCGAAATAGTGTATTTCGTGTTGGTCCTCTTTCTCTACATGGAAGTATGTGCGTATAATATCAGAGGTTTGAACATATCCTCATTGTTGCACCGTGCATTTCGTAGAATCACTTTAATTATTAACCAACTAATGCACTATATAAAATTTCACATTAAAACACTTAAAATCGCTCCGACATGTTTCGATCCTAAGATCATCCTGAGGGAGCTACGTTGTTCCTTGCTAAAATCGTTTTAAAAACATTCACAATATAATTCCATTATATTAACAGGGTGTTGTGGCAGCTAATCCTATTGTGTAAGAGTACGTTCCTAACAACGTACTCTTACACAACACGATATGCTGCCACAACATCCTGTTAATATAATGGAATTATTTTGCGAATGTTTTTTAAAAGACTTTAGCAAGGAACAATGTAGATCCCTCAGGATGATCTTAGGATCGAAACATGTCGGAGCGATTTTAAGTGTTTTAATGGGAAATTTTATATAGTGCATTTGTTGGTTGATAATTAAAGAGGTTTGAACAGTCTACTATCGGCAACGCAGAACATGTAAAATTTACAAATAATCTTTTACCTCATATGTAAGAACAAGAAGCACTTAATGTTTACTGTAGATACAGAATTCAGTAGCTGAACAACAGGAAGAATACGGCTATTTCGCTGTACCATTTCTTTGTAGCCAATACGTAAATAATTTATGCTTGTACTGCACGGTTGTTGTGAATGGTTGGTTTGAAACAGCGTGTGTACAAGTTGCGGTGGTTTATTTTAACCCAGTTGCATTTTCCAGAGAACACTAAAGAAAACAGTGAAACTTCTCGGTGAAAATAACCAGTGGGAGAGGAGGACCCCCGAATACAAACAAGCATGCTAACTTGTGCTGCATAATATTCAAATTTTTTCCCGACAGCTTGTAAAAAAAACAAGTTCACGATGCAAATATTCGGGATTCGTTGTTTCCAGCTCTAATATTTAATTGCATTATTGTCCCGCTGCTTTCGACTTTGTCCCTCCAAAATAAGCGAGTTTACCACAGCGTGGGACTAGCTTTCTTTTCCCTGTTTGTACAGGTGCATATTCTGTGTTATCAGCCGTCTTGTAACAACTGGCTCGAGCTCTTCAATAATGTTTAAGTTCATGGCACCCAACATATTGTTGCTGTAGTGCTCAGAAGAGCTAACACTCAGCAACTATTAACCCTGAATAATCACATATTTTCTGTAATCACAAAGTTAATCACGATACAAATTTCTTTTCTGACCAACTCTCATAGCAATACACCAATACAACTGTTTATGTTTTTGTACAGCCAGTGAGAGAAAAATAGTATCAGGCCGAGGAAAATATATTAAATGTTATCCAGCGTCTGGATGTAAAATATATGTAGCCTTATAAGTTTCCTAGGAAATGTGTCTGTGGTTACACGTACGTCGAAACAGGGTCTACTCTAAGGGACCAGTTGTATAAGAATATATAAAACAGTTATTGTGAAGAACACGCATGTAACTGCAACAGCGTCTAGACGTGTGTTGTGAGAATTGTAGCGTTCATTATGAAATGCTTGAAAACGTGCGGCATGCACAAATGACAAATGTGTTTATATTTGTATTTTTAAAGACATGCCACTATTATTGAATATTTAATAAAGTATCACCAAACTAAACTAAGACTCTTCTTCAGTCACTCTTTAATGAACTGACCATATTAACCAGCCTAAAGGGCCATTCTCAACGACTTGAATTTCAATGCACTTATTTCCATTTTACAGTAATACTGACGGCATACAATATGACCGATTATGCTTTCTCTAAATTTTAGTTTTTAAGCCTGACTTCTTTCTACCTACTCATTATAGGCGTAGAGGATTATTGCTGCACCTCTTCACTCACAATGAAGAAAATAATTATCGGTAGGACTCCTCTGGATGAGGGATCGGCCCTTCGCAGAGACCTGTACCTGACAACACACAACACTCAAGTGAGAGAGGCATCCATGCCCCCCCCCCCAGTGGGATTCGAACCCGCAACCCCAGCAAACAAGCGGCCGCAATTTTACGTCTTAGACCGCGCGGCCACGGGGATCCGTCAAAATTTAGTTAAAACAAGTTAATATTTACAAAACACTTTAAGCTATCGCCTTCTCTCACTATTTCGTCCTTTTGAACTAAACACTCACGGCTATAATTCTCAATAAGTGAGTTACGATCCGCCGGAGTTCATTCTGGTATACAATGCATGTGCATGATGTTTCGATTCGTCGTTCCGCATCTGTCTTCAGGATGTTAGAAAAGATACAAAGACAGGCATAGGAGATAAGGAAATATTTTATCAGAAGACGTTGCAGAGAAAAACGTACTCAGAAAGAGGATTCTGTAGCCTGATATTCTGGTTACCATCTGCAGGTCGACTTCTTTTGTACCATCTCGCTTTTATAACTCATGATCGTATGTTAATATAGCTGTACACAATTATGTAGGTATATGCATATACGGTAATGGTAAAGCAATCCCTGTACAGGCCTGAACAGGCCCTGAGTGTACAAGGAGGCTAGGGCTCTATTTCAAGACAATAAGCACGTGAATGTGGTAGGTTTGTCAACCCTAAGCACCGGCCGCATTTACTCCCTGGAAATATTCCTGGTAGATACTCGTATCTGTTAGAGGCTGAGGCGACCCCAGGGCCCTGGTAGTTTGTATGTATGAAGCTGAGCACACATCTGCCACTAAGGCTAAGGTAAAGAATGAGTGGACTGTAACTGTATTCCACCATACTCCTTCGTGGCGTGGATAGGGACATCTTTGCCTTCAATTATCACATACAACGCACTTTTTGTGAGCTACCAGGAAGATATGAGTGGAAAGATGTGAGCCAGATTGAAGTATACTTATTTTCCAAATGTATTTTCTATAAAATTAATTTAATTAATTTTCGTTTCATGGAAGGTAGATGTTATGTTTGTCCAGTATGACACAAATTAATTTTGCCCGACTAACTTCAGTGCACCTGGAAAGACACAACTAAAACAGAGCGCTTTCATTTTATAAATTTATTTATTTCATGTGAAAAAATACCATTTCCATTCAATGTGAACATACAAGTGTGTGTGTGTGTGTGTGTGTATGTGTGTGAGTGTGTGTGTGTGTGTGAGTATGTGTGTGTGTGTCTGTGTGTGTGTGTGTGTGTGTGTGTGTGTGTGTGTGAGTGTGAAGAAGCCAGACCTGCGTCTAAACAACGGCTCTTGTCAATTCTACTTAATTCGATACTTTCCAAGCTCTCTCTTCCTCTCTATCCTTCACTCGCCACTTGTCACTGCCGTAGCACTTAAGTCAATAGAGTATCAATCCCTAACCGCATGATCAAGGCGCCTAGGTTGCCTAAATTTTACCTTAGGGCTTTCGCACTTCTATTTTGATTTCCTAAATTATATTTTCGCCGATCCCAGTGGCCGTGCGGTCTGAGGCGTAGGTCTTCGGCCGTTCGCCTGCTGAGATCGTGGGTTCGATATCCACGGGGTGGGGGGCATGGATGTCTGTCTGTTGTGAGTTTTGTGTGTTATCAGTTAGAGGTCATTGCGACGAGCTGATCACTCGTCCAGAGGAGTCCTACTGACTGTGATGTGTCGTTGTGGTCTACGAACCTCGTGAATGGGGAGGCCATGGTCCACTGTGGGCTGAGCCGAAAAGAAATAAATAAAATATAATTTCGCTCTTTACGCTTAATCATTTGGGATATAATTGTCGTGAAGAGTGTTCGGAAGAAATTTCAGCGTACCGACTATTCAAACATACAATACCCTCACATTTTTGTGTGATCAATTTCAGGGTTTGGAAAGTTTGGACCTTATTTTTAACAGTGTTTGAGACGTCTCGAGTCAATACTGGATAATTTTTCTTTTCTTTTCACGACATCGATACGTCATATACACACAGAAACAATTAAATCCGATTATTCCTTCTTAAGACTTGGCAGAAGATTAATTTTGAGTGTTTCCCCAAACTATATCCATTCTATTGTGTTATTGTTGAAAATAAAAGAAACTGAATTGTAGTTTTTGGTTTCCCAAAACCTGTAAATAATTTTATAAAATTGGTATAGACAAAATGCGTAAGAATCACAAAAATCTGTAACTTTAATTTTCTATCTACCACAAACTGCATGTTTACATCGCAATAGTGCATCATTTTCAGCATCTCACTGAAGAAATGATGACAGGTGAAGTGCAGTGACTTTGAACAGTACAAAGGAGTGCTTTTTCTGCAGACGTGTCTTCCGGTAAGGATAAGCATATCGTAACAATTGTTGTTAAATAACGGTTTACCTACTTACTTACTTACTCCAAGGAGAACAGTCATTCTTGAGTAGCTAAGCGGTTCTCAGCTAGTCGAGATATTCACCGCATTTTATGTAAACCAAAAGTTCATTACTGTGTTTACAACAGTCCACCACATGTCCATATTATGTAAAGGAAATGGAAAAAACACACAACAATAGTAGTTGGGATCGCTAACGATAAAGTTAGCAATGCATAACAACATGATAGCGCGCGGTTCATATCAAGTTTCAGGAAAATAGCATTATTATTAACTCAGGTACGGATAATGAAGTCAGGAAAAGATGGATAAAGAGTCGTAATGTAAACGTGGGTATCAATAGTGAAGGCAGGGGGAAATATGGATAAACAGTCGTATTGATAACGCTGGTATTAATGGTGAAGTAAGCGGAAAGATGGATAAAGAGTCGTATTGATAACACTGGTATCAATAGTGAATTCAAGGGAAAGATGGATAAACACTCGAATTGATAACGCTGGTATCAATAGTGAAGTCAGGGGAAAGATGGATAAAGAGTCGTATTGATAACGCTGGTATCAATAGTGAAGTCAGAGGAAAGATGGATAAACACTCGTATTGATAACGCTGGTATCAAAGTGAAGTCAGGGGAAAGATGGATAAACAGTCGTTTTGATAACGTTGCTATCAATAGTGAAGTCAGGGGAAATATGGTTAAAGAGTCGTATTGATAGCACTGGTATCAATACTGAAGTCAGGGGAAAGATGGATAAACAGTCGTATTGATAACGCTGGTATCAGTAGTGAATTCAGCGGAAAGATGGATAAACAGTCCTACTTCAAGTCAGCAGTTTAGGCACCGTAAAATTTCATATCTTTCGCTCATCTGTATGGGCCACAATTCTAACCTACGATACAGAGGAAGCAAACTGTTACTATGATCTATGACTTGAAAAAGAAGAGCGAAGAATGAAAAAAAATCAAGACAAACCAGGCCAAATACTCCTTTCCTAATAGCCGCAGTGTAGTTAAAGACTGATTGTGTACTTCTGTACTGATACGAGGCGAAAAAACTAATAACGAAGGCGCATCACGGCGATGAAGTTTCGGAAAGCGAATCAAAACGGGAACTGGGTAATTATATTAAAATGGATATGAAAAGGAGCATGGTTTGATTAAACTTGTCCAGAACATAAACCATACAAGAATCTCTATTTTAGCAGTGTTGAAATTTTTAATATGCATCTTTTACACTAAGACGCTTGTGTGATACATGTACCAGCCGGAGGTGAGGTCTGATATCTTTAGTGACCGAAATTGGAAAGCTCTGCAGGACAATGTCGTTGTAAATTGGTTTTATGCAAAGAGGTTGTCGATCAACCCTAAGAGACACAACAGATTAAATCCCCAAACTCTGTTTTTAGTTTAAGATAAGATTTTTTGGGGGGCAGAGGGGGAGGGGACTCTCCATGGACGACGTACGACAGTTAAATTACCGGACTGATTATTTATAAAAGATATTTATAAGTGAAATTAAATGAAATTCAGTTACCCATTTCGATAGCAGCTATACCTACTGCTACAAGGGTCAGTTTGATGAATATACAGGGCGTTTCATAACGTTCTCCGTGATTACAAACATTTATAACAAGAAATCAAAGGGCCTACCCTAATGGAATTGTTCACAGCCACACGAAAACTGATTTCTTTTTTTGACAATTAGAGATGTACGATGTTTGCACCACGCGTGACACGGCACACATCGATACGATATGCAAATTCTTCAGCGGTTAATGGGTGACCACTTGATTTCTGCTTGCACAGACACCAAGTTTCAGTAAATTGTTTATACCACGCACGAATGGTCTTGTCTGTAGGCGGTTCCTTTGCGTACTTTGCACGAAATGGACGTTGCACAGCAACCACAGACTTACTCGTGTGATATTCCAAAACACAAAACGACTTCTCCACTGAGGCGGCCATTTTCTCTCTACATACACTCGCATCGCCTAGAGGCAGAAATGTGAACTACGATGAAAATCAACTTACTGAAAAAAAAATTTGAGCTTGTCCTATCTGTACAGGTTTCGTAAATACGTGTCCTACAGTTTTCCAATAATAAATTTTTGTAGTCCCGGATTACATTATGAAACGCCCATTACTAGGTAGCAAAATGTACAAGTGTCTACACCGTAAGTTGCTTCTTACACAGAAGAATAAATGCCTACTCCTTGAAGGCTTTGACGTGTTTCCAATCTCGTCTGACTATATAAGCCTAGACTTTGATTGCTACATCTCCTTTAAAGTCGTTGATATGGCAAGTAGGTGGTACCATCATCAGTGTTACTGAATGCAAAATAAATACAAAGTCATTGAGATGGGATGGAATTTCTATAGCGGTAGAATTGACAAACAGTGAGCAGAATTGTTGCAGCAATCCCGGGGGACGTCATCGCTTTGTTTGCCTTTGGATCTTCAAGGCACATCGATGCTTGGAGTTGTGGGTAAAACACATTTCGGATAGCTTCCACACCAACTCCAATATTGGTTTTCTTAATTTCAAATGAGACACGAACCCCTTAACACTTTTGTCGCTGGAAATGGTATATCTGACTGATAAAGCATTCACATCATTTGCATAATATTGTCTGTTAAATTAAATATCTGCAGCTTTATCTAAAAATTACTCGCACTAGTACAACTGCCAATCCCAGTAGCCGTGCGGTCTAAGGTGTAGGTCTGTGGCCGTTCGCCTGCTGAGATTGTGGTTTCGAATCCTGCCGTGGGCATGGATGTTTGTCTGTTGTGAGTGTTGTGTGTTGTCAAGTAGAGGTCTCTGCGACGAGCTGATCACTCGTCCAGAGGAGTCCTACCGACGGTGGTGTGTCGTTGTGTGTGATCTAGAAACCTCGTGAATGAGGAGGCCATGGCCCACTAGGAGCAGTTGTGCCCAAAAAAAGCTAGTACAACAAAAAATGTGACTTTTAATGACTTAATGATGGAATATGGTCGTACAGCCGCAGAGTTCCGAACGTTTACACAGGAGGTTTTAGTTTTTATCCCATTCAAGATAACGTTATATTGTGACTGAATATTTTAAGGGTTACTTCAGTTCTCTGAACAAAACTTCAAGATGATACCATTATTAGGTCAAGACTGATGCGTTCCAAACGCAGAAAAGTCCTCTCATCGTCGACACTGTGCAATCTGAGGAACTGAGTGGGGCGGAAAATAAGCCACAAACATACCGTAACTAAAGATGCAAGTTACGAATTATCTAACAAAGCGGATAAAGCAATAAAACTGCATATTTTCTCCATCGAACACAACTTACATTTTAGGGGTATAAAAACCAGCCACGTGCACAGTATACGTTGATTTATTGTTCTGGAGTTTTAGTGTTTACAGCGCAGTGGAATGAATTACCTTAAACTTAGCAAACGGGTACCAGAAAATTTTAAATTGGGGCATCTCCGTTGTGTACTACATTCATATAAAATATGATAAAATAGTCAAAACACAACTCGCCCCAAGACTTCCCAGATTTTTTCCCAATATGTTAGTTACAAATATAGAGCACTAGGTGATAAGATCTCAACATCTACACGCAGATATTCATAATGTATAAATCTCTTGTAGCAGACGGATGAAACCTGACGATGGCCACTAGGTAGGCCGAAACATGTAGTTTTCACTTAGCTAATAAAATTTCCACAGTTGTGTTTTAACTATTTTATCCTATTTTATATGAGGTTCCAGCAAAGACTGAGGTTTCTACATGGCTTACAACTGCCCAAGATTCATCGTGGATCAGATTCATCCATCACCCTTTTTTACCTAAGATGCAGCTTAATGTTGTTAGCTCAACTCACGCTCGTTTATACAATTAGATGTTTCCAAATAAAACTATCCGTGTATATTTTGTTTCAGCGTCTTAGCCTTATGCCCAACCCGCCGTAACCTCCTACACTGCGCATATTAACAAGGTTAGGTGTTCTGCAAAATTGACGAAATTCTTCGTTCAGTAACACACGAGGTCCCTCATTAAGGCCTGCTTCTTTTATTCTGAGATATTACACTGAGCGCTTTTCTGTAACTTACTTCCAATTTATATTCTTTCCTCAAGGTAAAGGGCGCTTTTTTTTTTTACTTGACCAGTAAGTGCTGGCCGAACGCTCCGCCCGTCGGTATGCTCACGTTGTTTCGGATGCTGCGTGTCGGGGAGGTTCAACGGTCGACGACGGGAGCTAGACAAACGATGACAGTGATAATAACCTTCAGGAAGTGTAAAAGAACTGACAAGGAAGTCGGGTTCGTGTTTATCGTTCAAGTAAGGAAAAAAGACCCTATACGACACAATTGCCAAAAGGGCTGATTATTGAATCAATATATTTAAACTTCGCCAAAAAAAAGGCACCATGACAGTGACAAAATGAAAGAGGATAACAGGGTGTTGGGACAAGCAGGCTAAAACAGAACTGATCGTAAGATCTAAACCGACGCTCTTGGGTGTATTAAGGATATTCAGCCGTTCGGTTTGGAGCTGTGCGTGTCTGTGTGCATGTGCGTAAGTGTATGCATATGCATGTGTGTTTGTGTCTGAATGTGCGTGCATGCGTGTGTGTATATGTGCTTGCGCGTATGCATGTTCGCGCGCGCGCGTGTGTGTGTGCGTGCGTGCGTGCGCGCCTCTGTGTGTGTGTGTGTGTGTGTGTGTAAATACAGCTCCGACTAGATTTATATTGCCGACGGCTTGTTTTATCGTTATAATCCAAATTCGCAGACGCAAGCTACAGAATGGACTTCTCGATCTTTTCTGTCCGTAAGGGGCGACTGAAGACCTGGTAAAAAATGAGGGAATAATATTAAAGAGGTTGGTGAAGAGAATATGGTGCGAGTAGTGGTCCAGAGTAGGGACAAGTCGTGAATCCCAATGAACAACATGCTGTATCTGGAGGCTGAACAGCAGAATAACTGAGCACTGTAGCACCCCCGAAAATTGGGATAGTGTATGGATTTTTTAGACCCTTAAGGCCTTGGAAAGAAAAGGGGATGTTTTATGCTTGACCATGACGACGACAACATAATACTTTCTGCTTGTAGGTCAGAAGAAAGAGGAAGTCAATTTGTGACCCTATGGGGAATGACCATTAACCCTTGGCGGCGAGACAGACGACGAATGCGAGTTTAAATTATCAAGTTTCGTTGTTAGTTCGAGGAAGGAAACGGGCTAACTGGCCAGTCTGTGTGTATTCTTGAACTGCATAATGTTGTTTATGTGAAAGATTGTGGGATGTTGGAAAGGCCTTTACTAGACTATTGCGATTACATTGTTATTTCAATGAATAAGTCATACGTCTTAGTAAATAACCAACTCAATGCACAAAATTTTGTTTTATAATAAGTTCATTATATGTCTCTGAATGGAGGAGGATAGGATGCCCAGAAAGATCTTCACTCAAGAACTGGAAGGGACGAGAAGAAGGGGAAGACCCAGGAAAAGATGGAAAGAAGAAGTAGAAAGAGATAATAAAGTGTTGGGAGTGAGAAGATGGAGATAGTTGGTGCCAGATAGGAAAAAATGGAAGGATATTGTTCGACAGGCCAAAGACCATAGTGGGCTGTATGGCCAATGAAAGAAGAAGAAGAAGAAGAAGAAGAAAAAGAAGACACGCCTCTACATTTTTCGAGCACTATGTGCTCATCATCAGGAGGTCAAAATTGTATTATACATCATCTGGTACCCTCACACCTGTAGGTGGCCGTCCGGTGCGCAGGTTGAGAGAGGGCTCTTCACCTGCGCACCGGACGGCCACCTACTGGTGTGATGATACCAGATGCTGTATAATACAATTTTGACATCCTGATGATGAACACAGCAGTGCTCGAAACATGTACAGGCATATAATAAACTTATAAAACAAGATTATGTGCATTAAGTTGGTTAATTACTAAGATTATACTGAGATACACGGTCAGCCAAATATAAAAAAGGTCACACCTGTGATTTCAGACTTCCGCCGTGGCATAAATAAGATGTTCGTTCTTCTGTGATGTTACACAGGGTTGATTCATAGTTACAGACATTTGGAGACAACCCTTCGCTCCCATTTTCAAGCGTCAAGCAGTCGTTGAAAATGTGACGGACAGGTCGTCCCGAAACGTCGGTAACTATCAACCAACGCTGCGTAACATCCAAGAGGAGAGAAGATTGCAAATAACAAGCATTTTTTCCTTAAAATGAGTGTCGGCATTAGTTCCCCTGTTCAAGGCTCAGACAAATCATCTTCGCATCCGTCCTTCGTCATTATTTTTATAATACGCTTACGTAAAAGTAATCTTGCCTGACCTAAAGTCGTAAGAGTACCGTACTGAGATGCAGGTAGAGATTCCGGTTTAAAACACGTGAAAACTTAGAGATTAGCTTCACGCTATTTGCAATGCGCTGTAATTCTGAAATCAATTTTACTTCTTCGTTGACTCAAATTTTAGATGAAAAGACGTATCCAAATAAGGGTGGAGTTTCCAAATTATACAAAATTTCTTTGCCTGATTCTTAAAGTTTCGTGGCACAAAACACGTTACTGTTAATGATTATTATTCAATTTTGTATTGTACCTAATCACATGAAGAAAATCGTTACTGACTAGCTTATAGTCGGTCATCTGCCCAAACAAGTCCCCATATGCACAGAAACCGTATCCTCATTATCAGGTTAATGAGATCCTGTCGCTGGACCTTATTCCGAGCCAGTTGAATCCAGTCCTAACACAAATCATTTCCTATATATCTGTTTTAATTATATCCTTTTGAATGTTTTCGTGCTACATACTCAACCCATCAAACGGATGTCGATTTCATCAATATCTCAAAATTCGACAAACAGTGATAACTATGATGCTTCTCATTAAGCAGTTCCATCCAATTTCGCGTTATTTCCTTCCTCGTAGAACGACAGATTCTCTTCCTACAATCTTACTCAGAGGCCTCCAAACCATGTTCTTCCTCGGAAAGAGAAGGCGCAGCGACACGCGAAGTACAATCCCCACGGCATATCACATCACACAGTGCAATTAACAGAACGCTGTCACTGTGCATGTGATACGTTGTGTTTGAAATAGCATTCTGTGTGGAATGCAAGATATAGGATTTAGAATGAACATATACGACGCGCGCGCGCGCACACACACACACACACACACACACACACACACACGGGAGTCAGGGTTACAGCACCACATAGCTCACAATTTGTCCTTATCTGCTCACATGCAATTATGATCTGCTAACACCATCATTGTAAAGTATTACCAACAAAATTTCAGAACGTATGACTTAAAACAGCTGTAACGTACTTGAATAGACATAAATTTACGCTTTCCTATCGTCGTGTCTCCTATTCCGAATAGCATCTGTTTTCACAGCTGTGAAAACAGAAAGCGGAAGGAAAATAAAAAAAATACTGAATTTCAAACTTTAAATGATATTAGGTGACACTCGCTTACATCTTTGGATGCAGGTTAACACCGGCTGTCTTCCAGTGCACAACCACTATTTTACCTCTAGCAACAGAACCTAGTGGGCCAAGGCCTCCTCATTATCGATAATTCACGAACACACTCAGACACACCACACTCGGTAGGACTCCTCTGGACGAATGATCAGCTCGTCGCAGAGACCTCTTCCTGACAACACACAACACTCACAAGAGACGATCGAACCCGCGACCCCAACAATCAAGCAGCCGCAAACCTACGATTTAAACCTCACGGTCACCGAAATCGGCGGATACATTTATGATTACAAAATAATGAAGATTAGCGAATTAGACTATGTTATGGCTTTTGTACAGATACGCAGTTTTCAAGCACTTAGGTTACACAGCTGTCACCTGAGCTTTCAAAACTTTGTCATCAAATGTTTAAATATGCAACTTAGTTCACTGTTTCAACGTAACACAAACCGGAGTAAGAATGGAAGGGGGAGAAATGCAAGAGTAAAAACGTGAAGGAAACAGGAAACTGAGAAAATCAGATATACACTATTTGCTGCTCAATTCCAGTGAGTCAATTTTAAGGCGCGACATTCCCTTTGTGTTTTTAAATTCTTACTAAAAGAATATAAAAAGCCAGTGCAAAAGAATTACTACATTAAATTGTGTATTGAGGGATTACATTCATTTATCCAGTAAGTTACACTGCAAAAGTGACAGAATAGTTGAACATGTATGACACCTCTTTTGACGCTCATAGGGCCGTGCATCTCAGTATAATCTTAGTAATTAACTTGATGCTCAAAATCTTGCTTTATAATAAGCTTATTAAATGCTTCTACATGTTTCGAGCACTATGTGCTCATCATCAGGAGGTCAAAATTTTATTATACGGCATCTGGTATCATTACACCTATAGGTGTAATGATACCAGAGGCTGTGTAATGCAATTT
>Ga0131853_10003982_pt1 | contig 26487 bp, 43 predicted proteins | sample TergutLab28metaG_FD_92764 | JGI IMG/M metagenome (GOLD analysis project Ga0131853, IMG submission 92764) | Labiotermes labralis P1 segment gut microbial communities from Petit-Saut dam, French Guiana - Lab288 P1 (version 2) (version 2) | ecosystem: Host-associated > Arthropoda: Insects >... | reverse complement strand
TAATTAAAGATATTAGCTTGCAAATGAAATATTCCAAAAACTAAAACGGATATACAAAAAACGCCTTGATTCAGGCGTTTTTTGTTTGGGTTTTTCTTCCAGTCCACTAAAAAGAAGCAAAAAATCAACACAGGGGCTGCGCCCCTATGTACCCGCTAAGGTCAAGTCATTTCGCATCTTATACCCCGCACTGGTGCAAAAACCCTCACGCCAGATGTAATAGTACTCTCAACCCCAATGGTCAAGGGCAAGGGTGTTGCCAGTGGGATGTTTTATCGAAATGCACTCAAAAATGGGTCGTGTGGGGTCAAGGTGCCTTTTCCTCTCTTGGTGTTCCGGCTTCTTAGTTTTCGCTTGCATTTTCAATGATTCCGTGATACAATATGTGCAAGTCGAAATGAAAATGCGATGGCACCGAGCAGACGGCAATCTCTCGATGTCATAAGGTGCATTGACACCCCATGCATGACCCTCAACAGGCCCCATCGCCTTCCTAGTATAGCACATCTCCACTACAAGGACAAGGGATGGTGTATGGCACTGAGGTTCTACTGTATTCTCGTGCAGTATGGGTGTATACACCCATACTGCATTTTCTATTTCGGCCCGCGATGGGGCCAATAGTAGAAAGGAGAAACAGTCATGGAAGAGCAAAATCCAAACACAGTCAGCGCCTATGACAAACTACGCTCCACCCTAGAAGAGTTCAACGAAATCATGGACGAAACCCAAACCATGTACCACCATCTGTTCGTACGCTCCCTGTTCATCAAAGATTCCTTGCGCACCACACTGAAGCAATTGCAAGAACAAGAACACGGAACAGTCTAAGAGTTATCTTGATGTGCAGAAATGTGAAAAAATGTTAAAATCCGGTTGTGCAGAGTATACTTTTCCCCATGCCCGGACGCAATGCGGATGGCGGTATTGACAACATTGCAGGGCAAATATTACAATAGATGCAGTATGTTAGATTCGCATGCGGAGGTCTATATTATGCTGGTCAGTTTTGGTGTGATTATTATGGACATGTTCCCCTCGGAACAAGGAGTGGGGTTAGCGGCGGTCACGCACTTTACCCCTGTCCCCGGCGGTGCCGCCGCTAATGTGGCTGTGGCGGCCCAGCGGCTTGGGGTGCAGACTGCGTTCATGGGCAAGGTGGGGGACGAGCAATTTGGCCGCCATCTCCACCATGTCTTGCACCAAGAGGGCATCGACACCCGGGGCATGGTGTTTGACGCTTACGCCCGCACCACCTTAAATTTTCATGCCATCCGCCCCGACGGATCAATTGAGCATCTGTTTTACCGAAATCCCGGTGCCGATACTGCTTTGGCTCCGGCGGATTTGCATACGGAGATACTAGACAACGCCTGTGTGTTCCATTTTGATTCTCTCAACCTGACAGACGAGCCCTGTAAAAGTGCTGTAGACGTGGCGATTCACCGGGCAAGGGCCGCTGGGGCCTTAATCTCCTTTGACGTGAACTATCGGGATGTGCTTTGGCGTGACATAGCCGATGCCAAGGACATCGTACTGGAATACGCCGCCAAAGCGGATATTGTAAAACTCAACGAACCCGAGGTTCAGCTATTTTTAGGCGGCCCGGCTGGGGTAGAGGGACTGCTAGATGCCGGGGCGAAGCTGATTCTTGTCACCTTGGGTGAAAAAGAAGTCTACTACCAAACCAAACACGTCTCCGGCACCCAAGCGGGATTTCCCGTAGAGCCCTTCGACACCATCGGTTGCGGGGATTCTTTCATGGCGGGCTTTCTGGCCTGTATCATCAAGGAAAACCAGTTGACCGGGAACTTTGATGCCGCAGATATTGTCCGCTATTGCCGGACTGCCAGTGCTGGGGCTTCTATCACCGCCACCCGACCGGGCTGTATTCCTGCCATGCCCACCATAACAGAAGTGCAGACCTTTTTGGAAAAACACGGGCATACCTTATAAAAAGGCTTGTATTTGACCATGCTTCATGTTACAATATGTTATAATAGTTAAAATATGTGAACCCATGCAGCACAGGAGGCGGAAAACATGAGTCAACTCTTAGATCAAGCAATCGAACATGCGAAACAGCACGCCAAGGTTCGACCGGATTGTGGCGGGCGGTTAGGGGGGCGTTTGGCTGTGGTAACCGGCGGCGCCCAAGGGTTCGGGCTGGGCATCGCCCAAGAACTGCACCGAGAAGGGGCAAGCGTCGTGCTGGCTGACTTAAACTTAGCGCAAGCGGAGCTGGCGGCCAAAGATATGGGTAAGGGTGCTTACGCTGTCCAAGTGGACGTGTCTAATCTGGAAAGTGTAGAACAAATGGTGGCCCGGTCTGTGGAACTCATGGGCGGCATTGACCTGTTTGTAGCAAATGCCGGGGTGCTCCGCTCCGGCGGGTTGGATGAGTTGACCCCGGCGGATTTTGAATTTGTGACAAAGGTCAACTACACCGGGTATTTCAACTGTGTCCGCACCGTGACCCGGATTATGAAAGCCCAGTTTGAGGCCGATGGCAGCCGGTTTTATGACATTGTGCAAATTAACTCCAAGTCCGGTTTAGAGGGTTCCAAGCGAAACTTTGCATACGCCGGCGGGAAATTTGGCGGTATCGGCCTGACCCAAAGCTTTGCCATGGAGCTGGCCCCATACCAAATTAAGGTTAACTCCATTTGTCCCGGTAACTTTTATGACGGTCCCCTGTGGTCAGACCCAGAACAGGGGTTGTTTGTCCAGTATCTCCGGGCCGGAAAAGTGCCAGGGGCAAAGACGGTGGAAGACGTGAAGGCCAGTTACTTGTCCAAAAGCCTGATTCAGCGGGGCTGTACGCCGGAGGATGTGGCAAAAGCGGTGTATTACTGCGTCGAGCAATGCTACGAGACCGGCCAAGCCATTCCCGTTACCGGCGGACAAGTCATGTTGTCTTAGGGGGATGAATACGATGACAAAAACAGAAAAACTAGCCCTGTTAAATGCGGACACCGAGGCAATGCGGTTAGAACATCTGGCGACGCTTCTCCAAGCAGAGGCCGCACCGCCGGAACAACTGCCCCAATTTGCCAATAACCATATCCATACCACCTACTCATTCTCCCCCTACAGCCCCACGGCGGCGGTTTATTTCGCCCGTGAGGCGGGGTTACAGACGGCGGGGATTATGGATCACGACTCCATCGGCGGCGCAAAAGAATTCCGCCGGGCGGGAGAGCTTGCGGAAATCGGCACCACCTGCGGCATTGAGTGCCGGGTGAATTTGGACGATACAGCACTGGCAGGCCGCAAGCTGAATAACCCAGACCAAGCGGGCATTTGCTACATGGCCATCCACAGCGTCATGCCGGATAAGATTGACTATGTGCAGGCAGTGTTTGCCCCACTCCGGGAAAAGCGCAATGTCCGCAACCGGGCAATGGTGGCACGAATCAATGAGATTACTGCACCCTTTGGCATTACTATAAACTTTGAGCAAGACGTGCTGCCCTGTTCGAAATATCATGAGGGCGGGACTGTCACCGAACGGCACCTGCTCTGGGCCTTAGCTGGGAAAGTGATTACCACCTGCGGCGCAAAGGGTGTGGCGGCGTTGTTAGAAAAGTTGGGCATCACCCCAAGTGCCGCCCAAGCAAGCAGGCTCACATCGAGCAACCCGGACTTACAATATGATCTGCTGGGCATCTTTAAAGCCCATTTGGTGGCCCGGTTCTACATCCCCGCCACAGAGGAGTGTATGCGCCTAAAAGAGCTGGTTCAAGTCGCAGAAGAAGCCGGTGCTATCCTCTGCTACCCCTACTTAGGGGACGTGGGTGAGTCGGTAACGGGAGACAAGAAGCGAGAGCAGTTTGAGGACAGCTTTTTAGACGAACTCTTTGAAGTGGTCTATGCTGAGGGGGTGCGGGGCATTACTTACATGCCATCCCGCAACACAGAGGCCCAGATTGCCCGCCTGCGGGCATTGTGTACCCAATATCATATGGTAGAAATTTCCGGCGAGGACATCAACACCCCCGCCCAAAGTTTTATTTGTGAAAAGTTAGCAGACCCCGGTTTCGCCCACTTGGTAGAGGCCACATGGATGCTCATTGAGCGAGAAAAGGAGCGCAAATAGCGATGAAAACAAAAGCAGTCCGCCTATACGGCAAGCAAGACATTAGATTAGAAGAATTTGACCTGCCCCCAAGAAAAGACGACGAAATTCTGGCCCGTGTGGTGTCAGACAGTCTTTGCATGTCCTCTTACAAAGCGGTGACCCAAGGTGCTGACCACAAGCGAGTGCCCAATGATATTGCAGAGAATCCCGTGATGATTGGTCACGAGTTTTGCGGTGAGATTTTAGAGGTGGGGCCGAAGTGGCGCCACCAATTTACGCCCGGTCAAAAATTCTCTATCCAACCCGCCTTAAACTATAAGGGTACGCTGGATGCCCCCGGATACTCGTACCCCCATATCGGCGGGAACGCCACCCATATTATCATCCCCAACGAAGTCATGGAAATGGGTTGCCTTCTCCCTTATGAGGGAGAAGATTTCTTCGGCGGCTCTCTAGCCGAGCCGCTCAGTTGTGTCATCGGCAGTTATCACGCCATGTACCACACCACCCCCGGCTCTTACGTCCATCACATGGGCATCCAAGAGGGGGGCAATATGGCCATCCTGGCCGGTGTGGGCCCCATGGGTCTGGCCGCCATTGACTATATCATCCACTGCGACAGACGGCCAAACACTCTAGTGGTCACAGACATTGACGATGCACGGCTAGCGCTTGCCGCTATCAGATTGTCCCCGGCGGAAGCGGCGAAAAACGGCGTCACCCTCACCTACCTCAACACCGCAAAGGTGACAGACCCAGTAGCGGCCCTCATGGAACTCACGGACGGCACCGGCTATGATGACGTGCTGGTCTTTGCCCCCGTGGTGGCATTGGTAGAGCAAGCAGACCAAATTCTGGGCAAAGACGGATGTCTCAACTTCTTCGCTGGCCCCTCTGACCCCAGCTTTACCGCCCGGATGAACTTCTACAACGTCCACTACGCCAGCACCCATATTGTGGGTACCTCCGGCGGTAACACAGATGATTTGGTAGAGGCCTTAGACATGCTGGGCAAAGGGCTGTTAAACCCCGCAAACCTGATTACCCACATCGGCGGGCTGGACAGCGTGGTAGATGCCACCCTGAATCTCCCGAACATCCCCGGCGGAAAGAAGCTGGTCTACAACGAGGTCACCATGCCCCTCACCGCCATCGCAGACTTTGAGAAACTGGGCGAAACCGATCCGTTTTTCAAAGAACTCCACACCATCACGGAAAAAACCGGCGGCCTTTGGAGCGCAGAGGCCGAGCAGTATCTACTGGCAGAGCTGGTCGGGAAATAAAGCAGGTGTTCTTGCAGACGGCACCCACAAACTTGTCTGCAAATCTCAATTTATACGAGGGGAGTCGCATACATGATTATCAAAAATGGAACCATATTTTGTGAGGACGGCATATTCCGGAAACAAGAAATTGAGATGCAAAACGGCATCATCACCGCCTTAGCGGACACACTGAACCCGCAACAGGACACAGACGTGATAGACGCAAGTGCCTGCTACGTAGTGCCCGGTTTGGTGGACATTCACATCCACGGTGCCATGGGTGCCGATTTCAGCGACGGCACACCGGAAGCCATCGAAACCATTGCCCGATTTCTGCTCCAAAACGGTGTCACCAGTTTCCTAGGCACCACCATGGCCCTGCCGGAAGAAGAACTCTTCACGGCCTGTGAAACCGCACGCCCGTACTTCGACAAGTCCATCCCGGGCCAAGCAACCCTCCGGGGTATTAACATGGAGGGGCCCTTTTTCAGCCAAGAAAAGCGAGGTGCCCAGAACCCAGACTTTATCATCGGCGCAAACTTTGACATGTTCCAGCGTCTGCAAGCGGCCAGCGGCGGCAATATCCGCACCGTGGCCGTGGCACCAGAAATTGAAGGCGGACTTGGCTTTATTGAACAAGCCGCACCCCTCTGCACAGTTTCTCTCGCTCATACTGCCACAGACTTTGACACAGCAAGCCAAGCCTTTGCCCTAGGTGCCGACCATTTGACGCACCTGTTCAACGGAATGCCGCCACTGCACCACCGAGAGCCGGGTGTCATTGGTGCCGCCGTGGACGCAGAAGCCTATGCAGAGCTCATCTGTGACGGACTGCACCTCCACCCCGCCGTGGTACGGGCTAGCTTCCGCCTCTTCGGAGACGACCGCATCTGCCTAATCAGCGACTCCATGCGGGCCTGCGGCTTGGCTGACGGGCAGTATGTCTTAGGCGGACAAACCATGACCGTAACAAACGGCGGCTCATTCACAGAAAACGGCTCTCTCGCTGGCAGTGTAACAAACTTACTGGGCTGTATGCGTCGCACCGTTAACCTCGGAATCCCCCTAGAGCGCGCCCTCAAAGCCGCCACCATCAACCCCGCCAAGTCCGTAGGACTAGATGACAAAATCGGCTCACTCACCATAGGCAAACGCGGAGACGTATTGGTGCTGAACCAAGATTTGGAACTCAAACATGTACTTTCCGGCGGTGTGCTGGCTTTTTAGGTTCTAAACCCTATAAGAAGTTTTTGAGCATAGTTCAATAGAGCATCCCACTGGCACCACCGCCCTTAACCATTGGAATTACATAGGGGCGTAGCCCCTGTGTTGATTTTTTGCTTCTTTTTGTTCAATGACATACTACGAGACTGACCTTTGCGGGTGCCCTTCCCGCAAATGGTTAGTTGAGCCAATACCTCTAGGGTAAAAAGAAGGCCCGTCCGGCAGGACATACACGCTGGCGGGAACCGCCAAGAAAACCCTCGGCGGCAACGCCGACAGGAAAGGTCAAGAACCGGGACATCGAAACATCACCCCAACCCAACCAACGCATACACCACCCCATAGGCCATAGCCGCCAACACCCCGAACACCAACACCGGCCCAGCGATGGTGAACAGCTTGGCGGCAGTGCCCACCACATGCCCCTCACTCTTAAACTCCATAGCGGGACTAACCACAGCATTCGAGAACCCCGTAATCGGTACCAAACTACCCGCTTTCCCCACTTGGGCCAGTTTATCGTATACATTGAGCCCTGTCAGCAGTGCCCCCAGAAAAATCAGCGTAACGGCCGACATGGTGCGGGCGTTTTCTAGCTCCATACCGTAGTGGACATAGACTTTGATAATCCCCTCGCCTATGGCGCAAATGAGGCCGCCCACAAAAAAAGCCCGGACTACATTCCCGCCTAGCTTAGACTTCGGCGCCATTTGGTCGATATAAGTGCTATATTGTTGGTTTGTCATCTTTTGCATACGAAAACCCTCCCTATTTGAGGTAGTTTCTCAAATAGGGAGGGTTTTTATACGTCAATCTTACTCGGTCGCAGCAGCGGCAGAACCTTGCTCTACTAGCTCAATCACTGCCATCTCAGCTGCATCCCCACGGCGGGGGCCAATGCGGATGATGCGACAGTAGCCGCCTTGGCGGGCCTCAAACCGCGGTGCCAGTTCACCGAATACTTTGGTGACCACGTCCTCACGGGTGATAAACGCCAACGCATCCCTGCGGGAGGCAAGGGTGTTTTTCTTGCCCAGCGTGATCATCTTCTCGGCGATGGGCCGAATTTCTTTGGCTCTGGTCACTGTGGTCTCCATCCGGCCATTATCCAGAAAGTCTGTCACCTGCTGGCGTAGCATCGCCCGGCGCTGATCCGTCGGTTTGCCCAGTTTACGTCTTCCAGTCATAGGGTCTTCCCTCCTTTGTCCTTTTCCGTGTCGGAAAAGTTCCTAGCCATCTGCAACTTGTTGCAGACGATATTACATGGTTACGCTGTCATCATCGGCTAGACCCATTCCCATCATGGACAGCTTATGAATGACTTCTTCTAATGATTTACGGCCTAGATTCCGCACCTTGATCATCTCTTCTTCCGTTTTGGAGATGAGATCCTCTACGGTGTTGATATTGGCCCGCTTGAGACAGTTGAAGCTTCGCACAGAGAGGTCTAACTCCTCAATGGTCATCTCCAACACTTTATCCCGCTGGGTCTCAGACCGCTCAACCACGGTGCTGGTGGCCCCCACCGCCTCAGAGAGGCCGATGAACAACTCGAAGTGATCCACCAGAATCTTGGCACCCAAGCTCACCGCGTCCCGGGCAGAGATGGTCTTATCTGTCCAAACCTCTAGGGTCAGCTTGTCAAAGTCGGTGGTCTTACCTACACGGGTGTTCTCCACAGAGTAGTTTACCCGCACCACGGGGGTGTAGATAGAGTCTACAGGAATCACACCAATGATCGTCTGTTGGGGCTTATTGCGCTCTGCTGGGACATACCCTCTGCCGTGGCTGAGAGTTAGTTCCATACTGAGATACGCATCCGGGCCCAAGGTGGCAATGTGGTGGTCGGGGTTTAAAATCTCCACCTCGCCGTCGTCTTTGATACTGCCGGCTGTGACAACACCTTCTCCGCTGGCCTCGATATAGATGGTCTTTGTCTCTTCTGTGTGAAGTTTTGCCGTAATCCCTTTGACGTTTAAGATAATCTCTGTCACGTCTTCTTTCACACCGGGGATGGTGGAAAATTCATGTTGGATACCGGCAATTTTCACTGTGGTTATAGCCGTTCCCGGCAAGGATGAGAGCAGTATCCGCCGCAGAGAGTTACCGAGGGTTGTACCATAGCCTCTCTCTAATGGCTCAATCTCAAACTTGCCGTAAGAATCGTCACCGGGGGTTTCTAAACATTCAATGCGTGGACGCTCTATTTCAATCATGTTCTACATTACCCTCCTTAAAAGTTGGCACAAACCTGCGCCACTTGATATCAGCTTTCCAATTCTGAAGGGTCTCCGCACTATCTTGAGTAGAATTCGACGATGAGACTTTCCTCGATGGGGAAGTCAATGTCTTCTCTTGCAGGCATCTTTGTCACTGTGCCCTTTAAGCTATTCTTCTCACGATCAAGCCATTGCGGAGGCGTAATGATAATCGCGTCCTCACCTGTCAGTCTCTTGAACATAACCGAACTGCGGCTTTTTTCGCGGACCTCAATCACATCTCCCACGGAGACGAGGAACGAGGGAATGTTCACACGGCGGCCATTGACCATAAAGTGACCGTGGGACACGGCTTGCCGTGCCTCTCTCCGGGTCAGGGCGAGCCCTAACCGATACACCACGTTGTCGAGACGGCGCTCAATGGTGGAGAGCATAATCTCACCGGTAACACCGGGGGTGTTGGCCGCTTTCTGGTAATACATACGGAACTGTTTTTCCAGTATGCCGTATACGAATTTTACTTTTTGTTTCTCGTTGAGCTGTAAGCCATACTCGCTCTGCTTTTTACGGGTTTGTGCCCCGGGGTTGCGGTTCGAGCGGCTTTTGGACTTATAGGTGTATCCCATAACGGCAGGAGAGATGTCTAATGTCCTACAGCGTTTTACGATGGGCTGCATGTTTCTAGCCATATTTCACACTCCTCCTTTATACTCTGCGCCGCTTGGGTGGGCGGCAACCGTTGTGGGGGATGGGGGTCACGTCTTTGATCATGGTGACCTCTAAGCCCGCACTTTGCAGGGCACGGATGGCGGCCTCACGACCGGAACCGGGACCCTTAACGAATACTTGAACAGTTTTCAAGCCATGCTCCATAGCGGCTTTCGCTGCCACCTCCGCTGCGGTTTGGGCCGCAAAGGGAGTGGATTTCTTGCTGCCGCGGAAGCCTTGGCCGCCGGACGATGCCCAGCTGATGGCATTGCCGTGAACGTCTGTCACGGTAACCATGGTGTTGTTGAATGAAGAGCGGATGTGAACTGCGCCCTTTTCGATATTCTTCCGTTCCCGACGGCGGGTACGTGTCTTTTTGCCTTTGGGTGGTGCCATGTCTACATCCCTCCTTTACTTCTTCTTGTTGGCGATTGTACGCTTTGGCCCTTTGCGGGTTCTGGCGTTTGTCTTTGATCGTTGCCCACGAACAGGCAACCCACGACGATGGCGTAGGCCACGGTAGCTACCGATCTCTGTAAGCCGCTTGATATCAAGGGCCACAGAACGGCGGCGGTCACCTTCTACCATATACTCTTTGTCAATACACTCACGGAGTGCGGCTTCTTGCTCATCCGTCAGGTCTTTCGTCCGAATCGTGGGGTCAATCCCTGTGGTAGCTAGAATCTTCTTTGCGCTGGTTCTGCCGATTCCGAAGATATAGGTGAGCGCAATTTCCACTCGCTTATCTCGTGGCAGGTCAACACCGGCAATACGTGCCATATATCCTGTTCCTCCTTAACCTTGTCTTTGTTTGTGGCGGGGATTTTCACAGATAACCATGACCCGGCCTTTGCGTTTGATAATTTTGCATTTTTCGCACATGGGTTTCACACTCGGTCTGACTTTCATGTGACTACTCCTTCTCCGGCAGTGTAAAACAAGATTCCTACCCCATAAACAGCCCTGCCGGCGGCGGTTTCGAGGGTTTTATAAAAGTTTATCTTTACGAATCGGCTTGGGTTGCCGCGGTAGAGGTGTTTTTTGTCTCAACCCCCAGTCCGACACGGAAAGGACTTCGGTATTACTTACTACGCCAAGTGATTCTGCCTCGGGTCAAATCGTAGGGCGACATTTGCACCGTCACCTTATCGCCGGGCAGAATGCGGATAAAGTTCATCCGAAGCTTGCCGGAAATGTGCGCCAAGATTACGTGTCCGTTACCAATGTCCACTTGGAACATGGCGTTTGGAAGAGATTCTACTACGGTTCCCTCTAGCTCAATTACATCGTCTTTTGCCACGCTTTACTCAACCTCCCCTGTTTCCGTCTGTCCTGCTTGTGCGTTGTTACGAAACGCCGCTAAGGCTTTTCGGATGTCACTGTTATTTACCCGTTCACCGCTTCTTAATTTCTCAGCCACCCGAGAATCCTCACGGACTAAGAACATGCAGTGTTTTTCCTTTTTGCGCTTGGGATGCTCTACCTTGCGGCTTTTTCCGTCTACTAAGACCAGAAACTCACCGTCCACCTCGGCCACGAATAAGGATTTCCCCTTATCTCTGCCGTTTTGGGAGCGTACAATATCCCCTTTACAAACTTTCATATGACTCATTCCCTCAAACATCGCATCGGGTGAGAATTTCCGGCTCACCGTCTGTTATCAGCACCGTATTCTCATAGTGGGCGGATAAACTGCCGTCTGCTGTGACTACGGTCCAACCGTCCTCTAATATCCGAACCGCCGGGCCGCCTTGGTTAATCATGGGTTCAATGGCTAAGGTCATCCCTGCTTGTAGTCGGGGCCCTCTGCCTGGATTTCCGAAGTTCGGCACTTCCGGCGCCTCATGGAGTGATTTGCCGATACCGTGTCCCACAAAATCCCGCACGACACCAAACCCGCGATCCTCGGCATAGGACTGGATGGCATGAGAGAGGTCTGTCAGCCGCAGTCCCGCTTTACAGTAGGTCAGGGCTTCATAGAAACTCTGCTTCGTCACATCAATGAGTTGCCGTGCTTCCCGTGAGACTTCTCCCACTGGAAAGGTTGCGGCACAGTCGCCGTAAAATCCGTTCGCCACCACACCCACGTCAATACTGACCATGTCACCGTCTTGGATCACTCTGCTACTAGGAATTCCGTGGATGACCTCTTCGTTCACCGAGATACAAACACTTTTGGGAAACCCGTTATAGCCCAGAAAGGCAGGCACAGCTCCAGCTTTTTCAATCAGCTTTCGTACTGCCCGGTCAATCTCATCTGTGGTCACGCCGGGCACTGCCATCTCACCGGCCAGCTTTCTGGCTTTGGCAGCCAGTGCACCAGCTTGCCGCATGAGTTCAATTTCACGGGCGGACTTGAGTTGAATCAACCTGCTCACCTATGCCTCCAAGACGTCAAACACACGGGCGGTGACTTCTTCTACTGTTCCCTCAGAGGGAACCACTTTCAGAATACCCTTTGCGGTGTAAAAGTCGATGAGGGGGGCCGTCTGTTCACGGAACACTTCCAGCCTGCGCCCTACGGTGTCCGTTGTGTCGTCCGGTCGTTGCACTAAGGCCGTGCTACAAACGTCACAGATCCCCTCTGTTTGCGGCGGGTTGGCGGTGATGTGATGCACTGCTTGGCACTCAGGGCAAGACCGCCGGCCAGAAAGCCGATCAATAACCGCTTGGTCGGGGATATCGAAGAACAGACAAGTGTCCACTTCTACCTCTAATGCCTCTAACCCTTCCGCTTGTGCCACGGTTCGTGGTACGCCGTCTAGGATATAGCCGGGGTTACAGTCCGGCTCTGCCAGACGTTCTTTGATGATGTTTAGGATGATGTCATCCGACACCAATTCCCCTGCCGCCAGCAGGTCTTTGACCTGTAGGCCGAGGGGCGTTTCCGCCTTCACGGCGGCTCGTAGCATGTTTCCCGTGGATAGGGCGGGGATACCCAAGCGGTTGCTGATAAACTCCGCCTGGGTTCCCTTCCCTGCACCGGGCACGCCCAGTAAAATAATCCGCATGTTTCTACTCCAAGAAGCCTTTGTAGTGCCGCATGAGCATTTGGCTCTCCAAGCTCTTGACTGTCTCCAGTGCAACACCTACGGCAATGATAACGCTGGTGCCGCCAAGGGCGACGCCGGTGTTGGCCGCCGCAGGGCTAATCATACCCACAATAATGGGCAGACCTGCCACGATAGCCAGATACACCGCACCGAACACGGTAATTTTACCCAGCACTTTTTGCAGATGGTCACTGGTGGGCTTTCCGGGACGGAAGCCCGGGATATAGCCACCGTTTTTCTTGAGATTATTGGCAATCTCAATGGGGTTAAACTGGATTTGGGAATAGAAGTAGCTAAAGAACACGATGAGCAGCACGTAGATAATGAGATACGGCAACCCTGTGTGGTTAAAGAACTCAGAAACCGTGTATAGCCATGTTCCCTCCGCCGGGTTCGCAAAGGCCGCAATGGTCGCCGGTAAGCTGGCCAACGCCTGTGCGAAGATGATGGGCATAACGCCGGACATGGAGAGTTTAATGGGTAAGTGCGTACTCTGCCCGCCGTACATTTTCCGGCCCACCACGCGCTTGGCATACTGTACCGGAATTTTCCGCTCGGAGTTTTGGATAACCACGATGAGTACCATCAGCGCCAAAGCACCAACCAGTACCAACACAATCAGCCACCAAGGAAGCGACCCGTCCCAAGTACCCATAATCATGTTGCTCACAGCGATGGGGAATCGGGATACGATACCGGCAAACAGGATGATAGAGATACCGTTACCGATACCAAATTCTGTAATCTGCTCACCCAGCCACATAACTAGGGCACTACCAGCAGTAAAACTCAGTACGATGATGATTCCGGCCATAAAGCCTTCCGCACCTTCAATGAGCAGCCCGCCGTTTCTGAGCATGAGGTAATAGGCAAAACCCATGACCAGACCCAGAGCAACGGTGCCGAAACGGGTAATTTTGTTGATCAACTTCTTGCCGTCTTCACCGCCCTCTTTTTGTAACCGCTCTAGGGCGGGAATCGCCACACAGAGAAGCTGCATGACAATAGAGGCGGTGATGTAGGGCTGGATGGACAGAGCAAACAATGTGGCCGCTTCAAACGCGCCGCCGCTCATGGTGTTAAATAACCCCAGAATGGTGTTGCCCAAGGCATTGAAATGGTCAGCGAGAATCGCTGTATTCACGTAGGGAACAGGGATGGCATTACCCAGCCGGAAGATGACAAGGATTAAGAGGGTAAAAATCATTTTGCCTCTCAGCTCGTCAATTTTCCAAGCGTTGCGTATTGTCTGTAGCACCCTAAATCACCTCCGCCTTTCCGCCGGCTGCCTCAATTTTGGCTTTGGCCGACTCGGAAAATGCGGACGCTTGGACTGTAAGCTTTTTCGTCAGCTCACCACCTGCCAGAATCTTCACGCCGTGTTTGGGCTTGGAGATCAGGCCTTTGTCCATTAAGCTTTGGACAGTCACCTTGGAACCGCTACGGAACTGCTCTAGTTGAGAGACATTCACGGAAACCATCGGCTTTGCGAAAATGTTGTTGAAGCCCCGCTTGGGTAAGCGGCGCACCAAGGGCATCTGGCCACCCTCAAACCCGATACGGACACCGCCGCCGGATCTGGAGTTCTGGCCGCCATGGCCCCGGCCTGCGGTCTTCCCGTTGCCGGTACCCGGCCCACGGCCTTTGCGCTTTCTGACTTGGGTGGACCCGTCAGCGGGTCTTAACTCGTGTAGTTTCATAACAGCACCCCCTACTGCACTTCGGTGACTTCGACAAGGTACCGAATCTGGTGTAACTTGCCTCTGGTCTGTGGGTTGTCGGGCTGGATGGTTTCACTGTTGATACGGCGCAGCCCCAATGAATGGGCAGTGGCAATGTGCTTTTCCAATCTGCCGTTTAGGCTTTTCACAAGCTTAATCTGTAGTTTCGCCATCTGCTACCGCCCCCTTACTACCAAAAATCTCTTTCGGGGTTTTGCCCCGAATTTTGGCCACTTGGGCCACATCACGTAAACTTCTGAGCCCCTCCATAGTGGCATTCACCACGTTCTGGGGATTGTTGGTGCGCAGACATTTGGAATATACATCCTTAATGCCTACCGCCTCCATCACCGCACGGACGGGGCCACCGGCGATAACGCCGGTACCCGGAGGTGCGGGCTTAATCAACACCTTACCGGCACCGAACCGACCGATAACCTCATGGGGAATGGTGCTCCCGGAAAGGGTGATGGTCTCTACGTTCTTCTTGGCATCTTCGATGCCCTTGCGGATGGCCTCAGATATCTCACCGGCTTTGCCTTGACCATATCCGACCCGGCCTTTGCCGTCGCCCACAACACAGAGGGCGGAGAACTTGAATATCCGGCCACCTTTAACGGTCTTAGAGACACGGTTGATGGAGACTACTTTTTCAGTGAATTCACTGGGCGGTGCCTCTTCCCGCCGACGACGGTTCCCGTCTCTGCCGCCGCCTCTTGGGCCGCGATTATCGCCACGGTTGTCGTTTCTTTGCTGCTCTGCCATATCTTGTTTCTCCTCCTCTCTTAAAATTGTAGTCCGGCTTCACGGGCACCTTCTGCCAGGGCTTTGACACGCCCATGGTAAAGATATCCGCCCCGGTCAAATACGACGCTCTCAATGCCTTTGTCTTTGGCACGTTTTGCAATCGCTTCGCCAATCTTCTTTGCGGCCTCCATGTTGCCACCGTTGTCTGTGAAGTCTTTCTCCACAGAAGACGCGGCACATAGTGTCACACCGGCTGCATCGTCAATCACTTGTGCATAGATGTGACTGCGGCTACGAAACACGTTGAGTCTGGGTCTTTGAGGTGTGCCCGCAACCTTCCCTCTTACACGGCGATGACGCCGTTTGCGTTGTTTGTTCACGTCTGGTTTCTTAATCATACGGTCAACACCTCCCTCTATTTCGCGCCGGTCTTGCCTTCTTTGCGGCGGATGACTTCGTCAGCGTACTTAATGCCCTTGCCCTTATAGGGTTCCGGCGGACGCTTTTTCCGTACATCTGCTGCAAATTGGCCGACAAGCTGTTTATCGATCCCGCTGATGATGATCTTGTTTTGGCTGGGGGCTTCAATGCTGATGCCCTCAATCTCTTCCATGATAACCTGATGGCTGTAGCCTAGGTTCATGACCAGTTTTTTACCCTCTTTGGCTACTCTATAGCCAACGCCGTTGATGTCCAGCTCTTTTTTGAACCCGTCCGTCACACCGACCACCATGTTGTGAACCAAGCTACGAGTCAGACCGTGGAGGCTCTTGTGTAGTTTTAGCTCACTGGGGCGTTTGACGTTGACTTCGCCCGGTGTAATGTCCAGTTCCATAGCCGGATGAATCGCTTGGGTCAAAGTCCCCTTGGGGCCTTTCACCGTGAGGACACCGCCCTCTAGTTTCAGCTCCACGCCCGGCGGTACTGCAATGGGCGCTCTTCCAATTCTTGACATTGTTTAAGCCCCCCCTTACCACACGAAAGCTAGGACTTCACCACCGACATTGCTCGCTCTTGCGGCCTTGTCGGTCATGACGCCCTTGCTCGTAGAAATGATTGCGATACCAAGGCCACGGAGTACCCGAGGTAACTCGTCAGCACCGGCATAAACCCGGAGACCGGGCTTTGACACCCGGCGGAGGCCAGTGATAACCTTCTCCCGGGACGGACCATACTTGAGAGACACACGGACAATGCCCTGTGTGCTGTCATCAATAACTTGGTAGGTTCTGATATACCCCTCGTCCAGCAGAATCTGGGCGATGGATTTTTTCATTTTTGATGCGGGAATGTCAACCGTGTTGTGCCCTGCGGCACTGGCATTTCTGATCCGGGTTAACATATCTGCAATAGGATCTGTGATTTGCATAAACTTCCTCCTTTAAGAAGTTACAGGTTCTCACCTGTTTCGGCGGCAAGGTTCCGAGTGTGACACCCGGCCTTTTGCCATCCGGTTTTGTAGGGGCGACCTGGGGTCGCTCGTGGGCGCGCATTGCGCGCCCTCTACGATTTCATTTACCAACTCGCTTTTCTGACACCGGGGATCTGGCCTTTGTAGGCTAGCTCACGGAAACAGATTCTGCACACGGCGTAATCTCTGAGATAGGCATGGGGCCGTCCACAGATTTTACAGCGGTTGTAGCGCCGGGTGGAGAACTTGGGCTGTTTTTGCTGTTTGAGTACCAATGCTTTCTTTGCCATGTTTACTCTCCTCCTACGCTTCTGTGAACGGGGCACCCATCATGGATAGCAGGGTGCGGGCTTCTTCGTCGGTTTGGGCGGTGGTACAGATGACTACGTCCATGCCGCGAATCTTCTCAATCTTGTCGTAATCAATCTCTGGGAAGATCAGTTGTTCTTTTAAGCCCAAAGCATAGTTCCCGCGGCCGTCAAAGGCGTTGGGGCTGATGCCACGGAAGTCACGGACACGGGGCAGGGCCACGTTAAACAGCCTGTCTAAGAACTCCCACATCCGCTCTGCGCGGAGAGTGACTTTGACACCCACAGCCATTCCTTCCCGCAACTTAAAGTTCGCTACGGACTTTTTGGCTTTGGTCATAATGGCTTTCTGCCCGGTGATTTGGCTGATCTCTTTCACTACGGCATCTAGGGCCTTGACGTTGTCTTTGACATCTCCGCAGCCCACGTTGACTACAATTTTTTCAAAGCGGGGCACTTGCATCACGCTTTTGTAGCCGAATTTTGACATCAGGGCGGGAGCCACGTCGCTCTGATACTTGTCTTTTAGTCTAGGCAATGGTTATTCCCTCCCTCTCTTAGATTTCTGCGCTGCATTTTTTGCAGACCCGGACTTTTTTGCCCTTGTCTGTAAACTTCACAGCGTGACGTGTGGGTTTCGAGCATTTCGGGCAAACCCGCATTACTTTGGATGCGTAAATGGGGGTCTCCATCTTAATGATTCCGCCGGGGTCGCCTTGCTTCCGGGGTTTCTTGTGGCGCTTGGCCATGGAAATCCCTTCTACAATGACTTTGCCGCCTTTGGCATCCACAGACAAGACTTTGCCGGTTTTGCGCTCGCCTTTATCGTTCTTGATTGCGTCTCTACCGGTGAGGACGACTACGGTATCGCCAGTTCTGATATGCATGGTTGCCGTCCCTCCTTATACTACTTCCGGGGCCAATGACAGGATTTTCATATAATCCTTGTCACGCAGCTCCCGGGCCACGGGGCCGAAGATTCGGGTCCCTTGGGGGTTTTTGTCTTCTTTGATTAGTACGGCGGCATTCTCGTCAAACCGTACATAGGTTCCGTCAGCACGACGGAGCCCTTTTGCGGTACGCACGATGACCGCACGCACCACTTCGCCCTTCTTCACGGTCCCGCCGGGGGCCGCTTTTCGGACGGAGGCGACGATGACGTCACCGATGTTCCCATACTTTCTTCTGGAGCCGCCAAGTACCCGGATCGTTTTGATCTCTTTGGCACCGGTGTTATCGGCTACTTTCAGATAGGATTCTACTTGTATCATGTTTCCGGCACCTCCTTACTTGGCTTTTTCGATGATTTCGACCAGCCGCCAGCGTTTGTCTTTGGACAGGGGCCGTGTTTCCATGACCCGTACTCTGTCGCCGATACCGCACTGGTTGGACTCGTCGTGGGCTTTGAGTTTGATAGAGCGTTTGACAATCTTCTTATACAAGGGGTGGGGCACACGACTTTCAATGAGAATCACTGCGGTCTTATCCATCTTGTCACTGACCACGGTGCCGACCCTTGTTTTTCTTGCGTTTACTCTCTTGTCTGCCATCTCAGCTTACCTCCCCGCTCTGCTCACGCAGGACTGTTTTGACTCGGGCAATGTCACGCTTGACCGCCCGGATTCGGATTGGGTTATCCAGCTGGTTTGTGGCGTGCTGCATACGCAGGGTGAATAAATCTTTTTTCAGCTCGCCTAGTTTCGCTTCTAGCTCGGCGGGCTTTAGTTGACGTACTTCTGTTGCCTTCATCTTATTCACCGCCTGTCTCGATCTCGCGTACGACAAATTTTGTCTTACACGGCAACTTATGGCTGGCAAGGCGCATGGCCTCACGAGCTGCCTCTTCGGAAACGCCGGCCATCTCGAACATAATCCGACCGGGCTTGACTACCGCCACCCAGTACTCCGGGGAACCTTTACCGGAACCCATGCGGGTCTCGGCGGGCTTTTCTGTGACGGGTTTGTCCGGGAAAATCTTAATCCAAACTTTACCGCCACGCTTGGTGGAACGGGTCATGGCGATACGGGCCGCCTCAATCTGGTTTGAGGTAATCCACGCTGGCTCTGTGGCCTGTAAGCCGAACTCACCATAGGTCACGGTGTTGCCGCGGGTGGCTTTCCCCTTCATCCGGCCACGATGGACCCGGCGATATTTCACTCTTTTTGGAAGTAACATATTACTCGGTTCCTCCTTCCTTGGGGCGCGCAGGGGGTGTAGCGGGTTTTTCCGCTAGGCGGGTGCCGGGGTTTACATACTTAAACCCTTCGCCGCTTCTGCCGTCCCGGTTATTGTCACGGTTGCCTTGATAGCCACCGCCACCTTGTCTGCGGTCACCGCCGCCGCCTTGGCCGCCTCTGTAACCGCCACCGCCTTGTCTGCGGTCACCACCGCCACGACGATCGCCGCCGCGCCGGTCACCGTCTCTACGCTCACGGGGCGGACGGCTAGTGTCCATGGTGCGGGGGGTGGTGCGGAGGGTTTGGCTTAATACCTCACCCTTATAAATCCAAACTTTTACGCCGATTTTACCGTAGGTGGTGTCGGCTTCATAGAACCCGTACTCAATGTCAGCACGGATAGTTTGCAGTGGAATGGTACCCTCGTGATAACTCTCACTCCGGGCAATCTCGGCACCGCCGAGACGACCGCCTACTGTAACCTTGATACCACGGACACCCATGCGCATCGCACGGCCCATGGCACCCTTCATGGCACGACGGAATCCAATCCGGCGTTCCAGTTGGCTGGCAATGTTCTCTGCCACTAGTTGGGCGTTGGTGTCGGGGGTCTTGACCTCTACAATGCTGAGAGAGACGGGCTTGCCGACCATCTTCTCTAGTTGCAGGCGTAGACGCTCAATCTCTGTACCGCCCTTGCCGATGACCACGCCGGGGCGAGCACAGTGAATATAAATCTTCACCCGTACATTGTCCCGCTCAATTTCAATCTTCGGCACACTGGCCGCAAACAGGGTTTTCTTTAGAAATTTGCGGATATTATAATCTTCCACAATCAGGTCGCCCACTTTGTCTGCTCTTGCATACCAGCGAGAGTCCCAATCTTTGATAACGCCGACCCGCAGGCCGTGTGGATTTACCTTTTGTCCCATATCCTTACGCCTCCTTCTCTTTGACCACGAGCGTGATGTGACTGGTGCGTTTGTTAATCCGGTACATCCGGCCGTGGGCACGGGGCATGCCCCGCTTGAGAATGGGGCCGCCGGTTGCAAATGTTTCTGCAACGTAGAGGTTATCCGGGTCCATCTCGTGGTTGTTCTCCGCATTGGCACATGCGCTTTTGAGGAGCTTGACCAACAGTTCACTTGCCGCCTTCGGGGTCTGTAGCAGTATCCCTTGGGCCACCTGTACGTCTTTACCACGGATGAGGTCACAGACAATCTTCACCTTCCGGGGAGAGATGCGGACGTATTTCATTTCTGCTCTTGCTTCTGTCATGTTAAAATACCCCCTTATCTTCCGGTTTTAGAGCCAGCGTGGCCTCTATAGGTGCGGGTGGGGGCAAATTCCCCCAGCTTATGACCGACCATGTCCTCTGTGACATACACCGGCACGTGCCGCCGTCCGTCATGGACTGCGATGGTGTGCCCCACGAAAGATGGGAAAATCGTGCTGGCACGGGACCAGGTCTTTAGTACTTTCTTCTCGCCGCTCTCATTCAAGGCGGCAACGCGCTTTAGCAGTTCCGGGGCCGCAAAGGGGCCCTTCTTTAGACTTCTACCCATTCCTTACGACACCTCCTACTTCGTATTACGCCGCTTGACAATGTATTTGTCAGTCGGGTTCTTTTTCTTACGGGTCTTGTAACCCAGGGTGGGTTTACCCCAGGGTGTCACCGGCCCAGAGCGGCCGATGGGGGCCTTACCCTCACCACCGCCGTGGGGGTGGTCACAGGGGTTCATAACAGAGCCACGAACTGTGGGCCGCCAGCCCATGTGCCGTTTCCGGCCCGCTTTCCCAATGACGATGTTTTGGTGATCCATGTTCCCCACTTGGCCGATGGTGGCCATACAAGTGACACGGACTAAACGGTACTCGCCGGAGGGCATCCGAAGCTGGGCCATGTCACCCTCTTTGGCCATCAGCTGGGCTGATGTACCGGCAGAGCGAACCAGTTGACCGCCATGACCGGGGTGTAATTCAATGTTGTGAATTACGGTACCCACAGGGATGCTTTTAATCGGCAGTGCGTTACCCGGCTTAATGTCGGCACCGGTGGAAGAGATCACCGTGTCACCGGCACCTAAGCCCGCGGGGGCTAGGATATAGCGCCGCTCCCCATCTGTGTACTCTAGTAGCGCAATGTTTGCGCTACGGTTGGGGTCATACTCTAGGCGCAGGACAGTGGCTTCCATGTCCATCTTGTTGCGCTTGAAGTCGATAATCCGATACTTTCTCTTGTTGCCGCCGCCACGATGGCGGACGGTAATCCGACCATAGCTGTTCCGGCCGGCGTGCTTTTGCAGCACTTCTGTCAGTTTCTTTTCCGGTTTCGCCCGTTTGTCCACACCATCGAAGCCGGACACAGTCATGTGCCGCCGCGACGGAGTGGTGGGCTTAAAGGTTTTAATTGACATGTTTTATCCTCCCTTACACCATTCCCTCGAAGAATTCGATGGTTTTAGAATCTTCGGTCAAGCGGACAACTGCCTTTTTCCAGTCGGCGGTTTTGCCTTCCGGATGACGGCCCCGCCGCTTCATCTTGCCTCTGACGTGGAGGGTGTTGACTTTCATCACCTTCACGCCGAACACTTCTTCTACGGCCTTTTTAATCTCAATCTTCCCTGCGTCCCGTGGGACTTCAAACACGTATTTTTTCAAATCCGTGTGCTCCATGGACTGCTCAGAGATGATGGGCCGGACGATGACATCATAGGCGCTTCTCATTATGCAAACACCTCCTCAATCTTTGACAGGGCTGTTTTGTCAATCACCAAGGCCCGGGCGTTGATTATCTCATAAGGACTCATAATCGTGCCGAAGGTCACATTGACACCGGGGATGTTTCTTGCACTCTTGTACACGTTTTCATCCCGCTCGTTTGTGACCACCATAGCTTTCTTGCCGCCTAACTCTAACTTGTTGAGCAAGTTGACAATCTGCTTGGTTTTAATCTCGCCTAAGGTCAAGCTGTCGATGACGTAGATGGCGGTCTCTTGCGCTTTGTCCGCCAAGGCACTTTTCATCGCCAGACGCTTTACCTTTTTATTGATGGTGTAGCTGTAGTCCCGCGGCTTCGGCGCAAAGGCCACGCCGCCGTGGGTCCAATGGGGCGCTCTTGTGGTGCCTGCTCTGGCACGGCCTGTACCTTTTTGCCGCCACGGCTTCCGACCGCCGCCACGCACTTCGGCCCTAGTCAATGTACTCTGGGTGCCTTGTCTGCGGTTGGCTAGATGGTTCTTTACGGCTGTGTGCAATACTGCCGGGTTTGGCTCGATACCAAAGATAGCATCGGAGAGGTCGACGGTGCCGATCTTCTCACCTGCCATGTTGTATACATTTGCTTGTGGCATATTCTTCGACTCTCCTTTCCTTATCCGTTATTTTTTACGGTGCTTTTCAGATATACGATTCCGCCCTTGGGGCCAGGAACTGCGCCCCGGACGGCTATCATGTTCAGTTCCGGGTCAACCTTTACAACATCCAGGTTCTGGACGGTCACTTGCTCGGCACCCATTTGACCGGCGCCGATTTTCCCTTTGAAAATCTTCGACGGCCAGCCGCCTGCGCCCATGGAGCCTGCGTGCCGGTGAACCGGGCCGCCACCGTGACTCATTCTCCCGCGGGAAGCGTTGTGCCGCTTAATGACCCCGGAGAACCCCTTACCCCGGGAAATCCCGGTGATGTCGATTTTGTCGCCCTCTGCGAACATATCGGCTTTCACTTCATCGCCTACGTTCATGCCGTCGGCGCCGTCTAGCTTAAACTCTTTCAAGACTTTCAAAAAGCCCACACCGGCTTTGGCCAAGTGACCTTTTTCCGGTTTCGAGAGTCTGCGCTCTTTCTGATCCTCAAAACCCAGTTGGATGGCGCTGTAGCCTTCCTTCTCTTGGGTTTTCTTCTGTACAACTGTACAGGGGCCCGCCTCAATGACGGTGACGGGGACTACTTTCCCCATCTCATCGAAGATCTGCGTCATGCCGACCTTTTTCCCGATGATTGCCTTTTCCATGGTTTTGCTTCCTCCTATTATAGGTTATTGGTTGGCACTGTCTGCCAACATGACCTCGCTAAATTGCAATGGAATTACAATTTAATCTCAATCTCCACACCGGCGGGAATCTCGAGGTTCATCAGGGACTCCACCGTCTTTTGGGTGGGGCTCTGGATGTCTACAAGCCGCTTGTGGGTCCGGCGCTCAAACTGCTCACGACTATCCTTATACTTATGGACAGCCCGCAGAATGGTCACAATCTCTTTTCTGGTGGGCAGTGGGATTGGGCCGGAAACGGACGCACCTGTGCGCTTTGCGGTTTCCACAATCTTCTCTGCCGCTTGGTCGATGAGCTGATGGTCGTAGGCTTTGAGCCGGATGCGAATCATCTTCTTTGCTGGTGTTGCCATGTTTCTTGTTCCTCCTTGCTTTCGCACGTTAAATTGAGGGCTTGCCTCATTTTGCCGTGCGGCCTGTGTTTATCTGCCCACTGTTCCGTGCGTATCATTCCTGTCACAAAAAATAAAAACCGATAACTGCCGGTTCCTTCTTGCACAGGCGATCTACGCCAGTAGCCAGTTCACACAGCCGCCCGATCGTCGGACATACTCCACGAAAGTTACCTCGAATCTCTCCGAGCAATCTCCCGCTTCCTCGCATTTGCGCACATTTGGACAGAATCCTCCCAAAGGACGCCCTAGTAGAATATCAAATTTTAATGGCCCTGTCAATGTTTTTTTCAAGTTTTTTTGAAAAATCCGACAGGCGGCATATCCTGACATTGACAGGGCCCTGATATCTTGGTATGCTTATTATATAATCATCACACTAGATTCCGACAGATTAAGGAGGGCCACACCATGGGCGACCTCGGAACTCGTATCTCTACACTCTGCCTCGCCGCTCTCTTGGCGTTGGGGCAACTTCCCCTGCCCGCTGCCACCCCAGCAGAGCCAAACCTGCCAGCGGAGCCGCCCTCGGCGACAACCCCTGCGCCAGAGCCGGAACCTCCCCCTTCTCGACCAGAGCCGGGAACCGGGGCATTACAAGACGTGTACCCCTCCGATTGGTTCTTCCCCTATGTGGCAATCGGTGCCCTCCACGGATTCATTCAAGGAAATGACGGCGTATTTGCCCCCAACCGGGCCGCTACTCGTGCTGAATTCGTCACCATGCTCGCCCGGATGCATCAGGCATTAGGCGGTCATCTCGGTGCACCTTTAGACCATCCGCCCTTTGTCGACGTGTCCCCTGACCACTTCTCCGCCCCCTATCTGGCGTGGGCGTTTGAGATTGAGGCCGTCCACCCGAACGCAGAGGGGCAGTTCCGCCCCGGTGCCTCTATCTCTCGGGAAGAGGTGGCTGCCATGGTGGCCCATTACTTAGAATTCTACGGATTAGACGATCTGTTCGAGACCGCTTATGAAGACCACGGCCTTTACGCCGACTGGGAAGAAATCGCCCCTTGGGCCTTGTACGGAGCGCACTTCCTATGGAACGCAAACCTCATGCACGGCACCCAAGCCGAAGACGACAGCGTGTATTTCCATCCCCGAGCAGAAATCTACCGCAGGGAAGTGTTCGCCATTATCGGCCGAGTGTTCCAAGCCATCCCCATAGCAGAGGTTGAGGTCTAGCAAAGAGCCGGAACACCGAGGAGTAAATAATATCTTTTGACGCACCAGCGGCACCACCGCCCTTGTCGGTTTTGAGGACTATGACATCCGGCGTGAGAGTCCTCGCCAGTGCAGAGTATAAGGGGAAAAGAACGCCCACCCGACAGGGCAAAGGCCCTCGGTTTGCTCCGAGATAGAATCGGCGGCAACCGAAAGAATTTAATTACGGCACAATCCGCCCCGCAACCTTAGCACAAATCACCGCCACAATCTCCTCCACACTACACCCATCACAAGAAACGGTAACATCCGCATACCTCTGATAATAAGGCAACCGAATCGCCAAAATATCCTCCAGCGTCACATCGGCCCCGGCAGCGATACCGCGAGAGTTGCGGTTATCCATCCGTGCCTGTAACTCCGCCACAGACATGTCTAAAAAAACACAGAGGCCGTCTTGCTTGAGGTGCTCCATCGCAGGCTCTAACAACGCCATACTCCCCCCCGGGGCAATGACCGCACGGGTGGCGGCAAGGCGCACTCCCACTTGTTCCTCGATTTTGAGAAACCCATCAATGCCGTTTGTGTCCAACACATCTTGCAACGCCATACCCTCTTGCGCTTCTATCACCTTGTCCACATCAACAAACTCATAGTCCAAAGCCTCGGCTAGCAGTATGCCTACTGTGCTCTTACCAGAGCCGGGCATCCCGATTAAAATCAGGTTTGTTTTCATCATTACAACAGGCCTCCCAAAAGGAAATTTTATGCGTGATTTCGACCTCATCCGCCGGGCGGACGACCTACACCGGCGGTCACTTGACCAACAAATTGTCACCCACACAGGCTTTCTCACCCCAGCAGAACAGTATGCACTGGTAGGGCTCTCTCACCTGCATCGGTCGCTGTTCTTTCACGGTGGCACAGAGAACGCAGAGCGGCGGGTGGCGTTCTTTTTGCCGGATTATCTGACTGCTGAGGCCTTTGACCCGGCGGAATATCTCACAGCCTTCCACCTCCGCTGTCGGTTCGCCGAGCCGGGGCATCGGGACGTGCTGGGCAGTCTGCTGGGCCTCGGCATTGAGCGGTGGAGCCTCGGCGACATTTACACCCAAGGGGAAGATGCTTGGTTTTTCTGTCTTCCTTCCATCGCCGGACACATCGGGCGTGAACTGACTAAAATCGGACGAAACGGTGTGGCGGTGCAAGATATCCCTCTCCCACACGTTCCTGCTCCAGAGCGGGAAGTGGAGCTGGTGACCTTTTCCGTCAGCGCACTCCGTTTAGACAGCATCCTCGCCGGCACCTTCGGCCTGTCCCGCAGCCGCACGGCAGAGGCCGTGGGGGCGGGGCTGGTGCAACTCAATTATACAACCTGCCTCAAACCCGCCGCCGGGGTCGAACCGGGAGACGTGTTTTCTCTGCGGGGAAGCGGCAAGGCCAAACTCTGCGATTTAGGCGGCCATAGCCGGAAAGGACGGCTGTTCGTCCAAGTGGAAAAATACCGATAGGGATGGTTACATACAGCACAGAGCCGGAATAGTTAAAGCCAGCGGTGCCGCTCCATGTCCACCTTGCCATTAGGCAAAAAGGCCACACCCTCGGCCTCTAACACGCCCCGGCGTTCTGCGGCGTACCCGCCGCCTGCAACCGCCCCATCGGCCATGACCACCCGTTGCCACGGCAGCTCCTCCGGACAGTTCCGCATGGCCCAACCCACCTCACGAGCGGCCCGCGGACGGCCCAAGACCGCGGCGATTCGGCCGTAGGAGGTTACGTGGCCGTAGGGGATTTGGGCCACGATGTCGTATACTTGCTGGACGAAGCTGGAGATGGTGTCCACCGCCTATTACAATAAATTTGGAACCGAAACCTCGCATCCGGCGGGGTTTCTTTCCATCTCGTGCCTAAGTTACAATGAGAGGAGCAACTGGCTGACCTTCACCGCCTTGGGCTTTCACG
>Ga0131853_10003979_pt1 | contig 26495 bp, 17 predicted proteins | sample TergutLab28metaG_FD_92764 | JGI IMG/M metagenome (GOLD analysis project Ga0131853, IMG submission 92764) | Labiotermes labralis P1 segment gut microbial communities from Petit-Saut dam, French Guiana - Lab288 P1 (version 2) (version 2) | ecosystem: Host-associated > Arthropoda: Insects >... | reverse complement strand
TAATTTTCATTTTATTACCGTGCAATGTGATAAAAATATTTATTAAAACCAACTAATTGCACATATTTGTCAAACCATTAAAACCACATTATCTGATTAAAATGGATTTAAAATATCTCCTACGTGTTTCAATCCCTCTATGGGATCATCCTCAGGGAGCGTAAATTAGTGTAGGAATGAAGTTACTAAAACAGACTGTACATGAGGTTATCTGGTAGCATGCCTGTGAAATATACAAAAGTATGAGCTGATTTTTATTCCCCAAGAATTTTGGTGGACGTCAAGTAACCCCATTCAACATGCAGTTTTCTTGAGGTGTCAATATTAACTCAGCTAGACTCCATATGGAGTCATGGTGACACAGTTAACCAAAACTGTATTCTTGTAAGAACACCACCCTGAAGATGGCAGGAATACCAACCGAAACATGTTAATGAGAACATTGTGAATAAAGTACATCACAAAATATTAATGTGCATTTTGTTGGTTATTTATATATTTCTGAATAATATATATTTCTTAATAAAATACTGGTTTGTCTAAGTCACTCTGAAATGTGTGAGCATTCTCTCCTTGTACTGCAACATGCACTTTCTACATGATGTTCACAAAAAAACACTTCTGAATATGATCACGAGCCATGCATTTCCAGTCCATACATTCACAACCTATTTCTTTCTTTACGATTAAATTAGTCCATCTGATCCCCTTTCCATACTGGAACATGGTGAATTCTCATTTGGCACTTAAACATGTGGAAAGAGCTGGGATGGCAGCACCACGTGCAGCGGCATCGAACAGAACCCTGCCTACACCTAGGTCTTGTTTCTTTAAATGAAGTAACATTTATAAGTAAGCATATACATGGAATTGTGATATAGGGGATCCAAATTATGGCACTGAGTACATATTTGTAAAAAGGGGCCAAGCCTAGACTACTTCAGTGCATAAGCTAAACACACACCATGTCACATAATGGAAATACTGTGAGTCTTCATCTCCTACCTTCCATTCTGCATCTTACAGAATTGTCACCATACTACATCACACTCACACACAAAACCAGCACGCCATGTAAAATTCTACAGTATGACTTCATTATACTAGTGATAAGTTTTGTCCCAGTAGCATCATAAGGCTAGCATATGTATTTACCTACACAACACATCAGTGTGTAGGTGTGTGCATAAACACACCACAAAATGAAAATCCATTTAGGTCAGGCTTCAGGCCTTTTAATTTATGTACATATCAAGCCCAAGGTGTGGGTTTACAAGTATACTAAGCTTAGAATTAGGCTGTGTATGTATACACCACAGAATGGTCTGCTGTGTTAGAGCTATTAGCTCCAGCCCAAGGCATCGTGGTTCGATTCTTGGTAGTGGCAGGAGAGTTCTCTTCCGGAATACGCCCAGGGCAGCTCTGGGTCCCACCCAGCCTTCTATTCGAGTGCTTCCCAAACTTTTGCTCAAGGACCCCTTTTGTCTTAGAAAAATAACCACAGATCCTCACAAACTTGCTCAAGTAAATCTGCCAGTGCCCAAATGATAAGAATCCAAGATTATAAATTTATATCTCAGAATTGATATTAGACAGATACTAATATATGCCTATGAGGGGGCTAGACGGGAGTCCTTAGCAGTGGTAAAAGCAATCCGTCTAGGGGAGACAACCCCAGACAAATCCTGGTCCTCCAGGCTGGGGGTTTGCCATGAGGCCAGCTCCCTCACACAGGAAAACTACTGGCTAAAAAAGCTTCACATTGAGCAAGCCAGAAGCTTGTACAGTTTGTAGCGCTTTATAAGAAGAAGACTAATATATACCAGAAGCACATGTATTTGTGATTTTACCTTAATTAACTCTTGAATTATGGAGCAAAAAAAAAACCACCTACTCTAACCATGATGGGTACATTGTGTAGCCACACTTTTTAATCACTTTCTAAACACTTTTTTCCTAAGTCTGATTTCTAGACTCAATAAAAGACAAAGAAATGCTTTTATTTAAGTTTCCCATTTCTCATGCAACTATATGGAGTGAAATATATAGTTTTTGAGGACAAGAAAATATACTTTAGAATAGAAATGTGAAAGAATTTTTTCTGTATTATGATTGTTCCTGGCAATAGTCACATTTTGTTTGAAATGTCCTCAAAGAGTGGTTCTTGCACACCCATTTTGAGCACCGGCAATATTTCCAATCCAGTCTTCTGTCCTTAGCTGTTGTACAACCAGAACTCCTTCCACACAGTCTTCCTCTGTCTTTCTTCACTGTTGCAGCCGGAGCTAGTTGTTTGCAAGTGACATCCACCGCTCTTGTGGCCCTGCAAATATGTCTGTCATTGGTTCCACTATCAGCCCTTCTTCTTATATGTGGTTTTATCATTTCTTCTCCCAGAGAAAGCTGATACAGATTTTTTTTTTCGAACAACTGATACAGGTATCTTCGGTGATTCTTCTTTGTTGCCAATTAGGACTTTTCAGCATCCACAGTAGCAAGGCATTTACATAAGCAACATCAATCAAGCTGAGGAACAGTTTCCAACACCAGCACCTTGTTGATCTCATACAAGTGTATTCCTTCACAAGCTTGTCCAGGACATCAAACCCTACTTCTAGTGGCATTACAGTGCCTGATAACTTCAGGTCTGTGATCTTCCTCACCCAGGCACGTCACCATGACGCTCTGATTAAAGGAAGATGACAGCCTTGTTTCTTGCTGGTACATATGGTACAAGTGTTAGGTCATTGGTAAACCTAAAGACAGAAGAAGACATTTCTTTGTTTTCTACTAAGAAATAATGCTGGAATTTCAGACTCATTCTTCCTTAGCATACCAATCAGTGTCATAGTCCTAGTCAAAAGGAAATATGATAGTTCACAACTTGTGAGGAATTTATCAGTGGTAACACCTCTTACGGTTCCATACGTGTAGGAGACCCTTTGACAACTCGAAGGCCCTGCTTCTTCCCCCTTGCTTCAACAGTCTTGCCAGTGTATACTTGCATGTTGGAGGCATAAAAACTGTTTGCATCAGCATCAACCCTTACTCTGATCCCACACTTTTGCAGTTTTTAATTTATAAACATGCAGATTGAACAATTATCTCTAAACACCAGTAACCTGTTCACTAATATTTATGTGCTCACTTGGGGTTGAAATTTTAAATCTGCTGATTACGCTTTCAAATACACCTCTGATTCGATTTAATTCATCTGTTGATCTGTGTTGATTCCTTGTAGTTTTGTCATCAAAATAAATGAGATGTAGAATTTGAAAGAACTGACCCCTTGCCACTGTTGCATGAAAAATCAGTCTGGCATAAACCGCCTTTTTTGTCCACAGATTTGCTACTGGTTCCATTCTTGTCCTAAGAATGACAGAAACAATCATGAGTCCCAGCCCCACCATGACAGCTTCCAACAAGTGACTGCAAAATCTGCATTCCTTAGTCAGTCAGCAGTCCCACAGAGGTGCCAGTGTCAACAATCCTGCAATTCTTGTGTTAGATTATTTACACAAATAAGTATTGGCAGTACATGTATTTGAGACTTTTTTAATACCATGAATACAGAATGGTCCAGTTACGTTTAAAAAAACATTATACTAAAAAACAATATACTCACAGTTTAATAATAATTTTGTCAGAGGGAATTCAAAGAACATATAAAAAAAGGGATGAGTGTTACTCTACCCCACGAAGAACTGTTCATAAAAAGACACAGACTAGGTACACTTTCTAACCAGTCATTAAACTAAGGGTTAAAATGATTATCGCTCGCTTCGTGGGATCAAGGGGTTTCTTAATTAGATATCCTAACGGCCAAATGAAATATATCGCCAATGCACGAACTTCCTTGTTTATTATTATTCCTTTAATTAAAAAATAAGTAAACTTCAATGTTACCATTACGGAAATGTATCCACAGATCCCCTGGCAATTGGGAGCACACTTTGCGAGCCTCTGTTCTATTCACTTGACACCGTGCACTTTCCTCGGTCAGGCGCTATGGGCGCGAAGTTGACCAGTCACCCACCAACAAACGAGGTTAGAAACGAATGGAGCTATAGCTTGACTTCACATATCCCCTTATAGCTTGCACACTAACTCTACCTGTACCTGTATTTTCTATGGTAAGCGAATGGGTTTTTGTGTGCAAGCAAACAAGCGCGACGCCATCGTTACCCGTGTCCTCAATTGTGACTAGCCGCACATGCTACCGCTGCCATTACATGCCACCGGAAAGCAAGGTATATAATGATCATATTAGCATGTTCACTCACTGCTGCTCATTCTGTTACACAAACAACGGTCTTTTGAGGGGCTGCTGAATAAAGAACAGCAAAGAACTCTGTCAAACGAAAATAACCTTCTCCGCCATTATAAAACGCCGTGGAAATAATACCACAACAAAAGAAATGGCACTGCTGACAAACATTTCAATGCTCGCTTACCAGCAATTCAGCTCTCCCATCCGTGGTCAATACTACGTACCTATTAATACAATTACAGTAATTTAAAACAACCATCGGTACACCACTTCTACCAAACCGTCGCTCCTGTTTTTCTCTGCGTTCACATATTACCGTAGACTATAAGGTTCATTGACAGGTAGCAGCACGGATCCGTACCAACTCCCGCAAAAAGGACATAAATTTGAACACGTGTGAAACCTGCAAATAAACTACGATTTATAAGCGGCCCTGGATGCGAAGCTTTGAAATTGAAAAGCTGTTATCGTATACTGTAGTACTGCAAATTTACGGACGGGAATAGTACAAGGCTACCGTTCAAGCACCAGTTAAAATCACGGGGAATGACGAACATGTACTCTATTGGAAATCACATTGTCCTCTTTTTTTTCAGCATTGCCCCAAATAACTGTTTTACTTTAATACTGACATTCTTGTGACCATATTTTCGATGAACGCTGCCCAGACTCGGGCTCGCGTTGTTTTCTCGGGTATTTTAAATAATCCTTATTGGGAAAATGTTCCATTCTATGTTTAGATTTTCAGGCATGTTACTCAAACTTTAAATACGGTTGCCTATTACACATGGGTTCGTGAAAGCTGCGTATTTCGCTTAAATATGGGAGCTCATTCACTGTTGATTTCTATGTTACTGATAGTAGTAATACAGACAAACTTTGCTCTTTTCAGTGCACTGTAAAGCTAATGGTCTTAAAATAATGGACACCTGTATTATAAATGCACAAAGTGTCATGTTTCACACTGCAAAGGAACTGCAAGTCTCAGATTTTAAACAAATGGGCTATCACTGTAACCAGTGGAAGGCTCCATTTCATAATCTGTAAGAAGCACAATGCTTCACTGTATTTAATGCCATTTGGCTGTTGGAAGTATTCACAAGTTTCAGGTCTCTTAAGATGTGCATAAATTGGCTTCCTGTTTGTCTTTAAATTCTCTGTAAGCCCTCACATGCTTCATATCACTTATTATCCTTCAGCATTCTCCCAAGCAATGCCTTCCAAGTGTCAGAATAAAAATTTTCAGGCTTTTTTATCTTGACACTACTATTTTACTTCTCTGTTCCTATTTGTGCTTTACAAGTTAAACATTTTATATTTTGTCACTATGGTGAAAAGTTCTGGAAACTCCATATGAGATTCTCATAGTGGTATTGAGGATTCCAAGTTTTCTGAGATGTGTATGTCATGTCAAGGGGTACTTAGTCACTGGCATTTTTTTTAACATTGCTTGACCCTCAGGATGGATGCAAAGTGCACCCCTGAAATGTTGGTAACTATTTACCAGTACACATGGCCTGTAACATCCCAGAAACCTTGAATCCTTAAAGTGAGTATGCTCCGATTATTATGAACTCATTGGTGCTGAGAATTGACTATATACGAGGGTGAGTCAAATGAAAACCTTAAATAATGTTTTTATCTCATAATTTATTCAACACAAAAGGTACACAGTGACTGTTTTTCTATGTAGTCTCTGATCCATGACTCATATCCATATGTGCGGCTATTTCATTCACTGTTACGCAATGATTTTCCTTCACAATGTCTCCAACTGCTGCAATGACCTCTGGTGTTGCTACTTGGTGTGCCTAATCAGGTGGAGGAGTCTTTTACAGAAATAATGCTGTTCATGAACTTCCTAGTCCACTTGTACACTTGTTGTAGTGACAGACATGCATCACCATCAATAAATTTAGATGGGTTTCACCCCTTCACTACTTAAAAAATGGGTAACAGAACACTGTTCTTCTATGGTGCATGTTGCAAGTGGGGCCACCATCTTTACACTACTACTACGACGTCATGTTGCATTCCTGCATCGTACTGCCAACTGTCAGCCACTTTTCAAAACATGAGTATCATTGTTGTCAATTTACAAGACAATTGAGCTGTTTCAAATTATTATTGCACTTTTAAGGTTTTCATTTGATTCTCCCTTGTACAACGTGTAGTGTGATGCTGAAAAAAACATGTCAACTTATCTACCTCAAGAAAATACCAAGTAAGGGAAGCCATTCAAATTGCACATCTTTTGCAGAAAAAACCTGGCACTAATTCTGCCACCAAAGGGCATGGACTAATAGTGTTTGAAACAGGTCATAAAATTTGCATCACTTTCAGACACTTCTATGCATAGCACAAAGACTAAAAACAAATTCTTACAGTGTATGTGATATTCCAATTTATATTTTCAGTATGTTCATTTTATAAAAGGCAATCAAATAGGCATATGGTTGTAGCATTCAATAAGCACATAGGAATAGGACTGGCCCAAGGACCAAGCTACAATCATGTCATGTTGTGGACCATGCGATAATGCGATAACTAGCAGCTCAGCAAACCTTCACAGGAACACAAGACACTGCATATACCTTCTTTAAATTTAACATGATTTCAGATTAGTACTGTGATGTCACAACCACTAATCAACTGTTAAAAAAATATTACAACACCTCTACAAGACAAATTCTTGAAGCACTCAAGCTAAAGATGTTTGAGTGCGGCATGGCGTAAAAAGTTCACTGTAGCCAGAAATCATGTATGGAGAATACTAGTGCAGTTAAAGCATAAATTCATGTATTCATTTATTAAAACAACTTCCATCAAAATACAATGCTCATAAAAACACCACTTACTAAAAACCCAACACATTTGAATCACAAAAATCATTATCTTGGGCAACACTATAGTACAAGGATCAAATTAAAAAACTGAAAACAGAACTAAATTTCAGAATCAAGAAAACAGCACTGTAATTTATCCGTAAAAAATCCTTGTGTTGCAGTCACAAAGTAAATGCTCATGAATACTAACATCGCGTCCACGCAAATATGCGGTTAGAATGACGGTTGTATCCCTCCTAGCATTACTGTCTGACACGGAATTTTGCAGGGAAACAGATCACTGAACAAAATGAAACTCTTGTTAAGGCCATAATTTGTACACAACACAGCGGTCACAATAAATGCATATTTAGGTTAGTTTTCTGTGGTATGATACCATGCAGCCTCTTAGATAAGCAATGCTTCAGAAGAACCTTCTGCCTTCATTTTCAGAGTCAACACACTGAGAGTGTGTGAGGCTAACAGTAGCATGAGACAGATTCTGCCTCTCAGAAGCACCATGACAGAAACATGTGAAAAGCAGGCCAGTGTGGACCAACAGGAATGGTGAGAAACTGCCCCATCATATCAAGAAGGAAATAAGAAACCAATATGACACCACTGTACGATCATCATGCCTTAATGCAACATGTGATAAAACTGCTTTACTATATACAATCGTACATCGTACCACAGAAGCAAGAAGCAGACCTTCCTCCATATGCAGGATTATAACTCACTTGTGTCCAATCAAACTTGATAATAATAAATAAATTAGGTGTCTGTACAGACCATTGTTTCTTCATACCAGACACAGTTCATATTAAAATCTACATTGACGCACATGAACACATGAGGTTTCGTAACACATTTGTGAGTCTAGTTAAAATCTTGTAGTGTTAAAACTGTTCTCTCTTCTGGCCTGTAAAAGTTTCGCTGGTCATGTGTAGCCCTCTGTAGCTCTTGTTCGAAGTAAAGTACAGTTTTCCGGAGGCCAACCATCAGAGGCACCTAGTGTCAGGGATAAGAATGAATAATGTGACACAGAAAGTTACATACAGGCAATCTGTGTTTCTCCTGGTATTTATAGTTGAAGAGAATAAAATTTATTTATATTCTGTACAGCCATTACAGTACGAGGATCTAGCACATCACAGCATTAACATAATAAAACACAACATGTATATGGCATACATGATACATGGTTTATACAACCATTCGAAGTCATTTAATAAGAATATCATGCTATACAGATGAAAAGCACAACAAGATATTCTTATCAATAATTATTTAATAATGTGTACTAATGCGCTTTCAATTGAAATAATCATTCTTCAGAGTGGAAGTGAACAAAGGATAATCTTTCAGTGTATGTACCTAAATGAAGGAAGTTATACTGGAATGGTTTGTAGTGAACTATCTAAGATAGCAGATTATACTTTGGAAAATTTCTCTTAGAAGCCACTTGGAGTCAAGATGATAAAAATGAACTAGCTCATAACAGCAAACAGTTTTTGAGACCACCACTTCACATCCATCATCAGAGGATCACAAAGCCACTCTGCTGGAACCACAGATACAGCTAATCTTGAACCATGGTTTAAAGTAAATACAGCCAATTTGTGAATGTTGTTTCAAAAACCTGGGATAATCACAAAGCCCAAAGGGTGTCCTAATCTAAATGTCACACAGTCAATACAAAAACTTAAACATACCAAGGACACTGCTATGTTAAATAGAAAACGACACACATACTTTAGGCTCCCAGCCAAGGTATTTCTTTGCTCGGGATATGTCAGGCTTTCTTCTCTGTGGATCATCTTCTACAGCTGCCACTTGCCTGATGATACTCTGTTTGCCAACTAACTGCTTTATCATTGATGCAAATTCTGAAAAACAAGTATCAGTTACTGTTCCTTCAGTAGTGTTTCTCTGTTGATGTCACCAACCCTGCTGAGTCTACCAACAATTTATTTTATTGAAAAGTCACATTTATTCCTTATGAGAACTTTACCTTTGGCAAGTTTCCCTCCTTTTACAGGAAATTCTCACAATTAGCTATCCCTACTGAGATGCCTCAAAGCTCGGGTGGTCAGTAAACAGCTTCGCACCGTAGAAGCCACAGTTCAATCCCATAGTGGTAAAAGTGACATTTCCATTTGACAGAGTGGCAATGGGGCAGGTTCTTTTCCAAGCACTTGAGACTTCCCAAGACTTCCACAAATTACCTATGCATCTATCATCATTGGCTTCCACAACATATCCATCTTCGACTACAGTAATATTTGACTCAGTCATGCCATGAGGCAGTATTATTTTAATGTTCCACCAGACAGAGAAGTTCAAGTAATATGTATATAATGCAAATTAATTTATATGACACAATCATAAAGCTTTGAATCTTACTCAGAGAGCAAAACACAAATGCTACTAATGGCACATACACAAGGAATGATACAACTGAGCTGTTAGAAGTCCTACTTTGTATTCAAAAGGTCCCAGATTCAAATATCAACTAGGAGACTGGCTATCCTGAGAGAAGTGTTATTAATTCTTCCATCGTACTACAAATTACACCACAACCACTTCCCTCCACATCCTGTTCAGTTTGTTTATCACTAATCACTCTGTCATTGAATGTTTTACAGAGACCTACACCCAGAATTATTAATAAACCAGAAATAAATAGTATGTGCAAATAAGGCAAAACTGAGTTGTAACCATGTTTCCTCCAATCATCACAATGAACCATTGTTCTTTACACCTCCTCTTCCCTTCAAAAAGACAAGTTTTCTAATCATGTTCTTTGTTCATTTCACTCAACTCAAATCCTGTGTATGATTACTATGTGGCTACTTAAGTTCGTGGCACAGTAAAATATATCTTACAAGACGATGTATGAAAACAGCATAAATTTTCCACAGCTTGAAATAAATACCACCCTTGGACATAGCACTAATTCATGGTGAAGGGTGTAGTGAGGTACAAGTGAAACAGAGGGCTGTGCTGGCAGTGATGTAGATGTAGGAAAGGCATTGTTCTTGCTGAACAGGTTCCATATGAATGGCCAAATGAAGACAGAGGTCACTTGATAGCCACAGGAAAAACTGCTAAGGGGGGGCCCCCCCCCCCCCCTATTTCCTGCAATCCCACCTTCAGACTCCTAGGACAACTTGTCTCCCCACACCAAGACACAAAAATGGAAACTGTCCCTGTGCACACCAAGAACACTGGGGCAGCAGAGGTATAGCTCCACTCATTCCTAACCCTGGTACTACATTGAGGTTAAGTAGCCAGCTGTGCCCTGGCCACTCTACCCCCTGGGGAAAGTACCAACATTATCCACTACATAGGAAGCTAGTTGCATCCTAGAACCAGTCTGCATGCTTAGGTCTCTTCCACTGCCATGAATTGAACCATAATTCCTTAGTTGTCCAGTCTGTATCCTACACATTACACTGACTACACTATCCTGGCTCCACATACATATAACCGGCAAGACAAAATGAAAGAATAACTCCAATGGGAACAGAACCAACCACTGGTGCCTAACCTCTGATGATGCTGAAATTCCACAATCATTGTAGAATATAAAGGTAGAATGGATGGAAATGCATGGCTTACCTTCAATTGTGTATTCAGTAGGATTTCCTAAATTAACAGGAAGAGTATAATTGGAAGTCATAAGCGCTATCAGTCCATCTACGAGATCAGAAACATACTGGAAAGATCGGGTCTGCTTTCCATGACCATAGATCTGCAATGAACATAATAGTCAGTCACTTTAGGACATAAATACAGGCAGTTAAACTATTCAAACAGCAATGGTAAGTCAATCTGGTAGGCACCTATGAAAAGCTGCTTTCATTCTGAAGAGGACATGAAGAAATTCATACTCTGGCATACTGTGGCTGGGTCAAAAAAAGGTACAATATTGATAATCATATGTTCTGTATGGTTGGGTGTCAATGTCTTTACATACAAGCAAATTACACTCCAGACAAAATTGGTCTCTCAACATTTGTCATATAGCTGGTCCATTAGAAGATACCCTCTAGAATCAATCCTGTCACTGACAGAGAAATGGCTACACCATAACCTTTTGGAGGCAAAGCTGGACATGTAAATTTTGGAGCATCCTTTATCTAAAATATGAATATTTTATGAACCAAAAAAGATAATATTATAAAATAAACAGCATTTTGTGGAGAAAAAAGGGGGGGGGGGAGATAGTGCATGTCTCTAAAACTTCAGTCAGTATATTTGTTGACTATACAGGGTATACACAAAGAATGGTGCAGTTTCAGAACTTACCAAGGAATTTATTTCTCACCTTACATGGGCACAACGTACACCGTCAGCAGCAGCAACTGTCCAAGTTTCTCATGCGCTACCAGCAGTTCGCTTCTCATGCTTACTGCGGGGCCACCAAGTGCGTCTTTTCTAAACTGTGCATGAAACTCACGCTGCATTGTAATCACAGATCTGGACACCTCAAAACAGAGCACACAGAAAGCCTTTTCCTGCTGCGACGCCATCTTGGAAACTGGCCCCGCAGTAAGCATGAGAAACGAACTGCTGGTAGCTTATGAGAAACTTGGACAGTTGCTGCTGCTGATGGTGTATGTTGTGCCCGTGTAAGGTGAGAAATAAATTCCTTGTTAACTTTTGAAACCACACCATTCTTTTGTGTATACCCTGTATATGAAATGCAGTCATTGACTGGCAGTGGTAGCTGCATCCTAAAAATAGGACAGCTGGTGGCAAATACTAAAAGTGAATGCATGTAAAGTGAATATATATTATGCAACACTATCTCATTAAACATACATAACTGACAACCTACAGAAATAATGAACCCCATATAGAAATACAATTAGGAAATCTGCAGAGCTTTACCCCATCTTCCCCTTACATCTTCATGGTATGGTGCTTAAGACACATGGATAACTTTACTTTCACCCCACAGAAATTAACAAGATGTTCTTACTGTAATTGATTCATTCTTCAGAGCTTGTAATATGAAGTTTGAAACAACTCGGCCATCATTCATATGCATTCTTGGACCATATGTGTTGAAAATTCTTGCTACTCTCACATCTACTTTTTCTTGCTTAGCATAAGCATAACTTAAAGTCTCTGCTACACGTTTGCCCTCATCATAGCAAGCTCTCGGACCTGAAAGCAGAAGAAAGAAAAACTGTCAATGTACATTTGAATTATAGCTGTCATAGTGCAAGTGATCAGTTACCACCTTCTTACTGCATAGGCCCAGGTTCAATTCTGGAAGTTTGTGTAGGATCTGTGGTGGACAGTCTAGCACTGTGGCAGATGCTTCTCCAAGCACTTTGGTTTTCCCCTGCCAGTTTTCATTCCACCATCACTTCACAAGCATCTACCACCACGGGCTGGTACAACAGACCTAATAGGGTTAAAATAGCAGGGACTCAGTCTCACTCCACTCCTACAACTACAAAAAATTAATTTTGCATTAAATGCTTTCAGCAGTGAATGTATACTCGTACACACCATAGTCCCTGGCACAGCTGCTAAATGCCATACTGAAGCATTCAATGATACTGTTGCACCATAAACAAGATACGCTTGTTAGACTTCCAACATGAAAGCAACATATCCTACTTCAAAGGAGCATCATGCTAACCAATGAATTTCTGAAGTCGATCATTAAGGTATGATACAGTAAGGCATAGTCATTTGCATAAACACACTACAGGATGGATGGTCCAGGGTTCAGTTCCCAGGAGGGGCAGAAAATTATTCTTTTCTCTAAGAATTTTGAGAGTAGCTGTCCAGCCCATCCAGAAGTTTCTCCAGTGGTGGCACAGGTACGGTGTGAGTTGACCACACACCTCCATCTAGAGCTGAGGCTGAGAATGAGGGAAGCTACACTTCCACTCCCTCCATATCCTTTTAGTGAAGGCACAGAGACATCTTTGCCTTTGGTCAATACAGTAGGACAAAGACTGGCATATCACAGACCCAAGAATAATGACACAACAGCAGGTACAGAGCAAACCATTGAAAAACTTAACAGTACAGTCTTATGAGATGTGATGTCATTTGGTATAGTCGAAACATATCAATGTTGTGGAAGAGTGTGGTGCATTCATTTTCAGAATGGAAAAAGCCACATCCTACAAGATGAGACCAGAACATCGACAAACCCATCTACAAAAACCTCACTTTACAAGCAAATACTGAAAAAAAATATCAAAACCTGCACAAATAATATAAAGTACTTTGCTGACTAGTAGACAATATTTCAGCAAAACAATGCACCATAATTCTCTGATCATAACTACTGCCTGCATGGACAGTACTTTGTTTGGCTCTGCCCTAATTTCAATAGCAGCAATACTCTACAGTATCTGACTGCTCACTTGCTTTTTCTTTGTATTCACTTCTTTAACTTTTCACTGCATAACTTGTGTTAGCACAAAATGCATTAGCTACATACATAACTGCAATTTTTAAATTTTATTTTGCTGTCCCTTTTAGAAGCTACAAAATGTACTAGCAGCTGCTAGTGAACCTTGCATCAATGTGTGAGCAGCAATGCTGCGAAATTTGAACTCACAACAATACAAGTGCCATACAAACAGGATACTAGCCTGCGTTGATTTACTGCAAGCTCTGCTGCAAGAATTAATCCTTCTGAATTGGCATTTCACGTACCACAGACTCCATATTCCACATTCACTTGACGCACTCATTTAACTCTAAGGCTAAGATATAGCAGCAAAGAAGAGGGTCCAATGGCACACTTTTGAGAGAACTGTAACAAACTGGGTCTGGCAAATATGTAGACATTTTAGAAGAATCTGCTACCTCTGTCATCAAGGGTTGTGGACTACCCATCAGGTTTCAGATAACATTCCACCGTCCAGTCACTGCAGCAACATCAAATTTCAGGACTTTATTTTTGTCCAAAAAAAAAGTGCAATAACTTAACATGTTATTTATTGTCTTACCTATTGGATTAACATGACCCCAATAAGTTTCAGGTTGTGGATGTACTTCTGGATCTCCATACACTTCTGATGTGCTGGCAATCAATACTCTTGCTCCCACACGCTTAGCCAAACCTGCACAAATGCTAAAAATGAACACTGTACATTTAGTCTACAAACACATTACTTATAATTTTGCCTGTCTCACTTATATATACAAATATCTGTTTAGATTAGTATTTATGTGATCAAAGAAATGTTACAAATAGAAATTTCAGAACAGTGACATATAAATTCTTATGTCACCAGCAGCTTTCTTTTTTTAAAAATGTGTAGCTTTCAAAATGTCTGTTGAAGTTTGATATGGGCTCCATACACAGTATGGACAACTGGGTGGTACACACACAAATTTGATATCAGCCTTGAATCCATTCTAAAGTTCCATCATCCTTTCTCCAGCTTTATAAGCTTCAGAAAGGAGGAGCAGTAATTTTAAGGTTTTTACTGGTAGTGCAGAAATTGGGATACTGTAATGTTCACCACAAAATATTGCATGTGTACTTAATTCACATATTTATTGCTACAGTGCAAACCAAACATGGCAACACTTCATTAGAATTACAATAATGTTTTTATACATAGACTATTACATCAGGTCCAAACAAGTAGAAGTTCACTTATTACAACATTATCGTAATTCTAACTAAGTGTGTGCATTTGTTGGTTTACCTTGTAACAAGTGAATCATAATGCATGGAACAGAAAATGTATAATTTATATATTTTTTTAGTTCTGTACCATAAATTTGTTTAACAATAATTAATGATTCTGTAACATAATTCACTGTCATTATCCTGAAGAAAAACATTCAGACCCCAGATATGAATCTGCAGCCTGCCAACTGGTGATGTTATACAAACTTAGGACCACGTTTCACATTTAACAGCTTCAAATGCTACATACGAAAGCAACAGCTGCTGCAGTTCTACAATGGACACATAGGCCCACAGTAAAAGATCTTTATTAAGCTGACAGCTCAGCTGGTCAAAAAATGTCAACACTTTCATAAAACCCAGAAGTTTGTTATTATATTCAAATCCCATATTCAAATATTCTTATAATAAAACTAACAAGATGCACTAATTTCTCAAATTTATTTTTGGAATAAAATTCTACTTGTTTCGGACAGGTTTTCTGTCCATCATCAGGAGTCTAGTACTGTATACACAGCAATAGGTATATGTCATACAGGTTATGCTACCTGCTTGCTAGCAGGATCAGGATCCTGATCCCACAGGCAAGCAGGCGGCATAACCTGTATGACATACACCTATTGCTGTGTATACAGTACTAGACTCCTGATGATGGACAGAAAACCTGTCCGAAACATGTAGAGTTCTTTTCCAAAAATAAATTTGAGAAATTAGTGCATCTTGTTAGTTTAATTATAAGAATATATCATGATGCACAGTCCTCTGAATGTCAAACTCATATTCAAAATCACCAATCAGTGGATTCCTGGGCCCATGTAGCTTTACAGGAACCTTATTAGGCCTCCTCAACTACTTTCACAGTCACGGACATCAAGTCCTGTATCATTGATTATTGCAATATATTGTAACAGCATACTAACCTAACATATTTATTGTGCCTACAGTGTTGGTTTTAATAGTTTTAACAGGATTGTACATGTAATGTGGAGGTGACGCAGGACTTGCAAGGTGGTAAATCTCATCCACTTCTATGTACAAAGGGTTTACAATATCATGATGAATCAATTCAAAGTTCTCATGTCCAATCCAATGCTCCACATTCTGTTTGCGCCCAGTAAAGAAGTTATCAGCCACTATGACCTCATGACCAGTCATCATCAATTTGTCCACAAGGTGGGAACCAACAAAACCTGCGCCACCTGTAATCTGCAGAGTAACAAAACATTTTCAGGCATGTGGGGAAACTGACCACTTTATTATCTGTTAATTACCAATAGCAAGAAAGCAAGAACAACAAAGGTCAAAGTGGACACCCACTACAAAACAAGCAACGTAGAAACTAAGCCATGGATGTTATGGGTAATTTTTTAAGCACTGGAATGAAGAAATTAGAAGGAGAAGCACTTTAAGGGTCTAAAATCATGCAGAATAAAAATTCAGTACCTAAAAATACACCTCTTGAAAACAGGTCACTCCCTCTCAAATCACACACATCACAACAGCAATTATTCTAATACACATATTAATAAAATATGTGTCATGCACTACAAACCATTAGAACTAAACAGATACATATGCAAGCTTTCAGTAATGTACCTCCATTATTTCAGAGCTCCTTCTATTTGCAGCTTCTGAAAACTGGGCAAACTTGCTGCATGAAGGACCACAAAATTTTATTACAACACCAATTCTACTTCAACACACAGAACTAAAACTGGGTTTTTTTGAAGGCACTAGCAACAGGCTTTAAATTAAATTCTGACAGAACTGCATTACCATGGTAATAAATCAAGTGTATTAAATTTAAAATCTGGCCAAGCATTTGTCAATAAACTACAATTTTAAAATTCTGGATAACACTTGCCAGACACACGATGAAAATTATGGGGTAGAACATGGAAAAGTGTTTCTAAAACTTAATACTTTGTTGCTTGGGTACAAGATACAAGCAGCAATCATGGCATGCACTCATGCAACCTAGACAGTATAGATGTCAATGATTTAAACAGTTTTAACAACTTTTCCTGACAGGTGGCAGAATAATGATATGCTACAACAGATCACATAATTGCAAGTTCTTATGCTTTCAGAGCAGCATGGAAGACGCATATGTTCCGCTGCAATATGACAATGCATCACCAGGTACTTGGTTCCCAAGAATTCAAGACCACTATGTTGACCCAAAACATCAGGAACAAAACAACCAGTGATGCAGCAACATTTCACAGAAGAATAAATAATTCAAGTCAAAACTTGTTTTTTTTTTTTCCAGATCTCACAAGCTGAAGCACTTTAATGCTGACATTTTGCTCATGAGGAATGGTGCGCTGTGTAGGTCGGTAGTTGGTTACAGATATTTTCGGACAATGCTTTTGTCCCATCTTTGACGGTAAAAGTTTACTTGCACTGCTTGACCCTTGAAGGTCAAACAGACACATTGTCCAGAAATGTCAATGACCAACCACCGCACCTTGCCACACAACATCCCACAAGAATGAAGACCTCAACCACACTGCAACAGAAGCCTGCAATCAAGCATACTCTATTGTTTCTCTGTCCTGCTATCAAAAGAACAGTAACAGTTCAACAATTTTACATTGATGTTATTGTAAAACCCTAAACAAACTCTAGCTTTATGAACTTTACAAACTGTATTTCAATTTTAAACATAAGGTTTCAAACATTCAGTTATTTAACACTTGTAGCAATTACTGAAATTTTAAACTTCGCAAAAATAAAAATTAATTCATCATTTGACAAAAATCACTACAAAAATTGCCAGACATGTAAATATAACAAGGTACTACTGGAATTTTGTGTGAAATGAGATGGAAGAGTCATGACACTCTGCAGCTTTTCTGTGCACATCATGTAGCTCAACATGGCCAATCATGCAGTACAGGAGCAGACCACTAACAGAAAAAATACCTGCATATGACATTCATGTCCCAGCATAATAATTCCCAAAGGCAGGTAAAGCAAACCCTGTACAGGCCGTGAGGGTTCCAGGAGGTTAAGGCTCCCAGATTTCAAGACAACTGGCACATGAAGATGGTAAGGTTGTCAACCCTATGAACTGGCCGTCTTTACCCCCCAGGAAATATTACTGGTACACATTTCTGTTAAAGGTTGTGATGACCCCTGGGCCATAGTGTGGCTGGAATGATTATCCCAATGAAGAATTCCAATGGTACCATTTGGAATCCAACAGTGTCTCAACCAAACGCACCACCATGTGTCCCAATACTTTCCAAAGAAGCAATGAAATTATCACTAAATGTCATGCAAAATATTTGTATACATCTTGCAATTTGTTGTATCATAAATTACAGCACATCAGTCAATATGCCCTAAAATAATACAAATGATATAACAATGAAAGATCCACCAAATAGCTTTCAAGTGATACATGAATGAGCTCTCTGACTTAATTAGAACCAGAAATGCAATCATTTTAGTGAACCATAACAAGAGGAAATGGAAGGAACACTTACAATTTAAAAAATGATATATCTCTGCAATTAACACACATAGGAAAGTAAAATATTACACAATTCACTTCCTAAGGACTTACAAGTTCACAAACTTTTATTAAAACCAGGGGCAGTCATGAATATTTTGCACCTACAGTGTTGATTTGCGTGGAATGACCCAGATCACTGACAAAAAGAAGAAAATATCTGTGCCAATTGGACGCAAAAGCAATATTTCATGTAATACATTATGTTAAATCTTCATCAACAGGATTATCAGTTAGTTCCATTGGAATAAGAATTATCCACAAAAACTGGCAGAACTTTTTGAGATATATCACCACTAAATGTATGTGCACAAAGGCTCATTTTTTACATGTTATCAAACCTTAACAAGGCTTCACTGCATATAAAAAATTAATAAAACAATAAATTTTGCACTGTAATAATTCAAAATAATGGCTACACTTAGCTTTATGCAACTAAGCTGAGTGCTAATACATCACAAAACTTACAAGAATACGTTTTCTTGATCTGTAATTCAGGTATTTCACATCTGGGTATCTCTGGGGAATTCTCTTCTCAAGGTCTTTAATTTTCTTCTCTAACTCTATGATTTTCTTCTGTGCTTCTTGAAGGTTTTGGATTTCATGTGCCCTGCTGTCCGGAGTTTGATTCTCACTGATCTCCACAACTGGATACTGATAAGTGGCATGTTCCACAATGTTGCTTAAATGGTACAATCTTGCTGGCTTATCATGATAAGTGTAGGATACCTCTTCTGTATAGATCCAATTCTTGTACAAGCATAGTACTGTAAAATAAGTTATAAAAATGCACTCTTTTATGTGTAATAAACATGACATTAATGGAAAACTGCATTTGTACTTCTTCCTGAAAAAGAGGTCATACAAATTCAAAATGCACAACTGGGATTATCCTCCATGAAGGTATATGAGAGGTATGAGAGTGCTGTATATCTCCATACATGCTCAACCTCAAGAATGCATGACGATGCACAGTCTTGAAACCCAAGTCATATTGTGAGTTGTGAAGTTCTCAGTGTGGAAAGAATCAAGAGAAAGGTCTTTTGGAATGTAATTCCGTCCAGTTCGGTCGATATGCACTGTTTCCATTCTTATTCCCTGAGATGAAGGGAGCAGTTTTCTCCAGTACACCTGTGCCCCCCTTCCCGGCTACATGACATAATTTCAGCAGACCAGCAGCTCCTGAAAAAGGAGCCCTTTGTACCAAATACAGCACACATGAGATTGGACATACATCACATATGGTGATGCCATAGATGCAATGCCTATTCTAATATCCTAGCCTTCAAAAGTTCCCAAGTTCAATCCCAGCTGTTTACCACCAGTATCAAACTAAAGTAAGTATAAGACAGACAACATATGTACAATGTAACAATGAGACACATTTGTGCAACTGTTGTTGCAGTGGAAAATCATTAAGTATTACTTATTCTGAGTGTGTATTTTCAGCCTTAGGTATCCAGCACGCAATGCACGTGCACCATACTGAAATCTGTGGTGTGTCCAGATCTACAATATTTTTCCACATTATCTCACAAACAGCATGATTTTTTAAAAAATGTTTTGAACATACAATGAGTGTTTTAATTTTCTCTGCAACTTTGAAACATTTCTCATTATAAGAAATGAGCGAGATTTGATAAAAAAAAAAGTATAGTGGTCTTCATGTCAAGTACCCATTATTCTTGTCTGATTGTAATGAAATTTGAATTTTCTCAATAGATTTTAAAAAAATACTCAAATATCAAATTTCATGAAAATCCATCCAGTGGGAGCCAAGCTGTTCCATGTGGACAGAGAGACAGACAGACATGATGAAGCTGATAGTCACTTTTCACAATTTTGCCAATGCACCTAACAAAACTGTCAAAACAGGAAAGTTATGCAAGAACTTGGACATGCATCATAGAAATGGTAAGTTGCCCTGCCATCAATCAAACTACATGTAATGGTACTTAAAATGATCTAACTTTGTATGAGATGTGAGACTGTCATAGCAGTAGTGATAAACAATCAAGTAATCTGGGACAATACGCTACACGTCAATTCATAAACGGTCATAACCCAGAAGATTTTATCTTCCACCTTTGTAGCTGAGAGTCAGTTTTGTGAGAAGAATGCTCCCAGCAGAAAAATAGTAATACAATATAAAAACATGGCTCAGTGTGAAACAGTGTTTACAGGACTGTAACTACCAGTTTATTGCAAGGGTCTCTGTTTCATTAATTTAACTTCTTCAAACTCACAGCACAAATATCTGCATCTTCACTCTGTGCTCCTGACAGGTCACAGCAAAACTGTTATTGTGCAAGTTTCTATCCAAAGCATGGTATCGATAAGCATTAAAAATCCAGGGCTGCCCCATTTCTTTGATCCATTTGTCAGAAAGGACCACCAAACCCTTCAGGAAATTATTTTTAATACTGTGAAAATACCCATCACAACATGTAAACAAAAGACTGTGAAACACCCAAAATTCTGTATCAACCTTGAGGGTTGTTTGACCGTACATCTTCCTCATGAAATAAAGTGAAATGCCAACTTGATGCAACTAGGTAATTTTATTGATGTATTCTTAGCTCGACATGTTTCAGGTACATACACCCATCATCAGGGGCATTAGATGTTGAGTTGCAGCATATGGTTTTCTGCAACTCAACATCTAATGCTCCTGATGATGGGTGTATGTACCTGAAACATGTCGAGCAAAGACTACATCTATAAAATTACCTAGTTGCATCAAATTGGCATTTCACTGTATTTCATTCTGTATCAACTTATATCAAGATGAGGATAATCATCAGGGGTTGTTACGTAATACAGCACAAATTCAACATTCGCCCAGAAGATCTGAGTAACAAAAAAATCCTTTCCCAGAAGCCTAAGATGCAAGTCACATTTTAACTCTAAATGCAAAACCATAATGACATCCACTGCTACATGTCTTACTACTGTAATCCACAGCAGAAAAAGAAAATAATAATCTAAGAGAAATGTGCAGCATAGTATGGCATGGCAGTGAATGCAAAGCTAATATGTTCCAACATAACCAAATAAAACCAAATTAAAACAGGAAAAAGCACTGCTGGTTTAAAATTCACCTTGGAGAAGGAATGATAGAAGATAATCCAATGGGAGAGTATTGAGTAGTGCCTGTTGTGCAGTTAAATTTGTGTGTCTTATTTTGGTAATGTACACAGCCTAAAATATTCTACTTTGCATATTTACATTCACTAATGGCTATGTTTTCAGCAATTCTACAGACAGTAAAAGGGACTTTCAACTGCACTGTGAGACTTTGGACAATGGCAGCATTCAGAACGTCATATAAACCTATTTGCAAAGCAAGTGGGAATATTGGCTGTACCATCACAACACATATTACCCTTAAAGAATTTCCTGGTAAACAAATTGTAATATGTCACTTCTATTTTTTTTTTTTTTTTTGAATAGCATTAATACAGGAAACAAATTACAGCTTCACATACTGATTGTGCAAACAAAAATTACCAGAATATATTGCAAATTTAATCAAGGATAAACAACACTTTGTACTGATCATGAAAAGGTTTTAAACTGTGCGACCCTTTTACTCACTTAAAGAATTTTTAAGTTGCAATTAATGATTGAATATTGATGGTTATTGCTGTAAGAAATAAATTCTAAACACAACAGTTTATTTGCACTTGATTTTGTCTGATTGTAACTATTACATTTTGACTAATGCCTGCTTGTATTACCATAATTTTATTCTAGCATGTTGCATAACCAAAAGTCATATGATGGACTGATTATGTATGCACATCCATCCCATTGATCCACGAGTCCGTCATGTGGCATTTGGATGGATGGATGAATGGATGGATGGTTGGATGGAAGTATGTATGATTTTAAATTTTACACATTAAACTACACAACATTAAAAATGCTGGGATTCAAATGCTTTAAAAAATTACAAGGCATTTTCATTCACTGAATATTCCCCAGTACAGTTAATTTACTTTAATATTATTGTGCCTGCACTGATGAAGGCTTTGTGAGAAACACAAAACATGTATCCACCTTTTGTCTTTAAACAAAATAAGTTGTAACATTTGATTCCTTAAATTTTTATGCAAATGGGATGAACCAATCTTATTCTGTAGCTTAACCACCAAACAATAACACTGGGATTGTGGCTCAGAGAATATTTATGCAAAACAACACTGCTTTCAATTAAATTAATAAACTAAAGAATATAACAATTATAAGCACTTCTTTTTAAGTGGTGTTGACTGTGGAGCTGTAGATGATTACTGTTGTCATAAAATAGTGTTGATGCATGCTGTTTTAGTATCTATCTTATTGAATACCAATACTTAAAGGATCAGAATCTGAATCCACATAGATGAAGAATACACAGACTGAACTGTCTACAGCTCCACCATCAACACCACTTAAAAAGAACAATTTTTAACTACTATTATAACTACTGTTTTTAAACCCATACTTGTAATGAAACAATAAAATATGGTTTTAAAATTGAGATCTCAATTCTAAACGAAAATGCATTCATGTTTTGTGTTCAGCCTGATGATGACCAATTAATAATGTTGAAACATGCTGCACTATTAAATGTGTACATACTTAGTTGTGTTGATTGTTATTATACACTTCATACACATTGGGATACCCAACCTTAAAATAAATCAATATATATTCTACTTAACTCGCTCCAGTCTTCACAAGGTAGAAAAAAAAGGCTTAAAGTCAGCATCATACAATGATGCAATCACACATACACACTCATGTTTAAATGTATTTCAAAGCAACTAATAACGTTTCTTGTTAAAAACTCTATAAAATCTGGCATTATGTGCATAGAATAAACTTATAACTTAATACCAACTATGCTGTCCAACATCCCAGACAAGGGAGTACCTCAACTTTTATTACAGCTTAGCAGTTACTGCTTTCTCTTTCTTTTTGACTTTTTAAATCTAGTGGAACATGCTGTGATCCATTTTAAATGATCCACATCCATGCACACAGTCATTATACAAGATAACAAAACCAACAGGTGCATTTAGTTTATAAAAGTGGTCTGCTGTACCAACATCAACATACCCTTGCTAGGTAGATGATTTACTACATGCATAATGTTACACATTACAATCAATCAAAAATTCTTTTCATCAGCATTTTAATTTTTAATGAGTATTTTAAATCAGTATTATCTTTAATATTTAATGTTTGATATCTGTGTATTGGGCCACAAACTTTTGTAATATTTTGATGCATATATCCTTTGTAATACACCTCCCTCAGGATTGGCACATGAGTAGCCAAAAGTACACAGTAAATATATAAGATACTTCCATACACCTATGCGCATTTCCTGGTTTTGATATTGTATTGTATTGTATTGTTTATTTTTATCCTGTAGATCATACATGATAAAGGACATGTCAAGAAGACATCTTATCTACATGCTGTGATACGCTGACGAATATGGAAAATCAATGCATTACTTATTTTCAGGAATTACATAAGAATAAAAAAAACCATACTAGTACTGTTTCAATACATTTCATAACCCACAATAATATACTACTTATTCAAAACATGTTTGAAATCTGAAACTGTATGCTTAAAAAGAACTTTAAAAACCGAAAACACTGACTTGTTCTTTCTTCTGATAACGTCAAACATGCTACGATTGTTTGATTTAGAAATCACTAAGCTCTTATATTATTTTAAGATGACGGGAATTAGGTTATGCATAAATAGGTCGTATTTCTCGCAGGGGCAAATCTTCCTGCTCCTTAAAATTATGACGAAAATTGAGAAAACCTTTCATGCATAATAACAGCTGCAAGTTTGCAACTAGCACAAAAAATTACCAGTCGTTCGATTTCCAAATAAAAAAAAGGCGTATGTCGTGTTTCGATGTACACCTTCATGTATTATTTAAGCCACTTTCCATTTTATCTTCATTAAATTAAATACATATCGGATCACAGCGATCTAACCGAAATATCTCTTTTCGAGTGTCGGGTAACAATTGTGGTGACTAATGCTACATACCAACAATGACACTAACTGTTAAGATCAGTATTCGTTTTAAACTTCTTGCACCTATAATCATTTCCCTGCAAGATTACTAGTGAAAATAAGAGTGCCAACCCTTACTATCACTATTACGACTCATTGCACACAACCTACACTTCACCTTCCTTCACGCCATTTTGATCATACTATTGTATCGTATTGTATTTATTTTCCTCTAGTAAATCTATGTAGATACAGAGCAAGTCAATATGTACATAGTATGCATGGCATTTGTCATAATACCAATTACAAATTTATCTTTAAAACTAGGAACATACAATTTTCTCTTAAATTTTAATAGGTACATTAATTTATCAATACCTTTTGTAGTATTATAAATTAGTCTTGCATGCATACATGTGAATAGATTTATTAGGAAGTCACTTGATAGTATTCATTAAGACTATACAATGTGTGTTCAAGTAGGAAGTTCTTTAATTTATTTTTGAAATGCCTAGGATCCTTAGAAAGGGATTTAATGCTCGTTGGTAAACGATTAAAAATTTTAATACCCGAATATAAAACTCCTTTCTGTACCAGTGTTAAATTAGTTGGAGGATGCAAATTGTCATTATTGCGGGTATTCCGGTCATGAATGTCTGAATCCAATGGAAAAAATTCTCTATATTTAATCACGAACAAGAGTAATGATAATATGTAATGTCCTGGAAGTGTCAAAATTTGTAGTTGTTTATATAGTTGACGACAGGAATCACGCTTAGATTTATTAGTCATAATCATTATTCTCTTTTGTATTCTAAGTATATTAATACTGAAGTGTGATGATCCCCAGAAAATAATACCGTACGACATAATTGAGTGAAAATAAGAGTAGTAAACCATTTTCAACACTCTTGTAGTCATGAATGGCTTAATTTCTCTGATGGTGAAGCAAGCCTTATTTAATTTAAGTGTTAAGGCTGTAATATGTTCTCTCCATGACAACATACTGTCTAGAGTCAAACCAAGAAATTTCGTGGTATTAATATTATTAAGTACTGAATTTGATGTTATTATTTGTATTGGGATTTTGTTTTGTTTTTCAGCAAAGAATTGGAGAAATTGTGTTTTATTGTAGTTCACTGTGAGTAGATTTCTAAGGAACCAATCATTTGTTTCCTGTATAGCTATATCAATAGTTTGTTTAAATTCTTGTGCATCAGTATTTGTGATGATAATACCAGTATCATCGGCAAATAGTGCCGAATTAGCATAATTATCTGTGGTTCTTGGTAGATCATTTATGTAGATGAGAAACAGCAAGGGTCCCAAAACTGAGCCCTGGGGAACCCCATGTTTTATACATTTCCATTCGGATACTAATTTGTTAGAAAATTTATCATACAATACTACCCTTTGATACCTGTCTGTAATGTATGGTTTCATTAGTTCATTGGCTTACCAGAGATACCATAATAACTGAGTTTAGATAAGAGTATATCATGATTGACACAGTTGAAAGCTTTCTTTAAATCCAAAAATAAAACACCAGCTAAGCTCTTTTTATCAAGGGATAGTAGTACAGTATTTAAAAGGGAAAATGCCGCTGTCTCAGTAGATGCTTTCTGACGAAAGCCATGTTGTTCATTTACAATTATTTTTTGTTGGTCTAAAAAATGATATAATCTTGTATGTATTATGTTCTTATCAATAGGCCTGTAATTGGAGAAATCTAAAGGACCACCATCTTTATGTAATGGTTTTACTTCTGAAAAAATTAGTCTGTCAGGGAATATTCCCGTTGAAAGTATTTTATTAGTAATGTAAGTAAGAGGGGACACAATGCATGGAGCACTCATCTTCAATAATGTAGTCGAAATCTCATCATATCCATGAGAGTCCTTAACTTTTATCGAATGAACAATTTTATCTATCTCATGAGTATTTGTGTTCTTTAATCTTATCTTTGAATTCGGTTGATTGAAATTTTGACTTAAATATTTTAATGGATCAATATAAGTAGTACAATTTTCCTTTAAGGAGTTTTTTATTAGCTTTTCTGCCACCGTAGAAAAATACTGGTTAAATGCATCAGCTGTTTTATGATTATTTTTAAAATCTCTTATATTAGGCTTATTAGTAATAATTTTGTTATTAGTTTGTGAT
>Ga0131853_10003976_pt1 | contig 26502 bp, 17 predicted proteins | sample TergutLab28metaG_FD_92764 | JGI IMG/M metagenome (GOLD analysis project Ga0131853, IMG submission 92764) | Labiotermes labralis P1 segment gut microbial communities from Petit-Saut dam, French Guiana - Lab288 P1 (version 2) (version 2) | ecosystem: Host-associated > Arthropoda: Insects >... | reverse complement strand
TAAAGTGCGACCGGGGCGTGCTGCTGACCACTCACCCCCTTCTAGTGCCGCGGTCATGGAAGAGTAGAGCTATACCTCTATCCACCCTCTGGGCCACACCGGGCCTGTAACGGGATCAGTTTAGGTTTTTTTTTAAACCAAGCTAAAGGAAAATTAACCTTTTAAAGACTATACATAATCTGCATTGTATATGGAATCAGTCCGTACCGTGCAATAAACACTTTCCACCATGGCTATAAAAACCATTAAGTTAATGCTGTATAAAGCAAACTCGTTGTTTGTTCTGAGACCTGTACAAAACGCAAAGCGAACACCGTGTAGAATTTTTGAATGTTAAACCTGGTGGTACGTAAAGAAACCGCTAGGATTTTTAAAGTTTAAAATGGTTTGAGAAGTTTCCTTTAAAATTTTCGGTACCAAATTCATGAAAATCCGTTCAGCCGTCTTTTTGCTAACAGATGGCCAGACAAACAAAATGAGTACTTTTTTTATGCATTCCACAATGTTTTGACCAAGCCCAAAATTTGATATCCGAAATAAAGGGAGGGACAGCACAGTGGACTATCCGTCTTAAGGATTCAGACTGGAATGTATGAGGAGGGCAATGATCAATTGTAATCGTACACAAAAAAATATCATAAACTTGACGATGTTGTTCTTAGGCATTTTTTCATTCTCATCGTATATATGGGAACTCAGTCTTTAACAGCTCGTTGGTAAGACGTCCGGGTGTGGTGTTAATGTAAACTCACAAGCAAAAACAACAAAGATGTACATTCTGTACCGAGGGTACGTGTCCAAATGGTACCAATTGCAGGTACCCATTTGGCAATGCTACAACCAATTATTCCTGCCCCCTTTGGTTCACCTCCTACCAACTTCAGTGCCAGTTGCTGTAGGTACCTTAACCATGAAATGCGCAAAATATGTGTTTATACATACCTAATTTGTCAAAATTCATGTTACAAGCCAGTCATACGCTGATTCCACTTTCGTAGTCCATTAAGTGACAAACCTGTTGCGTTGCAGGAAAGTGGGTTTCATTGTTCTGAAAAGTCCGAACTGCAACGAGCTTTAAATGTTATGCTATTCATGAAACGTCGTTCATACGTAGGCAGTCCATAAAAACAACCGAACTTGTGAAATAGCGAGCCAGCGAGCATGCGCAGCACACTCGCGATGGTGGCGTTGTGTAGCTGGGACTTTAAGCTTCATTCTGACACTAGCAGAATTATGCCATATAAATTAGTTATCGAGTTACATGCGCTTGAATGAGTGTGTGTTTAGTACTCTCGGCGATTTTTTGCAAGTTGATAAATGAAGGATCTTGAGGAGCAACGCGTTTGCGTCAAATTCTGTTTCAAACAAGGAAAAACATTTACGGAGACTTTTCAGATGTTGCAACAGGTTATGGAGAGGATTGTTTGAGCCGTACGCAATGTCACGAGTGATACCAGCGTTTCAAATCGGGCAGAACGTCCATCGAAGACGACCCCAAATCTGGGCGGCCTTCAACGTCAATGGGCGACAATCACGTTGAGAAAGCGCTTGCTGTGATTTGTCAAAATCGTCGCCTAACTGTCCGTGAAGTTGCCGAAGAAGCAGGAATCAGTAAAAGTTCGTGCCACCTGATTTTGACCGAGAAACGGAAGATGCGTCATGTTGCCGCAAAATCTGTGCCGCGTCTGCTGACGCGTCACTCCTTATCCATGAATTTTTGACGAAGCATGAGACGACTGTTGTCCCCCAGCCGCCCTACTCTCCAGATTTGGCACCTGGGGACTTTTTCTTATTCACGAAGTGGAAATCCTCACTAAAAGACCGCCGATTTCAACGGTAGAGGAGATAGAAGAAAATTCGGTACGGGACCTTCGTGCCGTCCCACAAAACACCTTCCAGGACGCGTTCCAGGAATGGAAAGAACGTTGGGAGCGGTGTATCAAGAGTGGAGGGGGTACTTTGAAGGTGACAAGTTTGATTAAGGTATAAGTAAAGCAATAAATTTAAAAAAATGTTCGGTTTCTTTATGAACTGCCCTCGTACATTATCGAAATACGGAACGCATGGATCTCCTGGATTTGTTGAAGGTACGTACTGACATGGCGAGGTTCTGGGGTCCTTTCACACTGTCACTGAACACAGAGATACAATAAACCTAAAGTTTAATGTACAAAAATGGTAATATTAATTAGAGCTTCCATTCCCTTATTTTAAATACTTATATTCACGATCACCCATCACTAGTTAAACTGAAGGTTGAAGGAAGCACACCCCAAATTGAGCAATGCTGTGACCTGAGAGTAACTCTCAATGCCAGACCTTCTTGCGAGTGTCGAAACTGCCAGAGGTTCTGCTTGAATTGCGGTTCCCATTTGACCCTACTGTAATATTGTGGGACATCCGCATGTCTGCATATTCCCGCCATTTTCTCTTCCTGCATGTCCGACTTGGATGTATCGCGCGTGTGGCAGAAGACAGATCGTTTTGGGGACTTAAAATGTTGACATAGACAACAGCAATATGTTGAGCGCGTTAAGAAATGCTACAATGTGTGTCAATCACCATGTCAGACCACAGCCCAGGTGTTGCTTAGGTGATGGAAGGTAGTCTTGTTCATACATCAATTTACGCAATGCTAAGTGATGAACCGAGCCATAATAATGTACGAGTGAATAGCTATCAACTATTATTATTGTTATTATTATTATTACTACTACTAGTAGTAGTGGTGGTGGTGGTGGTGGTGGTGGCAGTAGTAGTAGTAATGGTAGTCTTGTTTATAGCAATTTCTAAATACTGTTATGTCACTTGCGTTTGAACTTATTAACCTAAAATATAGTGACGGTGGCAGTTATGTCATTTTTACCCGAATGCTATGTAGCGTCGCTATATTTGATGGGGCAGTTCTAATTATTACGCGATGAAAAACAGTGCGTTCATGCTGACCTCTGTACATGATTAATCGTTATTTTAAAAAGCTAGGTTACATTTCAAGGCACTAACGACACGCAATGAAGAATAGTTTTTATGCGGGGTGAGTGAGGTGCAGGCTGCTGATGTGTTGATGTGTCTCACACACAGGGAGCAGAAATTGAGCCTGCGACCTGCAGCAAGCAGATACGTTGGCTTATCTTGCGGTCTAAACACACGAGAGATGGGGTTTTCATGGCGATGAATGTTCACGTCACAGTCTTCTGGCTTGTGACGCCGTGTAGTCTGGAAGACAGGTGGGGATACCAATAGTTTGAAGGAACATGCTGTCGGATAATTCGACATAAAAGACAGATACATCGTATTTCTGATCATATTTTGAAACATTATGCCTAGAGCTTCTGAAATAACCACGAAAATTCACATTCATGATAGCCGATTTCCCGGTCAACATTCAAAGTGGAAGTTCCCACTGACACAGCAGTAGTCCTACCCACGGGCAGGCATCCTCCTAACAGCTATATTTTGAAAAGTTGTGACTAATTAATCGCTAAATGTTAATGATTCCTGCGATGGAAAGTCAGCACTGAAGAACCTGCTCTCCAATGCAGAATACGTGGCAGAAAGAAGTTCTGTATTGAGACAATTGGCAGAATTGTCTGTGAATCACGGCATAGCTCGACTCTTAAAAGTTTTATCTTTGTCTCGAGTTTTCTGTCGTGTAACGACACGTGATTAGGCAGTCGGATTTTCAGGCACGTAACCATTGCCGTCCCGTGATTCCAGGTCGCGTTTAGGGTAGGGGAAAGAAAATTTAGGAGGCTAGAGTTCCAGGAGAGCGTTAACTGGGCTATGTGTTCACTGTCCTTTACTCAATAGTAGAAATCTCGTAGAAATTTCAAAAGGAAATTAGGCAATTCCCATCTCCAGCTATTGTTTCCACAAATAACCCTTTCACTTAGCCATTATATACATGCATCTTATAAAAGGTAAAAGGTAAAGTAAAGTGATCCCTTTACAGGCCCGGTGTGGCCCAGAGGGTGGGTAGAGGTATAGCTCTACTGATCCATGACCGCGGCACTAGAAGAGGGTGAGTGGTCAGCAGCACGTCCCGGCCGCACTTTACCCCCGGGAAAGACCCGATACCCATTTTAAAGGAGGCTGGGTGGGCCCTAGGGCCGATCTGGACGGGTGGAAAATCTCTTCCACACTGGGATTCGATCCCGGAACTTCCAGCCCGTAGTCAGTCGCTATACCGACTGAGCTACCCGGCCCACACATACAGCTTATAGCCGTCACTAAATCTAGGGAGCACAGCCCTAAGCTAGCACGTAGTATCTCAATCAGACAAAGATATTCTCCGCATTTTTATGGAACTCGTTGCTTCATTGTCGTGTTCATATATCGCACCACTTTTTCCTGCCCTGAGACGAACGAATCTCTTACACGATTTCCCCATCTTCTTTCCTAAGGATCCGTTTTGACACCAGCGTCATGGTTCATTTGTTACTTTGCACACACCGACAACTAAATAACACAGTCTGACGACCGCCGTCTTGTTACCTTACACGCTACAAAAATATTACCCTAACAACATCGGCATAATTAGCTCTGTAGGGCTGTGACGACGGTATGTGACATAATCTTCTTTCTTTGCTATTTGTCCACCGTCTACCTAACTTTCAATGAAGTACTACATTTTGGAAGCCGGCTGGGTTTCCGTCTTCGGGTACAGCAAAACACCTCATCTGCTGGACCCGTTAGAAAGAGCAGTGACTTAGAATTGCTATTCCTAAGGAGTCCACCAGATTAGGTGTTTTCCTTTACTCGTAGACGGAAGCAGAACCGGTTCCCGAAACATGGTACTTTATTAAAGTTAAGACGATAGACGAAGTCCAAAGAGGGGAGATGACTTCACTAGCAGCTGCATACTTTTCTAAGGTCTGTTACCAGACATTATTTCATTAAACTAAAGTAAGTGGCTGGCAGACGTTTCGCTCACGACCCGTGGTTTTGTTCGCCAGCCATGTTGTTGTTATGGTTTAAAGGAAATAAAAAGAGTAACATTTTGCACCGTGGGCCGGGTAGCTCAGTCAGTATAGCGACTGAGCTACGGGCTGGACGGCCCGGGATCGAATTCCGGTGGGGACGAGATTTTCCGCCCGTCCAGACCGGCCCTGGGGCCCACCCAGCCTCCTGTAAAATGGGTACCGTGTCTTTCCCGGGGGTAAAGGCGGCCGGGGCGTGAGGCTGACCTCCCCACTCCATCTAGTGCCGAGGACCTAGAAACAGTAGAGCTATACCTCTACTCACCCTAAGGGCCTCCGTGGCCTATAAAAAGGTTGAACCCTACCTACATTTTGCACCATTCAGAACACTGACATAAACAGACACAATGGTAAACTCAGTTTCCAGGTTTTTTTCCTTTTCAGGAGAAACACATAATTTTTTAGTTTGCTTATTTGGATAATCAGTGCAATCTAATTGTGTAGGCGTACTTATGATGCTATATCTACGATATAGTGATTTGTCCGTGATCTTGCTGTGTGTGTGTGTGTGTATGTGTTGCAAGCGTACTGGACACCTGTGTGCTGACTGTTCATTTAATATGCTCTCGTGGTTGTCATTAAATGTATATATTTTTGTTCAGTTTACATTACTAATGTTCCTTATTTTACGATTTGATATCAGTTATAAAATATTCGGCTCAGTACGTAGATATAATTGAAACCATATATAGTGTTGTTAAGGAAACCGTAATAAATTAATTTGTTAATTCATATTACAGCCAGTAATTACTGAAATATTTATTATTGCTTTGAAGATTCCTTTATGTGGCAAACCCGAAGAGCTTTGGAACAAGGTAACAAATCAGTTACACTTGCTGAGGAATTTAGATTACGAGTCTTCATTATGAAATTCTCTCTGTCGTCCTGAATGATCGGCCTTACACTCCTAAACTTTGCAAACTCGTCAGCTAATTATATCATCTTTCTCAAGTATCTCACCTGTTTCAGTATTGTGTTTTAGCCTGTAACCGTGTGTACGAAGCTAAGGATCTTGAAGTTTTAACTGCTGCTTTCTCTGCCCTTTCGTCTTATCTGCAACCCAAATTTCACTTCTATTTGCTTTATTTTCTTCACACACACACACACACACACTCTCTCTCTCTCTCTCTCTCATATATATATATATATATATATATATAAGTTCAACACAAGGAACAGGGCACGGGGCAACAGAGTTAGAGTGATTAGGATATGAGCTGAAAGACCGCGGTTTTGATTTCCGGCAGGTGCAAGGATATTTCTCTTCACCTACGCATTCCTACCTGCTCTGGGATCGAGCCAGCATTTTATCGAATGGGTGCCGCAGGCGCTTTTTTGTGGGAACAAAGCGGCCGGAGCGCTAAGCTGCATTTCTTCCGCTCGCCCACATTTGCATGAAATTGTGCTTAATTATTCACAGAGACAAATCGTCCTTTGCCCTTCACCAGCTGTACCAACAACAAGTGTCCCTATTCAAGGACCACAGAATTCAGTCCCACGGATTGTCTCCCTTCCGCATCTCTCTCGAGCTGTTACGGTTTTCCCTCCATCAGAATTCCCTGTATTCCATTCCTCTAGCCATTCTGTCCCAACATATGTTGGTGGTGATTATCACAAGATCAACTTCGCTAGTGACTAGCGCTTTGATCTAGTTGATTTAGGCCACAATAGGAAGAAGGAGAAGAATAAAACAGGACAGAGAGTGGGGATCTTCAAACAGCTTCAACCTACCACTCAACCATGGGGCCTCTTTCCGTACATTCAGTGCAGTGGGTAGCTCGTTTTATCGGTCCGCTCCGTGTTCCTCACCCCCCCCCCCCTCCTGGGGGCCTCTTTTCCTCTTTTTGGGGGGGGGGGGTGGCTTTTTTTTTGGCCCCCCCCGGTTTCCCCCCCCCCCCCCCCCCCCCGGAGCGGAGCAAGTCTTGAGCAGATGGCGCTCCGGGACCATGCATGAGGGAGATTCAGGTCTGTGAGGATTCAACCATTTTCCTTTCTCTCCCTTCCTCTCGGTTTCTTTCTCTCTCTTCGCTTTGAAAACGGAGTCTAAGAAGAAAAGAGCCAGTGAGGTGGAAGTCTACCGTAACTCACCCCACTGCCTGTCTGTACGGACGTACATATGCAAGCTCCTTCTGGAGCCATACTACTGTGTGACATACGAAAAGGCACTCCGGCAATTGGTTCACACTGCTGTGTGCCCGTATAACGTCGCCTCAGCCCTATACCTCGTATTTATATTCAAGCCACATCTGTCTCTTCAAAGTAACTCATATTCAAAAGTCTTACGTCTAGAGATATTTGAGATACTTTTGAGATCTGCGCAGACACTCGTGTGTTTCAACATGTCAGTACAGTGTCCGTCATAGTTATCTGGTTTTAACCACATTTGGAATGTGTCGACGAATTTCAGCGGGAGTCCAACATCGAATTTCATAAAAAGCCATTCTGCGGTTGTCGATTTGTTACGTGTGGACGTAAGGACATGAGATACACAGCCATAACAAAGCTACTAGGCAAAAGTACGCGTAAACTACGAATTGGATTCGTAATCCAGTTCAGAGAAGAATAAATCTTGGAAATGTCAGTTTAAAAACAGCCCGTCCACCCACAGTGCAAAGAAGTGGAAGTTAGGACAATTGTAAATTTTAAAATTTAGCAAAAGAAATAAATTTACAAAACATATTTAATATAAGTTAATTAAGAAAAACTAACACAACACGAAGTGAAATAATGCTCGGGGACGTTAAATGTAATTTAAGTTAGAAATTAAATTTCATCTTAGACATTCCCTTGCGGAGGTTATAGTTTTGAAAATTAGTATGTAACTGCCGTCGACACAACTGATCATTAATATTGCTATTAGATATGTGAATTGTGCTACATGGCAACGCGGTCCGACCTACATGTAGGTCATCTTCAGCCAACGTTTTACGTCAGATTAATTGAAAATTTCATTCTTGTATGTTGATAGATTGAGATCTCAATCCGTACGGATTGAAATGTTCTAAATATCTAATAGTAGTATTAATAAACAATGGTGTCGGTAATTAATAGGTAGGGTAATTACAATCAATAACACAACAATGTATATATAATTGATATTTATTAGAAGATGATAAAAACTACATGTTTCGGCCAACATTGGTTTTTCGTCCGAAAGAACTGTATGCTGTAAGAGTGTTTACATAATGTATTGACTGTAATTACCCTACCTATTAATCACTACACACAACGGGGATGGCACATTTCAGAGTTGTGTCGGTATCTGGATGAGTGATCAGCTCGAAGCAGAGATCTTTGCCTGACAACACACAACACTCACGAGAGACAGAAATGTCAGTTACGTACTAGTAATAAATTAAAGTGCATTATCCGAGGAATTGGTATTCGAGGCATTGTACTTTCTGCTGCTGTTTGAAGTAATTCTGTAATTTCCCATTGCCAGGTAGCGGTGAGTACTGCAGAGACTTTAACGCAGTTCATTATCACAAGCTATCGATGTAGGCCTATGCATTACTAGGAACATGAAGAACAAATCCTATTTTGACATTCAGAGGACTGTGCATCGTGATATATTCTTATAATAAAAGCCAACAAGATGCACTGTTTTTCAGCTTTATTTGGTAAAGAACTCTACGTGTTTCGGATAGATTTACTGTTCATCATCAGGAGTCTTAATACTGTATTCACAGAAATAGGTACTTGTCATACTAGTTATGTTGTCTGTCTGCTAGCGAGGTCGGGATGGAACTAGTATGACAAATACCTATTGCTGTGAATACAGTATTAAGACTCCGGGTGATGGACAGCAAATCTGTCGGAAATAGTGCATCTCGCTGGCTTTTATTATAAGAACAAATTCTATCATGAAGCGCCAAACTATCTACCAATATGGGTCTATGGACTTTCTCTAGAGGTCAGGAGCAGCCGGATGTTCATTCCAACAGGTATTACAGTGGTGAAAACATTATCTGTTCAATGCAAGAAATAGAAACTGGCTTTACAAAAGGAGAATAAGAAGAAATAAACCACGAACGTGCAGCTTTATTTCTTGTAAAATAATCCTTCAGTGGTCCAGAAACCAATTCTTATGTGCGAACGAGAAGGTAAACCAATATTTCTCTCCGGTACTTTCGCCTTATCTCCTCACTTGGTAAGTCGTCTACAGAAGAGGTATGTCTTCTGAGATTCAGGTAGAGTTCTTTCAGAATTAAAAAAACAATGAACCTGGTTTTATCTGTTCTTATATGAAGCTCTTGGGTTTAAATGACACATTTATCCTTAATAATTCTTATTTATTTATTTAATGCGTTAAGTCCACATTTACCCCGGCTCGTACCCGCGTTTTAACTAGGCTGGAGGACTTTTTCTTCAAGTAATTTTCGCTCAATTAAATAATAAGAACATTAATGCGCGCGTTATTCTAGAAGTATGAACTGAACCGCGTGTGAGTATTCATGCAAAGTGTTCGTTCTTTTTCGAATTATTGACAAATGACAGTAAAAATTCCTGGTTTCAAAATTTGTGGAAATCTACTTCGGGTATCGTGTTGTTAGAGATGGAGAGACATGACGCAGCTCGAAGGCGCGTGTTGTAACACTCTTACGCGAAAACGAGTAAAACGATTTAAATGAAGTGGAACTTCTACCTACGGTAATGCTTGTCACTAAGGGGCCGCACTTGTAAAAAAGAATAGAGAAAGTTTGGTAAAAATGTGAAGTTACATGAGAGTTACACGAGGAAAACTGTGCTCTATATTACACTTCATTTATCTCTTCTCTTTCACATACAATATGCAATATATTATGCTTTTTGTAATTCCCTTCAGTTAAACCATTTCTTATTCTCTAACCACTTGACTCTCTTTCTCTTTAAATCTCCTTTAAATTCTCTTTCAATTTTACCCCTTCCCTCATCTTTTAAAGAAATTTCTTCCAAGTTATTTTCTTCTTCTTCGCTTCCAATCCCATTTCTATTCTCCCGCCTGTTCCAATCTATTATCACTCTGTCTTGTCACCGTCGTCTTCACAAGTGACCTCAGCTCTGTCTGTGTTTTCCGCTAAGCTCAGGAGCTTCATCTCGAGGCCTGCCCGAAGGAAAACACTGCACAATGCCAGTTAAGATTTTATTGTAATATGTGAAGAATTTTTAAATATTTTTCTCTTCTGTGTTATGTCACCGTATAGTTTCATGTGTGATTTCCCACACTTCGGAGAAAACTTCTTCAGGGAAAGTAGAGGCTACAGGTTCCTGCCATACGTTGGTAACCACTCATAAGACAATAAGATGGCATAATTCAGAAAATGACGATCAGTTTTACTGCCTTGAAAACCCGAAGCCTCACATTTTGTCTGATTCGACTAGATAAATTAGGTTACGTAGAAAAGGTAAAGGTAAAGTGTTCCCGTTACAGGGTCGGTGTGGTCCAGAGGGTGAGTAGAGGTATAGCTCTTACTTTTCCATGACTACGGCACTAGAAGGGGGTGAGTGGTCAGCAGCACGCCTCGGCCGCACTTTACCTCCGGGAAAGACCCGGTACCCATTTTACAGGAGGCTGGATGGGCCGCAGGGCCGATCTGAACGGTCGGAAAATCTCGTCCCCAACGGGATTCGATCCCGGACCGTTCAATCCGTAGTCAGTCGCTATACCGACTGAGCTACAAATTAGGTTACATAAGAGATGCGAAACGAAAGACGGTCCGAGCCTGAAGCATTAACAACAGACTGGATATGAGCACTAACAACAGACACAGAGAATGTCTTGAACTGCTGACCGATTGTCAGCTCCTTGACGTCTGCGAAAGACAAGATGTAGATACCCTTGGGAACGACAGGAGAAAATGTGGACCTGTTTGAAGCTTTCCATTCATCTGGGGAAGAATGAGGACGACCACGAGAAACATGCGGCTTGAGACTAGAGGGAATTGTCCGGTTGAGATTTTAAATGGCTGCCTACTAATTATAAGTACAGAATATTACATCAAAACTCGCTTGTTGCTGGAAAAGCAGATTGTACTGTACAAATTGTCGCCCCAGGTGTATGAAGTCAAATACCAGTAACACGCAGATGATGCTTTACTGGTATCTAACATGTACTTTATTAAGTCACAATGGGGGATCAAAAAAACTTGTTAATGCTGAGCAGAGACTTTTATAGCGAAAAGAAAATTACAAAAGTGCATACGATTCTCCACTGAAATAATGAAATGACTCAGTGCTCACACACGCTTTAGTTAAACTGCTTCTTGTTTTTGCATCCATACAGGCTTAGCAGCAGAGATTAAATATAATTATACTTTAGGAATTATTACCAATCGGTAGTTAATTTCAATTGTCTCCCTGTATGGGGCGAGCATTGTTAAAAGATTCCGTTTCTAGCACGGCGTAGCTCATCCTCAGGGTGCGAATGGTGAGTGGCTGTTGTCCAAGAAGTTGGTTAATGTAAAAGGAAATGATGATAAGTCTACTGCATGATTACGTGTGCTGTTCTGATCGCTGCATGTTTATTTCAGTGGAACCTTTAAACCGATAAACCGAGTGTTTTGCATGTTGTGTAATGTAAATTGTGTGGATGTTTTTTATGTGAGCAATGTACAGTGTGATTGATTTAACACCGTACTCAAATGAAAAACACTGTGTTTCAAGTGTCATTGGACTTAAAACTTAAGCGAGTCCTCACAAAAAGTGCTGGGAGTGTCCTCCATTTTTGTGATTATCTGCATCAGTATTATTCATCACGTGTCAAGAGATACATGTAAGAATTTTTCGTCGTGAGGCAGCCGGTGACGTTTCAAATAAGCGCTTTTAGAGTTGTGTTGCTTGGAATGTTTTGACATATGACTACGCTTCTTCGACAAAACTCCACAAAACATTCAGGGGATGTTAGATCTGGAAGTGTGGATGGCCAGACTCCAAACTTGTCGTGTCTTCGAAAAATTCACTCAGTATTTATAGTATTTTCCATTGCCATTGTCCTGAATTCAGCAGTCTATTTCATGAAGTCCAGCAGAGAGCAGAACTTCATACATTAGTACAAATATGTACTTTACTCTGGAGTGCGCAATATAGTGCTGTTTATTACAGTGTAGTTTCAAACCGATAGTTCTGTAATTACAATATAAATGATGGATTTGTTTGGTATGTGCAGGTTTGAAGTTACGTTAATTACAGAGCGAGACTCGACACATGTTATGGGAAGGGCCTGAATTGTTTTAAAATAGGACCCCAGTGCGTGCTTCTCTCGTGACTTAGAATTCCTAAATCCGGACCTCCAATAGACGTGACCTCATTAGACGCTGCTTCTGTTGTACGGCTCCGGGCGCCGCCCCTAAGACGTCGGCAACACGGCTTCACACTTTGGATTAAGAGCTGCGACGTAACTCCTGACGAAAACACACGTCACACGAGGGAAATGCATCATCTCATGCGGGTTCGTCGTGGGACGATCGTCTTATTAAAAAAGAAATTGGCTAGAACAAGTTCTTCCGTCATTTCTATTTAGATTCAAGACCCTAACAATCCGATCTCAGACTTGCAGTGAACACAACCACCAGGTTTTGTCGGGGTCCTCTGTGACTATGAACACGCTATGGAGATGTATGAAGGACTGAATGTTTTTCTAAACTTGGTTCTAGATGGAGATGATTGGTCAGATTCTCTTCCTGTCTGCATTATCCCTGAAGAAACAACCCCCTTGTACTGGGAACGTTTGGAAGGTACGAGCTTAGAATGTTGGCTTCTACACCATCTCTCCCTTTACCCTCAGTCCCTCCATTCAGATACCGGGACAGTACCTTGATTGGACAAAGACAGCTTCCTTTTCAATTATATTTCACCATTCTTCCAACCATAAACCATTTATATTCTGAGACAATGAGACACAAAAAGAACCAGAAACAATACGAGTCAAACCTGCGGGGTGCCCACTGAACAGAAGAACGGGTGCGCCCAGTAGTCGATCTGGACATGTTGACGAAGAAAGACATCTCCGCATTTGTTGCGAGACGAAACGCCGTCTTTCGGTCGTAGCTTGTTTTTTTGGCTGATATCTCCTGTTTTGTGATTGCTAAGTGACTGAATTAGAATCGAATTAGACCTGTGAAAGTATTACAAGTTCTGCATTATTTATCTTTGCTGTCGTAAAATTTTAACTTCAACTTAAAGTGCTACAACAAACTATCCGTCAAAGCTTTTGCGTTAGCGCGTATGGAACGGACGTTTACATGAAAATCCACGTATGTATATCAGGAGTTAATTAAACTTTGCAGTTATCTGCTCGCAAACCCAGATCACTTGGTGAAATTTTAAAAATATGAAAATCAACTACTTTAACACTGTGAGGTATGTCGAATGTGTAGTTTCCTGGTTTCATAATCTCAAACCCAGCTGTTTACATTACCTTGATATTGAATCAAACGCCTCTGGAGACGAAATTATCTTTGAGCATTGGAAATAATGTACCGAACCAGTCACCAAGTGTAAGAGAGTTGCGGGAATTTCGACATTGCCTGCTGAAAATAATATGCGCCAATACTTTGTAGGTTCTGGCAGGAACTGACGCCATGTGTTATCTGAGCTGGAAAAATAAACGCGGAAGACATTGGGTAAGGAAAGCTATACCTCAAATTGGGTCAGATGACTGGTAGTGCCATCCGCTGCAAATCCTAAAGCCGTAAATGGTGATCTGATGCTGTCCAAACAAAACAACCACGCACAATTCTCAGTTGGTAGGTGGAAATTTAAGCTGTAGTTACTAGTGATCACAAAGCGTTCGGCAAAAAAATAAAACTGTTTGTCATTTGTGATACCATATGAAATGCTATTTCCTTAGGCCTCCTTATGAACCTTATGTCTCGCTTCATGAAACGCAATTTTTTACCTTAAAAAAGTCTCTGGAATTCAACCTGTTTCTCAACGCCAGAAGGAACTGTTACATAACTAGGATATTAAATCCGCGTGTCTTGCTAATTATACGACGTGTCTTAACGCTTGTGGCGTCTTGTGGGGTGGGAAATACGGTGTAGGTCTATATCGAAATTTAAAGTCATAGCTATATAGAAGTAATTTATGTATATTTATTTATTTATCTAGCAATTCAGAAAACTATATAACTTGTAACTTTGTTTTTATATCAGTCGTCTAAGAGGTAGATTTATCTTTTATCCGAGCGTAGGGAAATACAGTCTCACCTAGTGTCGGTGCACCAGACGCGATCACGGAGGCTGCGATTTGCCGAATCTTCTCTTTTTTATGGAATAAATGGATCTGTTCGCTTCTGAAATGTTTACAGTTGAACAAATAGAGTTTACTTGCGATACTACATGTGCAATGGTTGCTTGCAGTAACCGCTCGTAGCATCTCAGTAAACTACCGCCGTCGTTATTTACAGCAGCTTTTGTTATCGAGTCCTCGACGGGGGTTCAGTACACAAAATCTGGAAACTCGTGGCATTGTTTATCTGTTTATTGGACAGTAGATCCCAATAGTTATGATTCTGAATTTGTTAATTAAAACGGTTAAATTTAGTGCTTCTGCGTGTTGTTTTATAGACTGCACTTACGGCTACCGTCATTACATACATACGTACGTACATACATACACACATACATACGTACATACACACACACACATACATACATAATACATACATACATATACATTCCTTTGTTCCTTAAGTGTGTCATAAAGGCAGGTTATAAATATACATATACAAATTTACAATGTAAAATACTACAACAATTTTACAACCCTACCTTAAGCGTCTTCAAATATTTTTTTGTTTTGTTGACCGGTCATCCTGGTATGATCCTTGTAAATAACCAACTTGACGCACAGTTTTTCATGTATGTTTATTTCTATTCTCTACATGTTTCGGGCAGCCATGTACACATCATCAGGAGAATTATTGTATCAATGCGACACCTGGTTTGTGTCACCAGACGGTCATCTACATAGAGTGGCATAAACCAGGTGTCGCATTGATACAATAATTCTCCTCGTGATGGGCACATGGCTGCCCGAAACATGTAGAAAATAGAAATAAACATACATGAAAAAAATCGTCTTCAAATATTTCAGCGCATTTAAGCTATTAGATTAATGTACAGCGCAGGAGAATATTTGGACTATCCAATTGAGGTTTACGTAACATAAAATAGTCAATTGGCTACAGATATTTATTGATTAGTTTAAAACTCGTAGTGAATTGATAAAGATTTTATTATTAATTGTAGAAATTTTTGTTGCTTGAAGCTCGCGTGCTTCAATTGCAACTTGTGGATTGATCGTCTATGTTTCGGCAGGCACGCTCGAGCCATGTGGCAACCTTATAGTGCTCATCTTGTGCCATCTACATCTAACTCATAATTAATGAAAAACTGACGTAAAATAGAGTCTTCGCTATCCGGCAAGTACTTTTTCCGTAGTATGTCAAACTCAGCAATTCTGATTCTGGGTCCTGACGTCAATAATAACCAGTGTCTTTCATCTGCACCCGGTCACATATAAGATACACGAAGGTGTAGATTGCCCAGAACATCTGTGTAAATATTGTCTACGCAAAAGACATGTGGAAGACTTGAGAAGGTTAAAATCATTGAGTGTTATATTTTATACTGGAATGGACACCTAATCAGCTGTTGTTACTCCTGATATCGGCATGCAAATTTTGAATTCTGTCGCATAGGTAATGTTAATGTGCTATATTTTTGCAAAGTTTGTGTCATGGAAAAACATCGCTGAATGTTACGTTAAAATCCACGTGACCATCGCTCTTTAAGAACAGTATAGCTACAGAATAAAGGAAACTTTTCGAACGACAGTTCCAGTGCTGAAATAGTGGGTGTATGAAAACTCTTTGTTTTTCTAGTGGGTCGTGCCCTACATTGAGTAGGAATGTAAAGAGCCAAAGTAAAGGGTGTAGTTGATCCGGAAATCTCCGTGAATTTTCATGAAGTTTCGTTGCATGTTGTTAACAATCGGAGTCTTTTTGGCCCATGTTTTGTGAAGAAAGAGTAAATTCTGACCTTTGCATCAAATTATTGATGATGTCTTGACAAGCCGTGTTATAAATCAACAGAGAATTTCCTGTTTGAGGAATTCGTAGGAAGTTATGATTTTCACATTTGATTGTAATAATTGAAGTTATTATTATTGACACTGAATGCAGTCAACGGGTATAACCAGAAGAAACTTGCATCAGCACCGTACTTTACAAGGCTTTCGAAACCGGATTACTTCCCGAGCCATTACGGCATAGGGTCTGATAGGGGTACAAGTGCACTACATACACTACCTGCATCCTGGACATGAGACGGTGTAGTCTGGAGATTAGGTGCCAAGTTTTCAGACGAACATACTCTATCTTCATGATGATATCCCGTGGTATGGTAAGTGGATACGAAGTTTCCTGAATTACACACTGCTTTGTCTTCAGATTACCATGATACAAACTGGTAAGCTGACGCTAACGCTTTATAATAACAAACAGATTTCATCTTCAGGTTAACACAGTTTTGGAGGTCAGGCTGGCTCCATCTTCAGAATGGTTTCTCTTATTCTGTTTCGTTGGTGTAAACATTCGGGGGAACATACCGTCAAGCGGTATTCGCCTTAGCAACGTATGTTGTTATAAACCAGACGATCGCAATTTTACCGCCATTAGAACTTCATATCGTATATGTGAACCTAAACACTCGTATTGCAGGAATGAGCCAGGTAGGTTTTTAAATTTCAATTAATCAGTGACAGTACAACCTCCAATAGGTACTGCAGTGTTCTACTGTTCTCTTTTTACATCGACATATCATTTGAAATAATTTATTTCATATTGGGATGGATAATTAAGTTTGGGGCGTCGTCTGGCCATAAAAATTGATAAAAAAAAAATGTATTACAAAAGACAGAAATTTCGCATGCGTATCTTAATGGTTTTTGTCCTGGCCAATAGGGGTGCTGCAAGTGGGTAGCTCGTGTGGATATCAGAGCGCTGTAAAGGAACACGGTCCGCCAGAACCACGCAGACGCGCATGTCGATGTCGCTTGTTCTGCTGCGATTCGCTTGAACAGACGAAGCGCGGCGACCGTCCGTTGAGCATCTGAGGCAAGCAGCCCCGGTACTCTACCGCCCCTAGCCGGGGGCAGGCAGCCACTTTTACATGTCAGCCGCCCCCGGACACTATGGACTCTTGAGGGGGGTTCACCATCCACAACAGTAGCAACGCAACAATAGCCGGTGAGTTTTCGAGCTAAATACACAAGTATAAGTTTGGTAGGTTACAATTCCGAGTTGATTTAAAGGGGTCTATGCAAAGAATGACAGACAGGTATGGATATAAAAATATACAGCAGAACCGTTTATGAAGTGAGGTATTTCTGTCGTATCGAATATGGTTAAACAATTGACTGTTAATAACTGTTTTGAATATTTAGTAAATCATAATGTTTTATTTGTTCTTTTTTCTTAGTAGTTACAACGAAATAAAATTAATTGTTTCAAGAATAAAACTAAATGTGATACCTTAACATTACTTCTAAATTTAGTAGAATTTTTCAACCATTTATTATCATCTCACTGTTGGTTCCACGTACGTGACCTTTCTTACTGACTTTCATGCTTTCATTGCGTCGCGTCACTTGGTGAGCGGCGTCCGACGTTTCAGAAAACATCAGTTGCCTTGGCCGTTATGAATATGGCAACTGCAATGAGCATAGTCGGCGACGGGCATCATCATTGTCAATTACTGAAATACAATTTAGGTCTTTTTAATTGGATTAAATATCACGTGGATTATTTTAGTGTTTTTTAAATAAAAATGTAGCCTGCAGAAAAGATAGGAAGGCACTTCTAAAGCAGAAACCCTGACAATTGGCATACTAAAATGATACTAAAAGCCGCAACAAATGTTTTGTAAGAATTAAAATATTTAAAAGTCCTGTGACACTGCAGGAACATTTATTTGAAATTCGCAATTTGTAGGACGATTCTCTCCACAGCTGCTGTTATGTGAAGCTTACGGTCTTATGAGATGTGACGAATGACGTTTGTTAGATAGGTATGTACCAGCATTTAGTAAAAACTCTATTCCGAAGACGGGAACAGCGGTTTCGCCCCTAAATGTTGTTACCTGGAGTATACAAAGCGTTTCAAAACTCTTCCTACATGGGGAGGTGATTCAAAAGTTTCCGTACGTGGAGAAGATGACCTCCTTATTTACAAAACTTGCTCTATATGGGAACTATGGTCGTTCGGCCAGGAGAATTATCTATATTCGCTCTTCTTTAGAAAAAGACATCTTAGTACTTTAATGAAAAGAAAAATACAGTTACTCCCTATACATGGAGACTTTTGAATCACCCTGTAGTTTGTGTGTATGAGATGGGGGCAGCTTATTCCTCCGTAACGTTGATATGTCTCATCCAAACCACACGGCAGCACAGTTGAGATTATGCACCATCTCGAACAAAAATCTCATGTGGTATAATTATTAGTACGGTATATTTGCATGCTTCAAATCAAACCTGACATGTTGGTTAATTTACTGTACAATAGGCCAGTGGCGTACCCAGGAATTTTGTTCGGGGGAGGGGGGGTTCAACAAATTCAGTTGAGGACAGAGGACAGAGAGAACGGGGATCTGGGGACGGTAGCCCCCTAGTCAGGGATTCTGGAGGCACCTGTAATTTGGTACAAGAAATTTCATTTCATATAGTAAAATTTTCTTAATTTTTGGTACTTTAAGACTATTTATGATGACAACCAGTTTATGTGTCATTGCTAATGTAAAACAATTGCAAACCTAGGTTGTTTTAGGATTTTACTGCCTTTTTCCGAACATCTTGGGGTGTTGGCGCTGTAAATTCAGAAATGTTTAACAGTTTTCACAATCGGGTTGAGTTTGGCACGATTTTGGAGGACCTTCGGAATTTCGGAGGGGGGTTTGACCCCCCCAAACCCTCCCCCTCTCGGTACGCCACTGCAATAGGCCTATTAGTACAAACTTATTCCTGCTCTTTCGCGTATGAGACTTCATGAAGACAAACAGTCTTGAGTGAAAGTAAGTTGGAGGCCACAACTACTTCGTTATGACACCGTGCAGTCTTGCAGATACTACACAGTATGTTCCTCTCTTACTCTGACCTCTTTTTCCCTACCATTTTAGGTGTAGAGGGTTATTGGTACACCTGATCACACTCAATGACACACACGCAGTCGCTACACTCCTCTGGATGAGGGATTGGCCTGTCACAGTGACATGTACCTTAAAATACACAACACTCACAACAGACAGACCCTCAATCCTCCTTCGAACCTTCAATCCCAGCAAACGATCGGCCGCAGGCCCACACCTTAGACGGCGCGTCCACCGGGATCGGACAGTATGATCCTCCAAACGAGAGTTACCAGATTACGTGGAGCTTATTTACTTAATCATGGTTTATTTAACGACGGTGTCCGTAACTCAGATTATCGTGAATGGTAGGATGAACAGTGAATAATGAGTTGCAAAGACTGCGGAAGGAAGTGGTTGTCATCCAATTTATGGTTTTATCCCGTTGTTTGCCTGGAGGGGCGAAACGAAGCAAGAAAGACCTCGGGCAAGGTAGTTGGTTTCTGGGCCGATATTGTACCATGGGAATTCTGGAATTCGAAGTAGGAATGCTAGCCACCCGACCGCAGCCATCGATTTTGGTAGGAAATTTATACTGATGTCAGATTTATATTTTAACTTGCGTTGGTATGCACTGAAACATCTAATTTAATTCTTTCTAACTGTAAACAAATTAAATGTTTTATACATATGTATCTAATGGGTACTTTTAGTCTTGGAGTGAGGTGAGAATGAAGTCCTCTGTGCTGTGAACGCTCTTGAGCTTATTGTACCCTCCACCACCCCTGACGATTAAAGAATGTGTGTGAAGCATTAGTAGAATGGTAACTGACAAGATAAAACCGAAGTAATCCGAGATAAACCAATCCTAATGCCGCTTTGTCCACCATAAATTCCACATGGATTACCCTAAAGTCAAACCAGAGTCTCCTAGGTCGGAAGCCAGTGACTAACCGTCTGAGTGATAGCACTAGCTTCTTATCAGTAGATTGCTAGATAAATGTTTAATTGGAAACTATCGTGTGATAGTCATTGATTATTGGCTTTTCATCCCAACGCAGCGTAAAATATCTGGATCACATGCACATAAAAAGAAAATCGATGTAACTCTATGTTTCTTGATTGCTTCACATGTTATATCTGACATGCTTCGAAACTCAGATTCTTTTTGGCATATATATATATAGAAAAGTTAGGGAAAGAATGCGTAAAACTACTTTTTCTGTTGCAGACATCCATTCCTATAATCCTGGTGTTTGCAATGCAGCAAAATCCAAATTTCCTCACGGTATTATGCGCTGATGGGCGTGTGTGTGATCAGACGCAGGATCTAATTCTACTATAATTTGATTTCTGCTTTTTGTTGCAGCTACAAATTGCCATTACACTAAAATATGATTCGTGCGCATTACTAAATGAATATCTGCTTTTGTCATACATCAAGCAAAAGTGTTTTGAAGGGCCCGATTCATCCAAACCAGGAAGACGTGTTTTGTTTCTTTTTTGCTTCTTTCTTTCGTTCATTGTTTTATTTTGTTTTAATGTTTTCATTTCTTTCTGTCGATGAATTGCTTTTTACGTCGCGGTCGAATCATTATCACACTCCCTTCGAATTCTGGATGTCCCGGATACAAATTCCGGCCCGACCATCGCCTTTCGTGACTGAGTTATTTCGTGCCTTTCCACACTCTCCAGGCAAACGACGGAGCAGCACCTCAAAATGGGCCATGGCCTTTTCCTTTCTGATCCTCTTCACTTCATTCTTCGCTCACAATTTTATTATTCTACGCTATAATTTTTTTATTCCAATGCCACCTGAAACCGAATGACTGTAGAATTTAGGCCGCTAGCCGACCTCCGTCTCATCCCTGGGACGTTAGATGAACGATTGTGGAGGATTGATAGAATGATAAATGGAAGGGAAAATCGATACACTCGGAGAAACCCTTACCCCACTGCCACTTTGTGCACGAAAAATTCCACACATACTGCCCTTTGAGCGACACTGGGCCTCCGCAGTGAGAAAACGACGACTAACCGCCTGAGCTGATGACACCCCATTTGACGCTGTATGTAATGAGCTGCTATGAGCATCGTTAAATGGGGCTTAAACAGAGAAAAGGAACCAGTATCTCCCTTTTTTATCTGTCTTAGATTTGGTTCGAATTTCTGTTCCACTCTTGTTCAAGTGTTTCACGACCGGTCCATCTTCCATTAAACAGTTTATATCCCATTACATTCATATGATTCTGCTTCTTCTTAAGGCAACCCACTTTTTCATTTGAACGGAACTACGTTTTGTTTATTTAATTTGGTATGCCCACTATTTTTATTTCTGTGCCTTCAAAATTAATTTTGAAATATTTATGTTTCCGTTGTAACATCCCCGTTGCTGACACACTGAGTGACATCAACGCTTGCATTAAAGTGCGTGACTCAGAAGATCTTTATGTGGGTCGGTAAATAGAATACATTATCGGTCTTGCTGTTTGTACTTTGAATTCTATAAACAGGCTAGAAGAGGGCCACTCTCAATAAAACTTACGATTTTACTTGGTGTGCATCTGGCTCTAAATCTTGATCCGATTCAGATAATGTTGCCTTCTTTCTCTAAACATAGGCGATGTTGTGCTTTGATATAGGGATCAGCTGGCTCGTCTCCAGTCCGTTCACAGTAATTCTCATAACGGCAGTAATCCAGAACTAGCGTGTTGGATCTCCTGATCCACTTGACGGCATCGAATAAGCGTAGCCATCTCTCTCTTCCAGTCCTCCAATGACAGGACGCTTCCTAAAGTTCATTTCGACTCTTCTTGTTGATTCTTTCCCAAGTAAAAAGAACTTATTCACAATATATTCCACACCGTTGGAGCAATGCATTGAAAAATGCAGGTAATCCTAAAACAAAATATTTACACAAATATTGAGTTTTTATTAGAACCTTAACATGTTTCGAGAGTTTATGATGTTCACCGGGAGGACGTTGTTGTGTATTTTAAAGAAATGTCACCCAATTATGAACAAACACGGCCGAAACATGTCAGGGATTGAATAAGACCTGAAAGTTTGTGTACATTTGCTGTGCTTCGGTGTTTATGTGGGTAAATGTCGAGATATCGCATTGTTTGCACTCGTCTCGTGAACGCCGAGATATGTTTCCTGTACTTATCACGTGACGGCTACTATTTCCGGTACCTGTTTCGTAAAAAGCGAGATATTTTGATCGCCTGTTGTTTCTTAGACCTCAGTTCTTTTCTCACAGAGGAATTATTGATCCCGCACACAACGAAAATCTCACACTATAAATTAATCCTACTAGGACTTCCTTCCACGCCTGATGCAGTTAAAATTTCTAATAAAGTTCTTTCATTCTGCTACTAATTTCGGTGCATTACGAATATAATTCTGCTTGAAAGCGGAATCTTCAATTACAGGCAACGGAATGAATTTTGCAGCATCTGTCTGTCCATACGAACAGAAAACACTGCAGATCCGCTTATTATGCCATTTTGTACTGTCATGGGTTCTGGTGACCTAACAAAATTTCTTCCTGAGATTGATAATCGGCAGTAATTGCAGTATGTACGATAATCCTAGCATATTTTATGACGTAGGTAAAATTCCGTGTTTCATGTTAACGACGGCGCCACTCATCTATGGTAAGGTAAAGGTAAATTCACTCGAGAATAGGCCATGAAGGCCCAGAGGGGGAATAAATGTATAGCTTTACTCTTTCTTCAAACCTCCGCGCTAGATGGGGCGGGTGGTCAACGTCACGCCTCGGTCGCTTTACTCCCGGGAAAGACCCGGTACCCATTGTACGGGAGGCTGGATGGGCCCCAGAGACGGTCTGTACAGGTGCGGATAATCTCTGATCTACCGAGATTCGATCTCCGGACCTTCCAGCCCTTAGCGAGTCGTTATACTGACTGCGATATCTCGGCCCACTGTTTTCTTTGGAGGACTCTTAAAGTTGTCTGTGAACAGACTGTATTTTATGGTGAATTTATGTTGTACCACGAAATAATGTGCATTTAATATTAGGTAATATCTGTCACATATTTGCAGTGATATCTGAAGAATAATTATTAAGGACGATGATATACGCACCATATTAGAGAAAGAAGCAACAAGTGGCTATTTCTTTAGAATCCTCACTGTTATTTCTGGAATATCACCTAGCGTACAGAGAATCCACAATATGCAATGTTAATTAAATTAACAATTTCCATTTCTCTTGTACTTTTTAAATACAGTACACATTTATTACCTTCAGCTTCAAATTTGAAACACGGTTACGTTTTGTTGATAATTGATAATACAAGATTTGATAACTATTAGGGACAGTTGGCGGGCACGCGTAAATACGGTAATGAACCTTCGGGTTCCGTGAAATGTGGGGAATTTCTTGACTAGCTAAAAATCGGTTAGCTTCTCAATAAGGACTCTGCTCCATTGAGTAAGTAAGTAAGTAAGTAAGTAGTCGATCGGTCAGATCCAGGTCGCAATACATGTAATAGCATGAACGGCTGGGTGGCTGTGGTGCATCTCAGCAACTGTCAGATTAATGTCAAATGCACCGAAGTATGAATTTTCGCATCCAATGGAGTGAGCAATTTTATAGACGAGGTTACATTACTACTTGAAACAAGTTTGACAGGACAGTCTTAATGGACTGAGAAAGAAAGAGAGAACATGGGACAGATTAAAGTCTGTGCAGCAGTAATAAGCAATTTTCCTTTTCTTATAAAACGAAGAGGGGGATTTATAATTTATATGAATTTCTGTTTTATGTGGCATTGAATTAGCTGGGAGTCTTCTTCAGTTCTGATAGCTAAATGTTTTACAAAGACGAGACGCTCAGGCAGCCTGAAGCTTTCGTAAACAATACAGACTTGATTATAATTAAACGACACTACGGGAGGCTCAAGTCACAGTGTTTAATCACGGTACATCATAATCGCAGGAGATCCCAAGTATTACGAACTGTGGATCAGATATCTTTTATGTTCCTTTCGGATCGTAAAGACACAGTTGTATGAATCAGACCATTCAACGAAAATGAGAGTTAAAATGTATACGGAGGAGGAAAAACCCGATGAGGAAGAGAACAAGGAGGATCGAAGATGAACAGAAGAAGGAAACGAAATTAGTAAAAGATCATGGAGTAAATTAAGAGGGAAAATTAGATTAAATTAGAGGGCACGAATAGGAGACGAATATTTTTTTAATTATTCATGGCTTGTCTAATGATGCTGTCGCACCTTAGACGACACGGGCTCAAATGATAGGCCGATTAGTAAATTATAGCTTGAAAGGGATGTGGAAGGAACCGGTTGTGGCCTGATTTCAGGTACTAATCAGACATTTGCGTGGAGAAAATGAGGGAAACCCCGATAACATCTTAACAGTATTGACATTTTCTGGGCCGATGTTTGTACCTGGGACTCCTGATTGTGAAGGAGGAGTTCGACTTACGTCCTGCGAGCTTCAGTATAAGGAGGAGGAAAAGAGACGATGAAGATCGAGAAGAAGAATTAAAATATAGAGGAAAGTAAAGAATAAAAAACGACGAACCCATTGTTCTCATATCTTCCCTATATTTTCGCCACATGGCGCAACAGCCCCTAAAGGGCCAGAGGCTTCTCATTATTGAGGATTCGTGATCGCACTCCGTTAGCACACCACACTCGGTACGACTTCTCTGGACGAGTGATCAGCCCGACGCAGAGACCTCTGCTTGACAACATACAACACGCACAAGAAACTGACGTCCAAGCGCCCAGTAGGACTCGAAACAGCAATTCCAGCAAGCGAGCGGCCGCAGACCCACTCCTTAGACCGCGTGGCCGCTGGGAACCATTTCTTTCCTGTACCTGTACTAATTAGAAAATCATCAATCTTCAGTGATTGATGTCGCTCTGAAGTTTTTGTTCTGAAATACATGAATTAATTGCGTCCTAGGGTGTAACTGATTGCTTTAGCGAGTTTGCTATTTTATCTTGCAATCTCGAATAGTAAGTACGTTCACTGTCTACATATACTGGTGATTTCGCAACAAAGGTAGCATACATCCGGTTATTACCTTCGCCATATTTGCCGCCTGTTGCGTGTAACTCGGGAACTGCTTAATGAATTTTAATTAAAATTCGTATTGTGGAATTTTGTTAAAATTTCGTGTTGTCTCCCATTTTTTAATAAAATCGGAAGAAAATAGCACACGTACATGAAGATCTGTACTCTAAAGGGTATGTAGTCAAGCACAACTATGTCAATTAAGATGTTTTAATGACTATACTAGACAACTACATGTTTCGGCCGTTACTGTCTATCTTCAGGTTGTCTTCAAGAGAACTTAAGGTCCTACTATATATATTGTGCGCGCACGTGATGGAGAGATCTCTAGTATAGTCATTAAAACATCTTAATTGGCATAGTTGTGTTTGACTACATGCCCTTTCCAGTTTTCACACACACAACGGGGATGACACACTTCCATCTGTACTGTGATATTTATGTGTTCAAGAAGTGGATTAAGGAGGCAAGGAATGGGTTGCTGATGCTAAGGATTGGGACAGGTGGCAGGCGCTGGTGAATGCGGATATGAACATCCGGGTTTCATAGAATGCGGGGAATTTATTATCTAGCTGAGGACCTGTTGGCTCATCAGGATGGACTCTGCTCCCATGATTAAGTAAGCACATGAAGATCTGAGTGTGATGCTGCGCGCGTCTCAAATCGTTAAACGTTTATCCCATAGCAAAAAATTTTTGGACGAAACCCCTCAGAGATGATGAAAAAGAAATAATAATATTACCAGCGCTCTTCTTTGGAAGTTCTATTGTTTTGGAAGTAATTAAAAGAGAGTGGGCGAAGGCTCCAGAATTCGGCTCTGCGCACATTTCCTAAATGACTATGTATCGAGATAGCCTTACATTATAAATGAGAGAAGAAACGATGCATGGAAGTGGGAGGCGTGTTCTAAGCCAGTGTTTCTCAAACTTTGTGGGACCGCGGCCCTGCAAATTCTTTTTTCATGAGACGAGGTCCGGTCCCAACAAATTTACTCATAAATACTCGTACCTTTCCATTTTTTAAAGTTCATACACTAAACTAACATAAGTATTAATAATTAATTACGGCATAATCATAGAGTATTAGTACATTTATATATACAGTGTGGCATGTTGACAAATATAAAATTACATTTAAATTAGTTATCATTCACTGGGCTAATGAAACCTTGCAGCATATTTTAGTTTCCTCGGCCAACATCTGGGTTTGAGTTTTTCGCAACATTCACGAATATTTTTCTCCTCAGAATATTTCCACTATAAAACATTTATTCATGAAAATTGCTTAGAAAACTAAAATGACAAATTCCAGGAGAACCTCTCGCGGCCCGGTATAATTGATGC
>Ga0131853_10003975_pt1 | contig 26507 bp, 20 predicted proteins | sample TergutLab28metaG_FD_92764 | JGI IMG/M metagenome (GOLD analysis project Ga0131853, IMG submission 92764) | Labiotermes labralis P1 segment gut microbial communities from Petit-Saut dam, French Guiana - Lab288 P1 (version 2) (version 2) | ecosystem: Host-associated > Arthropoda: Insects >... | reverse complement strand
CAAATCCGCAGCGCCACATCTATTATATCTGCCGGGTAGCTACTCCCGCCAATATAACAAAATCTACGAAAGGAAAAGTAATGGAGATACCCCTTGAAAAGAGATAACTCCATTATACGTGAACACATGGAAAACGATATTTTCAAAGCCGGCGTAAAACCCGGTTCCCCCACAACCCAAATCGAAGTAAAGATGCTGCTCTGTCATTTGCTCTCGGCGCTGGGGCAGCCCATCAACTTCGACCGGCTCTACGCGGCCCTTAGCGGGCAGGGGCTGGTCAACTACTTTGAGCTTGCCTACATACTGGACAAGCTGCTCGAAACCGGGCACATCTCCCACAAGGGAGAGCCACCGGGTGAGTATACCGCCACCGCTCTGGGGGCCCGCGCCGGCAAGGAGTTCGAGAAAAACCTGCCCCTCACCGTCCGGGAAAAGTCGCTGCATGCCTGCCAGCTTTTACTGGCTCAGGAGCGCCGCCTAGCCCAAGTAGAGATAACCCAGACTCCGCGAGAGAGTGGCGGCTTCGACCTCGAGCTTGCCCTGCCGAGCGAAGAAGGTCAGCTTGTGTCGGTGCGGGTGTTTGCACCCACCGCCCAGGACTGCGAGAACTTGAGGCGGCGGTTCCTCAACGCCCCACTCACCGTATACAAGGGTATACTCGCCCTGCTCACCGGGGACGAAGAAGTGTTGGGCAAAGTCTTCACCAAAGAAAAACCACTGTTCTAAGTTCGATGATTTTCGACGGGCTGCAGACAAAGTATACAAATTTTATGGATAAACATTCTCCAAATATTGCCTGCTTATATACCTGCAAACATATTGACAAACGCCACCCCAACCTATAAAATGTATTCATGCTGCAAAACGCAATATATAGTGCACACAGACAGAGCTCCCGCGCTATATTGCGGCCGAGATAACGGATAAGACAGCGAATAACACCACGTTTTGGGAGGCAACAATGATTCAGACAATAGTAAAGCGGGACGGCAGAACGGTTATCTACGACCGAAAAAAAGTAGCTGACGCCATTTACGGTGCGGCCAAATCTTTGGGCGGCAGTAACTACGAGATTGCTCTTGATCTTGCTGTAAAAGTGGAGGAGTACCTGGGCAACGAGTACAAGGACGTCCCCCCGAGCGTTGAGAAAATACAGGACGCCGTTGAGAAGATTCTCATCGAGAACGGCCACGCGCGCACAGCCAAGGAGTTTATTCTCTACCGGGCCAAGCGCACCCAAGTGAGGGAGATGAACACCGGACTTATGCGCACCTTCGAGAACCTCACATTCCAAGAGGCGGCCGACAGCGATATAAAGCGCGAAAACGCAAACATAGACAGCGACACCGCCATGGGCACCATGCTAAAGTACGGCTCCGAGGGGGCCAAGCAGTTCTACCAGATGTTTATACTCGACCCCAAGTACACCAAGGCTCACAACGAGGGCGAGATCCACATACATGACATGGACTTCCTCACCCTGACCACCACCTGCTGCCAGATAGATATAGGCAAACTGTTCGACGGCGGCTTTTCCACTGGCAACGGCTATATCCGCGAACCGCAGGATATTCAGAGCTACGCGGCCCTCGCCTGCATAGCGATCCAATCCAACCAAAACGACCAGCACGGCGGGCAGAGCATACCCAATTTTGACTTCGCTATGGGCAAAGGGGTGCAGAAAACCTACCGCAAGCTGTACATAAAGAACCTGGAAAAAGCTCTGGACTACGCCGGGATAGAAGTCACTGCCGACACCATCAAGCAGATGGTGCTCGCGGTAGAGCAAGACAGCGAGATAAGCCCGACACTGGCCGGCGACAACGGCTTCGACGAGGCTATAACCCCTATGCTCGAAGACCTCGACTGCGAAGGCGAGTTGGATTGCGCCAAGGCCCTGCAATTTGCCCGTAAGCACGCAAAGGCCGAGGTTGAGCGCAGTACCTACCAGGCCATGGAGGCCGTGGTGCACAACCTAAACACCATGCACTCCCGGGCGGGTGCGCAGATACCATTCTCTTCCCTCAACTACGGCACCGACACAAGCCCCGAGGGCAGGCTGGTGACTAAGTCGATACTGCTGGCAACTGAATCCGGCTTGGGCAACGGTGAGACCCCTATCTTCCCCATACACATCTTCAAGGTCAAAGAGGGCGTCAACTACAACATCGAAGATCCCAACTACGACCTCTTCCGGCTGGCCTGCGCTGTCAGCGCCAAGCGGCTCTTCCCCAACTTCAGCTTTTTGGATGCACCCTTCAACAAGGCGTTCTACCGCGAAGGAGCCCCCGAAACCGAAGTGGGCTACATGGGCTGCCGCACCCGGGTTATCGCCAACGTAAACGACCCTTCCCGCCAGACCACCTTTGGCCGCGGCAACCTGAGTTTTACCTCTATCAACCTGCCGCGGATTGCCCTCAACGCCAACGGCAACGTGGACTTCTTCTTCGAAGAACTCGAGCGCAAGCTCGACCTTGTCTGCGACCAGTTGATGGCCCGCTACCGCATTGTCGCCCAGAAGAAAGTTCGCAACTTCCCATTCCTGATGGGCCAGGGCATCTGGATGGACTCCGACAAGCTGGGCCTGGACGACACTATAGGCGAGGCGCTCAAGCACGGCACGCTCACCATAGGTTTTATCGGCCTGGCCGAAGCGCTGGTGGCGCTTATTGGCACCCACCACGGCCAAACCCAGGAAGCCCAGAACATGGGTACGGATATAATCGGCTTTATGCGCTCCACCGTCGACAGGAAGGCCCGGGAGTCCGGCTTCAACTACTCCCTGCTAGCCACACCCGCCGAAGGGCTTAGCGGTCGTTTTGTCCGCATAGACCGCAAAAAGTTTGGCGTACTCCCCGGCATCACTGACCGTGAATACTACACTAACTCTTTCCACATCCCCGTCTACTACGACATCAACGCCTTCGAGAAAATCCGCATAGAAGCGCCCTACCACGCGCTGACCAACGCCGGACATATAACATACGTCGAGCTGGATGGCTCCCCCGTAAACAACATCGAGGCCTTCGAGGCCATTGTGCGGCAGATGAAGGAATCCGGGGTGGGCTACGGTTCGATAAATCACCCGCTCGACCGCGACCCGGCATGCGGCTACAACGGCATCATCGACAGCGAATGTCCCCGTTGCGGCAGGGTGGAAAAAGACGGCGCCAAGTTCGAGCGGATACGCAGAATCACCGGGTACCTGGTAGGCACCCTCGACCGATTCAACGACGCAAAGCGCATCGAAGAATCCGAACGGGTAAAGCATGATTTGACTCAACCAGTCCCTCAACCCGCCATCCTCTTCGCTGAGCAAGGCCAGAAATCGTGAACATCCGCATCGCGGGAATCGTAGCGCAAAGCATAGTGGACGGTCCGGGCCTGCGGCTGGTAGTGTTCACCCAAGGCTGTCCCCACAATTGCCCAGGCTGTCACAGCCCCCAGACCCATGATTTTGACGGCGGGCAGGAAATGCCGACAGAAACTATACTCGACATGCTCGAAAAAAACCCCCTGCTAAAAGGCATAACCTTTAGCGGGGGGGAGCCTCTTGCCCGGGTGAGCGAGCTGTTACCTTTAGCCCAAGGTGCGCGCGAGCGGGGCAAAGACATTATCTGCTTCACCGGCTACACATTCGAGCAATTGCTTGAGATGATGGTGGATAATCTGCCACTAGCCCAGCTGCTGGGAATGATTGACCTGCTTGTCGACGGGCCGTACGAACAAGAACAGCGCGACCTCACTTTGCCGTTTAGGGGAAGCAGGAACCAGCGCCTGCTTGATTTGTCGGCGAGTTTAGCGAGGAGGGCGGCGGTGCATTGGGAAGCGAGCTAGCCGGTTTAGGTAGGCGACGAATTGTTGTACAGGTTCCCCGTAGAGGTTTTTCCTTTACAAATGACACAGCGAAATTGATAGGTGGTAAATGATGCCTTCAATAGACATATCCCAAATACAATCCCTCGTATCTCAGCGCAAAATCGTATGGACTGAACACATAGCCATACGCCTACGCGAGCGCGGTATCAAACGCGCAGACTTGATTGAATGCATCGAAAACGGGGGAATAATAGAGCAGTACCCGGACGATTCGCCGTTCCCAAGCTGTTTGATATTTGGCAGATGTAGGGCCGGCAAACCGCTCCATATTGTTATTGGGCTCAACCCGTCCGTTGCATGCTGTATGATAACCGCATATCGCCCGGATTTAGACAACTGGCAAGCCGACTTTAAGACCAGAAAGGAAGGCGGATTAAAATGATGGACTGCTTCCACTGCAAAGGCAGCGTAGAGCCTAAACTAAAAACTCACGTTGTGACATTAGACAGGTGCGTGATAATCGTAAAAAATGTGCCGGCCTTTGTGTGCAAGCAATGCGGCGAAGCATACTTTTCCGACGATGTAATGCAAAACTTAGAAGCTATTATTGATAAATTGGAAAAGCTTGTCAAAGAGGTTGCGATTGTAGATTATGCTGACAATGCGGCGTAACGCGCAGGTCGGTAATGAGGCTGATTAAGCCAGCCTACAACGTTTTCACCATCCGCACATGCTCAATTCCAGCATCATCAAACACTTCGCCCTCGGGCTCAAACCCCAGCTTACGGTAAAACCCCTCCGCGCTGCATTGGGAATCGAGAACAGCTTTGCGTGAGCCCTGCTCTCGCGCAATGTCAATCAGCTTCTCGCAAATCATTTTGGCATGACCACGACCGCGATGCTCCTTCAGCACAGCTACTCTGCCAATCTTTGCGTAACCTTCAAAGAACACCACTCTACCGCACCCGACAGCCACTCCACCCTCCAAAGCGAGCATATGAACGGCATCGTTATCGTACTCATCCAGCTCAAGCTCTACAGGGACATTCTGCTCGTCCACAAATACCTTGAACCTTATATTGTACGCAGTCCCAAGCTCACCGGCACTTTCCACGCATTTAACTGTTCCCATGCTGTCTCCTCCTACATATATGACGGCCTACCTAGTCGACAATATGCTGTATAAAACGACGACTGCCTTGTGAAAAAGAATTTTGGCATATATTTTAACATTGCACCTATTGTATACGCCTGTCTTGGCTTATTATACAATGGGTGCTGTATTTATGTAAAGTCACGCACAAAGAATTGCAAGGCAGATAAATGCTTTTTTTGCAGCAAGACAGATAAAAAAACTTCTTTATTATTGTGCATCAAAGCATAGATTTTATAAAATCTTTGTGCTATAATACCACTTGGTGCGTGTACAAGGTAGTTTGACTCATACATATTGCGGATAGATATTTCCCTAACAAATAGTAATTTCCCGCATTACGATGCGTACAAGAGCCCCACCATACAACATTCAGCTTAAGATTAACTTTGTGTTTACACTTTAACTACACTAGCGACAAATACATAGGGTACAATTCGACCTGTCAGCTGAAAAACAAAGGCCTAATCGCGCGGAGCGCGATGTTATATTGCACCATTTTGTCTTATTTTTGTCAAAGTATTGAGCGGAAGTGAGGAAAATGTTTATGAAGTCTGTTGCGGAACTGGTAGAAGTGCAGGAAAAATTCTCTAAAGGAATGTTTATCCGCAATGACCACCACAAGGGCGTCAAGGTGGTTGTTAGCATGGGTGAATGCGGAATTGCCGCGGGTGCGCGGGATGTGCTGGCGGCGATTACCCAGGAAGTTGGCAAAGCGGGGCTGGAAGTACAGGTTAGCCTCAGCGACTGCCGGGGAGACTGCGCAAACGAGCCTATGTTTGAAGTCCTGGCTCCCGGTAAGGACAAAGCGATTTACACCAAGGTGACCCCACAAAAAGCCGGCGAAATCATACGGGGGCTCGCCTAAAGATTCTTTACAATTTACCGACTAATTCAGGGAGGTTGAAAGTTTAGATGGAAAGATCACATGTACTGGTATGCGCGGGAACCGGCTGTGTTTCCTCAAGCGCTATGCTTATCATCAAAGCCCTAAACGAGCAGATAGAAAAGCAAGGCCTTAAAGACGAAGTCAAAGTTGTACAGACCGGGTGTTTTGGGCTGTGCGCCCTGGGCCCGATCGTTATTGTCTACCCCGAAGGCACCTTCTACTCGCGGGTTGAGGTCGAGAACATCCCCGAGATAGTGGAAGAGCATCTACTCAAAGGTCGAATAGTCACTCGCTTTGTTTACAAAGAGACCGTGCGGGATGACGGCAGCGTCTCCGCGTGGGACGACACCAACTTCTACCGCAAGCAAGAGCGCGTCTCTCTGCGTAATTGCGGCGTAATCGACCCCGAGGTTCTGGAAGAATACATAGCATTTGACGGCTACAAAGCTCTTGCCAAAGTTGTAACCGAGATGACGCCGGAAGAAGTTATCGAAGAGATTAAAGCCTCCGGCTTACGCGGTCGTGGCGGCGCGGGCTTCCCCACCGGTCTGAAGTGGTCCTTTGCGGCGGCTCAGCCCCCGGGCCAAAAGTACGTTGCTTGTAACGCCGACGAAGGCGACCCCGGTGCATTCATGGACCGCTCGGTCCTGGAGGGTGACCCCCACGTAATTATTGAATCCATGGCCATAGCCGGGTACGCCGTTGGTGCGGACAAGGGTTATGTCTATGTGCGCGCTGAGTACCCAATTGCCGTAAGTCGTCTGGATATCGCCATCAAGCAGGCTAAAGAAGCCGGGCTGCTGGGCGAAAACATCTTAGGCAGCGGCTTTAACTTCGACCTTGAATACCGCTTGGGTGCAGGCGCTTTTGTCTGCGGCGAGGAGACCGCGCTCATCACCTCCATTGAGGGCAACCGCGGTGAGCCTCGTCCCCGCCCGCCTTTCCCGGCGGTCAAGGGCCTGTTTGGCAAGCCCACTGTCCTCAACAATGTTGAGACTTATGCGAACATTCCGCGCATCATTCTCAATGGCGCCGAGTGGTTTAGCTCTATGGGTACCGAGACCTCCAAGGGCACCAAGGTTTTCGCCCTGGGCGGTATGATTGAAAATATTGGCTTGGTTGAAGTCCCCATGGGCACAACCCTGCGGGAAATCGTCGAGGAAATTGGCGGCGGCATCCCGGGCGGTAAACAATTCAAGGCAGCCCAAACCGGCGGGCCTTCGGGCGGCTGTATCCCGTCTGAGCACCTCGATGTGCCCATCGATTTCGAGAGCCTCAAGTCCATCGGCTCGATGATGGGTTCGGGCGGTCTTATCATCATGGATGAAGATAGCTGCATGGTGGACATCGCACGCTTCTTCCTGGACTTCACAGTGGATGAGAGCTGCGGCAAGTGCACCCCTTGCCGGATAGGCACCAAGCGCCTTCTGGAGATGCTCGACCGCTTTGCGGCGGGCAAAGGCAAGCCCGGCGACCTCGAGAAGATGGAAGAGCTCTGCCACTACATAATCAAGAACTCCCTTTGCGCCCTAGGGCAGACAGCGCCCAACCCGGTGCTCTCAACCCTCAAGTACTTTAGGGAAGAGTACGAGGCCCACGTAAACGACAAGAAATGCCCGGCTGGGGTCTGCACCGACCTTCTAAGCTTTAGCATCATTCCCGAAAAGTGCATTGGTTGCACCCTTTGCCTCAAGGTCTGTCCGACCAACGCCATCATCGGCAAGGTTAAGGAAAAGCACGTAATCGATCAAGACAAGTGCATAAAGTGCGGCGTCTGCATAGAGAAGTGCAAATTCAACGCTATTATAAAGCAATAGGCAGGCTGAGCCTGCACCCATGGCTCGCGACTCCGTGGCCGAAGGGCGCCACTACGCGCTCCGCATCACAGAGTTGCAGATGGTGATTTTCGTTAGGAGGAGAAGCTAAATAATGAGCAATGTTAATATCAAAATAAACGGCATGGCCCTCAGCGTGCCCGCAGAATTTACCATACTTGAAGCCGCCCGCCAGGCCAATATTGAGATTCCCACCCTGTGCTATCTCAAGGGGATAAACGAGATTGGCGCCTGCCGTATCTGCGTTGTCGAAGTAAAGGGAGCCAAAACTCCCCTTGTGGCCGCATGTGTATACCCTGTATTTGAGGGCATGGAAGTGCTTACAAACACCCTGGAGGTGCAGTATTCCCGCCGGGTAACACTCGACCTTATCCTTTCCAACCACAACCGCGAGTGCCTTTCTTGTATCCGCAATGGCAACTGTGAACTCCAAAGGCTTTGCTGGTTCTTTGGGGTGGAGACCGAAAACCCCTACGAGGGCGAAATACTGGCAAGCGAGTTCGACGACAGCACAGTTCACATGACCCGCGACAACAAAAAATGCATCCTTTGCCGGCGCTGTAGCGCGGTCTGCAAAGACCAGCAAAGAGTGGGCGTTATAGGCCCCAACTACCGCGGGTTCAAAACGCAGATCGGCAGTGCTTTCGACCTTAACCTTGGCGAAGTTCCCTGCGTGAGCTGCGGGCAGTGCATAGTTGTTTGCCCAACCGCGGCCATAGCCGAGAAAGACCAAACCGATGAAGTCTGGGCTGCTCTAAACGATCCCACCAAGCATGTGGTTGTCCAGACCGCACCCTCTATCAGAGCGACCATAGGCGAAGGCTTTGGTATGCCTATCGGCACCGACGCTACTGGCAAGATGGTTGCAGCTCTGCGCCGCCTAGGCTTTGACTCGGTACTTGATACAAACTTTGGCGCGGACATGACTATCATGGAAGAAGCCACCGAGCTTATCGGTCGTCTGCAGAGCGGGGAGAACCTGCCGCTTATCACTTCCTGTTCCCCCGGCTGGGTCAAGTACTGCGAGCACTACCATCCCGACTTTGTGCCCAATCTTTCCAGCTGCAAATCGCCGCAGCAGATGCTGGGCGCTATTGTCAAGACCTGGTACGCTGAGAAGAAGGGCCTTAAGCCCGAAAATATTTTTGTGGTCGGCGTAATGCCATGTACCGCCAAAAAGTTCGAGGTTAGCCGCGAAGACGAGTCCGCGGCCGGCGTACCCGACTGCGACGTAGCCCTCACCACCCGCGAAATCACCCGTATGATGAAGCGCGCGGGCATCGAGTTTGTCGATCTGCCCGACGAGAAATTTGACAGCTTGTTCACCGACGCAACCGGAGCCGGCAAAATATTTGGCACCAGCGGCGGCGTTATGGAGGCTGCTCTGCGCACAGCCGCGGATTGGGTTGGCGGCAACGCCGACGCCCCGATTGACTTCACCGAAGTGCGCGGCATGTACGGCGTAAAAGAAGCCACCTACCGTATCGGAGGCAAAGAGATCAACGTTGCGGTTGCATCCGGTTTGAGCAACGCCGAAGAGCTTCTCAAAAAGGTGAAGACGGGCGAAAAGAAATACCACTTTATCGAGATGATGGGCTGCCAGGGCGGCTGCATCAACGGCGGTGGCCAGCCAATCCAGATTGGCTACGTGCGCAGCTTCACCGACCTCAAGGGCCTGCGTTCGCAGGTGCTCTACAACCAAGACAGGACTGCCGAGCACCGCAAGTCCCACAACAACCCGCAAGTCAAAGAGCTCTACGACATCTGGCTGGGTAGTCCCGGCAGCGAGAAGGCCCACCACATCCTGCACACCACGCAAAAAGCGCGGGATAATTTCTAAAAAAGCGAAACTGGCCCGATTATAAAGATCAGAGGCAGCCCATGGCGGGTTGCCTCTGATCTTTTATGTGTTAGGGGCTAGGTTGCTTGTTCGTATAATAGCAATCTTGCGGCCAGGTTGCGGGGTTTTCGTCTATGTATTGCCATATGCGCCTATAATCAGCTTCATTGCGGATGATGTGGTTTTGCCAAATGGAAATCCAATCTGTCTTGAAACATATCGTTTTATAGTCAACGGACTTGAAAATTGCCCCAATGGGTAGGTGGTTTTTGAGGATAAGAGTTTTGAGGTCAAGGTCTAACGTTGTAGGGGCTTCGCCCCTGCGTGTCCCGCCTTTCCTCGCGAACCCATCATTGTAGGTGCGGGGTCATCCCGCCCGTGGTTTACATCGGGCCTCTGGTTTACCCCAACCTGGCGCTGTAGGGTCGGGGTTCCATCCCCGGCCGCCAGGGTCAAGTTCAAGCTCAAGGTCAGTGGTCAAGGACTTGATTTGAATTCGCCTACGGGCGAGAATAGTGTACCGCTCATGCCGCGGGGGCACATACTTTTCTTTGTCTCGCCAAAGAGAAAGTAAGCAAAAGAAAGGCGACTGGGGGAGGACCGGGTTTGCTCCAAGACCAGTCGCAAACAACTCCCCCAGGCGGCCCCCACTGGTAGGTCAAGGGCACGTTGGTGGGGGCGGTAGTTGGGCTCTACGGGTGGTGCAGCTCCGCAGCCAGCGTGTTCGTCAGTAACGGTGCAGTTAGCGGCAAACACCTCACCGCGAGAATTCCTTACTCTAACCCCGGGCTCGCATAGCGGCTGGGTAAGTTTGCGGGTGGCCAAGGGCTTGAAGTTCAAGGGCGTCTGCTGTCACTCCCGCCTCTGTTGACAAGCCGGGAGCTCGCGAGAATTGCACACGTACAAACACTCCGGTCTTCGCTAACCTGTCCGTATAGAGGGGGTCTGGGGGAGTTGAGAGCGAGTGCCCTTCGAGCTCTCCCGGTTCTCCCCCAGTCGCCTTCTTTTGCTTACTTCTTCTTGGCGAGACAAGAAAAGTAAGTGCCCCCGCGGCATGAGCGGTACAATATGCCCAGCCCGCAGGCTGAATCAATATTTGGTCTTGACCTTGATCTTTAAAACCCCTTGACTTTAAAACCATCCAACCCTTGTGGCAATTTTTAAGCCCGTTAATTGTTGAATTATTGTAGAAACTGTATGATTTGGCATGACAACATGTTTATCGACGACAACCCCTTCATAATGCGCGGAAATTTTACAAATCTCAGATCGTATGATCTGTCCATATTCAGATAACTTAACCACCATATGTGGGTGATTAGTGGTCGTGTCATCCGACAGGCGATTAATAATCGCCCCTACACCAACAAATTTCCCCCCATCCCCCACGACTAAAACAAAAAAATCTACCAATAATTCTACCAACATAGCTGAAGGGTGGAATTATTGTGAAAGCCGTAATCATGGCGGGCGGCGAAGGCCAAAGGCTGCGCCCACTTACCTGCGATATACCAAAGCCGATGACCCGGCTGTGCGGCCGGCCAATACTCGAGTATATCCTCGAGCTGCTGGGTAGCCACGGCGTCACCGAAGCGGCGCTCACACTGCGGTACCTGCCCGGGCAAGTTATAGATTACTTCCCCGAGGGCAATTACGCCGGAATTGACCTGCGCTTTGTCGAGGAGACCAGCCCCCTGGGCACCGCCGGCAGTGTCAAAAATGCCTGCGGCCCCGAAGATGACAACGTCCTGGTGATCAGCGGGGACGCCATGTGCGACTTTGACCTAGGCGCCTTCGCCGCCGCCCACAAAAGCAGTGGCGCGGCGGTAAGCATCATAGGCAAACGGGTGGCCGATCCCCGAGAATACGGTCTTATCGCCGCCGACAGCGCCGGGCAGATTACCGGCTTTATCGAGAAACCCGCATTTTCCCAGGCGGTGAGCGATATTGCCAACACCGGTATCTATATGCTCTCCCGCACGGCGCTCGAGCAGATTCCTCCGGACACAAAGTACGACTTCGCTCAAAACCTTTTCCCGCTGCTGCTCAGCGCGGGCGAGCGCCTAAACTGCTGGGAAGGCACCGGCTACTGGTGCGACATCGGCGACCTTGACAGCTATATCGCCTGCCAGCAAGACCTTCTACACGGAAAGATAAACTGCAATGTTCCCGGGCTCTACCCGTCGGGCGGTGTCAAGCTCGGGCAAGGCGCTGCCAAAATCATACCGCCGGTGTATATAGGCCGGGGCGTTCTCATCGAAGATGACGCCGTAATCGAGTCCGGCAGCGTCCTGGACGACGGTTGTACCATAGGCAGAGGCGCGCGGGTTAGCGGCAGCATTGTCCTGCAAGGCGCGCACATTGCCCGGCGGGCCCGGCTGACCGGCTCCCTTGTTTGTGCCGGGGCCTCGGTCAAGGCGGGCGCCATGCTGTTTGAGGGCTCGACCGTCGGCGCCGGCGCGATTGTCGGCGAGCAAGCCACCCTGGCCCCCGGCGTAAAAGTTTGGAACCACAAACGGGTGGAGGAAGGCGCGCGCGTAAACGTACACCTGCGCGTCGGCGTCGCTGCCCGCGACTTCTTTGACGACAGCGGTATCACCGGCCAAATAGGCGTGGAGATTACCCCTGAATTCTGCGCGCGGGTAGGGGCGGCTCTGGGCAGCAAAAACCCTGCTGGCAGAGTAGCCGTAGGCTGTGGCCCTGGCCGCGCCGCCGAGGTCATGAAGGCTGCGCTCTGCGCGGGGGTGCAGTCCACCGGCGCTCAGGCTATCGATTTTGGTGCCAGTTTTGGCGCGCAGCTTGAGTTCTGCGCAAGTTTTTGCAACCTGGAAATAAGTGCGTTTATCCGGGGCGACCACCGCGCCTGGATTCGCCTGCTAAGCGACGGTATGCCGGCCACCCGCGCTCTCGAGCGCGAAACTGAAATTCTCATCTCCCGCGGCGAGTTTGTCCGCGCACCTTACGACAGAGTGGGAGATAAAGTCGACATGTCCGGCGTGGGGTCGCTCTACCGCTCTCAGCTCACCCGCTTTGCCCCCGGCGGCCTTGACGGAATGAGCGTGGAGGTGAGTAGCAAAAACCCAATAATCACCGCCACCCTGCGCGAGGCCTTGCAAACCCTGGGCTGCAATATGGGCGGCGAAAACCCTCTAACCATCGAGATAAACTCCCAAGGCGACAAAGTGCGCATCTGGGACCCGCAGGGCGGTGGTACTATTCGCCACCACACCATTCTGGCCGTCTGCGCCTCCGGTGAGATGGAGCGAGATCAGGATATAGCCCTGCCATTCGACGCCCCACGGGCAATAGATACCCAGGCAAAATTGCTGGGCAGGCAGGTATTGCGCTACTTGAGCACCCCCGCCGATAACAGCGACCTTGAGGCAAGAAAACTCGCCAGGACCCAAATGTGGAGCCGGGACGCGCTCATGCAGAGCATAATCTTCCTGCGTATGGCCAGGCGAAGTGGTGGGGTAAAAAGTTTGCTCGAAAAGCTCGCGACCTTTGAAGTAAGCGTGCGCACACTGCAAACCCAAGGCAACCCCGCCGCCCTGTTGAGCGGCCTGGGCGCCGAGCAATCCGGTGGCATAGGTGAAGGTGTGCTGGTGGAGAGAAGCAAAGGCATCGTGCTCATCAAGCCGATGAAAAAAGGCGGGGCCTTGCGCATACTAGCCGAAGCCGTCAACGCCGAAGTCGCCAAAGAGCTCTGCCAAAGCACCGAAGAGCTACTGCGGCGCGCTATGGAAAACCAGTAGAGACGACCGCTCAACTAAAGTCGCAAAACCGCTGATTGGTTGTAGGGGCGCGCATTGCGCGTCCGTGGTCTGATAAGCACGCGGCTAATCGCAGACGGCCAATGGGCGTCCATACAAATGTCTTGTGCACTCATGCGTTTGCGTGACCCCACAAAAAATACCACTTGACAAAACCGGACAAAGAGTGTAAAATAATTGGGATTATGTGGATTTTCCACTATACGATGCCTAGGGTGGCACGCGTTGTTTCAGCGACGCGAGCGGCTGCTTCGCCAGCTCAGGGCATGTGCGGTTACAAAAGAATAATACAGGGAAAACCACCCGCCCCAACGCGAAATTGCATAGGGGTCTAGGGTGCTGTTTGCCTGTTGGTTAATCCGGAATATAATCATAAACTTGCAAATATTTAACGGAGGTAATATTGGTGCCAAGACAAAACGAGAACAAACCGGCCGAAGAGCACGAGAAGAAGCGCAGAGGCCGCCCACCCAAAAAGAAGGCAGCGGCCGAGAGCGCGGCGCAAACCGGGCAACAGCCTGCGCAGACTGCGCAAGCCGCGCAGCCAGCCCAGCCGCCCAGAGAGCAAAAAAGGCGGGGTCGCCCACCTAAAAAAACACAAAAACCTGTCGAACAGAGCCAGCCCAATACGGCTAAACAGGCACAGCCCAACCAAGCTAAACCAGCCGGCCCCATGCCGAATAAAGCGGCTGGGCCCAACCAGGAGGCCGCCGCGCCCAAAAATCAGGGGCGGAAGAGAGGGCCGGGCAGACCCAAGCGCAAGCCACCAAGCGTACGAATTACCCACCTGGGCGGCCTTGGAGAAGTAGGCAAAAACTTAACCGTCATCGAGTCGGCGGGGGAGAGCTTTCTAATCGATTGCGGACTGACTTTCCCGGATGAGAGCATGCCGGGCGTCGACCTGGTAATACCCGATTTCGCCTATGTCCTGCAAATTCAGGATACAGTAAAAGGTGTATTTATCACACACGGGCATGAGGATCATATCGGCGCGTTGCCCTACTTGCTCAAGCAGGTAAAGCTGCCGGTTTACGGCTCCAAGCTAACAATTGGCCTTATCGAAAACAAGCTCAAAGAGCACGGCCTGCTGGGCAGGATAACCCTAAACGTGGTCAGCCCCGGGGATGTCATACAGCTTGGCCAGAACAGCATAGAGTACATTGGCGTCAACCACTCTATCCCAGACGCCTGCGCGATAGCTTGCCACACCCCAGCGGGAACACTTATCCACACCGGGGACTTCAAAATCGACTTCACTCCTATAGACGGCGGGATAATCAACCTGGCCCGCTTTGGAGAGCTGGGCAGCAAAGGCGTACTGGCGCTGATGAGCGACTCCACCAACTCCGAACGCGAAGGCTCGACCCAGAGCGAGCGCACCGTGGGCGAAAACCTGGACAAAATTTTTGCCCTCTACCCAGATAAGAGAATCCTGGTGGCGACCTTCTCCTCGAATGTGCACAGAGTGCAGCAGATTGTGGACGCGGCGTCAAAATACGGCCGCAAAATAGCCGTGCAGGGCCGCAGCATGGCCAACGTAGTGGCAAAGGCCCTCGAGCTAGGGTATCTTAACATTCCGTCAGGCATACTCATCGACATCGACGCGGCGGGCAAATACCCGCACGATAAGGTAGTCATTATAACCACCGGCAGCCAGGGCGAGCCGATGAGCGCCCTCACCCGGATGGCCATGGGCGACCACCGCAAAGTGACTGTAGGCCCAAGTGACTGTATAATCATTTCTGCAAGCCCCATACCCGGCAACGAGAAGCTGGTGACCAAAGTCGTCAACGAGCTGCTTAAATCCGGCGCCAAAGTGGTCTACGAAAAGATGTTCGACATCCACGTCTCCGGCCACGCCTGCAAGCACGAGCAAAAGACTATTATCGCGCTGACAAAGCCCAAGTTTTTTATGCCGGTGCACGGGGAGTACAAACACCTCAAACACCATGCCGAGACCGCCGTCAGCATGGGAATCGATCCCAGTCGGGTACTCATCACCGACATCGGCAAGGTGGTAGAGATAAACGAAGACGGCATAGGTGTCGTAGATACCGTGCAAGCCGGCAAAGTGCTGGTAGACGGCCTGGGCGTGGGCGACGTGGGCAGTGTGGTGCTCCGTGACCGTAAGCACCTGGCACAGGACGGCCTGATTGTAGTTGTAACAACTGTCAATGGCGACACCGGCGAGATACTCTCCGGGCCGGATATAGTCTCCCGCGGCTTTGTGTATGTGCGGGAATCCGAGGACATGATAGGCCGTGCGCGCACCATAGCCCGGGATTCTATCGAGCGCTGCATGAAGGGCAAGGCCAGGGAGTGGAACTTCCTCAAACAGCAAGTCAAGGACGATCTGGGCGACTACTTCTGGCAGATGACCAAGCGCAGCCCAATGATTCTTCCGGTCATACAAGAGGTAGATTAGTAGGGGACGCGCCCCCGCGCGTCCCGACAGTCACCACCTACGTCAGAAAAAACACCCGGTACTCGCAAGGGCGGATTTTATATCCGCCCTTCAGTCTTTCAAAAAAGGAAGAATCTGGTCTGGCATGGGAAGTCCAGCCCTCATGGTAACGCGGGGAATTTGGGGTTGTAGGGGAGAACTGCGTAACTAAAGTCGCAAAGCCCGCGTCGCCCGCGGTTTACATCAGGCCCCGTGCTTTGCCCCAACCTGGCGCTGTAGGGTCGGGGTTCCATCCCCGACCGCCCAGCTTCCACATATTGAATCAGCCCGCAGGCTGATTTGAAATTTGGTCTTGACCTTGGACTTCAGTGCCACGCACGGAATGCCACTGGAAACTAGCGGGCCGCGCAGGGGCGCACGCGGCCCTTACAATGACAGGTTTGCGGTAAGCCGCGGGCGATTGAAAATCGCCTTTACAACAGGCGCCACGGCAAACCTAGACTGGCACGGAACCACCTCCCCTATAACAGCGGTTGCGTAAAAGTCACTCCCCCCGCAGCCTCCCCCTCCTAGAGGGGGAGGCTGCCTCTATCTGGGAGGGAGATGGCGCAACGCGCCGGGAGTGCTCTTTGCTCCAGCCCTCGGAACTCCCGCTCAAACTATATTGTATTTCTTTGACAAGCTGAAAAGGGCGGATATAAAATCCGCCCTTTTCGCGTACTGGTGTTTTGACATTTTCCACCAATTGTTAGGGTTGTTTCTGGGTAATCATCTGTGCTATAATGGAAGCAGCTATACAATTGTACCGTCACAGGAGTCCATTATGGAACAAAAATTCAGGTTATTTACGCCGATAGCTCTTGCGCTAATGGGCCTTGCCGCCCTGCTTTGCGGCGTGATTTTCTTCCTGGAGCGCACTTGGTTTTATGCCTCTGTGTCGGTAACTTTGGTGGCTTTTGTTGTGGCTCTTATAAAGCTGCGCACGTTGAACAATCAGTCCCGCGCTTTGCTCAGCGAAGTGGCAGAGGCGATAAAACAGGCAATGAGCGGAGCGTATTCCGAGCTGCCAACCCCGGTGATCAGCGTGATTGGCACAGGGGAAATTGTCTGGCATAACCAGCTCTGCACCGAGGCAGTGTTCGGTGGCCGGGATATGCGCGGGGAAAACTTCGAAGAGCTATTCCCTGGGATAGAGATAAAAACCACCTCCCCGCCCGAGGGATACGACTTGGAGTACGGGGATAAAAAATACACAATATTCGTTGTGGCCCCGCTGCCGGGAGAGCGCGGTGCCAGCGTTGTTTACATGGTGGACGATACCCGGCTTAAACACTTTACCCGGGAGTACCACGAGTCCCGGCCCAATGTGGCGCTGCTGGTTGTGGACAACTACGAGGCGCTAAAGCAAGACTACAAAGACAGCGAGCGTGCCCAGCTGATGACCGAAATCGAAGGAGTAATCGAAAAATATATCGCGCAGAACCACGGTTATGTCACTATGCTTGCGCGGGACAGGTTTATCTCGGTTATTGAAACTCGAGGGGTGCGCAAGGTGCTGGCCGATAAGTTCGGGCTGCTGGACACCGTAAAGGGAATGGCACACGGCAGCCGGATGCCCCCGACCCTCAGTATTGGAATGTCGCTGGACGCTGAAAACCTGCACGAGGCCGAGCTGAGCGCTCGCCAGGCAGTGGATATGTGCTTGGGACGTGGCGGAGATCAGGCGGCGGTCAAGACCGGGAGCGGGTACGAGTTCTACGGTGGAATGAGCAAGGCTATAGAGAAGCGCACCAAGGTCAAAACCCGAATTATAGCGGGCGCACTGGGCGAGCTGATTGAATCCAGCAGCAACGTGCTGGTTATGGGCCACCGCTTTGCCGACTTGGACAGCCTTGGGGCAGCCGTGGGGATGCTCAAGGCTGTGCGCGGAATGGGCAAACACTCGGGTATTTGCATAGACAAAGAGAAAAACCTGGCCCACCCCCTTCTTGAGCGATTGCTGTCAAGCGGATACGACACGGGTGACTTCCTCTCTCCAGAGGAGGCGCTCCCGCTCATAAACCAGCGCACCCTGCTGATAGTTGTGGACTGCCACCTGCCCGGAGTGCTGGAATCAAAAGAGGTCTACCAGGCTGCGAGTAACGTAGTGGTAATCGACCACCACCGCAAGATGGTCGGGCATATAGAGGGCGCGGTAATCTTCTACCACGAGCCCTACGCCTCCTCCACCTGCGAGATGGTGGCTGAGCTTGTGCAGTATTTCCCAGACAGCCCCACTATAGGCAAGGTGGAAGCCGAAGCGCTGATGGCCGGCATAATGCTTGATACCAAAAACTTTATGATGCGCACCGGTGTGCGCACCTTTGAGGCTGCGGCCTGGTTGCGGCGGCTTGGCGCGGACACAATCGAAGTGCGCAAGCTATTTGCCTCTTCTATGGAGGGTTATCGGCAAAAGGTCGGTCTTATCGCCAGCGCCGAGATTTACCGGGGCTGCGCCATAGCAGCCGGCGAGCAGAGCTTTGACGGCATAAAAATCGTGGCCCCCCAAGCCGCGGACGAGCTGATAAACATCAGCGGGGTGGACGCCTCGTTCATAGTCTATCCTCACGGCAAGTTGATAAATGTTTCAGGGCGTTCAATGGGTGGGGTAAATGTCCAGCTGATAATGGAAAAATTGGGCGGGGGCGGCCATCAAACCATGGCTGCGGCCCAGTTCCCCTCAGAGCAGTACGACATGGTTGCGGTGCGCGAAAAACTGGTGGCTGCAATCGACAGCTACTACGCCGATTGCAGCCGTGAGCCTCAAAGTCAGTAGCCGACAAATGTAAACTAAGTGCGCCTAATTAACATCAAAACTTGTCTACAAGAGACACGTGCAAATTCAATTTAAATTATTAAGACAGATTTTAAATGAGCAACGGGAGGGCAAGCTTTATGCAGGTTATACTAAAAGAGGACGTGCAGGGCAGCGGCAAAAAGGGTGACCTTGTAAAGGTCAGTGACGGCTATGCCAAAAACTTTTTGATCAAGAAGGGTCTGGCGGTTCAGGCAACGCCACAGGCCCTGACCGAGTACAAGGCCCAACAAGCCGCCAATGCCGCCCGGGAAGCCAAAGACCGCAAAGCGGCCCAGGACCTGGCTAAGTCTCTTGAGGGCAAGTCAATTAAAATCGTGGCCAAAGCTGGGGAAAGCGGCAAACTTTTCGGTTCTGTCACCGCTAAGGAAGTGGCCGGAGAGCTCGAAGCCCAGCTGGGGCTCGAAGCGGACAAGCGCAAAGTCAGCCTGGAGAGCGATATAAAAGCCCACGGGACATACACCGCAGAGATAAAACTCTATCCGGGTGTCGTGGCCAAAGTTTTTGTTGTGGTTAAAGACGAGTAGTGTCAGACACCGACATGTACGGGGCGATGGCAGTCGCCCCGTAATTTCAGGTAAAGTCGGGACGATTATCATCGTCCCCTACGGGCGCGTCATTATCTATCAATTTGTAGTTGCAAAGGGAGCACACCGTGGCGCAAACCTATTACGACAACGCATTTACACAGGTGGCTGGAGACCAGCTGCCCTACAGCCTGGAAGCCGAACAGAGCGTGCTGGGAGCCGTTCTGGTAGATTCCGGCTGCCTTGCGCTGGTACTAGACAACCTGCGCCCGGGGGCATTCTATAGGCCTGAGCATGAACGCCTGTTTGAGATTATGTTGCGTCTATTCACCACCGGGCAGCCAGTGGACTTCGTCACCGTGCTTGACCTTGCCTGCCGGGAAGAAGTCTTCCCCAGCGAGAGCGAGGCCAAAATATATCTGGCTTCCCTGGCCCAGATAGTGCCATCCACCCGCAATGTGGAGGCCTACGCGGCTATTGTCCGGGAGAAGAGCTATCTGCGTGCCCTAATATCTGCCGGCGGGGAGATAGTCGACCACGCCCGCAGTTCGGGAGAGGACGTCCAGACCATAATGGACTCCGCGGAGCAGAAGATTTTTGACATTCGCGCGGGGCGGCACGGCTCCAAGCTGGTGCCTATCGACGCTATAATTCTCGATATCTACGACCGACTGCAGCGGCTGGGTGATGAGAATAGGGACGAATATCTTGGTATTCCCACCGGCTTTGGTCTGCTTGATCGCGTAATGACCGGGCTCAATCGTTCCGACCTTATCCTTCTGGCGGCGCGGCCGGGTATGGGCAAGACCTCGTTTGCGCTGAATATAGCCACCAATGTGGCCATGAAGTCCGGCAAAAAGGTAGCGATCTTTTCCCTGGAAATGAGCAAAGAACAGCTGGTTGAGCGCATTATGTCCGGTGATGCTCTAGTGGCTGGCAACAAAATGCGCACCGGCGAGCTCACCACCCAGGAGTGGGTGAGACTGGCCGGTTGCTCCAAAGAGCTTGCCAAGGCCAAAATTTTGGTGGATGACACCGCGGCCGTAACCGTGCCCGAGATGAAGGCCAGGTTGCGCAGAGTGCGGGATGTAGACCTTGTAATAATCGACTACTTGCAGCTGATGTCCAGCGGCAGCCGCAGTGAAAACCGGGTGCAGGTGGTCAGTGAGATTACCCGCTCCCTAAAAGTCATGGCCAAAGAGATGAACGTGCCGGTAATCGTGCTTTCTCAGCTTTCCCGCCAGCCGGAGACACGCTCCGACCATCGGCCTATGCTCAGCGACCTGCGCGAGTCCGGCTCGATTGAGCAGGACGCCGACCTTGTGCTATTTTTGTACCGGGACTTCTACTACAACCAGGACATTGAAGAGCCGAATGTGGCCGAGTGCATTGTGGCCAAAAACCGCCACGGAGAGACCGGCACTGTAAAACTGGTCTGGGACGGCGCTCATACACGCTTTACCAACTTGGAATACTATCGCGATGAAGAGTAAAGTTATAGCCCGCCACCTGATGATAGAAAAAGGTGAGCGGGTGCTGGTGGCTCTCTCGGGTGGCGCAGATTCGGTTGCGCTGCTGCACGTCCTGCTCGCCCTGCGCGAGGAGTGGGGACTTACGCTGGGTGCGCTCCATCTCAACCACCAACTGCGCGGGCAAGAAAGCACTCGCGACCAAGGCTTTGTTTGGGAGCTCTGCAAGCGGTGGGGCGTCCCATTAACCATTGAGCTGGCTGACGTTAAAAGTATTGCAAGCCAAACAGGGGAGAGCATTGAGCTCTGCGCACGCCGCCTGCGCTATGACTTTTTCGAGAGGTACGCGCGCGGGGGAGGATGCAAGGTGGCCACCGCCCACACTGCCTCCGATAATGCGGAGACCGTGCTGATAAATTTGATTCGAGGTACCGCTCTGCGCGGACTTGCGGGTATTCCGCCGGTGCGGGGCAGGTTTATCCGCCCGCTGATTGACTGCACCCGCGAAGAGATTGAGGCCTATTGCCGGGAGCATTCTCTGTCCTGGGTGGAAGACTCGACAAACAAGAGCGACGACCACACACGCAACCGGATACGCCATCATATCATGCCGCTGCTGAAAGATGAGAACCCGCGTGTAGTCGAAGGGTTCACCCGCTTGACTGGCACACTGCGTGAAGACGCCGACTGCCTGGATAGTCTGGCCGCACAGCTGAAAGAAAGCCTTGCCCGCCAGAGTGGCAGCTTTGAGCGTGACAGTTTTTTGCAGGAGCATCCCGCGTTGCAAGGCCGGGTGCTGGCCGCTATTCTGCGCGAGGCGGGCGTATCTCCAGAGAGCGAACTTATCGAGTGGATGGGCGTCGCGATAGCCGCCGGGCAAGGTAGCAGGCAACTCAACGGTCGAGTGAGGTTTTCGAGCGGTGAGGAGGCTTTCCGCTTAGAACCGGTGGATGTGCCGCAGCCGACCGAACGATTTTCTCACGATGTGAACCGGCGCGACCTTGAGCGCGCGCCGGTTGAAGTAGAACTTTTCCCGGGCAAAAGGGTAATTTTACGCCTAATTGAAAAAAAAATGCCAAATATTCAAAAAAAAGACTTAACCTATTGCTTGGATTATGATAGAATAGCAGGAGCCGCGAATTTGCGCCCCCGCTTGCCGGGGGACAAGCTGCGCCCACCCGGGAGGGGCTGTACCAAGTCGCTCAAGAATTTGTTCCAGGAGGCGGGGGTGCCGCACGCACAGAGGACGCAGGTACTTGTAATTGCGGACGAGCACGGGGTTCTGTTAGTTGAAGGCCTCGGGCCGGATGAGCGAGGGGCCGTCACCGAGAGCACACAGAGGATAATCGAGATAACACTGGAGGGCTGACTAGTGGTCGAGCAACTTCCCAAGGTACTGATAAGTGAAGAGGAAATAGCCGGGAGGATAGCCGAGCTCGGGGCGCAAATTACCGAGGACTTTAAGGGCAAGAATTTGCTGATGGTAAGCGTGCTAAAGGGTTCGGTAGTGTTTATGTCCGACCTTATGCGGGCAATAAATCTTCCTTTGCGCATTGATTTTATGTCCGTTTCCAGCTATGGCTCCGGTGTAAAAACTAGCGGCGTGGTTAAAATACTGCAAGACCTTGACCATCCGATTGAAGGCTACGATCTGCTGATTGTTGAAGATATTCTGGACAGCGGGGTGACGCTGGGCTACCTTACCGGGATTTTGCGCAGCCGCAACCCCAATAGCATTAAACTTGTTACACTACTCGACAAGCCTGAGCGCAGGCAGGTCGAGGTTGAGACCGACTATGTTGGCTTTACTATCCCGGACGAATTTGTGGTGGGCTACGGGCTGGACTTTGACGAACAGTACCGCAACCTGCCATACGTAGGCGTACTTAATGCTATTTGACGCTAAAAGCGTGAAATAGCATGGCGGTGCGAAGAGGCGCCTGCCGCGCAGTAGCGGTAAAAGCATCGAATTCACTTCGGTGTTTTTACAAAAAATGAGATAATGTTTGGAGTGAAATCTATTGCCGAGGCGTTCCAGAGGGGTGGGCCTATACCTAATAATTTTGTTCGGCTTTATGCTGTTTTTGATGACCCAATTCAATAACAACGCGCAGCCCACTTCTATCCGATACTACGAAGTTATTTCTTGGTTCCAGCAAGATAGGGTTCAGCAGTTTACGCTGGATTTGGGGAGCGGCGACCTGGAGATTACCCAGAAGCGCGGCGAAGTTCTCGAGGACGGGACAATGGAGATTATTGTCCTTGAGGGTGATGCCATCATCAGGTACAGGGTTCCGCATGTCGACTTGTTTTTGAATGATACCATAGGACATGTTCTGGCGTGGAACGAGGCTAACCCGGACAACATAATAGACGGGGACTACATCCGCCCGGTCGAGACTCCCTGGTGGGTGACGTTGCTGCCAACGATGCTGCTTATCGGTCTTATGGTCGGCTTCTGGATTATGATGATGCGCCAGACCCGGGGCGGCGGAAACGTTTCCGGATTCGGCAAGGCCAAGGCCAAATCGGCCAGTGACGGAAGAAAAGTGACATTCGCCGATGTTGCCGGTGCCGACGAAGAAAAGGATGAGCTGGTCGAGATAGTTGAGTTTCTGAAAAGTCCGGCCAGGTTCAGTGCACTTGGTGCGCGGATTCCCCGCGGTGTATTGCTGATGGGTCCTCCCGGTACGGGTAAAACTCTGCTTGCGCGGGCAGTTGCCGGTGAGGCAGATGTGCAGTTCTTCTCGATTTCCGGCTCCGACTTTGTTGAGATGTTTGTCGGTGTGGGCGCCAGCCGTGTGCGCGACCTGTTCGACCAGGCCAAGAAGAGTGCGCCCAGCGTAATCTTTATAGATGAAATTGACGCCGTTGGCCGCCAGCGTGGAGCCGGTTTGGGCGGTGGCCACGACGAGAGAGAGCAAACTCTAAACCAGCTGCTTGTTGAGATGGACGGCTTTGCCGCCAACTCCGGCGTTATAGTAATGGCCGCCACCAACCGCCGGGATATTCTCGACCCCGCGTTGATGCGACCGGGCAGATTTGACCGGCAGATTACCGTCAACCAGCCGGATATCAAGGGCCGGGAAGAGATCCTCAAGGTTCACGCGCGCAACAAGCCGATAGCCCCGGACGTAGAGCTGCGGAAAATTGCCGGCACCACCGCTGGCTTTACCGGTGCCGACCTTGAAAACCTGCTCAACGAGGCGGCTTTACTGGCTGCTCGCAAGAGCCTGAAGGCCATAACTATGGCGGAGATCGAGGAAGCGGCAATCAAGGTTATGATTGGCCCCGAAAAGCGCAGCCGAGTTGTGACCGAAAAAGAGAAGAAGCTGGTGGCTTACCACGAGGCCGGGCACGCTATCTGCACCTATTACAGCAAAACTCAAGACCCGGTGCATCAGGTAAGTATAATCCCTCGCGGTGGCGCGGGTGGCTACACCATGTCACAGCCCAGCGAGGATCGCAACTACATCACCAAGACCTGGATGTTCGAGAGCATCGTGGTGTTTATGGGTGGACGTGTGGCAGAACAACTTGTGCTAGACGACATTTCTACCGGCGCCTCCAGTGATCTTGAGCGATCCAGCGCAATTGCCAGGAGTATGGTTACCCGTTTTGGCTTCTCTGATAAGTTGGGGCCGGTGGTCTACAAACAGGATCCCAGCCAGGTCTTCCTGGGCAGAGACTACACCGCAGGTGGCCACTCGGTCTCAGAGGCGGTAGCTGCCGAAATTGACAAAGAGGTCAGGGCGACTATCGACAATGCTTACCAAATGTCCACCGACATTCTCAAAAAGCACATGAGCCAGCTGCACAGGGTAGCACAGGCTTTGCTTGAGCACGAGAACATCTCCGGAGCGCAGTTCGCCAAGATAATGGAAGAACACTACAGCGACAGCGCAAGCCAGCAGTGGAGCCCGCCAGGTGAAGGAGAGGACAACGCTTTTGAGCCCCGCTGGGATGTTTTGATGGGAGAGGAAGACTCCCCCACATAAGGCTGTGAATATTTGCACGTACACGTAAAAAATACCGCGAAAAATCATTGAGCCCAGCTAAGTTGGAAGCACTCTCCAGCTTGGCCGGGCTTTTTTGGTGGGCTTGGTAATTTCTTGGTGGTGTAGTCAGCTTATGGCAGCTATTTTTCTGGATATTACATGCGAAATATATTTATAACTATGTTATACTGTGTACACAGGACGGACACATACCAGTCACAACATGTCGGTCAAAGCTACCGCTCCCTACCCCCAAAGCGGAGGATCATATCCCCAAGAAGTCCGGCGATTACCCCCACCGCCAGAGAAGCGGGTGCGGCCTCCATACAGCCGCGGAAAAGAGCCATGGCGTGAAAGTAGTTGTACGAGTACGGTGCGCTGAGCAAAGATATGAGCCCGACTATGTAAAAGCAAACCATCATCCCCGCGCCCAGCTTGAAGGAAATTATGGACATCTTTGACAGCTGCGAAAATTTTTCGGGCAGTCTGAGAATCCACCGCATTAAAGCACCCCTTGATATGTAAAGTATATATAGCTAACGAACTTGAAAATCACCCAGTCTTTGCGGTATTTTTTCCGTTGAGCTTCGTTCTTCTCCTTGCCGGGCGCGAGCCCGCCTGCGTCGTCGGCCTTGCCCAATTAAAAAAAAACCTCGCAATTCCTTGGCCGCTTTTCAAGCCCGTCAGCTATGGATGTGCCCAAGTTTAACAGAAAAACACCCGGCCCTCAAGCCTAAAAATTTGACAACACTGGAAAGGTAATGACACAATGCTGCCAGGAATTTCAACAGCCTGCCTTTATCCGATACCGACAGAGGAGAGTCTAGAGGCCTTAACCGCCCTACGACCGGCTTGCTTGGAAGTCTTTATAAACGCTGAACAGGAGCTCGAACCTAACTTTTTGCGGGGGTTGCGTGCCAAGACTGATGCGGCTGGCACAAAAATTGTTAGCGTGCATCCTTACATAAGCGGTATGGAGCCGATGTTCTTCTTCTCGCGGTACCCGAGGCGTTTTGAGGATGGAATGGCACTTTACCGCAGGTTTTACCGGGCGGTGAGTATATTGGGTGCGGACAGCCTTGTATTCCACGGGGACTACATAGGTAGCCCACTACCGCGAGATGGGTACTTCCCACGTTTTGAGCGACTGTGGCAGGACGCTAAAAATCACGGGGTATCCCTCTGCCAGGAAAACGTTGCCCGATGTGCTTCGGGCAGCGCGGAGTTCATTGGGCAGATGCGCAAAGCCTTGCCCCAGGTCGAATACATATTGGACGTCAAGCAAGCGGTGAGGGCAGGGGAAGACATTTGGGAGCTTGCGCGGCTAATGGGGGGAAAGATCAGACATGTGCACTTGAGCGACCACAACAAGAACCAGAGCTGTCTGCCCCCAGGTAAAGGATCTTTCAACATACCAAAATTGCTGCGAATCATCGCAAATAATGGGTTTTCCGGTGGGGTGATTGTTGAACTTTATGGGGAAAACTTTAGGGATATTGTGGAATTATCGGGCAGTTTTCAACATCTTTGCACAACATTGTCAACATAGCGCAGAAAGCACAAACTATTTGCAGCGGATTTGGCATCGTCTAAAGCCACAATTTTTCGTTGAAAAACCGATAGAAACGGCAATGGGCATATAGATATTTACCAGTGCGTGTCAGAAGGTGTCGAATATTGAGAAATGAAAATGCTTGTTATTTTATTCCCGATTTCGTATTATGTAAGGGCGTCACTAAAGGTCGCAAAAAGTCACCATATTTTCCCTGGGTGAGTGACTTGAGCAAAGAAGTCGGAGCATTTTTCGTGAAAATGCAATAAACATGGGGCTTGACTAGCACAGGGGATTTTCTCTGAACATTTTCAGCAATATCTGATACAAGTCATTGCCCCGATTGTTGAACCTAAATTCAGTCTCTTTCAAGTACAACTCAAACAGATTTTTG